>Ga0172371_10004669_pt1 | contig 20602 bp, 34 predicted proteins | sample Lak12m_FD_114543 | JGI IMG/M metagenome (GOLD analysis project Ga0172371, IMG submission 114543) | Freshwater microbial communities from Kabuno Bay, South-Kivu, Congo - kab_022012_12m | ecosystem: Environmental > Aquatic > Freshwater > Lake | place: Democratic Republic of the Congo: South-Kivu... | reverse complement strand
CGGGCAACGATGGATTTACCAAGTTGCTTACGGGGTGAATTGATATGGAGAGGACGAATTACGCCATTGAAACCTTGGCCGATACCCGCCGTGGATTCCGCCAAATGCAAGAGCTGCAAGCCTTGAACATGCTCATTATGAGCGAGACGATTCTCGCGCTTGCGACCGCGCTCCCCGACCCACTCCTAAAACTCGCTTTTCTTTGGCTGGGCTTCTTCGAGGGCGGCCTTGGCGTAATTTTCTTCTTCAAAGCCCGAAAATGGCAGGGGGGATAAAATGACCATCAAATATGAATACGAAAGCATGGAGGACTTCATTAACGGCATCAGAAACGCGCAGGTGCAACAGGTTTTCCTCAATCCGACCATCCAACCGCTCAACAAGGAGGGCGACTTTATGGCCATCGTGCGCCTCATGGCCACGAACGAGCAGGGCGTAAAGGAATTTGGCCTAACGATTCCATTCAAGCAGGCCAAAATCGCCAAGCAAGAGGAATATACCGCGCTTAGGCAGGAATTGGACGCCTTTTACGCCGAAAAGGTGAAAGAAATCCAAACCTACTACCAATCGGTGCTCGTCTTTCGCGGGCAGGTGGGGATAGTATGATTGATTGGCCAAAAGACGAGCAAAACTTGCGGCTTACCAAGTGGTGAATCTCTATGGAAATTCAAGACAAGCACATATCTTACGCGCTTGCGGGTTGTATGCTCTTCTTTCTTTTCGGTATGCTCTTTGGCATGTTTTACCAAAGCTCGCAATTCCCATTCGAGAGGCACGTGGGGAATATTTATTGCGCGATTGCCAAGCCAACGATTGAAAGAAACGCAACCCTCTCTCGCGGCGGGGTAATCGGGGATAAAGCAACCATTCTTCTCGAATGTGCCGACCCGTCCTCTTTGAAGCTCTATGCTTTTAATTTCTCAATCGTGGAAAAACAGAGTTGAGAGCCTATGAAATACAAAACCGCCATCATCTCCTACGCCGTCCCGCCCAGCCAAGAGCAAATGAATTTCCTCATTGGCCATCTTAACCAACTCAAAGGGGAAATCAAGGACAAGGCGCAGGCCAAGCTCGCCTCCCTCCTCTCCTACAAATTGGAGCTTGATTTGCACTTGGGCCAGCTTGACGAGTACAACTACAAGCTCTTCTACAACATCAAGCCCGACAACCCAGCATCGAAAAAGCTCCTTGAATCCTTTATCCTCATGTCGGCCAAGGCGGGCAACGTCCAAATAGCGATTCGCTGGGGCCCAAGCGAGGAATGGGTGGCGTAATGGGCGTCGTCTATGTCCTCTACCTATTGGACGAAGCTCGCGGCCTTCTTGAAGATGGGGCGATGAGCGCCGACCAATACCCGATTGATTGGCAAGAAGCGGCGGCGTTCTTATCCAAGGCCGCCAAGCATTGCGAGGCCATGCACGCTCGAAAGAAGCCTAAGCCTTCTCAATCCAAACCCTAACCTTATCCCCAAGCTCCAACCCAAGCGCCCACCGAATCTCCATGGGCACGTAAAGAATCGCCGCCGTATGCGAGGCGGTGAGTTGCCCGATAAAGAGCGAGCGAAGAGGTAGTTTTTGCTCATTTTTTGTTTTCGGTGTGGCCATAAGAATCCCTATACGTGTATGCTACACGATACCTTTATATAGTTTAGCTACCTTATACCTACATCGGCGATTTACGCCGATGGTGGTAAGCATGGAAAAAATAACAACCTTTGATAAAATCGCGCTGGGCTCGCCCATCGCGGGCCGTTGCATCGGCAAAACGACCATGGCGAATTGGGCTTGGCTCTTGCCGCGCCTTCAAACCGAGGTGGTTTAGATGCACTTGGGAGAAGCGAAACTATGCCATCTTGTAAGATGTGCCGAGTGCCAAAAGAGAGCGAATCAAGCGCTTACAAGCGGGGTTTATTTCGCCATGAGCGAAGCTCGCAAAAGAAAAGCGAAGGTGAAAAGCCATGAATGAAACCCCCATCCTTACCAAGCTCCAAGGCAAGCTCAAAGCCCTAAAACGCTATCGCCAATCCATCAAGGAGCAGGCCGAGGCCGAAGGCGGGCGCGAGGCCGAGCGCTGGGCCATGGTGGGGTACATCATCGCCATAGACCGCGTGCAGGGCGAAATCGGGCTTTTGAAAAAGGAGGCCATGGCATGAAGGGGGACTTTGAAGAATTTAAGCGCCTCCTTGCGCGAAATCTCGAAGAAATCAAGGCAGGCAAGCGAGAATCGAACAACCTCGTTTCAAGGGATATTTTGATGCTCGACCTTGACGAGAGGGAATTAAGGGACGGGCAAGAATTGATTATCAAGGCCATCCACGAGGCGATGGGATGATTGAGCAACGCCCAGCCCAAGAGATGATTGCCAACAAGCCCACCATCGAGGCCCGCGTAAAGCTCATCTTGGAGCAAGTCCCCCAAACCAAAGGCGACGACGTGCTTTTAATCTACCATTACTTGCGCCGCCACTCCCAAGTAAAGCTCTCCTTCCATCAATTCAAAGACCTTTTCTTTTGCGTTGCTTTTGAATCAATTACCCGAGCAAGGAGAAGAATCCAAAAGCTCAATCCAAATCTCAAACCAACCAAGCGCGTAATCCACAAGAGGGACAACTTAGAGGCCGCCAATCGCGCCTACTATCGGCCCTTGGGGGAATTTTGATGGAATTTTGCTACCACATAGACGACCCAAAGAAGCGCATCTACGCGCTCTTGGCTTGGCATCAAAACCTCGTAGAGTGCGCCATAAGGCCGTTGCCTTGCCGCCTCAAAAATGGCAGGGTGAAAAGCTTTGAGATGGGCTACCATGCCAAGACCAACCCAACCCAAATTGCCAAGGCCGAGCGCTTGGCCTTCTTCGATGGGGATATTGGAGGCAACCGCAACATAGCCGCCTTGGAATTGGCTAAGCAGGGGAGCTTATGAGCATCAAATTAGAGTGCCAAGCCTGCCACGTAAAAATACGCTTGTCGGATTCGGCACGCCATAGAACACAGCCAAATTGGATTTGCCTTCTTTGCCACCGACAAGCGGGGAGGAGGAAAATCAAAGCCTACAAATACCACACGAAATACACCGACGAATACGGCAACCAAGCCATATTTTGCGGTTTGCACAAGCGGGCGCGGCACGGCTACGCGACCACGACCAACCCGAGCGAATGCTCATGCGGCGTTTGCCACAAGGTGCATGAAGCCTTGAAAAAACTTGCCAGCAAAAAGGGGGCATAGATGCTCATGGACGAAGAGAAACCCACAGGATTCGCCGAAAAAGTAGGCTTACCACCACTTCTTAGCGAATCCTCGGGCTCAAATTTGCCCCATGAGCACGACTTTTCTCTATCCTACCGCCTCTCCATCTTCAAGAAAAACGGGCCATGCCAAGATGTAGTGCTTGGCGAGATGTGCTCAATTTGCGGGGCCCGCAAGGTTTGGCGACGCGAGCGCGAACCCATAGGGGGGACGGGGCACACTTCCGCTAATCGTTGAGGTTTTTCTATGCCTTCTTCCCCACCGCAACCTATGGCAACCCCCCCCCTTCAAAATAGGGTTGCCATTCGCACTCTTTTATTAGAGGGGTGGCACGCGGCCCACATCGCAAAATACCTTGGCATCAGCCATCAGGCCGTGGCCAAGCACATACGCTTCTACGTCGGCAAAGGGGAATTTAAGGCCGTGAGCGGAAGGCCAACTCATTACGTCCGAATAGCGGAAGAAACCTATGGCAACCCCCCCCTTAGAGGCAGTCCCCAATGGCAACCAAAACCGACCGCTCTTCCCCACCATTTCGGGGCCATTTTTGCCATGGTGCAAAACAAGGCCAGCCGAGCGGCCATCCACGCTCGTTTCGGCTACAATCGTTTCGGGCACGCCTACGAAAAGAGGCCAACCCATACGACCGAGTTTGGTTTGCACAAGGCCCAAATCTACATCAAGAGCTTTTATGGGGTAGAACCGAAAGAGATTTTGGCCAATGCCAAACAAGCGGCCATGGAGCACGCGCAACGATACGAAAGCGAATTTGGCATCAAGCTTACCTTCTTGCGCTTGCATCGGGGCGTGGAATGGGCCGAAACCGAGAAGGAAAGAAGCGATGCGATTTGCGCCCAAATCGGCCTTGCCAAGAACGAGGAGATTTTGGTAGCTGGGGTGCGCCACAAGAACGGGGACGCCTCGCACGATACCTTAGAGTTTATCCCAACCAAGGCAAACCAAGAGGGGGCCACCGCGCACGCCGAGGCCCATCATTTCGTTTATTCGGGCGGCTTGGCCAAAACCCTCGAAGCCATGGGGGAGGCCATCGTTGCCATCAAGACGGGCCAAGATGTGCTCGTGGAAGCCATGAAGAAAAAGGGGGCGCTTTGAACGGGAAGCGACAAGGAAACAGGAAAGAAACGATGGAGCTTGCTCGAACGTGCGGCGAGGCTCATGCTTGGCGCTGGGTGGCTCAAAGATGAGTAATCGTTGCTTCATGTGCGATAAGCTCATGCTCGCAAAAGAACAAGCCGAATGGGGCGGCACGTGCGCGGCGTGCCGAAAACAGCACCCACCCTTGAAGGCTTGGAGGGGGTTTTGAAAATGGTTTGCCAAATCTATCTAAAATGGGAGCGCGGCCTTATCAGCCGTAAGAAATATCTCATGCACGCGCATTACGAGAATTGCGGCGAGTGCGAGAGGCGAGAGCGATGGTAAGGCCCAACGTTTGCGCCGCCTGCCACCATGGGCAAATCTACCATGCGGGCCCAAGCATGAGGGGCCATTGCTTTCTTTGCGAGTGCCCAAGATACAAGAGGTAAAGACTATGCCAACCTATTCTTTCGACATCAAGGAGCTTCTATTCGAGGAGGACGTAAGAAAGATGCTTGACGCTTGCCGCAACACCTACGAGCGGGCGGCCATCTCCCTTCTTTGGGTTGCAGGCCCCCGACCAATCGAGGCGATTACCCTAACCCCCGAGAAATTTCAAATCAGCCAATCAAGAATGGCCGTAGTAATAGCCACGGCCAAGCTCGACGGCAACACAAACGAATACCAAGCCAAGGAGCGGCTTTTGGAATTTGACCGCCCTACGGGGGCCGAATCAAATATCTATGTGGAAACCATCATACAGGCCGTGGCCATGACCCCAAGCGGCAAGCCCATTCTCCCCTATTCTACCCGTTGGCTTGAAAAGCTTACCAACCGCCTCGGGGAAGAAATCTTGGGCAAGGGCAAGCGCATAAGCCCCTACCACTTTCGCCACTCGGTAATGACGTGGGGGGCCCGCAATGGCTGGACGCTGGACAAGCTAAAACACTTCAAGGGCGCGGCCAGCTACAACAGCGTATGGCCTTACCTCAACGCCCAGCCCTTCGTGGTGAAACTCCAACTCATGCGGCGGGGCCTTGATTGAATGGACAAGGAGATTTTGAAGGAGTGGCTTAAAGCCCTCTTGCCCATCGTCCTCTTCTTCGCCTTCATGTATCAAACCACCCCTCCCATCGGAGATTATGTTTTCCATCTCTACAACGGGCAGGGCCAAGCAACCGACAACCTATTTTGGAGCAGGGGGGTAAGCCTCACCTACGCGGCCAAAGACTACCCCCAAGGCGTTTCGTGGATTATGGGCGTGCTCGGCCTTGCGCTCGATAGGCGCTTGGCCATCTTTCTTCTCATGCTCACGGCCTCGGTGGTGCTCCCATACCTACTCATCTATGCCATCCTCAAACGGGAGAAAAAGCCATGGGCGCTCTTGGGGGCTTTCGTCTATCTCTACGGCTCGGGCGTGCCCTTTATCCTCATGCAAGATTGGTATGTGCCCCAAGCCATCATCCAAGTTTTCATGCTCGCCTCAATCCTCTACGAGCCGATTCTCTTCCCCTTCTTGTGGATGGGCCCGCTCATCCATCGGGAGGCTTACATGGCCATTGGCATTACGATTTTCTTCATTGCCCTTCTACGCTGGGGGCACAAGGTAAGGTGGTTGCATGATTGAGGATTCCCGCGCATTTCGCCCCGCTTCATGGGACATTGAGGGAGCGGGCTCGATGGGTAGTTTCTTGGCCCGTGCGCTCAACCCTTTTCTTGCCCCCTTCTACACGCGCCAAACCTTGCTCGTGCTCGGGCTGGGCATCATGGCCTCCATGATGCAGGCCCGCATCATCACGGCCTTTATGCCATTGGCCATCCTCACCATGGACTTCTCGGGCTTCAATGAGCGCACGCGCTGGACATACTACCTTTGGTCGGCTTTGTGCGTGGCCTTTTGGTATTACACCCTTTGGCGGCTGGGGGCTTGGGTTTAAATGAAAGCTCGCGCATGGAGCAGGTAGAGCATGTGGGGGCTGGGCGACCCGTCGGCCTCATAAGCCGAGCTTGGCGCGGTTCGATTCCGCGATGCTCTAATTACTCTCAGCTTTGCTGGGAGAAAAAGACATAGCCTTTTATGCCACACTTCCACTAATTAGTTGGGGATGGGGGCGCAAGCCTTCATTGGGTGGCGGGGGGCGTCCCCTACTACGCTCGACCCGCCATCCTAATTACTCAACAGCACACGCCCGCGCAACTTGGGCGAGCGCAAGCTCGGGAAGAAAGCGCACGCCGCGCACGGGGCCGCGCAAGCTGGGCGGCAGAGCTTCGCAGGCCGCCCGCACGGGCAACACTTTTTCTAATTAGGACATGTCCTACCGACCGCCCCAAATCGTTCGCAAAAGGCTTCTTTTGCGAAAGCAGGCGTTTTTGTTCGTCTTATCTATCCACACCCATTACTTCTTCTCTAATATATACGATGAGCTATTTCGTGCGTGTAGGAGCGAATTAAAAAGATTCGCGGCGAATCGCATCATGTGGCAGACCCAACTCCAAAGAGCGATGAGGTAAGCGGCTCTTACCAATACCTCATCGTGAATCGCATAACGCGAATGAACGACGCCAAGGCCAACAGGGAGAAAGACAAGTATTACGTATTCTTCAAATTCGCTTGCCAACTCGTAATGCCCTACATGAGCATAAAGACCAAACAGAAAATGCAGAGGGACTTCATGGAGCTTGGCAAGATTGAGAAGGCAATCAAGGAGGACAAGAACCTAAGCGACCTATCAAAGCAAACCCAGCTTGACGAGATACACTCAATATTTGCCGACAACCGCGAGCTTTACATCATGGAGGTAATGCCAAAGACGGGCATCATCAAAGTAATGGAAGAGGGCGGAATTGACTTTGAGAAGCGGGACATCGAAGCCATCAAAGCGGCGGTGCTCGCAACAGGCACGGGCCTAATCGGGGCAGTAGAGAAGCATGGAAACGGACTACCTACAAGCCAACCTCCCATTCATCCAAAACAATAGTTGTTGGACTTGGGACGACCAAAGCGAATTGCAGGACATCGCCAGCTTAGCCTACAATTTGGACGAGCTTATTTTTATTGCATGGGCGCGGCACATTCGGACTTCGCTCACCATAAACAACTTCTCCTTCATTTGCGGTTTTGAGGGCCGCCATCGCTCGGGCAAATCAGAATCCGCAACCGCGCTCGCCTACCTTATAGACCCGACCTTTTGGCCGCGCATGGAGCATCGCATAGTGAAAACTCCCCAAGAGCTTATGGTCGAAATTGAAACCATCGCCAAGGAAAAAACCAAGGGGGCCGTAATCATCATTGACGAGGGTGGCGTGGTCGTGCCATCCGATGAGTATTTTCAGGAATGGTATAAAACCCTCTCCCGCGTCTTTCAGATGTTCGGCTACCTCAACCCTTGCATTTTCTTTTGTGCCGTCGTGCGCGACAACATAGGCGCGAAATTCCGTAAGCTCTTCCATGCGATTGTAATGGTGAGCCGCAACTCCAACGCCTATACCTACCTCAATATCTACAACCTAAAATACAACCCCATGTTCGCCAAATACATGCACTCGCGCCCCAAGCTCAAAATCGGCGGGCAAGAAATCGTGGTGCGCCGAATCAAGTTTGGCCTCGCGCCCGAGTTCATTCGTGAGCGCTACAAAAACCTTTCGCTCTTGCAGAAATCGGAATTGCTCGAAGGCTTTGGCAAGAAGATAAACGAGAAGCCAAAAGCGAAGGTCGAGATAAACTTCGAGGAGCTTGTGGCGCACGTGGCAAAGGACTTCAAGCTTTACGAATCCAAGCGCTCGAAGCCAAGCGAGCCCGTGCTCTCGGGCTCGGACATTCGGGTAAAATTCCATCTTTCAGCCCGCGACGCCGACTTTATAAAGCGGCACGCGGAAATCAGAATCAAGGAGGCGATAGCGAATGGAGCAGGAAAACCAAACGAGGCCGCCGTTGTTCGAGCCCCGACAAGTCCCCAAAATTGAAACCCAATGGCTCATTAACCTATTCGGCATCAAGTGGGATTTGCTCGCGCTCTTTCGCGTCGTTCAAATCTTCGTGCTCGCCATGCTTGCCTACAACATCGGCATACATGACGCTTGGGAGCAAGTGAAATTCGCAGCCTACACTTCCACCACCCCGATTTACCAAACCCAAAACATGACGGGCCTCTATGAATTGCGGTGCGTCCCCAACGCCTCCAAGACCGACCCAACCGTAAGATGGGATTGCCGAGAAGCAATGGCAGGCTTGCCTCAAAAGACCTACTTCGACGATAACCGCACTTGGACAAAAGCCAACCTCACCTACGGATGGGGGTAAAAATGAAAAAATACCTCAAAGTGAGAAAGCTTGCAGGCGGGGCAACTATCAAGTGGCTTTCTCCCCAATATATACAAAGCATCGAGAGAGAATTGGGGCAAAGCCACTAATTATTTAAGGGTGCTATGCGTAGGGGCGCACTATGGCCGATGCGGTATTGAACGCCAAGGGAGTTTTGGTAAATCCAACGACGGGCCTTCCCGTTGTTTTGAATCCAAACACGGGCACTTACGTTTATACCTCCTCACAAGAAGGACAATGGTATGCCTCTCATGGCTTTGGGGCCGAGCCGAAAATTACGCAATCTTGGGATAGCTACGTGGCGCAACAATACCAAGCAGGCGCACGCCTTGGCCAAGACACCGAGGGTAATTATTACTACGTGAGCGCAAGCGGGCAAATCTTGGGTGGGGCCAACCAACGCATCGCGCAGATAAACCAAATGGAAGGCTCATCGGGGCAGTATTGGCGAAACCTCATTGGCTCGGCAACTCCCGAGGCGGCTTGGGCCCCAATCCAAGCCGAGCGCGACGCACACTCGGCGGCCTTGGACAAAGCCTACGACGCGGCGCTAAAATATGGAGATACAACGGCGGCAAAAGAGCTTGGCGTAAGCGACGCTCGCCTATCTCAAATTCTTTCAAACCAAACCCCAGCCAAGGGCTACGAGGTAAGCGGCTTTCAGCCCAAGGCGATTAACGACGTGGTGAATGGCGGCAAGCTCGCGGGAGCGGTGGATTACCGCGACGTGCTCTCAAACACGCCCCAAGGCTCTCGTTTTCCCGATATGGCAAACCCCAAAATCGTTTTGCGCGAGCCAAGCGGCACTCAAATTATGCGAACATACGACGCAAGCACGGGGGGATACACCCAAACCACCCTCCAAGCGCCGCAAGGAGTGGCCTCAACGCTTATCGCGCCCAACGTGGGCTTCGTGCCCGTGGAAATCAAGGGCCAATTCGCCATGGCCTCGAAAGAGAGCACCGCCGAATGGCTATCAAAAGGCACGGGCATACCTGCCTCGGCCATCCTCGCCAATTACGGCAACTACCAAAACAAGCTCGGCAACTTCTCTTACGAAAACGTGGTAGCCAAGGACATCTCAAAAGTTGAACAACGAGGGAAAGGAAACATTACGGGCTTTGGTAGTTTTGAGCTTGTGAAAGCTCCAACCATTGCGCCGCCAAAAGAGGATTTGACTTTCAAGGGAGTAATGTCTTTGACGAGTGGCAATACACTTTTCAGAAATGCCTTGGGGCAAGAAGAAATCAGGGACGCAGGCGGCCAACTCGTTTCGCCCGAGGAGGAGGCGCGGCAAGAGGCCATCTTTTCCATCAAGCAGAATCAGACCAACCCTAATTGGATGGGCGGCTTCGAGAAATTGAACAAATGGACGGGGCAGATTGAATACTATAACCTCTACAAAGCCCCGACAAGCGTAAAAGTCCCTCCAAACGCGACGATGTGGGAGGGACTTCAAGCGGCAAACACCGCCGCCATGCTCGCCAAAGAAAGATACGGCAACCTTCCGCCCGTAAGTGGGCCTATGAAAATAGAAATCCATGTGCCAAACCAACCCGACTACAACGCCATTCAAAGCATCAAGTCGGGCCCATTGACGGCCTTCTATTCATTCGGAAAGCCTTTTGATTGGCAGATGGGCGACGAGATTCAAACCCGCTTTGACCAAAGCAAAATCGCTCGAAGGGAGCAAATCGAAAACACCTATGCCGCCCTAAGAAAATCGCCGATGTATGCGGCTCTCGATAACCAATTTCCCGTAAAGGGAATCCAAATCGGGTATGTTTGGGGTGGGGCCGAGCAACTAATCGCAGAACAAGGTGTGCAGATTGCCCGTTTCGGACTTTCGGCGGAAAATGCTTTTGCATCGGCAACCAACATTCTCGCCATCAAGCTTAAAGACATACAAGGCAAGCCGCTTACAACCCAAGAAATCGAGGCGTTGCCAGCGCTGGGCCGTGAAACCTACATGGGCACAACCACTTCGGCAACGATTGGCTATGGCTACTATCTCATGTCGGCGGGGCCTGCCCTCTTTGGGGGAGCGACATCAGCCGCCGCGACCAAGCTCCAAGGCGTGAGAAGCTTCTTGGCAACAACACCACTCGACCCAATCGCCGAGGCCACAACCCCATTTATCGGCGACGCCCTAAAACCAATCGTGGAATCATCGGAGAAATACGGCATAAGCACGGCCTACAAAGAATTTGGAAAATACGCCTTTGAGAGTGCCATCGTTGCAGGCGCGGCCATTACTACGGGATTCCAACCAACAAAAGAAGGGGGCGCAACCTTTATTCCCGAATATGCAGTTGGCGGCGGCCTTGGGGCAGTAGGCGCAATATGGGTTGGCAAAGAAGGCCCAAAGCTTGCCGCAAAAGTTTTCAAGGCGGCGGGGCTTGAAAGCATAGACCCATTCTCAAAAACAGAATATATAGAAATTGAAGAGGCAAGGACGCGCCAAAGAGCGGGGCTTCTCACCAAGCAACAGATTACCGAAGGGCGCGAGGCCGCGAAAGGAGTAGCCGAGCAAGCGTTTAAGGACATGCAAGACCAAGACGTAATCTCAAAAAAGCTTTACCAAATCTACTCGGAGGGCTTTTACGAAAACTTGCCCGAATCCCAAGCCACAAACCAAAGGGTCGTAAGCTTCATGCGGGCAGGGAATACCCAAGTAGGTAATGACTTGGCCGATACATATTCATCGGGGCAATTCCAAAAGAAACTAAATTGGCCGAGTATGCAAAGCACGCTCAACGGAATTTACGACGAGAGCGCGGATTATGCAGGCCGCGCCGCACGCTCCAAAGCTCTTTTCGAGAGCCTATCAAAACCAGTCGTGGATGAGGTAGCGCAAGAAGCGGCAAGAAAAGCAGCACTCGATGTGGTAATGAAAAACGCCTTGCTCAATCCCGAAAACGTGGGGACAAAGCTCGGGGAGCAACGAATGGCCACGAGTTGGCAAAGCTACCTAAATTCAATCCAAGGATTCCAAGTCGGAGAAACAGGGGCGCTTAGCTACGACTTCGGCAAGACTTGGACGCCTTCGGGAGCAATGGGGTTTGAGCTTACCAAAGTTGCCGTGAGCACAACCCCAAGCGTAATCTTGGTAAGCAACGCAATCTCCCCAGCGATGCAAAAGCGCCTTGATGCTCTCGATGCGTCCTTGGCTCAACCACAAGCCATAATCAAACAAGAGAAGGTGAATACGACAAAGCTTGGCTCATTCAAACAAGTGCTCAAAGGCATGGAGAATCTTCAAGAGCAGAGCCAATACTCTCTCTTCTCCCGCCCAAACGTTCAATCCCAGCTTCGGGAGCAGATAAAGAGCGCCTTCAATCTATCGGAAAACCAACAAGGGCAAATTACGAAAATCCAAGAGCAAATCCAAGGCTCTTTGCGCTTGCCAGCGCAAACACAAGCCCAAACAACAATGCAAAGCATCGCGCAGGTGAGCGAGAGCATACAATCTCAAATCAGGGAGCAATCCCAAATTCAATCCTCGCTTCAAATCCAAGTTCAATCGCAAGTTCGGCAACAAGTGAGGCTTCAAACCCAACTACAACTCCAAACCAAGCTACAACAAACACTCATACCACCAATCTTCGCGCAGTTGGAGAGCAAGGCAAAAAAGAAATCAAAAGAAGGTGGGATTTTCAAATTGCCTTCGCTCGGCCTCAAAGCAAAGCCATTCATTCTTTCCGATTTGATTAGCTCGGCGGCCAGCCAAAACGTTTTCGGCAAGGCCACCTCGATTAACGTCGAGAAGAATCCAAAGCAATTCAAATACGAGCGAAACCTCTTTGGCTTCGTGCCAACCGAGGAGCAAATCAAATCAGGCAAAACCAAAATATCTTTCTTGGGCTTCGGCGGCGGCAAGCCAACATTTAAAATGCCCAAGTTCAAACTTGGAGGGGGGTAAAAATGTATCGAAACGTCGGAAACAACCAAGCGCAGATTACCATGGTGAATTTGCTCGCCTTGCTCATCTCGTTTATCCTCTACTTCTCCATCCTGCCAGCCTTCCAAAACATCATTGATACAACAACGACCGCTCTCCAACTCACGCCAAACCCCTACACGACGATTACGATTGCCATAATTGAGATGGTTCCCTTCTTCGTAATCTTGATGCTTGTCTTGACGGGCTTCAATTACGCCATCCCAAGGCCAGCAGGGGCGAGGCAATGAGGATTGAGGACATGGAAGAACACGTGCGAATTTGGGTGCGCCTGCCGCCGCTCCTAATCTTGCTCTTGGCCATGGCCTCGGTGAGCTTTGCCACTCTCCCCTCACTCGCAACGGGCGGCTCTATCTCCAACTTTACCAACGCCACGGGCCTCTTCTACGTCCATACCTTCTCATCCAACGGGACTTTTACCACAACGGGCGCGGGCGCGGTTGAGGTATTGGTTGTGGCAGGCGGTGGCGCGGGAGGCGACTTTGCCACTTACTCGGGCTCGGGCGGTGGTGGCGCAGGCGGCCTTCTCTACAATTCCTCATTCGCAATAAGCGCATCAGCTTTTCCCGTTGTGGTCGGCCTCGGTGGAAATTCAGTTGCAGGCACGAACGGCACAAATTCGAGTTTTAGCACCATGAACGCCAAAGGTGGAGGCACGGGCGCAAACCGCATTAACTCGCTCGATTACGGCGTGGGCAACAACGGCGGCTCGGGCGGTGGTGGCGTCGGTGCATCAGGTAGCCAAGTGGGAGGAAACGGCACGGCGGGCCAAGGCAATATGGGAGGCGCGGGCGGCTCGAATGTCGGTGGCGGCGGTGGTGGCGCAGGCGGCGCAGGCGTGAATGGAGATACAAGCGGCAATGGCGGCGCAGGTTTGGCCTATATCCTTACGGGCACGCTTGCCAACTACTCTTGCGGTGGTGGTGGCGCGACTTATTCAGGGGGCACGGCTGGAATCGGCGGTTGCTCATTTGGCGGCATCGGGGCCGTGGGCTCATCAGCATACGGCACGAACGGCACGAACGGCACGGGCTCGGGCGGTGGTGGCGCAGGCGGCGCAGGCTTGGGAGGCAACGGCGGGCGGGGCGTGGTAATAATTACCTACATGCTCAACGCTTCAAGCACTCCCGATACGATTAACCTCACGCTCAATTCCCCAGCCACGGGCTACAACTCAACCAACAAGACCATTTCCTATTCCTACCAAATCAATACCAACTCCTCGGCCAATTCCACCCTCTATCTTGACGGCGTGGCCATTGATTCGCAACTCATCGCCTCAACCCAAAACGTGAGCATCGTTGCCGACGCGACCTATGGCAACCACTCGTGGTATGTCTATGCCTTCAAGCCGACCAACACGAGCGTAAATGCCTCGACTGCCAACCGCACGTTTGAGATTTACTTCAATATTTCCCAATCGGGCCCAACGGACAACGCCAACCTCTCGGGCAACACGGCCACCCTCTCCTTTGCCTCCAACAACCTCTACAACATCTCGTGCAACTACACCATAGACGGCGCAACGGCCAATTCGAGCACCATCCAAACCGCCGATACGCACTATTCCACCTTCTCCTTGGCATCAGGCACGCATACTTGGGCCATGGCTTGCGCGGCATCGGACAACCCCAGCTACGGCAAGAGCACGGGCACGCGCACCTTCTACCTCAACTACAACACCTACCCGAACGTGCTCACGCTCTCCAACCAATCCCAAAACGTCTTGGCCTCACCCCAAGGGCTCTTCTACGACATGAACGGCAACCTAAACGTGCTCTATTGGACGGACAACGGCACGCAACAGGTGGTAATCCAAACCATCCAAAACGGGGCCGTTTCAGCTACCTACAACGCCACGCTTTCCGCCTCGCGCCCCTACTTGGCGGCCATGAGGGAAATCGGCAAGACGCAAATCCTTACGTTCATTGATTCGACCACCTTAGCCTTCATTGACTTTAACGGCGGCATCTCCATCTTGACCAACACCACCACCTACAACGTGAGCCAAAACGCGCAATACGACCCCTACACCTTCGCCAACTCCAAGCAGTATTCCACCCTCACCCTCACGCCCAATTCCTTCTATGTGCTCTCGGCCCCCATTACAAACTCGACGGCCAACACCACCTACTACTTCCAAAAGAACGTGAGCGCCTACAACCTCTCCAAGTTCGACGAGCCCGCGCACGCCCGCAAAGCGGCCTCGCAGTCCTTGGCCGCCAATGCCCAACTCTCCTCATGGTATTACGCCATCCCAACCGCCTACAATTCCACACATGACCTTTGGCAAATCAATACGTGGGACGGCACGACCAAGGCCAACATCTCGACCCCCTCAACGACCCCGCTCAACCAAACCGAAATCGAGAAATCCATAATCGTATTCGAGGACTACGGGAGCATACGCTATTTCGGCCTCTTCAATACGACCAACTTCGCAACCATCTACGACATAACCGACAACAAGAGCGCCAATCTTTCGAGCACGATTAGCACGCCATCGCACTTCTATTTCGTGGATTCCTACACCTTCGTTTTTTTCTCGACCGAGGGCGCAACCACCTACGCCTACTCGTGCTACTTCAACCAAACCACCCCTTCATGCTCGCGCTTTGATTCCACCGAATACGGGGCCGTTGTGCCCTACAATCGCGGCCCCATGACCACGGCCAAGAGGGACGACACAAACGACGTTGTGGCCAAGGGCCTAATCCTCTCCAACACCACCACCCAGCTTCTTTACGACCTCAATACCTACGATGTGAAATTCAAATGCCTTAACGAGATGAGCGAATACCGAAAGCTCTTTACGGCGCACATCTTTACCGACAACTCCTCGAACACCCTCCAAAACAACTCGTGGGGCTACGTGCTCCCATCGGCCCTCTTCGGCACGGGGGCCAAGCGTGCATACACGCAATGCGTGGATGGGAGCAACCGCCTCTACATCATCGGCCTAAACTCCAACTTCTCCCAAGACCTCTACTCGCTCAACCTCTCCTTGGGGGCCTACTACACCTTCCAAATCATCAATCAATACGGCCTTCCCATCCCCAACGCCACCATCAGCACCTACCGCTTCTCCTCCTCCAAAAACGGCTTCGTGGTCGTCGAGCAAGCCTTGACCGATTTTAGCGGCTACGGCGTGCTTTTCCTCGAACCCTACACCCTTTACAGCATGGCCGTAATCTCGGGCGGCTACCTCTCGGCCAACTTCGACTACACCCCGACGGGCATTACCTCGCTTCAAATCCGCCTCAATTCCAACGGCTCATCGGCCATCCCCCTTCCCACCTTCGAGAATATTTGGAGTGATGTAAGCTACCAACTCTTGCCAACGAGCACCTTCAATACGACCCCCTTCAATATCAGCTTCGCCGTTTATTCCAACGCCTCGCTCTTGCAGTATTGGGGCATGAGCATTATCAAGGACTACAACGGCACGCAAACCAACGTTTTCTCCTCCAACCTCACGAGCGCGGCGGGCGGCTCGATGCTCTACCTTGTGAATGAAACGGGCAAATACCAAGTGCAATTCTTCTTCAAGGAGCAAAACCAAAGCGTCTTTGCCCCCATCCCCACCCTCTACTACTACGGCAACTCGACCTCCCTCCTCCAAGCAACCAACCGCCTCGGCTCGGGACAGGCCATAAGCGGCTGGGGCTACTACTTCGTGCTCCTCGTGCTCGCCATGATTGGAGGCGGCTTCGCGGCCCGATACAGCTTCGAGGGCGCGGGCGTAATCGTCCTCATCATCCTTTGGGGCGGCTCGCTCCTAAACCCAATGGCGCAGGTGGTAATGGTCGTGAATGGCTTTTGGCTTACCCCAATCCACATTACGATTGTGGCAACCTTGGCCGTGCTGGGAATCATGCTTGGGAAAAACATGTGGTGAAACTATGAGATTGGTGGCCTTCGTAATCCTGATGTTTTCCATGGCGGTAGTTTTCTACTTCATGGGCTTTCAGTCCCCGCTCTTGTCCGTCTATTCGGCGCAGGGAGGCCAAAACATCAATCCCGCCTCTTTCCTCCAACTCCTCGGCCAATCCATCCTCAACAATGCGGCGGCGGCTGGGCTCTTGGGCCTCGCCATCGCCGCGACCTCGGTTGCCGCTCTTATCCTAAGTGGATATTCGGCCATCTACCTAATCCCCATCATCTTCTTGGGGGCAGTCCTAAACCTCCTCGTCTTTCCAATCTCCTCGGTGCTGGGCCAATGCAATACCACGGCGTGCTCGACCCCGCCCGAGCTTAGCATACCTCTTATCGTGTTTTTCAATCTTCTATGGCTTCTAACCCTACTCGGGTTTGCGAGGGGTGGCAACTGATGGGAAACGGAATTGAAGCGCTTATGTTGAACGGCATGTTGGCCATCTTCGGCAACCCGCTCTATATCGGCCTAATGGTGATTATTTTCTTCGTGGGCTTCGTGGTGCTCCAAAATCAGCCGACAAGCTCCAAGGTCGGCATTACAGCCGCCGCCGCGCTCTTGGCCGCCGCCTTCGTGCCATGGCTCGCAATCATTGTCGGAATCGGGGTTGGCTTCGTGCTCTACCTCGGACTTATGCGCTTGCTCACAAGGTGAAACCAAATGGGCCTCGGCTCTCTCTACGATAAACTCTTGGGAAAAATGCAGGACAAGGGATACGACAAACGCACCTTGGCCGAATCCGACTTGGCGGGGTGCTTGCGCTACAACTCATCCGACATCAGCGAAGCCCTAAAAGAGCTTGAAGCGGCGGGTAAAATCAAGAGAAGCAAGCAGGGCTTGAAGCTCATTTGACCCTTGGATTTAAATATTCCTAATTAGTGGCTCTAATTACTTCGCCTGATTCAAATTGGGCGTGGGGGTAGATACAATGAAAGATATGTTGGAAACCAACGTGCCGAAGGAATTTGGCGCGAACGAAGCGATGGTGAATGAGGTCGTGGGCCTCATCGTGGCGTTGATTATGGTCGTGGCCGTGGCCATCCCCATCTCAACGCAGGTAATCGCGGCGGCCAACCTGACGGGCATTGCCGCGACCATCGTTGGATTCGTGCCGACGTTCCTCGCGCTGGGTGCGCTCGTCCTTGTGGCGGCCACCCTCGTTTCCAAGTCCTAAGCAGGGCTTGGAGATGTGCTCGGGCGGCCTCTTACAAGGCCGCGCCATTTCAGGGGGGAGGCTAATTACCTCCCCCCTACATTTTTATACATCATAAGCGAGATGAGCCTATGCAACTCGAAGCATTTGGTATCTTCGCACTCTTCGGGATTCTCCTCTTCTTCTTTACGGAATGGAGCAAAATCAAAATGTTTGGCATCTTGGGCTCTCTCGTAATTCTTATCATGTCGTTGTGGATTATGGCCGAGGGCATCTACATACCAAGCGGCCAAGTAAATTCGCTTGCCCTCGACGGCACGATACCCGAGCTTACGGGGACATTCAATCAAACCCAACTCGCCATAAACGTAAGTAATAGCTCTTGTTGCGAAAAGAACATCACGAGCGTTTTTGCTTTGCGCGGGAGCGAGGGCTCACGCTCGGAGAATATCGCTTTGTCCATGAACGGCACGGCCACAACCAAGACCACCTACCAAAAGCTTACGGCCTCCTACATTCCATTTGAGATTGTGCTCGGGCTCTTCATGCTCTTGGGCTCTATCTATACCTTCTTCCATTACGCGGGCATGATTACCAATCGCTTCTAAATAGGAATGAAGAGCCCCAATCCAAAGGCAAGAGCCAAATAGGAAACAAAGGGCAAGCGCTCTTCCATCTCCCACTTGAAGAAAATCCGCGCAAAGAAAGCCAAGGCCAGCGCGACAAACGCCCCTTGATTCGCAAAGAGGGCCATCGCCGCCCACGTGGGCAATATCAGCACGTCCCCCCAGCCAAGCAAGGACTTTTTGTATTTGCCAAAATACTCGGCGTTTATTCCGACAAGGCAGGAAAACGAAACCCCGCAAATGACGGCCACAAGCGGATTATTGAGATAGGCGTAAAGCATGGCCGCGCCCCAAAGAACCGCCGCCCATGAATCGGGCACGCGCCTTTGAGCCAAATCAGAAAAGCCGCAAACGACAAGCACAAGGAGATAGAAGCCTAATAGACCATCCATTAGTTGCTAATTAGTGTAGCTCAACCTTAAATACTTGTCTTACCTATCCTTCTCTATGGGAATGGGAGATTTTGTTGCTTCGACGAACAAAAACCGCGAATACCCCCGCGACCCATTCTCTCATGGCTTCGCCATGATGGACAATACCGACGACCCAATAGCCGACGACTACCATAAGGTAGTTGGCAAACATGAGGTTTTGGGCAACGTCGGCGACGATGTAATGCTTCGTCTTTACCAAAACGATTCGAGATACCTCACTTGGCTTTTTGATATGGCCCAGCGCGACCCCGAGCTTATCCCTTATTATAAATCCATCGCGGGCATTTGGAGGGGAGAGATTACCCTCACAAGAGCACGGGACGGATTGGAGCGCAAGCTTCAAGCCAACGTGGGCCAAGGCTTCAATGTGCAAGAGAAGCTTCAAGCCTTCGGGCAACAAATGGGCCAACTCCTCCAACAAAGGGAAAAAGACCAAACCGAGCTAATCCAACGCTTGATGCAAAAGAGGTAAATTATGGACGATGCAACGGCAAGCTCAATTATCCTTCTCCTCCTCACCCTTTCAGTTGTGGGGGCCGCAATCGCGCTTCTCATCGGGCGCTTGCTCGACCCATATTGGCGGGCCTCCATGCTTCGCCGAATTACAAAGAAAGATTATGGCGTGGTGAATATCCTCTCCAAAGACAACCGCCGCATCGCAAGCTTGGTAGTCAATTTCGAGAACGACGTGGTAAATTACGGCGGCAATGTATGGATTTTCGAGAAGAGCCACATCTACCGAAAAAACAAAATTGAGAGGGGCTTTACCATCTCCAAGGGAGAGAAGCCAAACGAAGAGCCGACCCCTATCAAATTCGAGGAGGGCCTACCATCCGTTTTCGTGGATAAAGACACCATGAAGCCGAAGGACTTTTGGCAGGAGGACAAGCCTAAAGTGCCAAGCGCCGAGATGAGCGGCTTCTTGCTCGGCTACACCGAAAACCAAATCCAAAAGAGTTTGGGCTGGGCAAGAAACAACTTGCTCTTCATTCTCGTAATCATGCTCCTATGCGGCGCAAATGTCGTAATAGGATGGACAGCCCTCGATACCATGGGGCGCATGGAGAAGAAAATAGACGGCCTTCAAGCCTCGCTTGCCACTCCAACGGGCGGGCACGTGCAAAACGGGACAATCGTAATTGACCAAACGAGATGAGCTACCAATGGCAGACCAACCAATAAGCGCAGGCACGGCATATTCTTACAAGCTTCTTGAAGAGTGGTATCAGATTGCCGACCTCTCAAAACAATTTAGGCGGAATTGCTACCTTGGCCGCTCCAAGGACATTACGACACGGGAGCTTCAAGCCGACCTTGTGGCCGCGCTCTCGCACATGTGGGGCGAGCTTTACCCGAAGGTAATGGGCGACCCAAAATTTAAGGACATGCAAACCCAATATGCCTCTTTCCAAGCTTTCTTCGACGACGTGCGCGAGTTCAAGAAGGACGAGGAAAGCGGCGATAGGATAACCGAGATTGAATTGCTTTTGCGCCGCGTATTGGAAAAAATACCATTGACGCGATTCGAGGGATGAGCATGGCCGAGAAAAAACGCTTTACTTCAATTTGCCTTGGCACGGACGCCTTCAAGCTCTTTACCGAGCTTGAAAAGAAAGACATCGCCCAGCACGAGAAAAAGCCATGGGTAAGCCATGGGGAGTATATCGAATTTCTAATCAGGGAGCGCAAGGCCGCGCTCGATAAACCGACGGGCAACGATGGATTTACCAAGTTGCTTACGGGGTGAATTGATATGGAGAGGACGAATTACGCCATTGAAACCTTGGCCGATACCCGCCGTGGATTCCGCCAAATGCAAGAGCTGCAAGCCT
>Ga0172371_10004667_pt1 | contig 20615 bp, 24 predicted proteins | sample Lak12m_FD_114543 | JGI IMG/M metagenome (GOLD analysis project Ga0172371, IMG submission 114543) | Freshwater microbial communities from Kabuno Bay, South-Kivu, Congo - kab_022012_12m | ecosystem: Environmental > Aquatic > Freshwater > Lake | place: Democratic Republic of the Congo: South-Kivu... | reverse complement strand
TAGCCTTGAAGTCCATCAATCCGAGCGAGTAGACGTTGCCCTGCGCGTCCTGGTCCCGCTGGAAGGTATAGCCAAAGTCGGTCGCCGTGATGCGGGTGAAGTTCAGGTCGGTGCGCACCTCGCTGAAGGGCAGGCTTGCCCTGAGCAAAGCCGAAGGGTAAAACTCCACGTGGCGGCGACCGTTCCAATGCAGGAGCCGCTCCGCCGCGTCACCGAGTAGAGGCGGTTCTCCAAGTTGAAGAGCTGCTTGTATTAGTTCCCCTCTTCCCGCCGGCAGGTCATACCTGCACTTGCCGCAGGTGCAAGTGTATTACCGTTGGTGTCATAGGTGTACGTCTCGGTTGCGCCCCCGCCGCGGGCCACCGAGGTTACCGCATGGACGTGCGCCGTGCTCCCATATGTATAGGGCCTGTTCGTCCAGCCGCTGGGCGCGCGGCTGGTTTCGAGGATGACCTCGAAATTCATATCGGTGAGTTCAGGGATTTACACCCGTTCTGGATTCTTTATCGGCAAATGACGGATGCGGGCTTTATGTTCGGTGACGCTGCACACCACCCCGCTCTCCAATGTTTCGTTTTCTGTAACTACTCAGCCCCAACCCCGGCTCTGCCCTTCGGGTGTGGTTCGCAAGGAAGATGAGGCGAAATGGGGGGCGGAGCTTCGCTCCGCCCCCCATTTCGCTGCTTTTACCCCCCTTCCCGGAGAGGGAAGGGGGGTAAGGGGGATGGGTGAGTAGTCACCGTTTTCTTTAATTAGCAAACCGTAAAGGTGATTGAGGATATTTGAAGCGCGCATGTCCTTCAGGCGAAAGATGATCACACTCGGCAGGCTCCCCCCGCTGGCTGCCAGCAATTCGCCGAAATCAAGATCATGGGTGAGCAGGATGCGTTTCTTTCAGGGCTTTATGCAGGATATCACTGTCTGGCATTCTGCCAAACCCCTGTTCAGCCAGGTGGATTGCGTTATGGCCTTTACGACGCAGCTCTTCCACCACGCGCAGTGATATTCCCATGTCTGCCAGGAAGTTCATGCAGCAACCATCTCCAGTGTTTGCACGGTCTCATCCGCCAGCCAGGCGGCGTATTGTAGGGATTGGCGTATATCTTCCCCTTCCAGGTATGGGTATTCCTTGAGGATTTCATTGCTCGTCATTCCGTTGGATACAAGGTTGAGAATCAACGAAACTGTCACTCTCATGCCTCGTATGCAGGCGCGCCCACCCATCATGTTGGGATCGAATGTGATACGATTGAATTGGGTCATGGCTTTTACTCCATTCCGTTTTGATTATATCTCACCCAATTCGTATTTTCTCCCCCACCCCCACGGAAGTCTCCCCCCCTTGGTCACGGCTTGACTGGTGAGCGCCTCGCGCTTTTCGTCGATTGGTTCGAGCGGGCGTTGGTTTTTGTAATAAGCAAGGCTATTTTGTCCCTGCGCATGGCAACCACCTGCCCGGCGAGGGCGTTAGTTACTTGGGATGCTTTGTCAAGCGGTTTGATATGCAGATATCCCTTCCTGGATGATCCGGATTATCTCATCCGGCTGGCATGTCGAAAAAGAAATATCCCTCACCAGGCCGGCTTTTCTCTTCAGCCCTAACACAACCCTGGAATGCTCCAGGAAATTGAACGAGGCGCGGTATCTTTTCTGATGGAGCATGAAGTGAATTCCAGCTCCGCCGTATTTCGTCAGTGCAGGTAGTTCGTCATCTGGTTGAATGGTGTCCACGTTGGAAAATGGTATTGTCCATGAAAAAACACCAAACGACAGCCTTAGAGAGTCCGAAGTGATGTGGATGATCAGGGTTCTGTAGTTCAGCGAATAGAACGAAAAGACGATGAAAAAGAAAAGGAAAACGATCGCAAGCCAATCGACGCGGCTGGCGATTATTCGCCAGGTAAACAGAACCAGGAATATCAGGGTCAGTGCGAGAAAGAGAAATTCAGTCCTTTTTGAACTGATATTCTCACTGTATATTAGGTGGGCATTCATTGGCGATCACCTAGAACAATTGGCTGATGAGCACAGAGAACAAAGCATTGAAAATGATGACTCCGTAATAATACTTCCCGATGCTCTTGGCTTTGAACCCCTCATCGGTTTGCTCAACGATAAAATCGAGCCAGCTTTTTCGATACTTGTTCGTTTTAAAGCGATAAACAAGGTGAACCAGGAACATCAGCAAGATGAATACAACCAGGAAGACCGCGGTTTTCAGGAAGCCGAACAGGAAATAGTAGCCCACCAGGAAACCCAGCAGGATGAAAATCTTCAACGCCTTGTACCATTGGGGTTGCAGGGTGTGTGACTTGACGAAGCTGAGATCATCCTTGATCTCTTGGATTATTTTTGACATATTCTTCTCCTGAAGAGATTCGATTGCCAAAAACCGACTCAATCTCACAACAATGCTTTCTGAACCGCTTCTCGAAACCATACTCGAGGGCATATGCTGCGTCAAAAATGGGACGGGCTTTGATCCGCGTTCTTATCCGTTCGAGAAAAGACGCATCAACTTTTATGGCAGTATAACATGCAGCCACATCCCGAAAGAAACCCTCTCCGAAATCCTCCAGAATGCTCTGGAAATCTGTGGCAGCGTCTTCGAGCGTCAGGTCACTGAAATCGATGATACCGCTAATTCCCTGCAGGGATTCATCGATGAAGACATGGTCTGGTGGATATAAATCACCGTGAATGACAACTCGTTTCCAATCCATGGCGAAGAATTGAACGAGAAATTCCATTGTTTTTTCCCGGGCTGTCGTTGACAACACCCGCGCGATATTTTCTTTGAATCCAACAAAAGCTTGCTCACGCCACCCGCTCCATCCGTCTGTCAAGCCCATCTCATGTGCCTGCTCAAGTGGAAAGTTATGCAGAGACGAGAGGAAACCTCCAAGCTGCCTGGCAATCCGCTTGCGAACATTATCCTTGAGGGTACTAAAGAGCCGCGGTGTAAGTGGCATTCCTTTGATCTTCCGATACCCATAAAAATCCTCTCCAGAGTAACTGATCTGAGGAATGGGGATAGGTGAGAGCTTCTCGAATCCTGGCAGGAATCGCTTCTCACAAAGAAGTGCTTTCATTGTTGATGGTCTGCGGGGGAAGCGGAACATCCATTCTTGATTAACTTCGATGACAAGGAAATCATCGCCATTGTTGTGGATGCGCACTGCTTCGAGCTTGTGTGGAAACGCCTTTTCGATCTGGTCTATTCTTGCCTGGAAAACGCTTTTCATTATTGACCTGGTCGATTCTCTTGGGTTGTGCCTCTGGTACTTAATACTCAACAATTATCGGCAGCTTCTTCGCGTTCGCTATTGTGGAGCTCACCTCTTTCGGCAGGGGCGGAATGCCGTCAAAACCTGTCCGTTCTACATACCGGGTCACCATCACCCGTAATGCCTCGGGCTCCCAGCCTGCCATTTTCTCCACGCTATCCACCCCGGCATTGTAATACAACCTTGCCCGGATGCCTTTTACGCCAGGCAGGCGCGCCAGGTCGCACAACCTTACCAGCTCCAGGATGATCTTTTCAGGAATGCCGGTCTCCCTGGCAAGGGTTGATCGCCCACGTTTAGTGCCGCCCGCGGCCAGCATTTGATCCACATTCTTGATGCGCCGGGTTTCCAGCATGGCAATTATTTCAGGATCGATATCCCGAAAGTCTCCCAGCTTGAATGGATTAACCTTTTTCCCTGTCATCGTTCGATCCTCTTGTTACCACCATGACCAACTAGCAACTTCAGCCAGGCCATGCGCATTGTGATATATCATTGGCTGGCTCAGCTCCGGTTTCTTTGCTGAAGAGCCCCTGTCTCCTGTTGCCTGAAGCAAGCCATGTTCGATCGCCTCAATTGCTTGTTCGGGTTCAGTCATTCGGTTTCCTCAGGCCTCATGATGTTCCAGAAATCATTTTTGGATACGATCGTTGACTCTCTTCCCTACTCGTTGACCAGCACGATGCGGTATCGTGCCTTGTTCTCCTTCACTTTCTGCATTGCCGCGTTTACCTGCGACATGGGCATCAGTTCGACCACCGGCTCGATGTGGTGCTCCTGTGCAAAAGCGAGCATCTCCCTCATCACTCGAGGATTGCCAATAAGTGAACCGGTCAGAGAGAGTTCGTGGGCCACGAGGTTGGTCGAATTCAGTTCGATATCCGGGAAACCGACCAATACCAGCTTTCCCCTTTTCTTCAAGGTCATGAGGAGTGGCGACCAGTTGATCCCATGATTTGCCGTGCAAATCAGCAGGTCATGGCAATAATCGTATTGCCGCATTTCGCTGTTGATGTCGGTTGAACTGACGAAACGGGAGGAGTTGATGAAGTGGTCTGCGCCAAACCCCCGAGCCTGCGCCTCCTTATCCGGCGAGGAGGACATCGCCGTGACCTCGCAGCCGAAGGCGTGGGCGAATTGAATGGCCAGGTGACCCAGCCCTCCCACTCCGAGGATGGCGACCTTCAAACCAGGATTGTTCGCGTGTTTCAGGAGGGCTGAATAAACGGTGACGCCAGCGCACATGAGCACCGCAGCATGTTCGGGGGTCATGCGTGGGGGCAGCGGGTGGACAAACCGGTGGTCTGCCATGACGGAAGTGGAAAAGCCTCCATAAGGGACCATCACGGTCGAATCCCCGATCTCTGCGCAGAGCTGGGTCTCTCCCTTCAGGCACCACTCGCATATTCCGCATGAACGGGCCTGCCACCCAATGCCAACCCGGTCACCTTCCTTCAGGTTTCGAGCTTCGCGGCCAATTTCGGAGATGAACCCCACGATCTCGTGACCGGGCACGAATGGGAACGGCGTGATCCCATAGTAGTCATCGATCGCCTGGATATCGGTATGGCACACCCCGCAGTGTGAGACCGACACCCGTACATCGTGGTCGCCGAGTCTGGGTGGATCGTAGTTGAATGGTTCGAGCCTCTCCCCTATCTTTTTCGCAGCGAAACCTGTTATTTGAGTTGTCATTGTGAAACCTGCCTCTCCATTTGGTCTGACCAACGTATCTTGAAGCGATGGCTGCCAGGCAGCTTTTGTTCGCGCAGCACCCTTGGAAATTCTGCTGGCGGGTGCATCCCTGCAGGGTTTCAATATGCTCAAACACCAGCTCGGCAACCAGGTGTGCACCCGGTCAGCCTGCGCCTGTGCCGCATTGTCCGGGTTGCCATCTTCAGCAGGCAGGCGCAGGTGGAAGCCGGTGATTCTTCCCAATATTATCGCGCATCTAAATCATCATTATTATTTATATCAATAAAAAAGCGCAAGGCTTTATTCTTTTGGCGAAAACCTGTTTTCAGCGAGAGGGCGATTGCCTTGTCGTTAAAACTTGCGTGATCCACTTTGATCAGGCTTGCCCTACGATTTTTGAGAATCTGGTAGGCAGAAATCTCGAGCGCCTTGCCCAGCCCCATTCCTTGATGGTCAGGGTGAATACCCAGGGGCTCTATTTGACCGGCATAATCCAGGTTCCACCATGCCGGTTGAAAAATTGCCCGGGCAACAGCCTGGCCTTCTTTCCCCCATATTCCAGGTTCGCAAGCATGATCCTGCCAGGTGGATGTGATCCTGTATGGCATATCTACGATATGGATATGAGGGTGTTCAGGATCGACATTCAAAAGGTCATCCAGTTTTTCGTTTTCGTAGCTTTTCACTGTTTTTATGGCGGGAAATCTATATCATTTTCTACATATTGATCGTCCGCGTGAACCATTGGTTGGCGGAGCGAAGTGAGGGGAGGCTTGCCGGTTGTGGAAGGCTGCGCAACCCATTCTCCGTCCGCGTGCTTTGGCCCTTCCGCCATGAACATCACCCGGTATCCACGGCGTTGGCTTGTAAAAACGCGCATTCCTGAAGCCGCGAGATTGGATCCGTACCATTCCCGGGTGGCCTGGAACCTTTCTGGACATTGATCTGTTACTTTCTGCGCAATAGTGTAATTGGGCGGCTTATCTTTGCAGGATCTTTGATTGAATCCAGTGGTTTATCCAGGTCCCAATTATTCCACCATCCAACGAACTCCAGTTCTCTGATTTGATTGATGATCTGGAGGAATTCCTGGGGAAAGATCACCCGTTTGATACTTGTTTCTCTAAGGCTTGATGTTGTTTCACCCTCCAGTACTTCCAGGTGAATGGTTTCCTCCATCAATTGATGGACCACGTTGACCGGTTTTTCAGAATAGTGTGTGGTGACTTTGATGTTCTCCTGCTCAATGGTCCACGAATCTTCCTGGGCGGAGAAGGGCGCGAAGTGAATGCACCAATCCAGGAAATAAAGCCCCCCTTCATTGAGGGCGCTCGCAACCGACCGAAAATGGGAAAAAATGTCCGCAGTATCCCGCGCGCATAACGAACCAAGAGCGATGAAGGCCAGATCGCAGGTTTTGGATGGGGTGAAGTCGATCATGTCCGCCAGGATAAAGCTGGCGTTCCCTTCAAGATTCCTGGCCTTTTGGGCACTATAATCCAGCATGACCTGGTTGATATCCAGCCCGGTGTAAACATAGCCCCTTTTGAGTAGTTCTTCAAGGTGTGGACTGGGTCCACATCCAATCTCCAGGATGTCTTTCACTTGCAAGCGCGCGTGATCTCGGCAACACCTCTCCAGTGTATCCACTTCCGCCTCAATATCCCGAAAAGAAAAAGCGATTTCGTAATATTCCGGGTTTTCGTAAACCGATTTCATCTTTACACCTTTCAGTCAGCCAACGACCTGGCTTCGCGAAGTGCACACAAAGGATACCGGCGCAGTGGCGGGGCAGCCAGGACTTTTTTCTCCACTTTCGCCCCCTTTCCCTCTCCACTAAGGGGTGAAAAGTGGCGAAGTGGGGGATGGGTGAACAGTTTTTTTTATATTACCAGATGCCCGGTACCAGGCGGTAACGCACCTTGTGAGCATAATGGAGATAGCCGGTCAATTCAGCCTGTAGGGTGCGGTCTTCGAGATCGGTGCGGAGGACGAAAAGGATCGCGCACAATCCTCCCATGAGAATGGCCCACCATGAAGCGAGTAATGTTGAAAGGGCCAGTTCAAACAGGATCATGCTGATATACGCGGGATGACGAACATGGCGGTAAGGGCCGCCTGTCGCGACGGCGTGGCCGTGGTCGGATTGGATTCGCACAACCTGTGAGAAGAAAGGGTTGGAGGCCATTGCCCAGAAGAACAGGGCAATGCTCAGGGCACACACGGTTATTGCAGCAATTTGAGAAGCCAAAGGAAAGTTGCCTGTCCAGCTGAACCGCTGATCGAATCCTGCGAGGATATAACGAGCCAATTGAATCAGACGGACGATCATCAGGATGACTTTATCCCAGGATTTGGCTGCCCTGGGGGGCGCCAGGCGTTCAGCCATCAAGCCCGGGTTGAAATGAAGGAGGGTAATATCCTCTGCGGTAAACCAAACCAGCCAGATGATGATTACTGCCCAGGCAGGCCACCAGTCAATCCGTCCGGCTGACCAGAACATGGCCACCCCTGCGCTGGCTATGCTTATTATCTGGCCGAGCGTAAAGATGAAAACAAGCTTCTTATTCATATTCTCTGCGTAAACCACCTCCACTGGATATCAACCTTGAATGTAAAAAGTAAGCTGAAGCGATCAAAACGCTTGTCGAGGCAGGAATTCGCACAGGCCGGCTCGACGATGAAGGGTCGTCTGGCAGGTGTTTCCTTTAGGTGTATACCGTTCTCGCGCGGCGGATTACCCGGGTGGTCCACCGCGCCCACCCGTCCATCCGTTGATGAATATCCCTGGCTGTTCCGTTCTCACCATTATTCCAATCAGAAGCCTCTTTCTGAGAAATATCGCCTGGAGAGTAACAGGATGAACCACGTAATAAGCAAAGGAACGCCCACCAGGATGGCAAAATGAATCCCCTGAACTGGTATGCCACTCAAGAACTTCAACTCGCTTGGCGGAAAAGCCAGCCCAGATAACAGGCTGGTGGTATTGGTGGTGATGAACGTAATGACCGTTGAAAACATGAACAGACCAAGCCAGATGACCGAAAGCCACCACGCCCATGCCCGCTGGCGCAGGGTTCCCCACAGGATGCAAACGCAACAGGCGATGGAAAGATCAAGCAAGGTGATGCCTGTCATCCCAAAGCGAAAGGCTCCAAACAATGGAAATATGCCGTTGAAGAAGATCAGGATATGCAGCATGACGATATAGAACAAGAAAAGTGAACCCAGCACCAGGATTGGCATCGGGAGCTCTTCCAGCAGGTTATGTTTGGGATCCCTGCTCTCCAGGGTCTGCCGGACGTTTTCACCTTGATAAAATCGAATCAATGCCGCTGGGAGCACAAGGTAAGATGATCCAAGAACGACCAGGGCCAATAGTACCCAGGTAAGAGAGAGATCTTTGGAACCCACGAGTATGAAAAATCCCACAACGCAAAGGGGAGCTCCAATGACCAACCATGACCACAGCCAGGCCAGTGAAAGTGTTCTTGCCCAGCGCTTTTGTTTTACATGTGCGTATCCCAATGTGATAAGCACGGTAGCCAGCACATAATACCCGATTATCTGGCTGGCAATATTGCCGAACATGAAACTGCCAAATCCAAAACCCTCGTAATGGAACCGGCCGCCTTCTGAAAAAAGGGTAAAGCAATACATTTCGAGTGGGGCGAGGAGACCGAACGCGATGCCACTTATGAGCAGAAAGTAACCAATGATGGAGAGTATTGGACTTCGGTCTTTGGTAACCTGCCTGCCACCGGCTGGATGCCGGTTTTTAATAGCCAGGCGCTTAAAATGCAATTGCCACCTCATGCTTTCTCCGGGGTCAAAACCATGATCGGAATATTCCGCCCATGAATGCGCTGCCTGTAGGACGGGTAGCCGGCGTAAGTATCTACAGCGAGTTGCCAAAATCTCGCATACTCTTCATCCACGGTTTCATGTGCGATGTATTGTCCTTTCTTCCCAGCGATGGTACACGCCACACGTGGGTTGGCTTTAAGGTTGAAATACCATGCCGGGTAACGCGCTTGTCCCCAATTGGTCGCGATAAGCGCGAAGGTGGATGGGTCGCGTTCATCCCGGATGCAGAGAAGCGGTACGGTGCGGGTCAACCCACTCCTGGCGCCGGTCATGGTCACGAAGACCATGGGGGCTCCGGAGAGCAGGCCGGTCATGGATGCACGTCCACCGGATAATCCCAGGAAGAGCCTGTCAAAATGATGAAGGCTGCGGGCAAGCAGCCAGGCTCCCATGGGTGAGGCTGCGATTCTTTGCAAAAGGGATTGGAAGGTGTTATATCTCTTATGTGTCATTAATGATTATTCGTAACTACTCAACCCCAACCCCGGCTCTGCCCTTTCAGCCTGATTCGCGAGGAAGATAAGGCGAAGTGGGGGCTGGAGCTTCAAACCACCCCCTCTCGCCACTTTTCCCCCCTTAGTGGAGAGGGAAGGGGGTAGGGGGGGGGTGGGGGCAAATTACGATTATCCGTGGAAGTAGAGCGTTCGACCGAGAACGAGAACATATACCAGGAACACAATAAATCCTGCAATAATCCAGGGCCAGCTGCGGTGGATTTCCAATGGCTCTTTTACAAGCTTGACGAAACTTTTGGCTCGAAACCATTGCATCATCCAGAGAAGCGGCGAAAGACCACCAGTCACAGCAAAAATGCCCGCGGTCACAGGTAAAGCAAGAAAGCCGGCGGGGCAAAAAACTCCCGCGACCAGGACCACTCCCAAAGAGGTGAAATAGGACAGGAGGCTGAGCTTGCTGGCGCGGCCGATCTGTTCGGGCATTTCCCCACCGATGAATTTTCCGAGTTCATTCAACGATGCCCAGACGAAGAACATGAATAAACCTGTGCCCAGTACGGTTGTCAGGACTCGCCATAGCCAGCCCGGTTCCCAGTCACTGATTACAACCGCCAGGTCACCCACACCTGCAATGCCAGAGAAAATCCAATACCCTGCTCCATACAGCAGGTTCATCAGCATAAAGAGCCACAGGAAGAACTGGATTTCGGAAGGGCGTTGTTTCGGATTTCGCACAATAAGCCACAACACAAGACCAAGGAGGAGATTAAATAAAGGCGCGCTGCCCGCAACAAGTTTCTCCTGGATGACGGTTGAGGACCTGCATTCGACATACAGTGCGGAGTACTCTTGCAGGTTGCCGCCAACCGCAGGACAGGTCAGTGCGTGAACACCCTCATGGAAAGCCAGATTGAAGCTGATGGCAATGGTGGCAATTGCGACGACGGTCAGCCAATGGATGACGGGCTTGCGACTTGGAATTGCCTGGTTCATGGGGATCTCCTTATCTAAATATATTGCGTGCTTTATTTCCGAAGCGGGCCAACAGCTTGCGCTGCCCGCACGCTGTTTATTGATTTAACTTTGGTTTTCTCGCAAGCCAGATCATATGCGGACTATCATCACGCAACTCATTCCTATAAAAATCTCCATATACATGCTCGATATTAAATCCTGCCCGCCTGAGTAGCTGTTCCATCTCGAACCGAAAAACACAATGCAAGGGGATTGCACCCGTCTCCCACCTCCTGGTCGGCTTGCCATCTTTACTGATTTCTTCCCATATCGTTTGCTTTGATGCAGTTTGTGTGGCTGGTTCGTATGACCAAGCAGTGGATGTTTTTATCAGTAAACCCGTTACGGGATGTTCGAACGGCGCTTCTTCCTCAAATATACCCCTTCCTTCTCCGCTGATTACACCCAGCCATTTCATATTTTCGGCGTTCATGTGGTCCAGATGCACCATGAGTAATCCACCTGGCTTTAAATGACGCCAGATACATCCGATACATGCAGCTTGATCGTCTGGAGAATTAAGATTCTGAAATGAGTGACTGGGGATTAAGACAAGATCGAATACCCTGGCCAGCTTAAATGACCGCATATCCGCTTCAACCCAGCTGATACAGTCTGTGTTGATGCTTTTTTGGCGTGCAATAGCCAGCATTTCCGGTGATCGATCAAGACCGACCACCGATGTTGCCTCACTTGCCAGGCGCAACCCGATCCTGCCTGTGCCACATGCAACATCTAAAACGCTCCCTTTCCCGGATTTCAATTCTTCGGCGACTGATTCCAGGTAGAAGTCGATTTCCCCGGGCCAATCAGACATCATTACATCATACATCTCTGCATAGAATTGGTGGGCGTGTGGATTATGGGTCATTGCTATTTCCATCAGCATTAATTGACACCACAAGCTGCCCCTCGGGATGCTTTTTCAGGCGCACTTCTCCAATTTCACTCGCACCCACACGGGTAAATTATAAATCGTCATATCTTCGATCGCATAATTACGTTTAAAGCTTGATTTTTCAATGATTTCAGCTATCTCTTTCTTGTCATATGTCATGCCGATCTGCTTGATGAAGAATCTTGGGGCTAATACCTTTCTGATCAGGTTATCCCCCTTCAAATTTTCCTGCATTTTATACCAAAGCTCCTGCTTGTTTATATCTCGATGAGTTTCATAAAGAAGTGCAGCCCCTCCAATCTTCAGTATCCGCCGGATTTCATCAAGGCTTTCGATGGGCCTATCCCAAAGGTAGAAACTGCCACTGCATGTGACAGTATCAAAATAATCACTTTTATAATTGGTTGCCCTGATATTCCCACACTGTAAATCGACTTGTAGATCTATTAAATTCCTTCCGGCTTGCCCGATCATGGAACTGGAAATATCCAGGCCGTAGAGCTCGATCTTTGGATTGAGCTTATGGATCTCGCTCAGGAGATGACCAGGTCCTGTGCCGATATCAAGTAACCGCCCGCTTTCCATTCGCGAAACCAGATCTTGGGCAATTTCCCTGTATTGCATTTTGGTGGCATCAGCCTGCATCATGCCATCGTAGAGTTTTGCCGCAAATGGAGGAAGATTCACGAAACTGCCTTCGCCACGACTTTTATTCATGAGAGCTCTCCTTCACAGGGTATGGTTTGCCGCTGCTTCAACCTCCAACATCACCGGTGAAGCGTGCCGTGGTAGGGTTCTGCTGGCGTAACATCAGGTTATCTCCCGCTCTATCCTTTCAGGTTTCTCCTTTTGCATTCTCTGGTACAGAATTCCAAAACTCTGCATCATCCTCCCGCGTTGCCCGGGAAGCGGGTTCCAGCTCGGCCCTGCTGGCGGAATATCAGGTCATATCTGATCTGCGGGTCATGATGATTACTTCTGCACAATGCTGCTGCACACAATTAAATTAATCGTTGGGTGGCTCTACGGAACGGCCAATTCTATTACTTTGCGTGAAAGACCGGTTGCTTTCACACAACTTGGCGGATAAAATGTCTTTTGTACACAGATCAATTTTGGAAGTATGAACGGGCTTACCCAAAAGACGATCTCACCATTGTTGTCAGTCTGGCCGATCTCGATTGAAGATCCTGACCAACGTTCCACGGAAATGTAAGCGCCAGCAATTGGCATACCGCTTATTCCTTCGATCACTTTTACCCGATGGTAGGATATTGCAAGAACAGCCCCCGATAAAACAGGGAGAAATAGCAGGATACAAATAATCGGGATAGTCGTTTTGTTCATTCTATGCCATTATACTTTACCCGCCAGATATAACGACAGTTGTCGCACGCCCCATTGAAGGTGGAGCCGAACTGGATGAATTCTTGCTTGTCATCAAGTTGTAGCTGGCCGCGTTGCCCAGGGGTTGGAGATAATTGTTCGGTGGATCCTATCTTTTCCCTCACACCCCCTCCCTCCTTGCCGCCTCCCGGTACTGGCACCAAACACACTTCGGGTTGCTCTCCGGCGGCGCGGGCCGCTCCAGCACCGCCAGCACGCCACCGATGAAATCCAGGAAACCTCGCTCATCCTTTGGGCATTCCAGCCAGGTGATGTTCCCCAGGTATGCGATCTGACCCCGGCTGGTCCTATCCATGTCCACGGGTTCCACGCAAAGCAGCCCAAGCCGGGTGATCGGGCTGAGCGCCAGGGCACCCGGGGCGGGGTTCTCCAGGGCGTACGCGTACGCGTGGAGCTGCCGGCTGTAGAAGGCGACGTGCTCCGGCTTGGCTTCGCTGGTCTTGAAATCCACGATCCCATACGATCCATCATTGAACTGGACGAGCGTATCAAATTTGCCCTTGATGAAACATCCTGTGGGGTGGGAAGGGTTTGGCATGCGCGCCGAGGTGACCCATTTCTCCCCGAACTTCACCCTCCCATCCGGCAGGTCAGGCGAGATCTCCCGGGTGGCTTTCCCCTCGAAGAAATCCTTCATCAGCTTGTCGATACGGTTGAAGATCTTTGGAAATGCAGTGAACGGGCGGTTGAATCCATTCACCACCTTCAGGTAGAAACACCTCGGGCATTCGTCCCACAGGAAGGTGAGGTCTGATGGGCTGATTTTCCATGTCATTCTTGCGTTTCTCCTTTTCTGCGTTCTCCGCGCTCGTTTGCGTCCGTTAATTTTCGAGCTGCCTCCAGGATGCGCTCCACGCCGGGCAGTGCCTCGTCTTCAAGCTGCCGCGCGTAGGGGATGCTCCCGCGCGTGCAGACCCGCCCGTACCGGCAGGCGATGCCCGCTTCCGCCACCACCGCACAGCACTCACCCGAGAGGCCAAACCCCTCGTAATCCTCGTCCACCACCAGCAGGCGCCGGGTTTTTGCCGCCGCTTCGCACAGTGCGGTTTTATCCAGCGGCGCGATCGTCCGTAGATCCAGCACACCCACTGAGATTCCCTCCTTCCCCAGCCTCTTTGCCGCTTCCAGGGCGCGGTGGACGCCAACCCCAACACTGACGATGGTCAGGTCATCGCCCTCCCGGTGCAGGAGGGCCTTGCCAATGGGCAGGGGCTCCCACTTTTCCGGCACCCCTCCCTTCACCCCCGCGGTGGGTAGGTCGAACTGCAAGCTCCTTCTCCCTCCCGAGCCGAGGAACTCCAGCCAGGTTTCTGAAAGGAGCTTGTGCTCGAAGAACAGGGCCGGCCCATCCTGTTCCAGGGCTGCCAGCATCAATCCGCCGGCATCCGCGGGCGTGGATGGGACGAGCACCGTCAGCCCGGGGATGTGTGCCAGCCAGCCCCACAGCGATTGTTCGTGCTGCCCGCCATCCCCGTAACCGCCACCACAGGGTGTGCGCACCACCAGGGGTGCCCTCCATTTGCCACCCGAAAAGGTTTCCAGCTTGGCGGCATGGTTGAGCAGCGCATCCACGCACACGCCGAGGAAATCTGCCATGTACAGCTCCACCACCGGGCGCAAGCCGCTCATTGCAGCCGCCACACCCGCCCCCAGGAAGGCGCTTTCGCTGATCGGTGCGCCGCGCACCCGCTTTGGCCCAAAGCGGACGAGCAGGTTGCGCCGTATCAGTGGGGTATCCTCTCCGAAAAGGATGATGCGCGGGTCAGCGCTCATCGCCTGGGCAAGTGCATCGTCTATGGCCTGGCTGAAGGATAACTTTCTCATGCCGGCACCTCCTCCAGTGCGGATTCCAGCGCTTGGTTGATCTCTTCCCGCACCCGGCGTTCCAGCTCCTGTAAGCGAGCCTTGTTCGCCTGCAGCAGGCGACGCGCCCGCCGCACCGGGTCGTTTCCCGCGCCCTGGCGTGGGTCGGCCAGCGTGGCCAGCACCGCCCCAAGCACCACCCTCACCCCACCCAGCCGTTCCCGCAGGCTGGCTCCCCCGCCTCGCAGGAATGCCCCCGTGAGCGGGATGCCGATCCCGGGCATTTCCCCGAGGGGATCGCGTAGCATGCGGATAAGCTGGAATCCCAGGAAGTGACCTTCGAGGTGCACGCAGCGGAGGCGCAGGAAGCTCGGACCCTGACCGGACCTGGCGCGCTCAACCGCCACCCGGCAGGCCTCCCAGGCGGCGGTCACATCCCGCCCATCCGCCTCGATCGCCGGCACCCCAAGCCCCCTCGCCCTTTCCAGCAGGTCTCCTCCCGTCACGTTTTTCGATTTGGTCGTTATCGCCCAGCCATCGTCCTTGCAGATGAACACCACCGGCAGCTTCCAGGCTGAAGCCAGGTTCATTGATTCCAGCAGCATGCCCTGGTTCATCGCCCCCTCCCCGAAGAGGGCCACTGCGATCGACCCCGGGTGCAGATACTGTGCCGAGAGCGCAAAACCGGCTGCGCTGGGACCTTCCGCCCCGACGATCCCCGAAGAGGCGGCCAGGTGCTCCCTGGAAAAGAGGTGCATGTGCCCGCCCATGCCCCCGCATAGCCCGTCCGGCTTGCCAAGCAGCTCACGCAGGATCAACCTCGGGTCCACGCCGCGCATCAGCAACGCCGCGCTGCCGCGGTGATCCAGTGCCATCGCGTCGCCCTCCCGCAGGTGTGCCACAATGCCCGCGATGATCCCCTCCTCCCCCGTCCCCAGGTGCAGCTCGCCGGAGATCAACCCGTCGTGCCAGAGCCTGGCCGTTGCCTCCTCGAACAGCCGGCTTTTCAGGATGAGCGCATACAGCGCCCATGCATCCGGGCGCATGACCACCTGTGTACTGGATTTCCTAGTCATTCAATCCCTTTCCTTTGAGGATATGCTGGATATATTCCTCGATCCGCGCTTCCCGCGTTTTAGCCTGCCTGGGTGCAGAAAAGTAAAGCAGGCATGCCCTTTGCCGCCCGGGTGTCAATCCATCGAAAGCCTGCTGCAGCCCGGGGGTTTCCTCCGGCTTGCGGATGAATTCCTCCGGAATTCTGTATTCCGTCGTCTTTTTAATGCTCACCTTCGTATAGGAACGCAGGTCATCGATGGTCATGTCACTTTCCTCGCCGCTGATGCCCCCGGGGAATACCCCATGATAGAGATGGCCTGCAGGGGGGAGGGGAATGACCGTGGAGCCGGGTGGTGGTGCGGCCGTTTCCACGCCTGGAACCTCGGATCCCAGCCTGGTTTCTGCCAGGTTTTCAGATGGTGGGGCAGGAGTTTCCATGACCGCCGGGATGCACCCGGAGTTCAAGGAAACCGTGGGAAGTACCGACAGGTGTTCAACCAGGGATGCACATCTCATTTGTGACCTTCGTATCTTTTCTGTTCAAGCCCTTTTTACTGTAAAGTCGTAATTGTTTATACTTATTCAAGTCTTGTTTGTGCATACCCTCTCCAGCGATGAACCTCAGGACTGATTTCTTCCAGCGTTGAAATTCGCATCTCAGAGGATTGACCCTGGCACAATGTGATCTCCCTTTTTAGATATTTTATCGTGTGATCCTGAGTACTGGTTGATTTCTTCTTATTCTCCTGGGCATACCAGTATTATATGCGCGGAAGCATTGATTTTTCACAATCGCTCCCCAACCAGACTCGCCCATCAGGCTGTATCCAACCAGGGATAAATGTTTCGCATAGCCTTCCAGGTCAACATTCGTGGTGCAGGATAAGCCGCCATCGGGCGCATCATCCGCTTTCGCTGCATTTGCTTTAAATGCAGGTGCCCGCCATCCCATCCGTTGATCATCCCCCGGGATCTCGAGCGCGCCATCCGTTTATTCGCTTATCCGCCATCCCATCCGTTGATCATCCCCCGGGATTTCGAGCGCGCCATCCGTTTATTCGCTAATCCGCCATCCCATCCGTTGATCATCCCCCGGGATCTCGAACGCGCCATCCGTGTGGACAATTCCACCATGCATCTTCCTTCTTGATTTTCATCCCCCCTCGCTTGCCTCGAACAGCCTGTCTGCCAACCCGCGGATCATCTTTCCCTTAGCCAGCTTATCCATCCATTGTGCCGGGATGCCGGCTTCTCCATGGTGCGCCTCTGCAACCTGTCCACAGATCCCCGCGGTGGTATCCGCGTCGTCGCCCAGGTTCGCGGCCTCCAGTATCGCGGCTTCGAAAGAGGTCGTTCGCCAGAAGCACCACAGCGCCGCTTCCAGGCTTTCGACCACGTAACCCGTACCCCGGATGGCGCTACGATCTTTTGTCCGGAAATTGCCCCGACCGACGCGCCTGATCGAGCTGGAAGCGAGCGTGTCTGGCGCCGCACCGGACAGGATCGCCTCCTTATCCGCTCCTCCCAGGGCACGCTGCAGCATGTTCCCGAACAGGCGGCAGGCATCCAGGCATTCAACTGCGCCATGTGTCGTTCGTGCGCTTTCCGCTGAATAAAGAAGAACTTCATCCGGGCGTCCAAAGTGGAACATCGGCACCGGCGCGAGGCGCATGAGGCATCCATTCCCGGCAGTCTCCGGCCGGGTTGGGCCGCTGAATGGATCACCCGTCCTCTTGAATTTGTCAAGGGCCTCCCTGGCCGTGTTGCCGATATCGAAACAGGCACCCGTGCTGCTCAGGTGGCCATGTTCAAACCAGTCAAGGTAACGAAGCCTCTGGTCGCGTGCCTCGAAGCCATTGACCTCCAGCAGGCTCTCCGCCAGGCAGAGAGCCATCGAAGTATCGTCGGTCCACTCGCCGGGTTGGAGGTCGAATGGTCCTCCCCCGGTCATCCCGGTGAGCGCCGGGAAGCTGCCCCGCAGCTGGAATTCGAAGGTCGTGCCCACCGCATCACCAGCCGCCAGCCCCAGCAGGCATCCACGGAAGCGCTCGCGTATCCCGATCGCCATGCCGGCTGCGCACCTACGGCTGGATCTCCAGCTTCAAGAAATCCTTGATCCCCATTAATTTCAATCCGGCTCGGAAGGATGCCGGGAAGGCCTTCAAGGCGGCTTCCCGGTCGATGAATTCAGGATGGATAAGCGGATAATCCCTGTTCTTCCACCTGAGCGCACAGCCGCCCCTGGTGGCAACGTTCGCATACCAGTCCACTTTTTTACCGTAGGTAAGCGCGATCACGAAACCACCCTGATAAGGCTCGGCGATGATCGGTATCCGGTAGGCCTTCCCGCTTTTTCGCCCGGTATGTCCCAGGATGGCGAAATGCCCGAACCTTTTTCCCGCAATGTGGATCATCAGCTTGTTGGTCACATGCTTGTTGACCGTTCTGATCCGATCAAGTGTGGATTGCTTCATTTTTTTACCTTCCTGCTTCTTCGAACGTAGGGGCTTTACAGGTTGGCTCAGCGGTGATTACCGTTTACCAAAGGGAGCAGCCTTAACCAGTAACAGGGAATATTTGAAAATACCCTGATGGAGCCAAAGGATAATATTCCAATGTCACAAGATGGAACGATGCTGGTGAAACCTCCATTGGTTTGGTACCGCCAGCCTTGTCGAAGAATAATAAAATGTTCTGAATGCAGGTTCCGCATTGGCTCAAGGTCTTTAGAAGAAACTCGAGATTCTTGGCCAGGATACTTTCGAAAGGGGCCATTTTATTACCTTGAAATTTGGCTATAAATTCACACTCGAATTCAGAAATAAAGGTTTGCCAACTCATTGGCTGGCTTGCCCGCCATTTGTCCAGATACCAGCGGATGATTTCATGCCTATGAATTTGAACCTCATTTAGTATTATTTTATTTCCTTGCACCTTCGGAGATGAACTCCATTTACTTTCGATCAGGTAGGTCGAGTGGCGAGTTCCTATGATTGCATCACATTCGCCGAATCCGGCTCTTAAAGGCTTCCCTGCAGAATTCAAATTGGCTCTTCCCCTTCTACCAAAACTTGGGCGATATACTATTATTGCCTCGTCTGGCGAACAATCATCTTCGAGAGGGCGTAATATCTTATCAAGCTGTGAAGTGATCGCCCAATAAGTCAATGCATCTTCTCCGTAGCAATAAATTTGACTCATTTTGCCTCCATGGTTCATTTATGGGTTGGCTGGTGAATTGGCTCCATGGCAACTGATTGGGCACACCAGGCTCCCTGTGCAATAGGCCACTTATCGTGAACCAAAATAAAACCATCCAAGTGGCAAATCCATGCCTGCCCCTTCTTCCCATTACGGGGGAATCATTTTAGTTTGTCTTTCGATCCAATTTCGTTTCATTATTATCGCACACTCTTCTCCCTACAAAGTCCTGTTTCCTCAACAGTGTTGGAGCCAGCAATAAAAATGTCAAACCGGTGGAATGGGCTTGATTATGTTTATTACCTTTTCCATGGATTAAATCATCGCTTATTTACACTCTGCCGGTATGCTTCTCCGCTGGCTGAGACCGCCTGCCTGTCCGCTTGAGGTTGTGATCAGGCAGTCCATATTGCCTGCCGTTGATGCCCCACGCGGCTGTTTACTTTTGACCCACGTAGATTCCGTAGCTGATATACTCCATGAACTTGAAGATATTCCGCGGCACCCGCAGCACCTGCCGGGTGAATCTCCGGTAGGCGGGATTGGTCACGCTCCGGGTCGCAAAGCGGCACAAGGCTCGAAAGGAATCCTTGAAATCCAACTGCTGCATTTCGTCAAGCCACTGGCGATGTGCAATGAACTTGTGCTGGCGGACCTGAATCTCGTTCAGCCCCGGGTTCTCCAGCAAAGCTGACCAACCTTCCCCGGTCAGGAAATCTGCCCCAGCCATGATCAACGTAATATACCGCACCAGATCTGGAGGTGGTGTTTTGCTCCATGCGACCTCATTCAGGCCAATGTAACCGCGCCCCCTGGCGACCCGGATGTACTCGGATATGGCCCGCGGCTTGTCGGCTACAAAAGCCATGACCGACTCATCAATGACGGCATCGAACCGGGCATCTTCAAAGGGAAGCTGCTGTGCATCAGCCACCTTGAACTCCACCAGATTGTGAACACCCCGCTTGATCGCCCGCTCGCGGGCACGCGCCACCATCCGGTCCGAGAGGTCCACAGAGACCACCCGGCAGCCATATTCATTCGCAAGAAAGCAGCTGGTTGTACCGATGCCGCAGCCCACTTCAAGAATGTACGCATCTTGATGGATGTGGCATAGTTCCGCCAGCTCACGGGTGGCTCTCAACCCACCCATGTGCTTGGTGATACCAAAATCAGCTTGCAGATCGAAATAGAGGGATTTGGACTCTGGTTGAAGTTGATTTTTATGGCTCATCGCTGACCTCGTAACAGGTTGAGTAATCAATAGAAGTCTGGAGAACACTTTTAGTGAAAATAGGCAGCCTGCCGGTTTGCTTCAGGTGCTTCATCGGGATAGGCACAACTCTCTGGAAATTATCGCGCGCTTCTGGCAACGTGGTGCATCCGCTCAGCAGTCAAGGTTCACCTGGCTTTCTCGACGACAATCCCGCGCGTTGGGGCTGGCGGGCGGTTTTGGTTGATCTTGATTGTACCGAAAAAAGCCGGGAGGTTGGATCCTGCTACTCAAAGAGTACGCCTCCCACCAGTAATGTACATAAGGAGTTGTTTTCTTGCGGCGTCCAACCAATAAGCTCGCCGGCATTGGTAGCACTGCAGAGTCATTAAAATTATTATCACATAGTTTTATCAGGTCGACAAATCCCCGCAGCACAGAATCCAGCGCTGGCAAGCCTCAGGTGCTTGCAGCCGAGTCCGCTTCAGCGAACACCCATGACCTGAGGCAGGCCTTAAGCCCGCCGGTTCCAGTGACAAAAGCTTGGGTTCGGGAGGGGGGCGGGCTGCGCCCTGGGCGGCCTGGAGTGCGGCCGATCTATGGCCGCCCTGGTGCGCCGGCTCTTTACAGCCGGCCTGGAGTGCGGCCGGTCTATGGCCGCCCTGGTGCGCCGGCTCTTTACAGCCGGCCTGGAGTGCGGCCGGTCTATGGCCGCCCTG
>Ga0172371_10004666_pt1 | contig 20620 bp, 20 predicted proteins | sample Lak12m_FD_114543 | JGI IMG/M metagenome (GOLD analysis project Ga0172371, IMG submission 114543) | Freshwater microbial communities from Kabuno Bay, South-Kivu, Congo - kab_022012_12m | ecosystem: Environmental > Aquatic > Freshwater > Lake | place: Democratic Republic of the Congo: South-Kivu... | reverse complement strand
CGAGGTCGGCAAGGTGGGCGTGGCTATCTCCTCGCTGCGCGATATGCAGGCGCTGTTCGCCGGCATCCCGCTCGATAAAGTCTCCACCAGCATGACCATCAACGCCCCCGCGGCCGTGCTGCTGGCCATGTACGTGGCCGTGGCGCGCGTGCAGGGCGTGGAGGAAAAGTGCCTGCGCGGCACCATCCAGAACGACATCCTGAAAGAATACATCGCGCGCGGCACCTATATCTTCCCGCCCAAGCCTTCCATGCGTCTGATCACCGACGTCTTCCGCTACTGCCAGGGCAGCATCCCCAACTGGAACACCATCAGCATCTCCGGCTACCACATCCGCGAAGCCGGCTCGACCGCCGCGCAGGAGCTGGCTTTTACCCTGGTCAATGCCATCGCTTACGTGGAAGCCGCGCTGAAGGCCGGCCTGCGCATCGACGATTTCGCCAGCCAGTTGTCCTTCTTCTTTGCCTGCCACAACAACTTGCTGGAAGAGGTGGCCAAGTTCCGCGCAGCGCGCCGCATCTGGGCGCGCCTGATGCGCGCGCGTTTTGAATCCCGCGATCCCAAATCGCAGATGCTGCGCTTTCATACACAGACCGGCGGCTCGACCCTCACCGCCCAGCAGCCGGAGAACAACATCGTGCGCACCACCATCCAGGCGCTGGCGGCTGTGCTGGGCGGCACGCAATCGCTGCATACCAACAGCATGGATGAAGCGCTCTCGCTGCCGACCGAGAAAGCCGTGCGCATTGCCCTGCGCACCCAGCAGATTATCGCCAACGAGTCCGGCGTGGCCGATTCGGTTGACCCGCTGGCTGGTTCCTACCTGGTGGAGCAGCTCACCGACGAGATCGAGCAGCGCGTGAATGCCTACATCGCCCGCGTGGACGAGTTGGGCGGTGCGCTGGAAGCCATCGAAACCGGCTTCATCCAAAACGAGATCCAGGATTCCGCCTACCGCTACCAGAAAGCTGTTGAAAGCGGGCAGGAGGTCATTGTGGGCGTGAACGCTTACCAGATCGAAGAGCAGTTGGAACTGGAAACCATGAAGGTGGACCAGGCGATTGAAGCTTCCCGCCGCAAAAATCTTGCGCATCTGCGCGCCGTGCGCGACGCGGGCAAGGCGGCCGAATTGCTCGGCCGGCTGGAGGCTGCCGCCCGTTCGGATGAAAACCTGCTGCCGCTGTTCATCGAGTGCGTCCAGCACGACCTGACCCTGGGCGAGCTGTGCGGCGTGCTGCGCAAAGTATGGGGCGAGTACCAGCCGCCTGTCTGGGGTTAAAATCCTGTAAACCAAGGAGAAAAATGGCTGAAATCATCAAGATCAATCATGTGGCTGTCGCCGTGGAAGATATCGAAGCGGCTCTGCCCTTTTGGCGCGACGCGCTGGGTTTCAAGCTGGATCACGTCGAGGAAGTGCCCAGCCAGAAAGCCAAAGTGGCCTTTCTGCCGGTGGGGGAGAGTGAAATTGAACTGGTGCAGCCCACCAGCCCGGATAGCGGCACGGCCAAATTCCTGGCCGAGCGCGGCCCTGGTATCCACCACCTGTGCTTCGAGGTGCGCAATATCGAGAGCGTGCTGTCCAATCTTAAAGCGGCCGGCGTGCGCCTGATCAATGAAACTCCGCTGGAACTGGAAGGCCGCCGTATGGCCTTCGTGCATCCCAAGAGCACCGGCGGCGTGTTGATCGAGTTTTATGAGATCACCGCCTGAAAGTGCTGTTATGGGTAAATATCCAAAACCCGCGTCTGAATTATTATTCTGAACCCCGTGGCGTGCCTGCCCTCAGCGCAGCGTGGGGAAGAACCTCGGCTAAATTTGTATTCGCGAGCGGCGCAGCCGCGTGGCGATCTCAGCCTACAAGCACAATCCCCGCCGCTGAATCATTTGTCTATGCGAGGCCTGCAAAGCAGACCGTGGCAATCTCAAGCTAATTATTATCCTGCTTCCCTTCTATCAGATTGCTGCATTTGCAGGAAAATTTCTGTTATAAATTCCGCGTTCCCATAAGTACGAAAAGCCTCACGATAACCTGACCGAGATGCTTCACTTCGCTGTCCTTCGACACCCTACGCTTCGCTGCGGGCAGGCGCTCAGGACAAGCGCTCGTCAGCATGGCGGACTTATGAATTCGCGAGCGGCGCAGCCGCGTGGCGATCTTGTCTTTCTTGGGGCGGGATTCCAATCCCGCCTTTTCCTTGCTGTTATAAATCTCGTAGGGATACTTCTTTATTAAAAGAAACCGCAGGTTGAGCTGGTCGAAACCTGCGGTTTATTCTGATAAACCTGATGATTTACTCCACGGTGAAATCCAGGTAACCCTGGTATTCATCGTTGACGTAGATCTCCACCATATAGCTGCCGGCCGGCCATAGGTTGTCATTGCTCAGGTTGAAGGTCATGGAAGGCTCTCCGGTGAAATCCGTGCGGGCCAATTCGGAATTCGCTTCCACACCCTCCGCGTCCACTGCGAACCATACCGCCGTAACCTTGGTGTCGCTCTGCGCGCCAACTAACTCGACCACGGCGTAGAACACTTCATCCGCTGTGTAACTGGTGACCTGCTCGGGCACGTCATCAGTGAAGCGCGCCATGTAGGCTGTATCTACGCTGATCTCGCCCGCTGTTTCGGCGTCCGCTCCCAGACTGGTGGCTTCGCCCACCACCGTGAATTCCAATGTTTCCTTCAACTCATCATCGATGTATACCTCGACCGCATACTTGCCGGCCGGCCACAGGTAATCATTGCTGGCTTCGAAGGTGATCTCGCCGCCGCCTTCAAATTCCGTCTCCAGCAGAGCAAGATCCTTTTCCAACCCCTCCGCTTCCACTGCTTTCCAGACTGCTTTGGTGACCGTATCGTCCGGCGCGTTGGCGACCGTTACCAATAGGTAAAATACTTCGTCCGGTGTGAAAGCGGTGGTGGCTTCCGGCGCGCCGTTCACGTCATGCGCAGTGTAGGCCTCCTTGATATTCGCGGTAGTTGCGCTGAAACTGCAGGCTGCGCTGATTAATAGAAGCACCCCAATCGCAGATAAAATCAATCGTCGCTTATTATTCATTTTTTCTCCTTCAGTATTATTTTACATATATGGAAAGTATATATTAAAAATTTTGCGGGGATTATTAACAGTTTATTCATTATTAAATCTGTGAACCAGGCTGCGTGTTGGAACTCACCGTGAAGCGATTGGGATGCGTTGCTTCTGGTGTAAAAAAAAAGCCAGCGTTTTGAGGCGCTGGCTTTTATCACAAATAATTATGCAATATTGCGAGCGCTTAATTCACGCTGAGCATGCGCGCGTCTTCCGCTTTGGCCACTTCCACGCCGCGTTCGAAATTGACCCTGGTCAGCAGGGCCATGCCCGCCAGGAAGTAAACCACCAGCGAGAAGATCGCCAGGCGGCTGTTGTTGGTGAGCTGGTTGATCAGGCTGAAAACCGCCGGCCCGATGACGGTATTGAATTTTTCCGATACGCTGAAAAAGCCGTAAAACTCAGCCGATTTGCTCTTGGGCATCATTTTCCCGATCAGCGAACGGCTGAGCGCCTGACTGCCGCCTTGCACGGTGGCCACGCCGAAACCGAGCAGCAGGAAGTGCCACTCCTTGGTCATGAAGTAACCGATGATCGCCACAACGGTATAGATGCACAAGCTGACATAGATGGTGCGTTTGGTGCCCAGTCTCTGCGGCAGTTTGCCGAACAGCATGGCGAAAGGCGCGGCCACGAACTGCACCATCAACAGCGTGCCGATCAATATGGTGCTGCTGAATCCCAGGTCGCTGCCGAAAGCAACCGCCATGGTGATGATCGTGCCGATGCCGTTGGCGTACACGAAGAAAGCCAGCAGGAACAGGAACAGGTCCTTGAACTTGCGGATATCTTTTAACGCTTTGAAAAAGCGCGAGAAACCGGCTGAGATGAGGTTGAGTTTTTCTTCGCCTTTCTCGATCTTGCGCGCCGGTTCTTTCACGTGCCGGAAGATCGGGATGGAGAAGGCTGCCCACCAGACCGCCACGCTGGCCAGGCTGAGGCGCATCATCAACGCGGTGGCGTCCGCTTCGTTCATATCCGGCAGCAGGCTGGGTCCGGCGAAGATCATGGCCACGTTGATCAGCAGCAGCAAACCGCCGCCGATGTAGCCCATGGCATACCCCTTCGAGGAAACCATATCCATTTCCTCCGGGTCGGCCACGTGCGGCAGCAGCGCGTCATAAAAGACCAGCGATCCGGCAAAGCCAATCGTCCCCAGGATATACAGGACGCAAGCCAGCAGCCAGTCGCCGGGCGTGCGGATCAGGAACATCAGCGCGGAGGAGAGGATACCCAGCGCGGCGAAGCAGCCCAGAAAGAGTTTCTTGGAGCCGCGGAAGTCGGCGATGGCGCCCAATACCGGGCTGATCACCGCCGCGATCAGGCTGCCGATTGCCACCGTGTACCCCCACAGGGTCAGCGAGTTCTCGCCGGCGATGAAGGCGGCAAAGTAATTGGGCAGCACGGCGCCCATCGTGGTGGTGGCGAATGCCGAGTTGGCCCAATCATACATCGTCCAGGCGCGCACAGCGCGTTTTTTGATTTGATCTTCCATGTGAGTTCTCCTTGATTATTGCGTATAGTTATTGTTCATGATGAAGAGAAAACCGTCAAATATTTCAATCTGATTTTAACTGTAAATGACCATCTGAAAGGTTAAAGCCCTATTAAGGAAAGACCGATGAGCACTCATTCTTCGCGCCTGCCCATCACCACCGGATCAGCCAGTACGAACAGCCGTCCCCATTCCTTTACCGAACCCCTTTCGATGCAGGTTTGCAGCACCAGGTGGTGGCTGCCGGTATAGACCTGTCGGAAGACGTCGTTGACGTTGCAGCGCTGGCCGGTATCCAGGTTGATGAAATCGCTACGCGGGCTGCGCGGGTTCAGCGCCTGGAAATGCAGGATTTGCCGCACCCGGTAGGGCTGGCTGCCGTGGTAACCGTTCATGGCGAAAACCAGGTCGCCGATTTTCAATTCGCTGAAATATCTCCCGCCCAGGTAATTATGCGCGATCAGGCCAAGGTTGCCATACTGCGCTGCCAGTTGAAAATTGGTTACTGTACCGGTCATGTCCGAGACATATTCCGGTTTGCCCGCCGGCTGTTCGACCACGTGCAGGATATGGTCTTGCCCCAGGTAGATGGCGTTGACGCTGCTCAGCACCTGCTTTGGCGCGAAAAGTTTGCGGAAGGAATTCCGCAGCGTGCTGATGTGATTCTTAATACTCATGGGTTTATTGTAGCATCGCTCAAAAGTGGGCAGTGGTTGGGACGAAGAGCGGAATGTGATTTTCATTATTCCATTAAATGGCGTTTAAATACTTAAATCCGAAATGAGCCTATGCTATAATTCGTTGGCTGCAAATGCAGCCAAATTTGCAGTTTTGTTTCAATATTCAGTTACATTTTCACTACTTGGAGGAGATATGAAAAAATTCTTGTTCGTTGCGTGTTCAGTGCTGCTCCTCGCGGCGGTTGTCTTAAGCGCCTGCGGAGCCAAAACTGAAAAAGTCACCGTGGCTACCGATGCCACCTTCCCGCCTTTCGAGACCGTGGATGAGGCGACCAAAGAGCTGACCGGCTTCGATGTCGAGATGATGAACGCGGTTGCCGCGGCCGCCGGAATGGAAATTGAATGGGTCAATACCCCCTTCGATTCCGTCGTCGCCGGCGTTTCCGAATGCCAGTACGATATGGCCATCGCCGCCATCACCATCACCGAAGAACGCATGGCCACTATGCTGTTCTCTGACCCCTACGTGGACGCCGGTCAGATTGTGGTGGTGAGAAAAGACGAAGCCGCCATCACCGGCAAGGATGACCTGGCTGGCAAGATCGTGGCTGCCCAGCTCGGCACCACCGGCGAGATCGAAGCCCAGGCTATTGAGGGTGTCGAATATAAACCCTACGATACCTATGATTTGGCCATGCTGGACCTGATCAACGGGCAGGTGGATGCGGTTATTGCCGACAAACCCACTGCCGATGCTTTCGTCAGCATGCATGCTGAGGACCTGATGACCGTGGGCGAGGCTTTCACCGAAGAAAAGTACGGCATCGCCTTCTGCAAGGATAAATCCGATCTGCAGGCCAAAGTCAATGAGGCTTTGGGCACCCTGGTCGAGGACGGCACAGTTGACGGTTTGATCACCAAGTGGCTGGTCACCGCCGCTGAGTAAAAAAAGGTACAATAAGCCTGCGGTAGAGAAATACCGCAGGCATTTTTTTTACCTAATGGCAGATATGCAAAAACCCGAATCGAACGTTCAGTCTGGCCAAAAATACGGTTTTCACGCGCGTCTTAAAGAAATCGACCAATGGTGGCTGCTGGTCGCGATCGTTATCCTGCTGGTGATCCTGTTGATCACTTTTAAACCTGACCCCTACAATCGCATCCTGACCTTTGTGGTGGACGGCATCTGGGTAACGTTCTACACTACCCTGATTTCTTTCGTTCTGGTCTTGGTGCTGGGCTTGTTCGGCGGTTTGGGGCGCACCTCGCGCATACCCCTCATCCGCGGCCTGGCCAGCATCTACGTTGAAGTCATTCGCGGCATTCCGCTGCTGGTGCAGTTGATCATCTGGTATTTTGCCTTCCCGGCATTGGTGAAAGATTTGGGCAATGCCTGGAACATCGAAGCACTGATGAACTATAAAGCCAATGCGATCGTCATGGCGATATTGGGCATGACTGTCTGCTACGCGGCTTACATGAGCGAAGTTTACCGCGCGGGTATCGAAAGCATCCCCAAAGGCCAAATGGAAGCTGCGCGCAGCCTGGGCATGAATTATTTCCAGGCTATGGGATACGTCATCCTGCCGCAGGCGGTGCGTGTGATCCTGCCTCCGATTGGCAACGAATTTGTTACTTTACTGAAAGACTCATCCCTGGTCAGCGTGGTGGCGGTGGCGTACCTGACCCGCCGCGGGCGCGAATTCATGGCCGCCAACTTCATCCCCATCCAGACCTGGTTGATGGTGGCGCTCTTGTACCTGATCATGACCCTGATGGCCGCGCGCGTGGTGACCTGGCTGGAAAAGCACAGTCGCTACGAAAGGTGAGCATGGAATCCGAAGACATCATCCAAATCAAGAATGTCCATAAACATTTCGGTTCCGTGCATGCCCTGCGCGGTATTGACTTGAACGTCAAGCGCGGCGAAGTGGTGCTGATCATCGGCCCTTCCGGTTCCGGCAAATCTACATTACTGCGTTGCATCAACCGCCTGGAGGAATTCGACCGTGGCAGTATCATGGTGGATGGCATCCCGCTGGATACCGCCGAGAACATCAACGCCGTGCGCACCGAGGTGGGCATGGTATTCCAGCAGTTCAACCTTTTTCCGCATCTCACAGTGTTGGACAATATTACCCTGGCGCAGCGCATCGTCCGCAAGCGCGATAAAGCGGAAGCAAATAAAATCGGCATGGAGCTGCTGCATAAGGTGGGCATCCCCGATAAAGCGGATTGTTACCCGCTACAGCTTTCCGGCGGACAGCAGCAGCGCGTGGCTATCGCGCGCGCCCTGGCCATGAATCCCAAGATCATGCTGTTCGACGAACCCACCAGCGCCCTAGACCCCGAAATGATCCAGGAGGTTCTGGATGTCATGCTGGCATTGGCGAAAGAAGGCATGACCATGGTGGTGGTTTCCCATGAAATGGGCTTTGCGCGCGCCGCAGCCGACCGCGCCATCCTGATGGACGGCGGGTTGATTATTGAAGAAGCTACTCCCCAAATATTGTTCAGCCATCCCAAACACGAACGTACCAAGGCGTTTCTCAGCAAGGTATTGACCTGAGCCAATTCATTTGAGTTAAGAAGCGCCGGCAGGAACATTCCGCCGGTGCTTTTTTATCTGACCGCATTAGATATATGGCTAATAGCATCCGTAAATAATTATAGTTATAATCTGTTCGAGGATAAGGTGAAGAGGGAGTCCTGATGGAAAAATCCAAAATAGTTCGCAAAATGACGCTCATGATGCTGGCGATGCTGGTTGTTTTTGGACTATTGTTTTTCCTGCCGGCTGGCACGTTCAATTACTGGCAGGCCTGGGTGTACACATTCATTCTTTTTTCGGTTACCATTTCCATGACCGTTTACCTGTATATAAACGATCCAGCCTTGCTGGAACGGCGCATGAAGTTCAAGGAGCGCAAGGAACAGCAGAAATGGATCATCACCAGTTCCTACCCGGTGTTCATTTTGGTCTTCATCCTGCCGGGTTTTGACCAGCGTTTCGGTTGGTCGCAAATGGCTCCCGCGGTTTCGATCGCGGCCGATTTGCTCGTGCTGCTGAGCTATGGCTTGATTTTCCTGGTATTCCGCGAGAACAGCTACACCTCGCGCGTGGTGGAGGTGAGCAAGGGGCAGAAAGTGGTCAGCACAGGCCCCTATGCCGTTGTGCGCCACCCCATGTACAGCGGGACGATCATGATGTACCTGCTCTCCCCCCTGGCGCTGGGTTCCTGGGTGGCCGCGATCCCCGCGCCGCTTTTGGTTGTCGTGATCATCCTGCGCATCCTGGATGAGGAAAAAACGCTGGCCGCCGAACTCGCTGGGTACCGTGAATACATGCAAAAAGTTAAATACCGCCTGATCCCGGGTATCTGGTAGAGAAACCCGCATACTGAGCAACTGCCCACAGCGCAGCTTTTCTATACTTTTGGATGGATGAGTCTGGCCAAACGATCGGCCGCGGCTACCAGCAGCGCATCCACCAGCAACGCGGCCAACGACTGCCAAACCACATTGAGTTTCCATAAGGGTTGACGCACACTGTTCTGGGTCATGAACATCAGGTCGGTGACGACCACGCTGAAGACCTTGAAAGCGGTCAACAGCACCTGCGGCAGAATGGCCACCATCCAACCGATGAGGCGCCCGATGGGTTTGCGTGCGTCATGCGCCAGCACCAGTCCGGCGGAAACCACACTGAACGATCCAGCGAATCCCAGCAGGATCTGCTCGGGCGTGTAGCCAACTGCGTCCGCGCTGACGGTGTAGCGCCCGGAGCGCAGCAGTGCGTACGTTACATGCATAATTGCCAGCAGTGCGCCTGCCGCGAAACAGGCGCGGTAATCCTTTAAGGATTTGCTGGTATGATTTTTGCGGCGAGTTTTAACCACGATCAGAAAAACCAATCCAGCCATGAAAACCAGCGAGAAGGGATTGTAAACGGTATTCATGGTGACCCAGTTGTAATCCAGCGCGTCCACCAGGCCGTCCCACACCGGCCAATACCAGGGCGTTTTCTTCTGCAGGATGATCTCGAAGTCCTTATCATCCTGGAAGAAGACCATGTACTTATCCCCGCCCAGGTCGAGTGTTTGCAGATCGTTATTAAAGAAGAAATCGCTTTCGCTGGCGGCGGTCAGGCCGGTGACGCGCGTGAAATCGTAGCTGGCGCCGTCCGCGACCTTGACGGTCAGGTAGCCGCGGAAATCGGTGCTGCCGCGCATGCGGCGGGTGCCATCCTCGATTTCGTCCGCCGTGACCGTGTAAGGCTGCTCGGCGGATAAATACGTGCGCGGGTCGCCTAACATGAAGTACAGCGGGGTGCTTGAAGAAACGCGTGCCTCCATGCGGTTGCGCAGCTGCGCCAGCACGCCTAGCGGAAATTCTTGCCAGGTGGACATGCCGGGTACGATAAACCCCTGGCGCATGATGAACGAATTGCTCACCACGGCGGTATGCACGTGGCCGAGGTAGGCCGCGGCGCCTTGGTTGATAAAACCCAGGGCGATGGAATCCTCTTTCCAGGGTTGGAATGAACCGCAGCTGGGGGTATCGAGCACCAGCGGATTCAGCACGGGGATCTCCGCAGCGGTAAGGTCGGTATCCTCGCCGGGGTTCGCGGCAGTGGTGCCCCACATCCAGCGTGTGGCGGACACGTGCCGCACCCAGTAGAAATAATCGGATTTTTGCAGGGTTTCGATCAGACTATCCAGCGTCAGCGGGGTGGGATGGCTGGCGGGCTGATTGAGGTCCACGATGATTGGCGCCAGCACGCCCTGGTCCACCTCCACGTCCGAGCCCAGGAAGTTTTCCCCGTTGTGAGCCAGCCGGCCGCGGCGCCATAACTGCTCGGCTGTCTCGATCGTGCCGCCGCTGATGATACCCATGGCCGGGTAATAGTCCATGCTCTTGAAGATGTCCCCGCTGTTCCACAAAACAACTTCGTCGATGCTCTGCGGGGCGGCCACCCACAGGATGTACTTCGGGCGGTAAGCGATAGCCTGCGTTAGATTTTCAGTGAGCAGCAATCCTTCCTCCCTGGCGATGGTTTGCGCCAGGTTGTGGTAAGCATCCTGCGGATCGCTGATGACCACGGTTTCTTGAACGGGCGCATCCAGGGCGGGGTCGCCCAGGTCCAGATTGAAGCGCCAGGCCCAATGGGTCAGGTTGAACCCGCTTTTGATTAACTTGATCGCTTTGCGCAGCTCGTACTGGCTGAGTTCGCCTGCCCAGGATTCACGCGGAGGAACCTGTCCGGTAAAGAGGTTTTCTAAAACCGGCAGGGCGCGCCGGTCGCCGATCTCGCCCAAGGCCCAGGTGGTGCTGTTGCGCGTACCGTTATCCAGGCTTTCGTCCTGCAGCTGGGCGGAGAGGGCTTCCACACAATCGCCCCCATAGGAACCGACGGCAGTAAAGCCCATGCTTTTCACGGTGTAGCCGATCCAGGTGGAAGAAACCACGAATAACATGACAAACAGGCTGAAGCCAAGCATGACGAGGTAACCCAGCACTCGGAAAATTTTTTTGTTTTTATGTTTCACTTTCATCTCCGCTGTAGAAAAAGATGTCCTCGATTTTGACGTTAAAATAGCGCGCGATGCGGAAAGCCAATGTCAGGGAGGGCAGGTATTTATCATTCTCGATGGCGATTACCGTCTGGCGGCTGACCCGCAGCAATTCGGCTAACTGTTCCTGGGTCAGGTCGTGCATGGCGCGCAGCACCTTGAGGTTATTCTTCCTGTCCATGGCCCCCAAACTTTCTGTCGATGAAGAAGGACGATAAGCTATAAAGGCTAATCAGGAACAGGGTCAGGTATGCCAGGATGACGCCCAGCGATTCCAGGAAGAAATTGGAACCGTGGCTTAATACCAACAGGCCCAATGCGCTCAGCCCTAGAGTAGGGGCGAAGATGATATAAGTCATCTGGGCGGCTTTTTCGTGCACGCTTTGCTCGCGCTCATCCACGATCAACCCATCGCTCGAGCGAACGATGGTTAGAAACAACAACCCTGCGGCCGCAGCGAGGACTGCCAGGGCGTATTGCGCGCGCAGCAGCGCCAGGGAGACAAGCACCACCAGAAAGGCATTGACTATGATTTTCAGGATTTTTAAGGATTTATTGTCCATGTCGTTAATGTACAACATGTTATACAATAAGTCAAGTAATTATTACTATTTTTCCTGGACGAACATGGGATAAAGATCAGCGGTTTAACAGCAATTGTCTGTTGCCGCTTGACGTTTGAATTTTTGGCAAGACTGAAAAAAAGCCACCCTTGTTGTGGGTGGCTTGATTGCTGCTTTCCTTCATGAGATTTCTTTTAAAAAGCTGGTGCCAACCACTGGCGGCGTGACCGATAAAGCTTCGCCGATGGTGGCGGCTACGTCCGCGAAGGATTCACGGATGCCCAGGTTGACGCTGTCTTTGACTTTGGGACCGAATACCAGCAGCGGGATGTATTCGCGTGAATGGTCCGTGCTGGGTGTGGTGGGGTCCACGCCGTGGTCAGCCACGATCATGGCAATATCCGTGTCCTTCATCTTGGCGCGGATGGTGGGGATGTAAGCGTCGAATTCCTCGAGCTTTTGCGCGTAGCCTTTGGCGTCATTGCGGTGGCCGTAGGTCATGTCGAATTCGACCAGGTTGGCGAACAGCAGCCCGCTAAAATCTTCGTCCATGAAATCGACCATGGCCTGGATGCTTTCCATGTTGAAAACAGAGTGATGCGTCTTGCTGATGCCGCGCCCGCCGAACAGGTCGTCGATCTTGCCGCTGGCATACACTTTATAGCCGGCTTTGATGAGCGTGTCCAGCATGGTATCGCGCGGAGCCAGCAGCGGGTAATCGTGGCGGCGCTTGGTGCGGCTGAAATTGCTGGCGTTCTCCCCGGTGAACGGGCGCGCGATCACGCGCCCCACCGCGTGCTTTCCGGTCAGCATCTTGCGCGAGATATCGCAGATGCGGTAGAGTTCTTCGATTGGGATGATGTCTTCGTGCGCCGCGATCTGGAAGACGGAATCCGCCGAGGTGTACACGATCGGCTTGCCGGTGCGCATGTGTTCCTCGCCCAGTTCCTGGATGATTTCCGTGCCGGAGGCTGGTTTGTTGCCCAGCGCTTCATAGCCGGTCAGCCGCGTGAATTCATCCAGCACTTCCTTGGGAAAGCCGTTGGGATAGGTGGGGAAGGGCTGCTTCACCTCGATGCCCATCAGTTCCCAATGGCCGGTGACCGAGTCTTTGCCCTTGGAAATTTCATTGCATTTACCGTATGCCCCGCGCGTGTTTTCCCGCGCCGGCACGCCCTCGATAAAGGTGATGTTGCCGATGCCCATTTCGCCCATGTTGGGCAGGTTCAACCCGCCCAGCACGCGCGCGGTGTTGGCGAGCGAGTTGCTGCCAACGTCACCGTACTGATCCGCGTCGGGCAGTTCACCCGCTCCCACGCCATCCAAAACGATCACCGCAATCCGTTTAATATCCATAATTTCATCCTGTCTAATTTTGCTGTAAGTTTCTGATTATACCTTTGGAAGCATCTGCAGAAGATTGATTTATTATAGGAAATTTGTAAAAAAAGAAAGATCAAGAAATGCATCGGTGTAAACGCGAACAGACTGGTTGATTTATACGATCTGACGTTAATGGCAGTGGATCTGGATCAAGCCGTTTGCCTCCAAGGAAGTACAATTAGAATAGCCTTGCGCTTTTCATGAGCGAATATATCGCAAAAAATCATCAGCGTCGTTAATGATGTCTACCTTCCGGGTTCCGGCCTTTACGAGGAACATGTCCTTTCTTTTTGGATCGATACCGGTCGTGGCATCGCGATGTTGGATAACGGCTAATCTGACCGTTTCCTGACGCATAATTTGAAAGTACTCAACCTGACGGTATGCAAAAAAAAGGAAATGGTGCGATAGCGACATGACGCAACAAAGAAGCGAAACGCCACAACTTCGGGCTAACTTGGCCCTAAGTTGTGGCGTTTGGGGCTGGCCCCAACAAGCAATTTTTTGTGGTTTGATCGCAGGGTAAATTACAAAAAATATGCAACTGTGGCCACAGGTGCCCTGCTTGCTGGTTAGCGGAAACAACGAAATAGCATAATATAGCGACCATAAAGTATTGTGAACATGAGAATAGACTCCTGTTCTAGTTTTCGTATAAGGTAGCTATATCATGAATTCTACGCTTCATTTCTGTGCGGATATGTAACGGCTCTAAACACTCGCATTTTTCCCCAAAACTGAAAAGAATATTGTAGTAGTATTCGTTCTCTATAAAAGGAAAACTAACAATGTAATGCTCATCACCGTCTGGCGAAAAGTGTTCATAAGTGCAATAATCAAGCACCCTGTCCATAACAGATTTATGAATACGAATTTTGATCTTTGTTTGCATAGTTGCCAAAATATCGGTAAAATCTAACTGCGGTTTTTGATGATCTCGTGGCGTAAAAAATTCCTCTTGTATTTGTAGGTTTGATGTGCGGGATAGTTTGAATAAGCGAAAATCATTTCTTTTATGGCAATACCCTTGCCAATACCAATGACTACTTTTCAATACAAGCTGATACGGCTCGGCTGTTCGTGCGGTTTTATTTCCGTAGCGGTCTGCATATTCAAACGAAAGTACCTTGCTTTCCCGTAAAGCTGTTTTGATAATTTCTAAATATGGTTGTATGTTCCTGTTGCCTATCCAAGGACTTAAATCTATATATATTTGATTTGCTTTTAATTCAATGTCTTTCGCTCTGTCGGCGGGGATAAAACTCTTGACTTTCGCAAGGGCGTTTACCAGTTCATTACCTCGTATCATGTTGGAAAGACAGGAAAGCCCCATCAAGATAGCGGAAAGGTCGGCAGTCGAAAAAACCTTTCTATCAATCTTGTATTTCTGCATGATTTCAAAACCGCCGCCCACTCCTGATGTTGAGCGAACAGGAATACCCGCCATATTGATAGTGTCTATGTCGCGGTAGATTGTGCGGGGTGAAACTTCAAACATATCTGCCAACTCTTGTGCGCCTATACGCTCTTTATCAAGGAGTATCATAATAATGCTAACGAGCCTGTCAACTTTCATCTGATTGCCGCTTTCCAAAATTTCTTGTTATCATTAATAATTGTTGCCATACTGTTGTCAACAATTACATGGTACATTAAAAAAACAAACAAATCAATCTACCTATCAGGAGGAGACACTATGCAGAAAAAGGCTTTAGTAATAATTGATATTCAAAATGACATAACAAAGAATTACAAGGATATTATTGACAATATTAATAAAGCTATCGAATGGGCAGTCAATAACAAAATTCATGTTATTTATATAAGGCATGAAAATTTATCAGCCGGCACGAGGACTTTTAAACCCGATACATTTGGGTCTGAATTAGCTTCAGACTTGAGAATAGTATCAAAGAATATTTTTACAAAATACAAAGGAAACGCATTGAGTAGTGAAAAATTTACAGATTTTATTAGTAAAAATGAAATATGCGATTTCTACATAACAGGAGCAGATGCTGTTGCTTGTGTTAAATCAACCTGTTACAACTTACGCAAAGCAAATTTTGGCGTTAATGTCCTATCAGATTGCATTACCAGTTATGATAAAAGGAAAATTGACGAAATGCTGCACTATTATGAAAGTAAAGGCAGTAAAGTTATCAATTTAAATAACTTGTTACCTAATCACAACTTTAAAGCACATAACATTACTGAACTCGGTCGATGAAGAAGGCCGACTAAGACTATGACGGTGATATATGGTTTGTTGTCTGCTTCAAGTATGATATTTCGCTGGTTTGGGATTTGGATGATCGGTTGGTTCTGATCTGCGGTTGCTGTCATGCCGGCTTGTTGACCACACTAACAAACGTCGAACGGATTTTCAATAAACCGGTTCACGTGTTCTGGGCGGGACGCACCTGATTTCAGCGGATAAACCACAGCTGGCGCAAGTGATCGCTGTGCTTGAAAAAACACCGGCGCGCATACGTTTTCATCTGAACCATTGCACGGGCGAAACCGCGCTTCAGGCGCTCAAGGCGGTTTTTGGTGAAAGGGTCGCGGCTTTCCCGGGCGGCACGTTTCTGCATTTGGATGATCTTTTCGCTTGATCAGCCGGATGGAGCAACGCGGTTTTTCAGGGAGGTTAATAAATGTCCTACATAAATTGGGCCATAATGATTTTATGATTAATACATAAGCTTTTTCACGGAGTTTAAATTGAAGAAAGAGAATATTTCTGGAATAATCAGTATCGTTATTGTCTTGCTGGCCGCCGCCGGGCTAGCCTGGGCTGGCAGTCAGGGTGGGCTGCGCGCGTTCGGCTTGCCCATCTTTGCCCTCAGCATCGGGTTGGCGTACCTGATCCAATGGTTGGCGTTCATCCCGGCATATTTCTTCAAAACCGAGAAATTTTTCGATTTGACCGGCAGCCTCACCTATATTTCCGTAACCCTTACCGCGCTGCTGCTCAGCGGCAGTGTGGACGTGCGTTCCTACCTGCTGGCAGGCATGGTGGTTGTATGGGCTGCCCGGTTGGGCAGTTTCCTGGTCACGCGCATCCATAAAAGCGGCAAAGATAGCCGCTTTGACGCCATCAAGCCTTCTTTCCTCCGCTTCCTGCAAACCTGGACGATACAGGGTTTGTGGATTTCCTTCACGCTGGCGGCAGCCCTGGCAGCCATCACCACCCAAATCAAGGTTGACCTGGATGGCTTTGCGACAGCCGGCTTGCTCATCTGGGCTTTCGGGTTGGGCATGGAAGCGCTGGCGGACCACCAGAAAAATGTCTTTCGCCGCGATCCCCGTAACAAGGATTCCTTCATCCAGAGCGGTTTGTGGTCCTGGTCGCGCCACCCCAATTATTTCGGTGAAATCGCCTTGTGGGTGGGCGTGGCCGTGGCGGCTTTCCCTGTCCTGTACGGTTGGCAGCTCCTTACACTTATCTCGCCCGTGTTCGTTGCCTTGTTATTGATCAAGATCAGCGGCATCCCGCTGCTGGAGAAGCGCGCGGATGAAAAATGGGGCGGGCAGGTGGATTATCAAGCCTATAAAGCGCGCACATCCGTGTTGCTGCCGTTGCCGCCGCGAAGGAAATAACCTGGTTTGAGGACAAAAAGGACTCCCTTTTTTTATCAAAGAGCAGAGCAGTCCGGTTGGGTGGGTTTTGTTGTTGGAAGAAATTTTCTCCGGTATATAATTCTGGAATTGATTGGGAAAGGATAAAAACCAAATGCAACATCCAACGATAAAAATTCCAAAGGGAGCCGCTTTAATCACGATTTTAATCATGGTGGTCATGATATTCTTCTCCGCTATGGGGCTGTTTTTTCCTGAACTTGTTTACCCAACGGCTGAACTACGGTCGACCTTTATCACCAATGACCTGGTCAACCTCATCATCGGGCTGCCTGTTTTGGTAATACCGCTGGTATTGGCGCAGCGCGGTCATTCAATCGGTTTCCTGCTCTGGCCAGGGTCGCTATTCTTTGTTTTTTACAATTCCGTTTCCTACACCTGGGCTTTGCTGCCCAAGTTGATGGCTGTTCCCTATGCGATTCTCACGTTTCTAAGTGGGCTGGTCATGATTCGGTTGCTGGCAGGCATGGATGGGTCAGCGCTGCGGGAACGTCTGTCCGGACGTGTGCTGGAATGGTTGGCGGGCGGAGTGCTCGTTGCCCTGGCGCTAATGATTGGCTTCAGGAACATCGGCGTGCTCTCAGGTTCTTCTGCTATTGCTGAAACCGACCTGGCTGTTCTTGTGGCGGATTTTTCAGTCATCCCGTTATGGTTTGCTGCCGGCTTTTCACTTATCAGGCGTGGCAGGTTTGGTTATGCAGCAGGCTTGGCTTCTCTCTTTCATGCCAGCATGCTTTTTGTGGGATTGGTAGCGTTGATGATTTTACAGCCATTCCTGACAGGAGAATCCTTTCCAGCAGTGGATATTATGGTGATTGCCGGGATGGGCGTCTTATGCCTGGTTCCTTTCTTCCTATTTTTACGAACGGCAGCTTTGAGCGACAAGAAGTCCGTACAATAGGTTTTTGAATCATGGACTGCGCGAAAAGATGAAATGGCATGATTTGAGATTGATAAAAGATTAACACACGGAAATAAAATTTATAGTAAACTCTTTAATTGCATGTTAAACGAAAGTTCTAAGACAGAATGCAAGTTTTTGATTTGGAACCCATGTTTACTTGGCAATAAATAAGGAAAGGAGTTCCAAATCATGTCAGAAAAAGAAACAGGCACCGTCAAGTGGTTCAATGGCAGCAAAGGCTATGGTTTCATTCAGCGTGAACAGGGCGAAGACGTCTTTGTCCATTTCAGCGCTATCGTCGCCGATGGCTACCGCAACCTGGAAGAAGGACAGCGCGTTGAGTTCGTTGTCACCCAGGGCCAGAAGGGCCCCCAGGCTGAGAATGTTACCATTCTCTAAATCATAAATTAATAATCAAGAGAAAGAAAAGGATGGCTGATTGGCCATCCTTTTTATTATTTCCCCTAAAGATAAAACTGTTATTTTTAACCACAGATGAACTCAGATGAACACAGATTTTCGCTTTAGTTTTATGTAACAAAAAATATTGAAAAAATCAAAGACGATTGAACAAATCTAATGATTGGGAAAATCTGTGTGATCTGTCCTTTATCTGTGTTTATCTGTGGTGAAAAAAAAGCCCCCAAGGGGACTACTCTGGCGAGTACAGGTCGAACCCCTGTTTTGGCCGCCTGTCCCCTTCACGGGGGACTAGTACCCGACGCCAGGAAGGGCATGAGAGGGCCGATAACAAATGTAGGATTAAAAAAAACCAGTGCCCCCAAGGGGACTCGAACCCCTGTTTTGGCCGCCTGTCCCCTTCCTGGGGGAGGAAAAGGCCGATAACAAATGTGGGATTAGAAAAACCAGTGCCCCCAAGGGGACTCGAACCCCTGTTTTGGCCGCCTGTCCCCTTCACGGGGGATGAGAGGGCCGTGGCTTGAAATAAAGATTAAAAAAAAAAAGTGTGATTCAATAAAAAAGTGCCCCCAAGGGGACTCGAACCCCTGTTTTGGCCTTGAGAGGGCCGCGTCCTGGGCCGCTAGACGATGGGGGCGGGCAGGTTTGAATTTTAGCATGCGGCCGGGTGGGTGTCAATCGCCAACCAATTTCCGATTGTGGCATTCATGACCTTGTTATTATATTCATTATGTGATAACAATTCGTATAATCTATAATATAAAGAAGAAAAGTTTATATTTAAGGAGAAAACATGCAAATCGTAACCGACAGCGCTACCGATACCCAAATGCTAAAAAACAAAGACTTGAAAGTCCGGATTGTGCCTCTCAAGGTAAATCTGGGAGAGAAATCATTTCGTGACGGGATCGATATCAGCGCTGACGATTTCTATAAAGAGCTGGAAGCCAGTTCCGCGCTGCCGATTACCTCGCAGCCATCTGTTGGTGATTTCGCTGAAGTGTACCGCGAAGCCGCTAAAAAGGATCCGGAAATCCTGTCCATCCACATGTCATCCGGCTTGAGCGGCACGGTCGATTCCGCCCGCGCGGCTGTGGAGTTGGTGCCGGAAGCCAACGTCACCATTGTGGATACCAAAACCCTGTCCGCCGCTTCCGGCTGGCAGGTAGCTGTGGCCTTCAATGCCATCAAAGCCGGCTGGAGCAAGGAAAAGATCCTTGCCAAACTGGATGAAATTTCAATGGCGGCGCACAGTTTTTATACATTAAGAGAATTGAAATACCTAATCCACGGCGGGCGCATCAGCCATCTCAAAGGGCTGCTGGCCTCTGTCCTGCAGATCAAACCTTTGATTGGGGTCGATAAGATAACCGGCAAATACACCCAGGCGGGGCAAGCGCGTTCTTTTAATAATGCTTTGGATGGTCTCGTGGAAACCATTTCCAAAATCCTTCCTAGCGCGGATACCCTCAAAGCCCAGGTTGTGCATACCGCCAACCTGGAAGGTGCTGAAACGCTCAAGGAGAAGATCAGCCAATCCTTTAAATGCAATTGGCTGCCGACCGGGCAGATATCTTTCGTTCTAGGCGCCCACACCGGCCCCAGCATGGTGGGCGTAGCCTTCGCCCTGCACAGCGTGTTTGAAGGCTTGTTGTAGGCAAATGCCGGCACTTCTCGATTTGCCGGTATTCTGATAAGATATCTCTGTTTTAATGATGATGACCTCGACCATCAAGGGCCGAGGTTTTTACTTGCAGTTAAGGAAAGTGTTAGGGAATGACCAAAAGAACCGATCTTCGCAATATCGCTATTATCGCCCATGTCGATCATGGCAAAACCACCCTGGTGGATGGCATGCTGCGCCAGGCGCACATCTTCCGCGATAACCAGCAGGTGATGGAACGCGTTATGGATTCCAATGACCTGGAACGCGAGCGCGGCATCACCATCCTGTCCAAGAACACCGCTATTTCAATCTGGGATGCCAAAACCAGCCAGCAGGTCAAGATCAACATCGTGGATACGCCCGGCCACGCTGATTTCGGCGGTGAGGTGGAGCGCGTGATGAACATGGTGGATGGCGTGCTGCTGCTAGTGGACGCGGCTGAAGGCCCCATGCCGCAGACGCGCTTTGTGTTGAAGAAAGCCCTCGAAATGGGGCACAAAGCCATCGTGGTGATCAACAAGGTCGACCGCCGCGACGCTGAACCCGATCGCGTCTTGAACCAGACTTTCGATTTGTTCATTGAATTGGGCGCCAGCGATGAGCAGGCCGATTTCCCGGTGGTTTACGCGCGCGCCACCAGCGCCCAGGCCGGCCAGACTCCCGACCTGGGTCCCAATCTGGAGCCGCTCTTTGATGCCATCCTGCGCCATATTCCCGCCCCTGAAGTGGACCTGGATGCCCCCCTGCGCATGCTGGTAACTTCGCTGGGGTATGATGATTATCGCGGCGTTACCGCCCTGGGACGGATTTACGCCGGCGCAATCCAGGTGAACCAGAACCTGGCGCGCATCAAGCTGGATGGCGAGATCGTACAGGAACAGGCCCGATACCTCTACGTGCATCAGGGTTTGAATAAAGTGGAAGTGGAGCAGGCCCAGGCCGGCGAGATCATCGCGCTGGCCGGTTTGGAGGGCATCGCCATTGGTGAAACGCTGGCTGATCCGCTCGATCCGCAAGCGCTGCCGCCCATCCACGTGGAAGAGCCAACGGTGCGCATGACTTTCGGCGTGAACACCTCGCCCTTTGCCGGGCGTGAAGGCCGCTGGGGCACCTCCCGCAAGCTGCGCGAGCGTTTGTTCGAGGAATTGCGTAGCAATGTATCCCTGCGTGTGGTCGAGACCGAGACCAAGGATACCTTCCTG
>Ga0172371_10004665_pt1 | contig 20624 bp, 15 predicted proteins | sample Lak12m_FD_114543 | JGI IMG/M metagenome (GOLD analysis project Ga0172371, IMG submission 114543) | Freshwater microbial communities from Kabuno Bay, South-Kivu, Congo - kab_022012_12m | ecosystem: Environmental > Aquatic > Freshwater > Lake | place: Democratic Republic of the Congo: South-Kivu... | reverse complement strand
GGCTCGTAAAGCACCGCGGGTGGTGGTTTATCCTGGCACCTCCAAGTTGGAGTCCAAACTCGATCAGGTTGGCATCAAAGGCTACGCTGTCGGCTTCCAAGGGTTGGTCAAGTTTGTCATGGACCAGCTGCCGCAGAACGAGGTCATTGAGGATGCCCTTCGTAAAGAGGTCAAACTGGTCCCCGAGATTACCATCCGCGAACTGATTGCCAACGCCCTGATCCATCAGGATTTTCTGATGACTGGAGTCTCCGTCATGGTGGAGATGTATGCGGACAGGGTCGAAATCTCCAACCCCGGCGAACCAGTGGTGCCGGTGGAGCGTTTCATAGATGGCTACCAATCGAGAAACGAACGATTGGCCAACCTCATGCGCCGCATGGGAATCTGCGAGGAGAAAAGTAGCGGCATTGATAAGGTAATCCATGCCGTCGAAGTGTTTCAACTCCCGGCCCCCGACTTTCGGGTTGGCCATCGCCGTACCATTGTCAGCCTGTTTGGCCCCAGAGATTTTGAAAACATGGACCGTGAAGACCGGATTCGCGCCTGCTACCAGCATAGCGCCCTAAAATGGGTCATGTCCGAGCGCATGACCAATCAGTCCTTGCGTGAGCGCTTCCACCTGCCGGAGAGCAAGAGCGCCAGTGTTTCCCAAGTCATTGCCCTGGCCATCGAAGCCAAGGCCATCAAGCCGGATGAAAAAGCCGGTGCGTCCAGAAAGTTTGCCCGTTACCTGCCGTTCTGGGCCTGAGTTTATTTAAGTGTGCGCCTTATGACCAACCAGAAGAGTAGCGAAAAGCTCTGTAAATCAATGAGTTGTTTATTTAAGCGTTTGCCTTGGGCCGTGCCCATTGGAGAGACGAAATGATCGCCGACCCCCAACCGTATCCGGAGTATAAGGAATCGGGGATACCATGGCTCCACGGCCTTGCACCTGGCTGGAGGACGCTACGCGGGAAGGGTGTCTTTTCTGCCGTCGATATTCGATCAGAAAGCGGCAATGAAGAGCTCCTCACCGTGTCTGCCGCGAATGGCATAGTCCCACGCCGTCAAACGACAGTAACAATGTTTAAGGCAAAGTCTTATGTTGGTCATAAACTTTGCTGGCCTGGAGATTTGGTAGTCAATAGTTTGTGGGCATGGATGCAAGGACTCGGGGTTGCCCAGCATCACGGGCTCATAAGCTCAGCATACAGTGTTTATCGTCCGAGAGCGGAGTTCAAAGACTACGACAGGTTCTTTCATTACTTGCTTCGTTCCGATGCATACAAATGGGAACTCCAAACCCGTTCTAAAGGGGTCTGGCTTTCGCGGCTTCAACTTTCTGACATAGCTTTCATGGACATGCCGGTGTTGCTCCCTCCCCCAGACGAGCAGGCCGCCATCGTCCGCTTCCTCGACTATGCCAACCAAAGGTTTGAGAAGGCGATCCGGGCGAAGCGCAAGGTGATAGGCTTCCTGAATGAGCAAAAACAGGTCATTATCCACCGTGCCGTCACCCGTGGCCTCGACACTAATGCTCGCCTCAAGCCCTCGGGTATCTCGTGGCTTGGAGACATTCCCCGACATTGGGAGGTGCGTCGGGCCAAGCAGGTATGTGCCGCAATTATCGATTGTAAAAACAGAACACCCGACATGGTAACTGGTGGTAAGTTTATCGTGGTGCGAACAACAAACATTCGACACGGCAAGTTCAATATTGCCGGCTCATATTCGACCAATCAACGAAACTATGCAATTTGGACGCAACGCGGCGCTCCAAGGGTAGGAGACGTTTTCTTCACTCGTGAAGCTCCGGTAGGGGAAGCTTGCCTAGTCCCTAATCTAGACAATATTTGTATGGGGCAACGAATGATGTATTTCCGTCCCCAAACAGCAGTCCTCGATGCGGAGTTTTTGCTCCACAGCATCTATGGGCCGGTCGTACGTCGGTATATAGAAATTGAGGCTAACGGCAGCACGGTAGGACACCTGAGACTCGGCCAAGTATCTGCGATTCCGTTACTGTTGTGCCCGATCGAAGAACAGAAGAAAATTGTGTCAAATATCGCCACAGAGTCTGCACCATTGAATGCTGGCATCAACCACCTTGATCGCGAAATCGTGCTGCTTCGCGAATACCGTACCCGCCTCATCGCCGACGTGGTAACCGGCAAGCTCGACGTGCGCCAGGCAGCGGCGGGACTGCCGGACGACACGGACTACAACACGGACGGCATGGACGATGGCGGGTTGGACAGCGAGGAGAGTGATGACGAAACCATCACGGTCTGAGCCGGAGTCGTTGATTCCGAAGCATGGCGGCTACCGGAAGCTGAAAAGTTTCCAGGTGGCGCAATTGGTCTATGATCTCACGGTGCGCTTCTGTGACCGCTATCTGGATCGGCGTAGCCGGACGGTGGATCAGATGGTGCAGGCGGCGCGTTCCGGTGTCCAGAATATCGCCGAGGGAAGCATGGCCTCCGGCACCTCGAAAAAGACCGAGCTGAAGTTGACCAATGTGGCTCGCGCCAGCCTTGAGGAACTGCTCCTGGACTACGAAGATTTTCTGCGCCAGCGGGGGCTGCCGCAATGGCCACCGGATCACCCGGCGCTGACGCGTTTCAAGGCGAGGCGTTGTTCCACGCTGGAGGAGGTGCGAGCCTGGGTGGAGGCGGAAAAAGGAAAAGCGCATGGACAAACACGGACTGACACGGACGAACACGACACCGATGCAAGTGGCATCCTACAGTCAGTGCCAGTCCGTGATAGTCCGTGTCCGTCCGCGTACCTTTCTTCAGTCTTTGTGGCCAATGCAGCCCTGTCCCTCCTAAATCTCTGCCGCTTTCTGCTCGATCGGCAATTGGCGGCCCAGGCCGACGCCTTTGAACATGAGGGCGGCTTTACCGAACGGCTTTATCGAGTCAGAACCGCCAAAAGGAAAAAGCCATGACCACCGACACCAGTGAAACAGGGCTCGAAGAGCTGATTGTCTCTGCCATGACCGGCCACAGCCACCGTACCACCGCTGGCCCCTTTGAGGGGCGCGAGCCCCAGGAGCCCTATGGCGGCACCGGTTGGCTCTTGGGTGACAGCCGCGACTATGACCGCGAATACTGCCTGGACCTCAACCAGCTCCGTTCCTTTCTGGAGACCACCCAGCCCAAGGACGCCCAGGCCCTCGAACTGGCCAGCGACACCCCGGCCCGGCGTAAGTTCCTCGCCCGCTTGCAGGCGGAAATCAGCCGCCACGGCGTTATTCACCTGCTGCGCCAGGGGTTGAAGCATGGCAAACATTCGCTCGAACTCTTCTACTGCACCCCCTCACCGGGCAATGACAAGGCGGCACTCCTGTTTGCCGCCAACCGCTTCAGCGTCACCCGTCAGCTCCGCTACAGTCAGGACCAAACCCGTCTTGCCCTTGACCTGTGCCTGTTTATCAACGGCCTGCCCATCGCCACCTTTGAATTAAAAAACAACCTGACCAAGCAGACAGTGGCGGACGCCGTTGAGCAATACCGTAATGACCGCGACTCCAAGGAGCCCCTTTTCCGCTTTGGGCGCTGCATGGTCCATTTCGCCGTCGATAACCAAGAGGTCAAGATGTGTACGGAGTTGAAAGGCAAGGGCTCCTGGTTTCTGCCGTTCAACCGGGGCTGGAACGATGGGGCAGGCAACCCGCCCAACCCCGACGGGCTGAAGACCGATTACCTCTGGAAACGTATCCTCACCCCTACCGGGCTCACCACCATCATCGAGAACTACGCCCAGATCGTTGAAGAGAAGAACAAAAAGACCGGCAAGAAGAAATTGAAACAGGTCTTCCCCCGCTATCACCAGCTGGAGGTGGTGCAGAAGCTCCTGGCCCATGTCTCTGCGGATGGCGCAGGCAAGCGGTACCTCATCCAGCACTCCGCCGGCAGCGGCAAATCAAACTCCATCGCCTGGCTCGCCCATCAGTTGATCGGTCTGCGCAAGGACAACAAGGAGATCTTCGACTCCATCATCGTCATCACTGACCGGACTCTCCTTGACCGGCAGATCGAGGCGACCATCAAACAGTTTACCCAGGTGAGCTCGACCGTCGGCCATGCCAGCCGCTCTGGAGACCTCCGCAAGTTCATCGAAAGCGGCAAGAAGATCATTATCTCCACGTTCCAGAAGTTTCCGTTTATCTTGGATGAGATTGGCGACGAGCATCGGGGCCGGAACTTCGCCATTATCATCGACGAGGCCCATTCCAGCCAGGGAGGCAAGACCTCCGCCGCCTTGAGTGAGGCCTTGGCTGACCCGGAGGACACTGTGAACGACGCCTTGGAGAAACGGATGCAGGCCCGTAAGATGCTCGCCAACGCCAGTTACTTCGCCTTCACCGCCACCCCCAAGAACAAGACCCTGGAGCTGTTCGGGGAACCAAGCCCCGGCGAGGGCGGTAAAGTGCGGCACACTCCCTGCCACAGCTATACGATGAAACAGGCGATCCAGGAACGCTTTATCCTTGATGTCCTTAAAAGCTACACGCCGGTGGATAGCTTTTACCGCCTGATGAAGACCGTGGAGAACGATCCCCTCTTCGATATTAAGAGGGCGACGAAGAAATTACGCCGTTATGTGGAGAGCCACGACCACGCCATCCGCCTGAAATCCGAGATCATGGTGGATCACTTCCATGAGCAGGTGCTCGCCTTGAACAAGATTGGCGGCAAGGCTCGGGCCATGGTAGTGACCAGCGGCATCGAACGCGCCATCCAGTATTTCCATGCCTTCCGCGACTATCTACTGGAACGTAAAAGCCCCTGGCAACCGATTGTCGCCTTTTCCGGCGAATATGAGTATCGCGGCATCAAAGTCACCGAGGCCTCACTGAACGGCTTCCCGGCCAACGACATTGCCGACATAATCCAGGAAGACCCCTATCGCTTCCTCATCTGCGCCGATAAGTTCCAGACCGGCTACGACGAACCGCTCCTGCACACCATGTATGTGGACAAGACGCTCGCGGGCATCAAGGCGGTGCAGACCCTCTCCCGGCTGAACCGCTCCCATCCACAGAAGGATGATGTCTTCGTCCTCGACTTCATGAACGATACCGAGACGATCACGCAGGCCTTTGCCGACTACTACCGCACTACAATATTGAGCGATGAGACTGACCCCAATAAGCTACATGACCTGAAAAATGACTTGGACGGGCATCAAGTCTATAGCCAGGAACAGGTCGATCAGCTCGTGACCCTCTTCCTTGATGGTGCCAGCCGTGAGACCCTTGACCCCATCCTTGATGCCTGCGTCGAGGTATATAAGGAACAACTTGATGAGGACGGGCAAGTGGATTTCAAGGGCAAGGCAAAGGCCTTTACCCGCACCTATGGCTTCTTGGCTTCGATCCTCCCATACAATAGCGCCGAATGGGAAAAGCTCTCCATCTTTTTGACCTTTCTCGTGCTCAAGTTGCCAGCCCCCAAAGAAGAGGATCTGGCCAAGGGGATACTCGATGCCATCGACATGGACAGCTACCGGGTAGAAAAAAAGGCCGCCATGAAGCTTGCTCTGCCTGATGAAGACGCGGAAATCGACCCTGTACCCATTGGCGGCGGGGGAGGGAAAGCCCAACCGGAACTCGATCACTTGAGTAGTATCCTGCAAACCTTCAACGAACAGTTTGCGACCCTCTTTACTGATGCCGACCGCGTGTCGAAGCGGATCAAGGACGACATCGCCCCCAAGGTGGCGGCAGACCAGGCCTACCAGAACGCCAGGCAGAACACGCCCAATACCGCCAAAATCGAACACGACAAGGCGCTGGGCCGGGTTATCGTTTCCTTATTGAAAGACGATACCGAACTCTATAAGCAGTTCTTCCAGAATGAGTCGTTCAATCGTTTCGTGACCGATATGGTGTTTACGATGACGAACGAACCGCCTCGGGAGCGAGGAGAAAGTCCAATTGGAACATGATAACCCGCTTAACTTTAATACGTTTTCTTAATATTTGCTGATCATGGCCACAACGACAGGGGCACCGTCCGATAGTTGCTTGGCACCGTCATCACCGCCGGGTCGACGGCGGAGGTTTGGATGCGGCTGACGGTTACCCCCCCGTTGTCGTCACGCGACAGGTCTTGGATAGAGACTGGGATGCCGCTCATGCCGTCCATCGACACCGTCGGCAGGCTGAGGCCAAGCTGGCGGGCCGTCCCCTGCCCCTGGCTGACGATCCGTTCATAGAAGGCCAGTAAGGCCCGGAGGGTGGCCTCATCCTCCGCCGGGATCTTCAAGGACTCGCCTTCGGCCAGACAGAGGTCGGCCATCGGCGTCTCCCCCTGTTGGAGGTGAACCTCCTGACAGCGAATTCCCGCCACCTTTTTCGTTCGTTTCGTTGACAGCAGGTGCATCGCGGGGAGTGGTTCCGCCGCCTTGGCCATGGTATCCAAGGAGATGGTATCGCCCAAGAGCTCCTGCCACTTCTGCCGTTGCTCCGGCGAGAGCTTGGCCACCTGGCTGGCAACCCCCTGCAAGAGGGGCTCGACATCCTTGGTCTGGCGGTTGACTCGGGCCACCTCCCCCTCATCGACGGTCATGATCGTCTGTTTGCGATGATCGATAATGACCAGGCTCTCTGTCTGCCGGCGGTAGAGGGCATCGACCTCTCGATCCCCACCAACGCCCTTGAGCATGATCGCCCCCGCCTTGACCTGAATCGCTTGCGAGATGGCCGGGGTGTGGGCGTTTTTTTTGAGCAACAGATCGATGACGGCGTCGGCTGAGGCCAGGGAGGGGGCCAGCAGGCAGGTCGCGAAGAGCAGGCAACAGACGGGAGTGCGTTTTTTCATATCACGTTCCTTACGATGGGCAAAAAAAATTGAGAGCTGCATGAGACACTCAGCAAGAAAGCCTTCCTCCCTACCCCCACCTTGGGGCCGGGATCAGTGGCACGGTGGCGGCAAAGGAGCGATACTCCTCCTGCAGGTAGAAGGCCCGTTCGAAGAAGAGGCCATGGGCGGGGGCCATCCAGGGGGGAGAGTTGGCTTGGCCGCCCGTCAGCATGGCCTTGACCTCATCGATGGTCAGCCGTCCTGAGCCCACCGCCGCCAAGGTGCCGACCAAACGACGCACCAGGTGCCAGAGAAAGTGCGAGGCCACCACTCGGATCAGCAGCAAGCCGTCGAGCCGTCGCAGGGCAACGGTGTCGATCAAGACCTGGGTCGAGTGCCGTAGCTCCTGACGCTCGGCGAAGGCGACAAAGTTGTGCATGCCGACGAAGAGGGCCGCTGTCTCCTCCATCAACGAGAGATCCAAGTCCTCCTCCAGTGACCAGGCGTAGCGTTTGCTGAAGGCCCGCTGCCCCTCGGCAATCTGGTAGAGATAGCTACGGCCCAGGCAGTGATGGCGGGCGTGAAAGCGGCTATCGACCGGCCAGACGTGGCGAATGGCCAGGTCCTTGGGGAGTTGGCGGTTGAGTGCCGCCTCGATCTCGGGGGCGGTCAAGGCCGTCACCACCTCGAGGTGGGCGGTATAGGCCAGGGCATGAACCCCGGCATCGGTGCGGCCATTGCCCTGCACCTCACAGTCCTGACGGCCAAAGACCTCCGCCGCCCGCTCCAGCAATACCCCCTGCACGGTACGGATGCCCGCCTCCCCCTGTTTCTGCCAGCCACGAAAGGCCTTGCCCTCGTACTCAAGCAAGAGGGAAAAGCGTTGCCGATGGGGCTCCGCTGGCGATGAACCCTCGCTCATGGGGCGCTTACCGCTGGCGGGAATTGATCAAGATGCCCCTCGCGAATCACCCGGAACTCGCCGCTTGCCAGATCGAGGTCATAGATGTTGAAGTTGGTGCGGAGATCAAAACCTGGGGTGTGCACCGCAAAATTGAGGGAAGCCGAGCCTTCAGCCCCCGAACGGATGCGATGGAAGACCGAGCAGGGCCAGACCAGCATGGCCCCGCCCTGGTGGATGAGCTTGCCGTTGTGGCGGATCTCCTGAGGGGTGACGGTAAAGCGCTCGATCTGGCGATGGGCCTGATTGGTGATCTCGACCTCGCGGCGGCCGTAGAGGACGATCAGGTTATCCTCCTGGCAGGGGTGCATGTACCAAGGCCGCTCGACCTCGCCGACCGCTCCCGGCGAGACGGCATCCCCCTGGTGGATGACCCGGTCGATGGCATCGATCCTGGGCAGGAAGGCCATCGGCGCGCAGTCGAAGGTCACCTTCGCCGTCTGGCGCATCAGCGTTAAGGGCAGGATGCGGTACAGGCCCGCCACCTCATCAATGATCGTTTGTCTGTTCATCACAATGTCTCCTTCAATTGCTCACTCCCACTCGGCATTCTTGAGCCCCATGGCATTGGCGTTTTCTGGTACAGCCGGTTTGACCTGATCTGATACTCCCGTAGGAAAGTCCACCTCGATTTCTTCTGACCTTGACTGTGGCGTTTGGGGCACCGGCGAGTGCAGAAAGGGTTTATGCAACTCCCTTAAACACTGCGGCAAAAGCTGATCGCACGGCGCTCTCATCCTCCTTGCCAAGCCGCCCCAACTCCCCACGCACCAGACGGTGATCCAGGGTGAAGAGCTTGAAGCGCACCTTGGAGGGGGCAGGCAGACCGGCCGTGGCCAGGTCGCCGATGGAGCAGTCCAGGGGCCAGGGGGCATTGACCTCCGAGGTGATCATGGCCATGACCGAATGGCCGGCCGGGGTATTGAAGGCCGTTTCGTCGGAGAGTACCAGGGCCGGACGGTTCTTGGTGGCAGTACGGTCAGTGAAGGGAAAGGGGACGCGAACCACGGTAAAGGCCTTAAAGGTCATGATAGGCCTCCTCGTCGGCCGCGCTGGCCCACTCGCTTAAGGTACCTTCCACGGCTCGAAGATATTCGAGGTCGGGGGGCTGGATCCGGCGTACATGGACAGCACCGTTTTTAGTCTCTTCCCAGGCGATGAGGTCGCCTGGTCTGATCTTAAGCAGGTTGCGGATCTCCTGCGGCACGGTCGTTTGACCCTTGCTGGTTATCTTGGCAATGGCAATCATGGCATCCTCCGTGTAAGAATCATTACTTCCTTACCTTACTGCTGGCCTTGTGTTACGGCAAGAGCAAGCCTTCGACTCCGCTCAGGCAACGGTGTGATTTAAGCCCTTCAAGCCAGACCACGCTCGAAGTTGAAGGTCGAGGTCTCAGGCAGGGGCTGATCGGCGAGGAGCGCCTTGAGCACCGCCTGCCCGGCTTGACTGCTCAGGCCCTTGTGGCTTAAGTCGATCAGCCAGTGCCGACAGCCCATCTCCGCCAATTCGCGGCCCTTACCCCCGAGCGAGAGGTCTTGCCCGGCGTAGGCGATGGTCAAGCCGCTGCTGAAGTCGAGTCGCAACGACTCGCCGGTGCTGGCGGTGAGGATCGAGCCTTGCTGCACCTGGCGCATGGGGATGCGGGAGGTCAACAGGGCGAGCGGACTATAGACGATGACCATGGCCCCGGCCCCGGGCTCGCGGGCCAAGACCTCCGCCATATTGTCCCGGTCGTCCTCAATGGAGAGGGTGAATTGGTCACAGCCCAGGCCCTGTAAGGTCAAGGCCGCCTGAGTGTTGATGGTGTAGAGCCAGGGGCCAGCCAGCAAGGTGACGTCGTCTTCCGGGCGAAAGAGGGCGAAGTGGCTGATGTTGTTGAGCCGAAAGCATCGGTAGCCCTTCTTGATCAGCCGTTTAACCACCGTCTGAAAGGCCTGCCATTCGTCTTCAAAAATCACCGACGGGATATCCCAGCCCAGCCGCTGGCGATCGGGATGATCACCCTTGCTCACCGCCTGGACATTGGCTGGGGTCAGCGGCAAGAGCAGACGGCTCACTCGCCCGTCCAGGGGTGGTTGATTGAGGATCGTCAGGTCGCGGGCCCCCCGCCCGACCACTGTCCAACCGATGCTTCCCAGCGGGGCCTTGGCGAGGGGGGGCAGCAGCGAGGCCTGGGCCGCTAGCTGCCGTTGCCGTTGCCTTTGGCCAAGGGCTTCCATCACCTGTTGGTTGAGGATGGCGTAGAAATCGCGTCGCAACTCATTTAAGCGGCTGGGCTTGACTGCCACCGAGGGCAGAGGGCCTAGCCGCAGGTGGGCTAGCCGCAGGGTGGGCTGGCCGGTCTTGGCAAAGACCGTTTGTAGGCTCTGGTGGTTGAGCGGTGACTGCTGGGCGGGAAGCATCTCCACCTCATAGTCCCGGCTAAGCTGGCAGCCCGCCACCGTCGCCGTCAGGCTCAAGCGATTGGGGGCGGGACAGCCAATCGTTAGCCGCAGGGGCAGCGCGGGGAGATCGACCGCCGCTAGCCGCCGTTGACAGGCCTCGGCACTCAGGGTGAAGCCCTTGCCAGTCGAGACCTTGTAGACCTGGTCTCCCGCCTTGAACAGGGCCGGAAAGGGGGTCTCCAGACGAGTAGGACGCCCCGCCTCGGCCCGTTTGACCGGGCGTCCCGCCGAAAAGAGCCCTTGCACGGTGAAGGCGGCGCCCGCCAAATCGGTTTGTGGCTGGATGCGCAGGCGGTCGCCAACGTGGACGGTTGCCGAGGGCGTTAGCCAGACCGTCTTGCCCTGAGCTCGCTCTAGCTGGCCCAACAACTGGCCAATCCCCCCCTTGGTCGACGGACTGGCGATGCCCGCCGGGGCCACCCCCTTGAGTAAACCCGTGGTCGTGCCTCGTCCGAAGGCCTCAACCAGGGTCTCCTCCGCCTCGTTGATCGCCTGGGGAAGTTCGTGCCCCTGGGCATCGAGCACCGCCCGGTAGGCGCTCACCACCGTCTGGACGTACTCGGCGTTCTTCATCCGCCCCTCAATCTTGAAACTCATCACCCCCGCCGCCCGTAGACGGGGCAGCAGGCGGATGGCCGAGAGGTCGCTGGTCGAAAAGAAGAGACCCGACTTATCGCCCATCGTGTAGCGCCGTCGGCAAGGCTGGGCGCAGCGCCCCCGGTTGCCGCTGTTGCCGGTGAGCTGCGAGGAGAAGAGGCATTGCCCGGAGAGCGAGTAACAGAGCGCCCCATGGACAAAGTGTTCCAATTCGACTGTGGTCTGCTGGCGGATGGCGCTGATCTCAGTCAAGGAAAGCTCCCGCGCCAGGACGACGCGAGCAAAGCCCAGGCCCTCAAGCACCTTGACGCCTGCGGCATTGTGCACCGTCATCTGGGTTGAGGCGTGGAGCGGCAGCTCCGGAAAGTGCTGGCGGGCCAGTCGCCAGAGGCCTAAATCCTGGATGATCAGGCCATCGACTGCGAAACGTGTGAGTGCGCTCAGGATCTCAAGCAGGCGCGGCAACTCCCGCTCCTTGATCAAGGTGTTGAGGGCGACATAGAGCCTTCGCCCCTGCTGGTGGGCCAAGGCCGTCAGCCGCTCGGTCTCGCTTAAGGTGAAATTGCGGGCCTTGGCGCGGGCGGAAAATTCGGTCAGCCCGCAGTAGACGGCATCGGCCCCGGCCTCCATGGCCGCGAAGAAGGCCTCAAGCGAACCGGCGGGGGCCAGCAGTTCGAATGTGGATTTTGCTGTGTTTGACATCTCGTCTGGGGGGAAGAGGGTTTGCCCTCTTGCTTGAAGGGATTTGTTTGGTTATGGTACCGGTACTGGTCAACGATGACAGAAAATCCACACCCCAAGACGATTCTCTCAGACAAGGACAAGAGCGCCATGCCCATCGATATCGATCACTTCCTCACCACCTTGGCCGAAGAGGTCAAGAGCTACCATACCCCCATCGTCGACCTGATCGCGGTGCAGACCCATGACCCCTTCAAGGTCTTGGTGGCCACCATCCTTTCGGCTCGTACCAAGGATGAGGTCACCGCCCAGGCCTCGGCGCGACTCTTTGCCGTCGCCTCCGATCGTCAAGGGCTGGCCGCCCTGAGTGAGGAGGCGATTGGCAAGCTGATCTACCCAGTCGGGTTTTTCAAGGCCAAGGCCGGCTACCTCTTCCATCTGCCAGAGGCCTTGGCGGCCTTTGGCGGCGAGGTGCCCGCCGAGATCGATGACCTCCTCACCCTCCCCGGGGTAGGACGCAAGACCGCCAACCTGGTGCGCGCCATCGCCTTTGGTCTGCCCGCCATCTGCGTCGACACCCACGTCCATCGGATCATGATCCTCTGGGGCTATGTCCAGACCAAGACCCCCCTGGAGACGGAGATGGCCTTGCGTGAGCAGTTACCAAGCGGCTATTGGCTGACGGTCAACTCCATTTTGGTGGCCTTTGGTCAAGGCACCTGTCGCCCGTTGGGGCCGCACTGTGATCGTTGTCCCCTGACGGAGCAGTGTCCCAAGTTGGGGGTCAAACCGCGCAAGCCGCCCACCAGTAAGACAGCCCCGGCGGCGGGGAAGACCCTGATCTCCTGGAACGTCAACGGCATCCGCGCCCTCGAGGGCAAGGGATTCGTCGAGCTATTGCGTGGGCTCAATCCCGACGTCCTGGCCATTCAGGAGACCAAGGCCCACCCCGAGCAACTCTCGGAGGGGCTGCGGCACATCCCGGGCTATCACGCCTTCTGGTCTGCCGCCGTGCGTAAGGGCTACTCAGGGGTGGCGGTCTATAGCAAGGAGGAGCCGCGACGGGTGATCGAGGGACTGGGGCAGGAGGAGTTCGATCAGGAGGGGCGGGTGCTAACTCTGGAGTACGACACCTTCTTTCTGATCAACGCCTATTTCCCCAACGCCCAGCACGGCCTGCCCCGTATTGACTACAAGATCGCCTTCAACCGGGCCCTGCAGCGCTTTGCCGATGGCCTGGCTGCCAAGAAATCGGTGGTGCTCTGTGGTGACTTCAACGTCGCCCACCGGCCCATCGACCTCAAAAATCCCAAGGAAAACGAAGAGAACCCCGGCTACTCGCTGGCGGAGCGGCAGTGGATGGACGAGTTTTTGGCGAGTGGCTACCTCGATACCTTCCGCCTCTTCCACCCCGGGCCCGATCACTACACCTGGTGGAGCTACCGCTTCAACGCCAGGGCGAGGAATATTGGTTGGAGGATCGACTACTTCTGCGTCGATGGTGCCAGTCGTCAGCGGGTCAAGGAGGCGCAGATCCTGCCCGAGGTCATGGGCTCCGATCATTGCCCGGTAACCTTGACCTTTGCCTAATCGCTAGGCCTGTCGCCACCTGATCAACAACAGCAGGCCGCCGATCAGGCACCCCAGGTGGATCGACCAAGAGGCGATGAGGGGGGAGAGCACGGCCCCCGTCGCCAAGGCCTGCATGCCGCTCCATACCCCCCAGACCAGGAAGGCCAGACCGGCGCTGACCGGGACGGCGAAGGCCAGGTTGATGCCTTGACGCCCACGTTCAAAGCTGAGGATGATGGGCAAGGCCAGGAAGAGCAGGGGCAGGCCGAGGAGCAAAAAGGAGAGCCGCCGGTTGATGTCCTGCACGGCCTGCCGGGCCCCAGGTTGCTCGGGATGGAGGGCACGACGGGCCAAGGCTGACAGGGGCTGCTCGAAGTCGAGGGCCAGCGGCTTGAAAAAGGCCTCTCTGCCCTCCGGCAAGGTCAGGATCTTCTCGTCAAAGGGCTCTACCTCGCCACTTTCCCCCCCACGCCGCAGTTGCCCATCTCGCAACTGCCACTTGCCGTCGCCATAGGTCGCCTGGGCGGCGTAGAGGCTCATGGCCTCCTCTGCACTGTCTGTCGGACGGGCCAGCTCCTGATAGCGGAACTCGGTGAGTGTCTGGCGATCTCCATCCCTCACCGTGAAGGCATAGACCCCGCGTTCCCCACGAAAGAAGGTTACCCCCGCTCGTACGGTACCCCAGCCCTCTCCCTTGACCTCACCCTGCCAAATTCGCTCAACCTCTCCGCCTGCGATCGGCAACAGCCATTGCGCCGCGGCCAGGCCGAGGGCAGTGACCAGCAAGGCCCCAAGCCCAAAGGGCAGCATGACCCGAAGCGTGCTGACGCCCCCGGCGTTTAAGGATTGCAGCTCACGGCGATTGACCAGGAGGCCCAGGGTCAGGATCCCGGCCAGCAGAAGGGCCACCGGGCCAATCTGATCGAGAATAATCGGCACCTTCATCAGAAAATAGCGCGCCGCCACCGCACCTGCCAGATGACGCTCCTGGAAGCTTTTCAGCCGCTCAAAGACATCGACTAAGAGGTAGAGCGCAGTCAGGGCGCTGATGATCAACAAAAAGTTTCCGGCTAACTGCCGCAGGATGGTGCGATCGAGGAGTTTCATTGCCCCCTCCTTGTCCAAGTCGATAGCCCGGCCCAGCCTGCGGGCAAGGGCAGCAGTGACTCGCAATCCATACGGCCAATCAACAGCAAGGTGAAGGCGAGAAAGAGGGCGTTTGGCGCCCAAAGGATGACGGCTAAGGGGAGTCCGCCCCCTCGTTGGGCCATGGTCTCGGCGAAGCTGAAGCAGACGTAGTAGAGCAAAAAGAGCAAGAGGCCAAGGGGAATGGCGATTTGGCGGGCCCCGGGGCGAAAACGGGCGGCAAAGGGCAGGCCGAGGAGGGTAAGGATGAGACAGCCCCCCGCCAGGATCAAGCGCTGGTGATACTCAATGCGCATGGTGCGGCCCTTGGGGGAATCCCCCAAGGCTTGGGCAGCCGCCAGCAATTCGGCCTGAGTCATCTCGGTTGGTTTGTTTTTGCCGCCCGCCGTGCCACTTACGACCTTGACCGGCAGATTGAGGTTGTAGGTCTTGAAGTCGATGTGCTGGGAGAGTTCATCGTCGAGGAAATCAATCGTCCCGTCTTGCAGGTGCAGACCCAGCAACAAATTGTGATAATCCGCTGACAGGGTGGCCGCCTTGGCGGTGATGGTCAGGGGGTGGCCCTCCTTGCGGCCATCGTAGAGGTAGACCCCCTGCCACTGCCCGGAGCTCGGCTCAATCTGGTCGACGTAGGCGACGATACCGGCCAGGCTCTCGGAAAAGGCCTGGGCGTGCAGACCGCGATCGATCTTCTCCCTGGCCAGTTTGACCATCAAGACCTCGGTGTTGATCAGGCCCTGAGGCATGAGGACTACGGTTGAGTAGGCAGCGCTGCCCATGACCACCAGGGCGAAGAGCACGACTGGGGTGACGATCTGGCGGCGTGAGACCCCCGCTGCCCGCAGGGCCAGGAACTCGTTATCCCCTCCTAGGCGGTTGAAGGCCAGGATGACCCCCAACATGGCGGCCAAGGGCATGGAAAACATCATCAACTTGGGGGTGAGGTAGAAGGTAAGCCGCAGAAAATCGGCGAGGCCGATGCCCAGGCCAAAGACCAGGTCAAAGGTCTGCAAGAGTTGGCCAAGGAAGAGAACAGCGGTGAGGATGGCCAGGCTGGCCAGGAAGGGGGCCGCCATCTCGCTTAGGAGGTAGGAGTAGAGGAGCAGAGGCATGATGGAGAACGGCTGCGTAGGGGCGGGTTTGAAACCCGCTACTCCCAGTTCATGCCCTCTTGGTAGAACACCACCTGATTCTTGCCGGTCTTCTTGGCCCGGTAGAGGGCCTTGTCGGCGTAACCGATGAATCCTTCAAGCAAGGTGTCGTCGGTCAACTCCAGCAGGTTGACCTCGCCACACCAGATGCCCAGGCTGGCGAAGATGGGCAATTCCTGTCCCTTGTACGGGAAGCCGCCCTGGGCGATGCTGGCCCGGATTCTCTCGCCCACCCGGGCAGCGGCCTCCTCGTCGGTGTTCAAGAGGATGGCGCAAAACTCCTCGCCGCCCATACGCAGGGCGTACTGCTCGGTGTGGCCGATCTTCTCCATGTCCCGCCCCAGACCCAAAATGTCGCAGGTTCGTACCGCCAGCCGCAGGACGTTACCGACCTTGCGCAGAGCGGCGTCGCCAGCGTCGTGGCCGTAGGTGTCGTTGACCTTCTTGAAGTCGTCCAGGTCGATCATGACCACGGCGAGCTGGACGCGGGTGCTGGTGCTGCGCCGCAGTTCATCGTGCCAGACCTTCATCAGGAAGCGGCGGTTGTAGAGCCCGGTCAGGGGGTCGGTGACGGACTCCTCCTCCGACATCAGGGCCTGTTGGTGATAGAGGCTGTTTAAGATGAGCTGTACCATCTGGGTCTTGAAGATCTCAATCAGGCTGATGTCGATGCGCGATTCGATCGGGTGCTTGGCCTCAATGTAGATGGCGCCAAACTGCTGGACCTGGTTGACCAGGGGGACAAAACAGATCTTGTCGGCCATGACGCAGCGGTTCCTGTCCAGTGACTTTTGGAAGCGGGGGTCTTGGCCGACCAGCTCATGGAGGTCTTCCACCCCGTCAAAGCGGCCCACCCCGTACTGCAGCTTCGGCCCATCCTGCTCCGGCCAGAAGACGGCGTAGCCGTGCTCGGCCTCGAGGAAGGCCATGAACTGGAAGAGCAGGCCGGTGAGGATCGATTGCAGGGACTGCGGCGGCACGCAAGAGAGGATACCGACGGCGTGCAGGATATGGCTCAAGCCGTGCTTGTGTTTCTCTATGGCCCGCATATACTCTTCGACCTGGCGTTTGTTGTTCCAGGCACTGACCATGTTGAGGGCCGACTGGGTCAGCTCCTCCGGGGCAAAGGGCTTTTTGAAGTAGAGGAGCTGATCCTGATGATGCCCGGAGAAGAGGTCGCGGATCTGGGTGACGCTGCGGTCGGTGTAGGCGGTGACCACGGTGCAGATGAGGTCGGGGTCGAGTTCGAGCAGGGCCTTGATGGTCTCGTAGCCATCCATGACCGGCATCCGCATATCGAAAAAACCCGCTGCCACCCGGCGTCCGGCGGCCATCTCCGCCCGCACGAGCTCGACGGCACGCTGGCCGGAGTCGGCGAAGAGCAGGTTGTACTCCGGCTGGGCATCGCCGACGGCAGCCACCTCCTCCTCGCCGGCACGCTCGTCGGCCAGAGAGAGGATATCGGCCAGTTCATTGTCTTCATCGGAGACGGCGAGTACCTGGCGGTAGGAATCTAAGACCGACTCTTCGTCATCGATGCAGATGATGGTGCGGCAATGCCAATTACTGGTCATGACGGTTCTCCTAAGGCGAGAAGGACTTGGAAGGTAGACCCCTGCCCGGGGGTGCTCTCTTTGAGGATGATATCGCCACCAAACTGGCGGGCCAGTTTACGGGCGAAGCTGGTGCCGATGCCCGTGCCGGCCCGGCCCTTGCTGGTAAAACCCGGCGTGAAGATGGCCTCAGCCTGGCTCATGTCCATGCCAATGCCGGTGTCAGTGATCTCGACCAAGGACTGCTGCTCATTGGCCAAGTCGAGGCGTACCGTGATCTGGCGGCTGGCCCCGGCCGGTTGTTTGTCGATGGCCTGCATACCATTTTTAATCAGGTTTGAAAAGATGGAGTAGATCTCCATGTAGTCGGCCTTAACCGTTGGTTGGGCACGGAAGTCGCGCTCGACGGTGATCTGGCGCTTGGCCAGACCATCGCTCATGTCGCCTAGGATCTCCTCCAGCAACTGGGCGAGCTTGATGGTCTCGATGGTCTTCTCCGCCCGCGACATCTCGCGTAGGTTGTCGATGATCTTGATGATGCGCAGGATCTGGCGATCGAGGAACTCAAGGTCGCTGATGCGGTCAACCTGGCGTTTGAGCAGGGTGTCGCTGATCTTCGAGAGCAGGGCCAAGTCCTTCTTGCCCTTGGCCGTCAGGTAGTCGGCCAGGGTGCCCGCCGCCTCTTCCGTGCGCCAGTCAGAGATGATCTTGGCCAACACATCGAGCACCTTGCTCAGCTCATGGGCCTTGGGCAGGCCGAGGTCGACCCGCACCTTGACGGCGCTGATGGGGTTCAAGACCTCGTGGGCCACCATGCCGGACATCTGGCCGACCACCGCCATCTTCTCGGTCTTCAGCAACTCCTCCTGGGTCTCGCGCAGCCGGTTCTCAGCCTTGTTCTTGGCTAATTCCAAACGCTTACGCTCACTAATATCGGTGAGGATGACCAGGAAGCCGTTGGCGTGGCCGTCCGAGGTGAAGATCATGGAGATGGTGCAGGAGACGGCCAGCCACTCCCCGTTCTTCTTGGGGGCCAGGGTGTCGTCTAAGCGGATAAAGTGATGTTCAGGGTCGAGGTTGGCGATGCGGGGCCTGCCATCTTCACCGGTCAGCAGGGCCTCCGGGGGCAGAATGGCCGCCAGCGGCAGCGTGAACAACTCGTCCTTCTCATAGCCCAAGAGGGAGGGGAGGGACGAGTTGGTGGTGATGATCACCTCGTCTACGCCGCCAATCGCCATGCCGTCGATTACCGAGGCCAGGACGTTGTCGACAAACTGTTTTTCGCTCAACAGTTGGTTGTGTGACTCCTCCAGGCGATCGAGCATGTGGTTGACCGATTGCGCCAACTCGCCCAACTCATCCATCGATTGCCACTGCACGCGGTCGGAGAGCCGCCCGCTGTGAACAATGGCCTGGGCCAGTTTGTTCAAGCGAGTGATAGGCTCGGTGATCTTGAGCCCCACCAGACGGGAGATGATCTCGCCAATGACCACGATAAACAGGGCAAAGAGGATAATCTGGTTGCGCAGGCGGATGATCGGTTTGTTCCAGGCCTTGAGGTCGGCGGCGACTAGGATCTGCCAGCCAAGCTCGGGGATGACATCGCGCTGAAACTTGTAGGAGTAGCCATCGAGTTGGTCTTCGCCAAAGGAGCGGCTATCGGCCCACAACTTGGCGATCAGGCCATGGGCCTTGGCGATGTCCTGGCCCAAGTCGTCTGGGTTCTGCGAGTTGTAGATGATCTGGCCGCTGGGGCCAACGATGAAGATGTCCTTGGCGGTCTCAATCTTGTCCGCCATCTTTTCGGAGGTGAAGACGTCACCAATGCGCGTCAGGTTGATGGCCCCGCGGACAAAGGACAGCCGCTTGTCAAAGAAGTTGGTCACCAGGCAATCAAAGACCAGTCCGTAGCCGCCCAGGGACTCAAGCCGCCGTGGGTCGCTGACCAGGGTCTGGCCGGGGGGGGAGTGCAAGGCCCGCTGGTAGTCGGGGTCGGTGGAGAGATCCATCGTCTCCAACACCGCCTGGCCCTGCACCAGGTTGAACTCCATCTTGCCATCGGCATCAACCAGACCAATGCTGTCGAAGGAGGTGGCGGTGGTGGCGGCGGCATTGAGGTAGCTCTGAATCATGTTCAGGCTGTAATTCAAGAAGTAGTTCCGCACCTGATCGGACTTGGCGATCTCCAGCAAGGCCTGCTTACGCACGGTCAACTCCTCTCGCACATGTTCGATGAGGATGTCGGTGTCGCGGTTTAGGTCGCCCTCACGGATCTCTTCAATGGAGCGGTAGATGATGAAGTAGCAGAAGGTGCCAATCGCAAATGACATGACCACCCCGATACCGATCCGTAGCAAGAAGAGCTTGCTGCGGATCGAGTGCAGGGAACCGAGCTGAGGGCGGCGGCGTTCCAACATGGGGGGGGCTACTTGGCTTGGATGCTGCCGTTGGCCAGGAAGAGAGGACGGGCCTCGGGGGAGAGGACAAAATCGATGAATTGCTTGGCGGCTGGGGTTGGGGTCTCGTTTCTCACCAGATAGAAAGGGCAGGCATAGGGGTAGTCAAGCGTGCCATCTGCCTTGGGGGTGGGATCCTTGTCGTCGATCTTGAGGATATTGAGCCCTTGGCCTTGAGCAGCGGCCAGGGAGACGTAGCCGATGGTCATCTCGTTCTCCTTGAGGCCCTTCACCGATTCGGCGCTGGAGAAGAACTCCTTAGAGACCAGTTTCAGATCCTTGAAGCCAGGCATCGTCGCCTCAAGCACGATGCGGCCAGAGTCGCCGACCTCACGGCTGGTGGGGTAGATCTTGGCATCCGGCCCGCCGACCTCCTTCCAGTTGGTGATCGTCCCGGTATAGATGCCAGCGATCTGGGCCAGGGTAAGCCCCTTGACCCCGGTCACCGAGGGGTGGGTGGCAAAGACGATCGGGGTCTTGCCAAAGAGGATCTCGGTCAAGCCAGGCTTTTCGGCATCCTTCAGAGGACGGGCGGTACGGGCGAGATCGGTATTGCCCTTTTGGATGGCCTTGATGCCGCCACCGGAACCGATGCTGTCCGGCACCTCCACCTTGATGTCTGGATGCAGGGTCTCGAATTGCTTGCCGAGTGCCCGGACAACTTCAAGGTTCTCACCTGTTCCAAAGACCTTGAGGGTGGTCGTCTCAGCTCGGACAACGAGGGGCGAGAAGCACAACAGCGACAGGATCAACAGGGCGGTGATGTTTTTCATGCGAGGTCTCCAGAGGGGTAAGGGGGAAGAGAAAACAATGGCTTGAATACGGTAGCGAAAAAAGCCTAGCACAGATAGCCAGGCCTGGCAATGCAAAAAGAAAGAAAGAGGCCATATCACCGTTGCCTTGAATAGAGGCGGTGCCTGATGCTCTGGCTACGAGTACCTCATTGGCAGAGGCCGGTTCGCTTGGCGAAGGCATCTCTTTTTACCTTGCGGATGCCCCTGTTTGCGGTTTTAATGGCGCCACGGCTCTCATGAGCTTGTCCCCTCTTCGCTCAAGCAAAATCAGATTGGTATCCCCAGATAAGGCTGTCCAGATGTCAAAAAGAAAGACAATTGCCCCCCTCCCCCAACTTGCCCCCGGGGTCTTTGCGGTCGACAGCCACTGCCACCTCGACATGGCGGACTACGGTGACTGCCGGGAGCTGGTAGGACGGGCGGCGGCGGCGGGGGTCAGACATATCGTCTCGGTCGGCATTGACCTGCCGAGCT
>Ga0172371_10004664_pt1 | contig 20626 bp, 14 predicted proteins | sample Lak12m_FD_114543 | JGI IMG/M metagenome (GOLD analysis project Ga0172371, IMG submission 114543) | Freshwater microbial communities from Kabuno Bay, South-Kivu, Congo - kab_022012_12m | ecosystem: Environmental > Aquatic > Freshwater > Lake | place: Democratic Republic of the Congo: South-Kivu... | reverse complement strand
GGGATTGTATCCCGACCCTTGCCGGGTAAAAAGGCTGAACATACACGAAACCCAGGTTCGAAACCGGCACCCTCCATTCTGTTCGACATGATCCAAGATGTCGAAACAGCTGCACGTCGGGCAGAGATAGGTACAGATGCCGCAATTCAGGCATTGCTCGGCCGTTTCCTCCCAAAGAGAAAGTCCAAACAATGCCTCGGTGTCCTCGCCGCAAGGCCTTCCCAGCTTCAACCCCTTGGGCATGGTTGCCATGACGCTTTCTGCGAGGCGACTTGCCCTGGATAACGACCTCTCGTCTGCTTCGGCCACCGAATATTGGGCTACTACGGCCCGCGCCTGATCGGTGATCAATTTGACAAGTATCTCGTTGCCAAGATCAATCATGAGTGCATCCAGGGCTTCTTGACCGTGAGGATGACCGCCCAACGCGTTGCAGAAACAGGTCGGGTCCGGAGAATTGCACGCCCAGCCAATAAGGACCGTAGAATCAATTCGCCGCTGAAAGTAAATATCCTTATCGGGGGTTGTGTGGCAGTTCATAAATACCATTGCCAGCAATTGCACCGCCTTCGCGTCACAGGGGCGTACTCCGAACACGACCTGTCGTCGCACCGCGTCCGTCGATTCTGCCAAACGAATGACCGGATCAGCTGTAGCGACTTCGAATGCAAACATCTCTTCCCACTGAGGAAGAAAGAACCTCTTCGCCGGTATGCGGGGCTTTGCATCGAGACATACTTCCGACCCTCCGTCGTACCGGCAGAAACTGACGATGCCATCTTCCTCCGCGGGAATCCACAATGGGTGACCGCCGGCAACGGCTTCCAAGAAGTTGCCGATCTCCGGTTTTGGCAGGATGAATGCTTTCATGAGTGACAGTCTTGATCCTTTCTAGGGCTTTCGTTCATGGACAGCAGGATCAAAGAGATGAACCGGCACGGGAACGAGTTCACCAACGCCGGCCTCATAAGCATACTTCCGTTCGATGTCCCAATTGAGCATTCTCGCCAGGGTACGGACCGGGATGTTCATGGGACAGACGGATTCACAGGCGCCGCAGTCGGTACAACGACCGGCCAAGTGAAAGGCCCGTGTCATATGAAAACCGAGAGAGTCTATCCGGCTTCCATTTACGGAGTGCATCCACAAGGCCTTATTTCTGTCCAAGAAACACTGCTCGCAGGAGCAGGCCGGACAGGCCTGGCGGCACGCCAGGCAGGAGATGCAATGCCGAAAAGTGTTGCGGAAGAAAGCCAGCCTCTCTTCGGGGTCTCTGTTTTGAATTGCAGATCGCCAGGCATCCATTCCTTCCAACGGGGAAGCCACGCGACCTTCGCCGTACAATTCGTCGAACAGGACGGGCTTTGGATGCCGACATGCCAGACACACGGTCCTCATGCAGTCGTGCAGGTTCAGTATTTCTTCAAACTCCTCCCCGCAAACACGGACCACATTGTCGTCACAGACGGTTACCTCCTTGACGATCCTCGCCCGCCCAACGGCACGACGAATTTTGGAAGCATCAAGCATTCCCCTGCACGTTATGCCGAGGACCACGAAGGAATCCGGCTCGGTACCATTCTCGCGGCTGTACACCACCAAACTCCGTGCATCACAACCCTTGGCCACAATAGCCGCTCGACCGGACCGTCCCTGAGGTATGAAGTTGACAAGATTCATCACACAGAAATCGTCCCAGTGGAGGAGGTTCGCTTCTTCCGGGGTACGAGCAATAAAGGGTGTCGTGGACATGGGGGCTCGCCCGCGGGTAAAACCGATTACCATTTCGACTTCACCGCTTGAAAGCAGTTCTGATGCCCGGTCCCGGATTTTGACGATTAGTGCTTTCATCACGCTCCCAATGTCAGGAAAGAAGCCCGCATGAGCATTCGGAACAGACCGGCGACATCCACGCCCTGCGGGCACCTCACCGTGCACGTAACGCACTGTTTGCAGGAATTGAGAAACGTACTGTGTATCGCTTCCTCAATCTCGTTCCATTGGAGATGGCGAATGACTTGTCGTGGTGTCTTCCCCGACTGAAATCCGGCCATGCAGGCGGACGTGCAGCGTCCGCATTGAACGCACAGCCTTACGTTCAGTGTCGTGATTGATTCACTGTTGTGCAGGTCATACGACCGACCCGTGAATTGATGCTGTTTCGGTGTTGTTGGCATAAGATGGACTCGACCAATATCTGGTCATACGAAGTCGTGATCAAAATACAACCCCTCACCCTGACCCTCTCCCGCAGGGAGAGGGCAAGACGGGCATCCTTCCATTTTGAGCCTCTTTTCTCCAACTCTCTCCCTCTGGGAGAGGGACTGGGTGAGGGTGAGAACTGCAATCACTTTGAAACAAAGACTGCGTCACAACTTAAACGGGTTCGGCCCCATCGCCGTGAGATCCCCGACAAACGCTTCCACGCATTCCACGTACTTGACGGAATCTCTTATCTCCAGGGCGTCGAAACGCACCCGCTGGGGCTCGATCATCATTGTCTTCAGTTTGTCCTGCAAATCACCGCTGCGTTTCAAAACCAGCCGATTTCCGTTGATGTAGTGGCAATGGCCGTCCTTGCAACCACCAATCATGACCCCATCAACACCCAGCGACAATGCGTCGGCTATCAGGGCATTGTTGACTGCTCCGGCGCAGGAGACTCTCATCTGAATGACATTGGGCGGAACAGGCAAACCTATTCGGTGGGCTTCTGCGGCTGCAAGGTACGCGTCATTTTCACACAAGAAGGCCAGAATCAACGGCTCTTCCCGGGAGCCCATGAAGGATGTCTCCAGGACCTCAATCTGAGCGGCAAACTGCCGCATCGTACGATGTCGGAGAGAAATGGCACCCAAAGGGCAGACACCCATACAGTTGCCGCATTGGCGACATCGAGTCAGTTCGGGTTGCGGAAACTTCTTCTCGTCAAAGGTGAAACTTGAAAACGGACACTCTTCTACACAGCGCTTGCACTGATCGCATTTGCCTCTGTCAATCACCGGATAGGTGGGGTCCACTCGAACGGTTTCCTTGAGAAAACGAATGGCCTTTAGTGCTGCCCGCTGACTTGATTCGATGGATTGAGCAACATTCATGGGCTCGCGTGCACAGCCGCCTACATAGATCCCGGTCCGTTGGCTTTCTTCAGGGTAGCATTGGTGGTGAGATTCAAAGAATCCATCCCGGGTCGTTGGAAGATTCAGAGCGTTCGCCACCTGAGCTGCTTGAGTGGATGGTGCCAGGCCACCGGCCAGGACAAGCAAATCCGCTTCGAGCCGAATGGGCTTTCCGGAAAACGTGTCTTCCGCTGTCAGGATAAGCGGTCCCTTGCCGTCCTGTGCCTCGACGCCTGCCGGCAAGCCCCTGACAAATCGAACATTGTCCAGATTACGCACCTGCTTGTAGAGATCCTCCTCAAAACCGGGGGTCCGGATGTCCTGGTAAAATATCGTGCAAGCGATGTCCGGCATACGCTCTTTGAGGGATCGCACTTGTTTGAGAGTCGCTGAACAGCAGACCGCTGAACAGTATTTGAGATGTCGTTCATCGCGGCTTCCTGCGCACTGGATAAATGCCACGTGCTTGAAGCCGGCGGCAATATCGCTTCCTAAAAGTCGTTCCATCTCCAGGTTGCCTATAACTCGACGATGAATGCCGTAGCCGAATTCATTCAATCTGGAAAGGGGATACGGATCCCATCCTGTGGTGACCAGGACAGCGCCCGTTTGAATCGTTTTTTCTTCCGGCACCTGATCCGGCACCACTGCGCCATTGGGACATGCTGAGCGACATGCGTCGCACCCTTCGGGGCAGAATTCCCTTTCAATTGTGAATGCGTACGGAAAGGCCATAGGTTTTGAAGGATGTATGGCTTTAATGGTGGCGGGAACAAGAGCGTTCAGCCCGGTGGAAGCAGGAAACGGCGGTTCGTCCTGGAACCAATCCGTGTTGGCCGAAATGCTGACGGGGCAGGCCGCCTGGCAGAGCCCGCAGCCGTTGCACCGGTCTTCGGCGACGAAGCGGGGTTGCTTGAGCACTTTGGCGGTGAAATTTCCCGGACTGCCTTCCAGACCCCGGACTGTTGCCAGGGTGTGGAGACTGAAGCGCTCGTACTGAGCCAATTGACGGATGACCACTGCAAGCCCGCAGTGGGGATCGCAGATTCTGGGGTAAAGCCTCTCCAGGAGCGCCGTCTTTCCCCCCACACCGCTTTGTCTTTCGATGAGATGAACTCCGTAACCCAATTCCAGCAGAGAAACAGCCGTGTGAAGCCCAGCCACTCCGCCTCCTATGATGGCCACGCTGTCGGTGGCCGGTAGATAAATGGGTTCCAGAGGCTCCAACAGTCGGGCGCGGGCTAGTGCCATCTTGAGCAGTGTCAGAGCCTTGCGGAAACGAACCGGCGGATCCACGGCTTCGTCACATATTCCCTGGGCTTTCAAATCGCATTGGATTTGCATGTACGGATTCAGGCCGGACGATGAAAGTGGCTCCCGGAGTCTCCGCAACGTGGAATCGTCAAGATTTCCGACCCAGATGATTCGATCGAATAGGTTATTTCCGACATCCCTCCCCAGCGTCTCGATAAATTCGGTTGCCGACGGATCGTCTACCTTTTCACACGAGACAACGTTCGTGCTCTTTGCGCACTGTCCCATGAGGGATTGCAGATCGAGGCTTTTCTCCAGGCACCCGTCCGGATCCCACACATAGACGCGGATTTGGGATGTCGGTTGTTTCACTTGTATCACCCGATTCGATTCTTATAGCGAAAGCGTTCGACGTTGCCGTGAATGTCAACGCTGGTCCAAGTGATCGTGTTGGTTCCCATCATTGGAGTCAGCTTGGCGCCGTGGTAACCAAGTTGGTACGGAATCCGCGTTTCAATCGCCGCGACAGGACAGATCTTGGTACAGGACATGCAATCCCAGCAATCCCGAGTCGAGCGGCAATAGGCCTTGCCGTTCTCACCCAGAGTCATCAGATCTCCCGGACAGACTTGTTCACACAGCGGTTCGTCTTGGGCTTTGCAGCCATCGCATTTTTCAAAATCAACTTTTGGTGGCATGATCTAGCTCCTCTTCGTGGAGTATGGTTTCGTTAGAATGCTTTCAAGCAAGTCAATTGAGAAAGGAATTGCTCTTTCGTTTCCAAGTGTTCGGCACACAGCGGAACACTGGATTCTCGGCACAGTTAAGGTTTCAGGCGGTCTCCCGGCACTATTTGCTCATAGGGTCTCGTAAACATCTCGATTTCGCCGGATTCTCTGTTGAGACGGCTTTCCACGAAACAGTCCAACTCAGGATTTACCTCCGGGAAATCCGACCGGGTCTGCCAGCCTTTCCAGCGTGTCTCCTTCCTGAACTTCAGGTGATTGACGAGAACCTCCGCCACATCCAGCCGGTCCATTACCTCGTGGGCGCACATCAGGTCGTGCAAGTCCGAGGCCTTGAGCAGATGCACCTGATCCTTCAGCATCTTCAAGTGCTTCAGGGCATAATCCAGCCTCTCTTCATTGGTGCGGTAAAACTGGGTGGTGCCGCCTGCATACTCGTCCATCAGGCGCTGCATGCGTTCTTCCATCTCGATGGGCTTGACACCGTCGAAAGCCTGCCCGCGCAAGAGCGGAGCGAACACCCGATTCTTTTCGGCTTGCGCCTGTGCGGAGTCCAAGGGGGGTAAGGTAAGGGCTTCCATGTAGTTGACGGCCCCCCGGGCCGCGAGCTTGCCTTCCGCTGCGCAACCGCCCACGAACTTGTTGGGGTTGCCGCCGGCAGTCTCTCCAGCGGCAAAAAGCCCGGGGACGGTGGACATTCTGTCTAGATCCACCCAATATCCGCTCTGGGTATGGCCACCGACGATATACGGATCGCTTCCGTAGATTTCGATTGGATCTTTAGTTATGTCCTGCCCTCGGCTTGCCAGGAATAGGACAAAGGATGGGCGCTCGTTGAGGTAGTCTGTCTTTAATTCTTTAACTTCTCCCGGAGAAAGATGGGTTGTGTCGGCGTAAGTGGGGCCGCGGCCGGCAAGCCATTCCTCCATGGGCGCATTGGCCCGGATGTAGCGCGGGGCTTTGTCTCCACCCATGTGGGCATAGTGCTTTTGGAGGATCCGCTCACCCTTGGCATTGGTTATCAGGGACTTGTATCCAACCGAAATGGTGTCCACCGGCCCGCAGAAATCTTTGGTTCTGGTTGCCACCCAGCGTTGTTCCATGGACGTCATTTCAGCGCCTTGCCTGATTCCCACGGCATAGCCGGTACCTACGTTGAACGGGCACATCCAGGTTTGATGATGAGAATCCACCGCATCACTTGTGTAGGATTTGTAGAGTCCGCACGCGCCTCCCGTGGCGTTGATCGTGGCTCTTGCACGGAAGACATAAAACTTGCCGTCGCGAAGGCCGAATCCCATCGCGCCGACGCAACGATCGCCATCCATCAGCAGGGCTGCTGCGACGATCCGGTTGTAAACGTCCGCCCCCGATTCGATTGCCTTCTCGGCCATGATCGGCTTGAGTTGTTCTCCATGAATGGAAATGTCCCATCCTCCGCGGTACTTGATCTTACCTTCCTCATCACGGACTATGGGCAGGCCCCATTCCTCGAGATCGTCCACCGCCCGGTTCAGTTCTTTGGCGTTACTCAATGCCAGGTCTTCCCGAATGGGACCTCCACCCACCTGGGAACGGCTCCAACGGACCAGATCCTCGGGGGTTTTGCCTTCAGGTATGTAGGTGTTGATGGCGTCCATCCCCGCGGAACACGCACCGCTGCGACTGATGTGAGCCTTTTCTAAAATGACGACCTTGAGATCAGGGTTGATCTTCTTGGCCTCTATCGCAGCAAAACACCCGGCATTGCCACCGCCTATGATTAAAAGATCCGCGCTGACCACGACTTCTTCTATCTCGTCAAGACTTTTCAATTCCTTCTTTTTCTCCGACATATCTTCCTCCGATGTTTCATTCCCACGGGACGCAATAGTTGGTTTTCAGGACAGACCCTCATCATTCAATCGTCCGACCTAGAAAAGCTTGATACCGACGTAGCGGAGTCCCACGATGATCAGTGCCACTCCGAAGATCAATCGCAAGTATTTGGGATCAACGGCCAACGCCAACCGGCGGCCGAGGTGAGCGCCGAAATATCCTCCCAGCATGGCGAACACCGCCAGCGCATAGATAACGGTTTCGGCAACTCCTCTTACGACGAACTGTGATCCGATATTGGCGACTTTGACAAAATTGCCCGTGCCGATGGCAACCACCATGGGCAGGCCGAATACCGCGTGCAACATTGGAGTGAACAGAAACCCGCCGCCTACGCCCAAAATACCGGAGAGGACTGCAATGCCGAGGTTCCCGATTCCCGGAGAGATGATGTCCGTCCGGTAGGTCTCATTTCGCCAGGTGCCTTCCGCGATGAGAAGGCCTTTCTTGTCCGTTTTGATCCATGCCGCGCCGTGCGATTCTGTCGGAAAGAAAACGCGGAAAATCATCCAGCCGGCCGCCACGAAGACCAGAACCGCGAAATAGAGCTTCAGGGTCTGGGAAGACAGCCCCAACGAGATGTACGCGCCGAGGGCCGCACCTATGAAGCCAAAGATCATCATGGGAATCGCGAGCTTGATATTGGGGGTGCCTTTGGTGAAATGGACCCATGCAGCAAAAAGTCCTATAATGGCGGATGCCAGACTGTTGGTGCCCAGCGCCACCTTTACGGGGAGCCCGAGCCACAGAGTGTAAAGGGGAATTGAGAACAGGCTGATGAAGGCTCCCGCTGCCCCGCCCATGAAGCCTGCTATCATACCGATTCCTATCCCCAGCACAGGATCAACTGTCACGTGCCCCCATTTCTCGTGAGACCAAGTGACGATCCAGCTGGGAGCAATCAACTCCTTGACCAGAACCAGGAGAAGGAGCAAAGTCATCCCCCAGTGGAAATAGTTGCTTGCCGTTTTTTCGCCGAAAAATGCCCGAAGCCCCTCGTCCAGCACTACGGGCTCTTTGGTAATCTCAGCCGGAACCGCTTCACTCATCGTTACGCCTCCTCGCTTGTTCTCTCGAACCGTTCAAGAAAGACCGACCGCCTGCCTATGTGATCTCCTGCCCGCTGTGCGCCCAGTATCCGGGAGATTGCGATCGGCTTCTATCGTCCACACGATAAAGTGAAAGATTTTCCGTGCCTGTTCGACAGGGGCGAGAGGACGACTGTTGCCGTAGTACACGCGCGGCCGATTGGACCCGGGAGCGCTTGCTTGCCTTCGATGCGGATGGTAAATTGATATTTGCTGCAAGCCTCTAGGACAGGAGGAGTCCTTGGATCTCTGGCATCTCTCTGAGCAGGATTTCTTCGCGGATCTGCCCGCCGAGAAGAAGGATTTCCTGTCTCTGGCGGTCAGACGGGATATTAAGCGGAACGAGACTATCTTTCTGGAAGGCGATCCAGGCAACCATTGCTACTATTTGGAGAAAGGCTCCGTAAAGATCTTTCGTGCCACGATGGTTGGTAAGGAGCCCATATTCTGGGTCAGAAAGCCGGGCGATTTCTTTGGACTGGCGGAGGTAATTGACGGCAAGGAGCGCGTTTGTACGGCACAGGCCCTTACTCGTTCCGTTGTCTATGAAATTTACAGGACGGATTTCGAGACACTGCTCGCGAGGCATCACGCCGTCTCGCGAAAAGTCATTGCCGTGTTGGGGAGAAGACTGCGCTATTTATGCGAGCAAATCGAGAACCTGATGAGTTGCGACGTCACTTCGCGTCTTTCCCGGTTACTAATTTATCTCAGCTTCGATCACCTTATGTTCAACGATCAAAGCCATGGTCCTGTCAGCTTCCCGCTGGAACTAACCCAGGAAGACATAGCGGCCATGACGGGTTCGTGCCAGCAGACGGTGAGCGAAACCCTCAAGAAACTGCAACAGGAAGGCCTAATCCGAGTATCAAGAAAAGAAATCACTATCATCGAACCGTCGGAGATGCTAAGAAGGCTCTACCATTGACACTCCATCCCTCACCGAATCGGGCTCGCGGACCAGTAAGGGCAATTGTAAGGAAGGATGCCGCACTCTCCTCGAAAACAGTTCCCGACTCTTAAGGGACTCGCCAACACCGCGTAACCACTCTGACACTTGACGTTTCGTTCATAACCGTCCCCGGAGTCCAAATCTTTTTCAATCTCGAATGCGCCGGGAAATGAAGACCGTGCGCCCCCCGCTGCCTCGGGGAGGTGCTAACTTGCGGCAGCAGCCAATGGGATGCAGTTGGCACCTCCAAATTTGTCTCCGAGAACTAAATCCATTAAATTAGCCCAGTTAAAACACGCGGTAATCTGGCATCAATCTTGCTTCACTGCAAAACGTTTTTCTGGATAGGGCGCCGCAACGGTTTGGGATGCTAGGTGCAAGTCCATGCGTCCAGCGGCGCGACCGCAATATCCGTGAGACAAAATGCCACAACTTCTTTCAAGCCAGCGGAGTAAGCGATGAGTGAGCTAAACGTCCAGAACGAAAAGAACAAACAGTGGGAAGACAAGGCAAAGGCAGCAGACTCTGCCGAGCGCAAAGAGGACTACATGGTTCTGGTTATGGCTGCGGTAGCGGTGGGGCTGGTCATGACGGGGGTCGTCGGTCCAGGGTTCTTCAAATCACTGTTCTTCTAACTTTGGCCAATTGCTCAGATCACAGGAAACGACCAAGGAGGACATGAAGATGGCAAGCGGCGGCATTGGCGTAGAATACAGCCTGAGGGGCCTCCCCAAGATGCTCCCGGGTCTCATACTGTGCATGGTTTTCGGCTGGTTGGCGCTTCAATGGGATCATACAACCGGCAAGTGGGCCGGTGAACTCAAGGAAGTCAACGCTGTCCTAAAGACCAAGGCCGAGGGAAAAGGCTTTCCAGACTACGAAGCATACAAGTCGGGCAAAGCCGAAAAGTACAAGCAAGCAATGGCCAAATTCGAAGCCGGCGAGTCGAAGACCAAGCCCTCGAAACCGAGGGTTTTGGGGAAAGCCGACTACCAGCAGGTTACCAGCCGCGGTGAGGTCCCCTTCAAGTTCAAGTTCGGCGACACCACGAAGAAACTCCAGCTCACCTACGTGGCCCTGCTGCTTCTGGGAGGCATGCTCATCTGCAACACCATCGGCGTGCCGGAGATTTTCAAGGCCGGTACCATAGCGGCTCGCCCCATCATAAAGCCGGGCATTGTAATACTGGGAGCCTACTACATGTGGATGGATGTCCTTCGTGTGGGAGTAATCGGCTTGGTGCTCGTTGTGGCCTTCGTTCTCGGTACCTGCATGCTCATCTCTGTTTGGGGTCGGAAAAGTGGGGTGGACGAGGGGCTGGCCGGGGTAATGGCTGCAGGAGTGGGCGTATGCGGAGTGTCTGCTGCGGTGGCCGTGGCGCCGGTAGTAAACGCCAAGCCCCGCGACTTTTTCTACGCAATAGGCACCATTCTTCTATTCGGCACGGTGGGCTTATTCACATTCCCTTACATCGGTAAGGCCTTGGGGATGAGCCAGCCGGTTTTCGGGGCATGGGTGGGAACTGCCATTCTCAACACCGCTCAGTTAGTGGCTGCGGCAACCTGGTACGGCCATGAATCTCTCCTCACGGCTAACATCATTAACATAGTGCGAGTCGGATTCATCCCGGCGTTGGTCATTTGGACCATCTATTTCTACGTGATCCGTCCGGCTCAAGCCTGCGGCATTGATGGCGAGAAGCTGGACTGCTGGCGGGTTGTGAGGGAAAAATTCCCCATCTTTATCCTCGGCTTCTTCGTGATGGTCACCATGAACCAGTTCGGCTTTTTCAGCAAAGAGACCGCCGGGATTCTTGGCAAGGATCTCCTGAAGATCTTCTTCGCCATCGGTTTTGCAGGCGTGGGTTTGAACATAGCCCTGGGCGATCTGCGAAAAGCCGGAGGCAAGGCGTTTGCCATCGGCTTCATCGCGGCTACTGGCAAAGCCGTTATGTCGGCCGCAGTCGTCATGCTCCTGGGGGCGGCGGTCTTCGCAGTGAAATAGTTCGGCCCGCAGCCGGACCTGAGGGTGAAAGAAGGAGGCCCCCGTGAAGAATATGAAGACCAGCCCTGCACTGATTATTATCTTGATTTCAGTGATTGTTGCCACTGACGCCGGGTTCGTGGTCGGGGCCGACGACTTTCCCCTCAGGAAAAGATATCCCCAGTTGCAAGCGATTTCCACGGCCGAATTGGTCGAAGCTCGGGCAGCCCGCAAGGCTATAGTGATAGACGTTCGGACAAGAGGGGAATTCGATGTGATGCACATTGAAGGGGCCAAGAACATTCCGCACATCCTTAATGATAAGCAATATTCGCAGCTAAAGTCAGTTGGGGAAGCTCCTCATCAGTATATTGTCTTCTACTGCAATGGTGGGACCTGCAGCAAGAGCTACAAAGCAGCTGAGCTCGCGACACTGCTGGGGTTCAAGGGCGTCAGGAACTACGATGCCGGCATAGTCGAGTGGGCTGAAACCCATCCGGAGGAGACGATATTCTTTGGGCAGCCGATGTCCGCGTCTAATGTCAAGGAGAAGCTCATTGCCGAGTCCAATTTCAGGAAGGCCTTGGTCGACACTCGTTCGTTCTTAGAAATGGTAAGAAGCGGCAAATACGCAGTGTACGACATAAGAGACTCTCGAGAAAAGGCCGAATACCCCATCAATCTGGCCAACAAAAAGGAAGCCACTATTGATCAACTGCAGCAACTGTTGAAAGAGGGCAAGTTTCCCATGTCGGACGTCTTGCTCCTTGATAACGTCGGACGTCAAGTGATATGGGCTCAATATTACTTGGAGAGATTTGGTGTGAAAAACTATTTCTTCCTGGACGGTGGCGTGGAACAATGGCGGGCGGACGGCCTTAATAGTGAGGGCAACCAAGCGGGCAGGATTTTCGGTCGAGCCAAGAAGAAGTAATATTATTGGGCGTGCAAGAAATCTTCCAGGAGCTTATCTTCAGGACTCATTACCGATCAAGGACTCGGTCATGTTTTGCCGCAACAGGCGATTCAGCCCCAGGGACAATAGCGAATGACCGATTTGCCGAAATGGGTCGAATCGTCTTTGGTTCGTCCCCCGCACCGGTCCCGGAGTGTGACCGGCGCTTGCTCCTCTTGGTGAACATACTGTCGGGACCTGCTACGTACAGCGCAAACTTACCAACGGGTTATCCACGACAATCCCACGTACCTTTCCTTGAAGCCCAAACCCTGGCGAGTACCACGCAGGCTCGACGTTCACCATGTCACCAGGATCCGGAATCCCAATCCGTTGACACTGTAAGTTCTTTTCTAATATTCTACAAGGACGATCCGGTCACTTGATCATTTTCCGGGGAATTCGATGAAAACGATACTTGTATGCACTGACGGTGAAGAGCACACACTGAAAGCCGAGGAACACGCCGTGGAGCTGGCACAACTCCTCGGAGCGGCAGTAACGGGACTGTATGTCCAGAGCACCTTCCTCCGAAAATTCACCCACGAAATCTATGCCGTGAACCGAAACGAGTGTCGAGAGCATCTCGATACTGAACTCAGAAGGGAAGGCACTGCAGCCCTGGAGGCTCTGGGAAGGAGATGCGCGGATCGTGGAATATCTTACGAACCGAGAATGCGGCAAGGTGACGTAGCTGACGAGATACTCGAAGAGGCTTCCGCCGGAATTTACGATCTGATGGTCATGGGGGCAAAGCTTCTCAGCAGTTGGCGAGGGCGGCTTGAATCGGTCAACGTCCCGCTCGATGTCTTCAAGCGCGCTCCTCTGCCCATGCTATTCGTGCGATGAGAGGTCCGTATTTCAGACAATGGGTGCTGCCTCCAGCCGGTTCCGTGTCGGCAGATCTCTTTTCCGACCTAGAGAAGGTCCTGCGGCTAGGACCTCAATGGAATGTGCAATCCCTGAGGAGCAAAGGGCCCCTGGCCGAGTCCGGGGAGTTTGAATTATACGTCGAACATGATCGCACGGAGATTCCCCTCTCTTTCTCCGTGAGGGTGGAAGCATTTGACCCCGGCAAGGTTCTCAGACTTGTTATGGTTTCTCCATCCCATGCTCTGGATTTTCTAATGGAAGTGACGGAGAATCCTGATGGCAGGCGGGTATCCTTTTCCATCGGATCAGTCCCTCCGCCCGCAGGGGAGGATCTGCGCGAATATGACCTCTGGGCGCGCAGCATTGTCAATTATATCAAGATCAGCGAATCTCGTTCGCCGCTGACCCGCATATGGAAATGGTTCCTTGATCGGTGGTGGCTCAAGATGCCCCAATCCGGCAAACGGATCGTTTTTTTCGTCGTCGTGTCGGAGGGCTTCTCATTTCTCTTCCTTATTGCGATCCTGTTGTGGTGGAAGTTTTCTTCAGCGCCCTAGAGTTGGATTCTTCAATTGCCAGATCAATCCACCGGATAGTGTGTGCCGTCATGAAACACCCGGACCTCCAAACTAAACTCATCGCTCGGCTTCTCATAGGACTGGCGGGCTTCGGACTGCTTTTCGGTCTCTCTCTCAACTATTACTTGCGCTCACTCATGGAGACGGAGGTAGCGGACAAAGCCCGGTTGATCTTCGCGAACCTCCTAGCGGTTCAAACCTATGTGAGAGAAACTCTGCGGCCGATGATGCACGAGGTGCTGCCTGAGGAATCCTTTGTCATTGAGGCCATGTCAACCTCCTTCGTCACACGCAAGGTCATGTCGGACCTGAACACCGCAAGGGACCAATTCTCGTACAGAAGGGTCGCTCTGGCCCCCCGGAATCCGGAATACGCCGCCAACGAGACTGAACGCGAATTTATCAGGCATTTTCAACACAATCCTTCTGAGAAGGTCTTAAGCCGATTCCTAGTGATCGGTGACCAGGAGTGCTATATCAAGGCGCGGCCGGTGGTGTTTGAACAGCGCTGCTTGGCGTGCCACGGCCGCCCCGAGGATGCTCCCGCTGCCATGCTCGCTCGTTACGGCAGAGAGAGGGGCTTCGATCGGCAGGAAGGAGAGATCGGTGGTCTGGACATGCTCATTGTACCGGTAGCACGCGAGACGGCCGCAATACAGCGTGTGACTTTTTCTTTCATCCTCGTATTCGCCTTTGGGACGCTGTGCATACTGGGGGCTAACCACTTCTTCTTCGACCGGATAATCGTCCAGAACATTGGCAGACTGGCTGCCGTCCTGCGCAGCCGGTTTCCTGCCGAAGCAGACGGCACTCTGCCCGAGCAACCGAGGAAAGGGGACGAAATTGAGGGCATGGTGGCGGATATGGAGCGGTTTGCCGACCACCTGCGGGCAATGAAAGAGCAGTTGTCCGACTACGCTGCCAACCTCGAGGAGAAGGTGGAAGAGCGGACGACGGAGCTCCGGAGAGAGTCCGCTGGACGGCTGTCGGATGTGCAGCTTTTTTTGGACATGCTTGAACTCTTCACCAAGAGCTCGGACCGGAGGAGCCTTCTCGATCGTTTGCTGGGCACAGTTGCCGCACGATTCGGCGCCAGCAACGCAGTTTTCTACTGCTTCTTCTCCATGAATCGCCAGGCTTGGCCTCCCGATACGCATTCCCAGGAACTGATACAATCCCGTCTCGACAAGTTGCTCGAGGGTGTTCCTGCGTTTTATCCGGGCGAGGCAATTGTGCCGGTACAGGCTGTTGATTCGATTCGCGGCGCCTTAGCGCTAGGGTGGCAAGAGCCTTTGGAAATTCCAACCCAGGAACGGGAGGTGCTCCTGGCCGTAGGCCGGCAGCTGGGCATCGCTCTCGAGAATTTGGAGGCTATAGAAAACATCCTGCGGCAGAAAGCTGTTCTGGAATCAATCTTTGAGGGCATTGCCGATCCCCTCTTTCTCCTCGACGCAGCTGGACAGGTGGTTTATGCAAATGAAAGTGCACACCAACTTATGTCCGACATTGCCCGAGAAGGCGAGAATGGACGCCGATGCCTAGGGTTTGCGGACCTGTGTGCAGAAGCTGATATGGCAGACGGTCAGGCGGCCCAGCGGGAAATCCTTCTCCCCGCAGGTCGCTCACTGACCGTGCGAGCCTATCCATTGAACGGTTACGGCAGGGTCGGACGAACCATCGTCTACGCCAGGGACAATACCGTTGAGAAGGCCATGCTGGCAAGGCTTCAGCAGGGCGAGAAAGCATTGGCCGTAGGTAAGCTGGCCGCTGGTCTGGCCCACGAGATCAACAACCCTCTGGGGGTGATATTGTGCCACGCTCGGCTTCTTTGGGACGACGGAAAGAGTGACAACAGGGCGGATTTGGACATCATCATCCGTCACACTCTCCAGGCGCAGAAGGTGCTCCAGGACCTCATGCGATTTGCCCGTCCAAAGATCCGGGACACCGGCGCCATCAGGCTGGCCGAAGCGGTGTCATTTATCGCCCGAGTGTTCCAGGTACGGGCCGCCAAACTTGATATTACCATTGTTCAATCCGTTTCGCCGGATCTACCTCCTGTCCTGGGGGACCCCAGCGCTGTAGAACAGATCCTGACCAATATCGTCATCAATTCCATTGATGCCCTTGAAGAGTCAAACACCGACAGGCCGGGCCGCATCTCCATCTCCGGTCATTATGATCAGAAGGAGGGTGAAGTAGTTCTCACCATTGCCGACAACGGCCCCGGCATCCCGGAAGAGGACCTTTCCCGAGTGTTCGACCCATTTTTCACTACCAAGGAGGTTGGGAAAGGAACTGGCCTGGGGCTGTCGGTAGTGTATGGCCTGGTTCACGACCTGGGCGGCCGCGTCGAAGCCAAAAATCGTGACGGGGCCATGTTTACAGTCTGGTTCCGGGCCGCGAAGGAGGAGCATGCAGGAACGCCTGACCCGTGACGCCATCCTCGTAGTGGACGACGAGGCCGATTTTGCGGTAGGACTGGCCCGACTGATCTCGAAGGGCTTTCCCGGGAATCCAGTGCTGGTCAAGCACGATGGGGCCTCGGCCCTGGGACTTCTGCAGGAGCGGCCTTGCGCTCTACTCCTTACCGACATGCGTATGCCGGGAATGGACGGTTTTGCGCTCTTGGAGAAAGCCCTAGTCCTGGAACCAGCGCTCTCGGCAGTAATATTAACGGGTTTCGGCACTATCGAGACCGCGGTAGCAGCACTCAAGGGAGGGGCTTATGATTTCTTGACCAAACCCATAGACCAGGATGCACTGTATCGCGTGGTGGCCAAGGGGTTGGATCGGGCGGCTCTCCTGAGAGAAAACAAGCGCCTGCGGGAGACCATAGCGACGTGCGGACCCCGCCAGGCGCTCGTCGGAGAAACCGCTGCCATGTGCCGCCTGCGCGAAGAGATCGAGGCTGTCGCTGCTACTGACTACACCGTGTTGATCGTCGGCGAATCCGGATCAGGAAAGGAACTGGTAGCCCGCAACATCCATCGCTTGAGCCGTCGTGGGGAACACACTATGGTCAGCGTCAACTGTACGGCAATCCCCGAACATCTGGTGGAAAGTGAGCTCTTTGGCCATGTCAAGGGCGCATTCACCGGCGCCGACAAGCCACGGCACGGCCTGTTCCTGGCCGCGGATGGTTCGAGCCTTCACCTGGACGAAATCGGCGACCTGCCTTCGCACCTTCAGCCCAAGTTGCTGCGCGCACTTCAGGAAAGGGAGATCCGTCCCGTGGGATGCAGCGAAAGTATTCCGGTGAACGTCCGAATCCTGGCCTCTACCAACCAGCGACTCGAAACCCGTGTCCGGTCCGGTGCCTTCCGCGAGGATCTTTATTATCGTCTCAATGTGCTCACGGTTCGTGTTCCGGCTCTGAGGGAGCGTCCAGGAGACATCCCTCTCTTAGCCTTGCACTTCCTGCGTGATACTTGCCTGGAGTTGGGCTCCTACGACAAAGAGCTCACGTCGGAGGCCCTTGGTTATCTCGCCTCAAGGCGCTGGCCCGGCAACGTGCGAGAGCTGCTCAACTTCGTTCGACGCCTAGCCGTCTTCTGTCGGGGTCCAATTATTACGGAGGCCGAAGTACGCCTCATGGACGCTTCCGGCCAAGGCTCGCCCATCGGAAGGCCGGGAATCGAATCCTATAAGGAGGCTAAGGAGCGATTCCTGGAAGATTTCACTCGCTCGTACGTTCAACGACTGCTGCAGGAAACAGCAGGCAACATCTCTCTAGCTGCTCGCATGTCAGGGCTTGAACGTGTTTCCCTCCAGAAGATCGTCCGCCGACTCGGTATATCCGCCGACGGTTTCAGGCCCAAAGCCGAAAACCAATAGTCGCAATGATGCTCGTCGTCGGGATCGGATCGCTCTTGCACTGAAATTCCTCCCTCAGCCCGCGTGTAGTTCGTAGAAGTCCCAAGAATTTTCAACCGAGGAAGCTCTATCGAAAACGAACCTCCACAATGGAGAGGTCATCGTCGAGCGTCTCACCTTGCCTCAGAGTCCGAATGTGATCCATAAGCTGCTGCAACACGCACTTGTCGGAGCCGAAAGAAAGAGCCAAGAACTCTTCGAAGTTCCGGAACCCCCAGAATGACCCGTCTCGATCTTCGACTTCAAAAACACCATCGCTGTACAGGTAAAGACTGCACGGTCCGGTCAAAGCGATGGAAGTCGTCTCGTAATGTATGCCTGACAAGCCGCCTATGAACAGATTGGGGGTCCTGAGATGTCTCGTGCTGGTCCCGCAACCAGGGGCATCCGAGAGCAAGAGAGCAGGCGGGTGGCCCCCGCTCGAGTACGACAACGTCCTCGACAACCTGTCGTAAACACCATACCAGATTGTAAAGAACATTCCGTTCTGCTCTTCCATCGGGAATGCTTCGTTTAGGGACCTCAGCACGTTTCCCGGCCTGTAGAAGTCAGTATTTCTAAGCGTCTGGGAACGCAGGATGTTGAGTATCGCCACGGCAAGCAACGACGCGCTCACGCCATGACCGGAGACATCCAGCAGGTAAAGAGCAAAGTGGTCACCGTCAAGCCAATGATAACCGAAACAGTCGCCCCCCAGAGCCGCTGAAGGCTCGAAACGCCAATCCACGACGATTCCTTCCTTGCTCAAGGGTTCCGGCAACAGCGCCTTGACATAATAGGCCGCCTCAGCGAGAAGCCTGTTGGATTCGGCAAATGCACGCTGGAGTTCTTCCTCCGCTCTCTTGCGGTCGGTTATGTCCGTGGCGCTGCCGCAAATGGCATAGAGTCTTCCTGAGGAATCCGTCAGCGGCACGAGACTCTGAACGAAAGTCCGAGGCCCATCCCAGGTCCGTACGGTCTCCTCTGAAGTCAGCGTTTCTGCCGTTTCAAGTATCTTCCGATCGCAGTCACGTAACCTCGATGCCAGGCGAGCAGGATACAGTTCTTCGTAGGTCTTACCGACGGCCTCGCCTCTTCCTCGCCTCGTGATGCGCTCCCATTCCCGGTTGACCATGACCTTTCTCCCGTGCGTGTCGGTCACGAACACGGCGTTAGGGATGCTGTCCATGATGGTCTGAAGCCGATCCTGACTTTCCTTGATTATTCTTCTCTCGCGCCTGATGTGAAGGTTCCAGAGCATTAGAAATGCCAGGAGGACTCCAGCGGCGCCCAGCCATTTGAGCAAAACTGAGTAGTCAATGCCGTAGAACAGGTCGAGTGAAATCCACTTTTGAGCGATGGCGGTCCGCTCCTCAGCGCTGATGGTGGCCAGAGCCTTGTCTAGAATAGATTGCAGTTCCGGCCAGTCTTTTCGGACGGCGATGCACGGAGCAAAGGAATAAGCGGTCGGCGCGGCGACTTTGAGATTGGTCAGGCCCAGCTTGGGGATCAAATAGAAGGTTATGGCCAGGTTGCCGGGAAACGCGAACGCCTTCCCCTCGGACACTGCACGAAGCGCCTCCTTGGTTGAACCGAAGACCAGCAGTTTCAACTCCGGATGATCTCGAGCCACTCTCTCGTGAAGGTGATAGCCTTGGACTACCGCTACGGTCCTATGGTGCAGGTCCTCCAACGAACCAATATAGGGAGCGTCCGTTCGGGTTACAATGACAACCGGGACGTTCACGTAGGGCTTGGTGAATAGCAGGTATTCTTCGCGATCCTTTGTTCGGGCCAGGCAAGGCAGCACATCCAACTCGCGGGCTCTGGCCTTTTCCATAACCTGCGGCCAGGGCAAGCCTTTCTCGACCTCCATGTTGATTCCCAGCCTTTCGCTCACAACACGAACCATGTCGGAAGCTATCCCCGAATAGGTTCCATCTCCGGCGACGAATTCCGTTGGGGGAGCGGAGGCATCAACCCCGAGGCGGATGGTTGGGTGACTCCGCAACCATTGTTGTTCGGTAGGAGTCAGTGACATGGGATGATGAGATTCCGGCCGGACCAGGCTCGGCCCTATGCACGGATCGAGGGCCAAGCACGCAACTGCTACAACGGTAAGCCCCGTTACAAACCGTCGAAACATACTGGCTACCTCGGCAATCCTCCGGTGATTTTTGCAGGGTATAATTATGCGATCTTGTCGTCAAGCCAGCAGGCCACTCAGAACCCGACGGTAAGCAGCAGCTCCATGCCTGTGACCGGCGCAATCGTTCGGTCGGGGTTGATCCCGAACCGATTGGCTGCCGAGGGAATGTCCCAGTTTGGGACGGATTTATCTATACATGCGTAATTGAACCACCGACCGGGCTGCCAATATCCCACAGTCATCTTTATGGCCCAACCTTCCAGCAGTTGCCATTGAATGCCTGCATCTACCTCCCAACCCAGGTTATTGTCGGGAATGGAGGGAGCATCCACAGATGGTGCGTTCAAAGCTCCCAGGTTTTGAAATATGACGCTGCTGCCCGTGGAAGCGGGTCTGATGAATCCCCAACCGTACCCGTTGGGAGATACCCTGTCAGCCCAGAAGAAAGTGCCCCAGAAGTTCAAGTTGGCCGCGAAGGCATAATCCAGCTTCACGGCGAGAATGGAAGCGTCGTTCATATAACCGTCCGTACAGAGATTGTACAAGCCGAGGCCGGAGCCGTAATTGTAGTTCAGAATGAGGCTGTAAGGCCGGAAGACTCCATAATTCCCGAATCCGTAGAAATAGGGCTGTCTGTCAATTAGTACCCCGTTTCTCCTGTCAGGGCCGGGCAACCAGGCATATATGAAGGTGGCCTTCGTCGGACCTGTCATTATCCCTGTCTCAATCATGAATCGCCACGCATTTATATAGTCGGGAGCGAAGAGACTCCCCCGCCCGTCAACATTGTCGGGTACTCCGTTGAATGTCCCGTCCTGAGACCGCTGGTACTGGGTGATGGTATTGATCCAGTCAACCTCGGCGTTAAAGAAGAAGCGCCCGTTGTTGTACTTGACGAACATCCCCCCGTCTACGCTTGCAGGGTCACTCGTCGGAAATGCTGCTCGAGCGGCTTGAGCACGCTGCGATTCAGGCCCTCTGTGATAACGATAGTGCCGCGCCAGAACACCGAAGGATACGGGACCGGCATTGTATAGGACAAATGCTTGAGGCGACAGTGCCAGCACCGAGTTCTGGTCAAGCGGGTTGTAGTAAGGATTGTCGGGGGGAGCGTTGAAAAATGCGGGTAATCGCCTGAAGGGATTGTCAGGTTGTTGCGTCCACGGATAGAGGCCGAGTCCAATCGTCAAGGGTCC
>Ga0172371_10004662_pt1 | contig 20631 bp, 13 predicted proteins | sample Lak12m_FD_114543 | JGI IMG/M metagenome (GOLD analysis project Ga0172371, IMG submission 114543) | Freshwater microbial communities from Kabuno Bay, South-Kivu, Congo - kab_022012_12m | ecosystem: Environmental > Aquatic > Freshwater > Lake | place: Democratic Republic of the Congo: South-Kivu... | reverse complement strand
GCGACTACGCCAAGTCGCTCATGGACCGGATCCACGATGTGGTACGGCGGGTTCGTTTGGGCGCCCCAAGTGAGACGGACCGGGGGACTGGCCTCGATCCGAACACGGTCGCCGAGTACCTCGACAACACCTTGCCCGACAACCGGGTCCCCGATTTCGAGAAGGTCTGCCTGGAGTCTGACGTCCATCTGGCCGAAGTGGCCTGCTGCCACCAGATCCTGGCGATGGTGGTGACGGAGTCGGCCGAGGTACCCGACGACACTCGCGAGAGGATCTACCAGTTGCCGAGCGCCTTGGCCACACAAACCGAAGAAGAGGAGGCTTTGGAGCCGGCGGACACGGTGTCGGAGGCCGAGGTCGAAGCGGACCTCCCGCTGGAACGGCACGCCAAGCGGTCCTCACGCAAGTCCATGGTGCCAGAATACTTGCGTGCCAGCCGCCGGCTTAGCCGATGGGGCAGGGTCTTCGTCCTGGTGGGCTTTCTGGTCGTCATCGTGTTGGCGGTGCTCTTGATGAACGGTCCCGGCGACAACGAAAGCCTCTTGGCCAGACTCCTGCCATGGCACCAGACGGACGGGGGCGATGAGTCAGCCAATACAGGGGACTCGTCCGCCGAGATCAAAGTCGCTCCTGCTACTCCCGGTGAGGGCGTCAAGGAGGGCAGCCCTTCTGGAACTCAAGAGTCCACCGTCCCGACGGGAGAACCAGGTCGCTCCGTCGCTCCACCGCCCATGGCCGAGGGTAAGGGTGTGGAATCGGGCAAGTCGTTGCCTCCGCCGACTCAGAAGGGACTGCCGGCGGAAGGGAGAGACACTCTGAAGCCACCCCACGAAACGGCTGCTGACGCGACGACGCAGCCCGCCGCGGGGCCAGCCCCGGACAAGTCGGCGATGGTGCCGGAACCGGCGGCGACCGAGCCGGGCAAGTCGCCGGAGGCAAAGTCGCCTTCTCCGCCCGGGCGATCTTCGGCGGAGCAAGTCGGGCTGGTGGTCTCCACGAAGCAGCTTTTCCTGCGGCTCAGCGCGAAGAACAACGTTTGGCAGCGGCTGGCCGACGAGGCGCCCCTCTTGGGAAACGACCGTCTGCTCGCCTTGCCGGCATTCCGACCGCGGCTCGTGGTGATTGGTCGTGTGACCGTGGAACTCGTCGACGCCACATCACTCACGCTGCTCCCTCCGGTCGGGAAGGGCCCGTCGGGGATCGCCATGGAGTTCGGGCGGATCCTGGCGAGGGCTGAGGAGGCCGGCAGGGCATCGCTAAGAGTCGTCGTCGGCGATCACTCAGGAGTGTGTCGGTTTGCCGACGCCGATTCCATGGTGGCCATTGAAGTTGCCCGGGCCGAAGCCGGCGGCGATCCGGAGACGCAGCCGGGGGCTTTGGCGGCCGACATCTACGTGACTTCGGGCGCGATCCTCTGGCGGGGGGATCGCGGGGGTAAAGAGATCGAGCTCAAAGCCCCGGTGCGGCTGACCGTGTCGGAACAGCCACTTGAACCCGTGTTACTCCAGCAAGTGCCGCGATGGGTGTCTGGCGAGGCCGCGAGTCCGTTGGATCAGCGAGCCGCAGCGGTCCTGGAGCGTCAGGTCATGGCTGGCCGTTCGGTGATGCTCGCTCTGCGGGAACTGACCACCCATCGCCAGCGGGAAGTCCGCTGGCTGGCCATACGGAGCTTGGGGTTGGTGGAAGACTACGAGCCCTTGCTGAGTACCTTGGAGGACCCGGAGCAGTACCGCTACTCGTCCGACTATATCGATCAGCTTCGTGCGGCGATCTTCCGCGGTCCGCAGGCGGCGGCGAAAGTGCGGACGGCGATGGAGCAGCGCTACGGGCCCGACGGGGCTGCGTTGTACGAAATGCTCTGGAAGTACCGCCCCGATACCCTCCAGGCCGAGGATGCGAACCGTTTGGTCGACTTCCTTGGAAACGACTCCCTGCCGTTCCGGATTCTCAGTTTTTGGAACCTGAAGAACCTGTATCACAACCGGACCCTCTACTATCGGCCCGACGACCCCGTGGCACGCCGACAAGCCGCGATTCAGAAATGGAGGGAGCTGCTCAAGGTGAGCCCGACGTCGCGGGGTGCGGCGGTCCCCCAGCCGGAACCACCCGCGCGGGCGAATCCCGCGGCGGTGGCCCCCCCGGAATGATCAAAATTGCTCTCGCGTGGAAGATTGGAGGAACCGGAGGCTTCCCTATTGGAGGTGCGAGCGTCGGCGTGCTCTGCCAGCATGGTCTGATGGCTGGAGCATGATCTCTCATGTGGCACAGCCGCCCTCGGCTGTGTAAAGCGCCTCCACAGCCGAGGGCGGCTGTGCCACATATCAAGACACGGCTGAGGGAGCGCTAGAAACGGTCGGACCAGCATAACGATACTCCCCGAGTGGGTTATTTGTGATGTGTTGGCTGACTGGGTCGAGCGATGAATCGACCGGCCCCCCTGGTGTCGCGGCCCCAAGAAGCTACAGTTGGGAGGATTGGAGCAAAGGCTGGGGCGGGGGGAGCGTTTGCGTTTGTGGGACCGGGCCGACCGGGTTACAATGGTCGTTTCCATTGCGATGTCTCACGGCGGCCGGTGGCTGCGTGACAGAGGGGAAGGAGTGTAGTCGGTGCAGATCAAGATCGCGGTCCGCCATGGGAGTGTGAGCGAGGAGAGCCAGTCGAAGATCATCGCCAAGGTGGAAAAGCTCGGTCGATTGTTCGAACGCCTCACCCAGGTCGAGGTGACGATCGACTTGGAACGCCGCGACGATCCCTCAGTCGACCTCAAAGTAAATGCCGAGCACAGGCACGATTTCCTGGCCAGTTCCCGTTCGGGGGACTTGATGGGCTCGGTGGACCTTGTGCTGCACAAGATCGAGCAGCAGCTCCGCAAGTACAAGCAGAAGATCCAAGATCATCATCGCAGCGGCGGGGGCCGGGAGCTGGAGGTCTCCAGCGACGCCGGTCCGGGCCCTGCGTAGTTCGTGCAAGGAGAACCCGCGAATGAAGTTTGCGGACTTTATAAGTCCCGAGGCCATTCGGGCGGAGTTGGCCGCCGACGACAAAGAGGGGGTAATTCGTGAAATGGTCCAGGCCCTCCTGGATGCCGGGAGAATCGAAGCTTCGGAGACGGAGAGTATTGTCAAGGCGATTTTGAATCGCGAAGAACTGGGGAGCACGGGCATTGGACGGGGTGTGGCCGTCCCCCATACCAAGCACGGCAGCGTGGATCAGTTGGTGGGCACGGTGGGCGTCAGCCGCGCGGGGGTCGATTTCGACAGCCTCGATGGGGAGAAAGTCTTTGTTCTGTTCCTCCTCGTCTCCCCCCTGGATCGGCCGGGCGACCATCTGCGGGCCCTGGAGAACATTTCGAGGCAGCTTCGCGACGACCGGTTCTGCCGTTTCCTCAAGCAGTCCAAGACGGCGGAGGACATCCGCCAGTTGTTGGACGAGGCCGACAACAATCAGTTCGGGTCTTAGGAGCAGGCGCGCGCCGAAGCGCGTCCCGCCGAGGAAGCCGGCAGCAAGCGATGGATCAGCCTAAGGTAACCCGGACGGTCACCGTGGCCAATCGTTCAGGAATTCACCTCCGGGCTGCGCTGACGGTGTTCAACTTGATGCGGGCATTTCCGGCGAAGGTCGAAATCGTGATGGATCGGCAGCGGGCCATGGCCGACGACATCCTCCAGATGACCACCCTCGGGGCGATGCCGGGCCAGGAATTGATCCTCGAGGCCACCGGCCCCGACGCGGAAGCCGCCCTGGACGCCCTCGCCCTATTGTTCGCCGCGGGGTTCCACGAGGAAGACGCTTAGACCGAAGCCATTTATGAAGAAGCTCCAAGGGATCGCCGTTTCGCCGGGAGTTGTCATTGGCGAAGCAATGGTGATGGACACGGAAGGGTTCCGCATCCCGCGCCGGTTCGTCGCCCGCGATACCGTCGAATACGAATTGGAGCGGCTCCACCAGGCGGTTTCTGCGGCGAGCGAGGAAATCGCCCACAACCGCGACGCCGTCTCCAGCGAGTTGGGCGAGGAATACGGGAGGATCTTCGAGGCCCATCTGCAGATCCTCCAAGGCGTCCAGCTCCGCGACGAGATCGAAGAGCTGATCCGCGAGCGGCACTACTCGCCGGAATACGCCGTTTGCCGCGTGATGCGGCGCTATGCCGAGGTCTTCCAGAAGGTCCAAAGCCGCAATGTCGGCGACATCGCCGACATCGAGAAGCGGCTGTTGCGCCAGCTCCTCGGACGCCGCCGCGAAGAACTCTCGCGGCTCACCTCTCCGGTGCTCGTGCTGGCCCACAACCTCACTCCCAGCGAGACGGCGAATCTCGACCGGCGTTTTGTGCGCGGGTTCGTGACCGAGGTAGGGGGGCCGGGGAGCCACACGGCGATCGTGGCCGCGGCCTTGGAAATCCCGGCCGTGGTGGGGACGGGCCCGTTCCTGAACGAAGTGTCGGGCGGGGATTTGGTGATCATCGACGGCGACAAGGGGTTGGTCATCCTTCACCCCGACGAGGAGGCCATCGCCCGCTATCGCCACGAGGCCGACGAGCTCCGCTCCATGGCCGTCCGGCTCGAAGTCCTCCGCGACCTCCCGGCGGTGACGTCCGACGGCGCGCGCGTCGAGCTGATGGGCAATATCGAGTTCCCCTACGAGGTCGACCATTGCGTCGACCGCGGCGCCGACGGGGTGGGCCTCTACCGGACCGAGTTCCTCTACCTGGGAGACGATCGCGAGCCGGACGAGGAGGACCATTTCCGGGCATACTCGCGGGTCGTGCGGAGCATGGGGAACAAGCCGGTGACGATCCGCACCTTCGACCTGGGGGCCGACAAGGTCCCTTCGCTCCCCGGACCCGAGGACGAGCGCAACCCCGCCCTCGGACAACGCAGCATCCGCCTTTCCCTGCGCCACGTGCCGATGTTCCGCAAGCAGTTGCGGGCGATCCTCCGCGCGAGCGCCTTGGGCGACGTGCGGATCATGTTTCCGCTCGTCTCCACGATTCTCGAGCTGCGCCAGGCCAAGATGATCCTGGCCGACGTGATGGAGGACCTGGAAGAGCACGGCGTCGCGTACAGCCGCGACCTGCTCGTGGGCATTATGGTCGAGGTTCCGTCGGTGGTGATGATGATCGACCACTTCGTCGAGGAAGTCGACTTCCTGAGCATCGGCACCAACGACCTGATCCAATACACGTTGGCGGTCGACCGCAGCAACAAGGACGTGGTTTGGCTCTACAACGCCTCCGATCCGGCCGTGCTCAAGCTGATCGACCGGACGATCCGGGCGGCGCAAGCGGCCAAGCGGAAAGCGGTGGCCGTGAACCTCTGCGGGCAGATGAGCGGGAGTGCGGTGTACACGATGTTGCTGCTGGGAATGGGCATGCGGCAGTTGAGCGTGCCGCCGAGCGTCATTCCCGAGATCAAGAAGGTCTGTCGCAGCGTCACGATCCAGGAGTGCGAGGCGGTTGCCCGCCACGCCCTCACCCTGGAAAACGCCCGCGACGTCACCAGTTACCTCAAGGGAGAACTGAAGAAGCGCGTGCCGGAATTCGGCACATAAGAGCCATCAGCTTTCAGCCGTAGGTTATGCTTCAGCATAACGTCCGCCCCGCGATCACGGCACGAAGGAAATGTCGTTGTGCTGAAGCACAACCTACTACCGAACAAACCATTAACCTTACGGACCTCGCCGCCGAAGGCAGCGGCGGGGTGACTCGAACCGATGGTTCGACAACGAGTACGCATTCGCTTTCGCAAACAGGGAGACCTGCGGCTGATCGGCCACCGGGACCTGGTGCGGCTGCTGGAGCGACTGTTTCGACGATCCGGGCTCCGCCTGGGCACGAGCGAGGGATTTCATCCGAAACCGCGGATGAGTTTCCCTTCCGCCCTGGCCTTGGGAATCGAGGGACTCGACGAAGTCATGGAACTCGAACTGGCCGAGCCCGCCACCGCCGAATCCTTGCTCGCGCAGCTTACCCGGCACGCGATCCCCGGCTTGAGTTTCCTTATCGTGGAAATCCTCACGCCCGGGACCAAGAAGGCCCAGTTGCAGAGCACGACCTACCAACTGCCCGTCCCCGACGACCGCCGCGTCGCCGCAGCCGAGTGCGCTCTTCGGCTCCGCAGCGAGTTGGCGGGCCCGGCGACGGAGGCCCTCGAACCCGACGCCATCCTCGTCCGACAGTCCCTGGAAGACGTCAGGCTGGAGGCGGGGACCCTGCGTTTCCGCCTGCGGACCAGCCGGCGGCGTTCCGCCGGACCGCGCGACGTGCTGGCGGCGCTGGGGCTGGAGGACCTCGAGCGTTCGGGGGCGTGGCTCACCCGCACCGAAGTGCAGTTGCAGTCGTGATCCGCACCCCGCCCTCAGGGTGGTGCGGCCGTGGCTTCCCGCCGATGCGTGCTCGCCGACCTTGCCGGTCCAAGAGGCTCTCTTCATGAAGAAAGAAATGTTGATCAATGTCTCGCAGCCCGAGGAATGCCGCATCGCCATCGTGGAAGATGGGGTGCTCGAAGAGCTCTACGTCGAGCGTGCAGGCCAGGACAATTACGTAGGCAACATTTACAAGGGAATCGTGGTCAACCTGGAGCCGAGCATCCAGGCCGCCTTTGTCGATTTCGGCGTCGGGCGCAACGGTTTCCTGCACATCAGCGATATCGAGCCGCAGTACTTCCGCCAGGGCGGCTACGAACCCGACCGGCCGATTGACGGGCGCGGGTCCCGCCGTGGCCCACCGCCCCCTCGCGAAGAGGAAGAAGACCTGTTGGACGAGAACGGCGAGGGACCAGTCCCCCGCCGCGCACGCCCGCGCAACTTCCGCGGCGGCGGCCGGCCTCGCGTCAAACCGCCCATCCAGGAAATCCTCCGACGGGGCGACGAGGTGCTGGTCCAGGTGATCAAAGAAGGGATCGGCACGAAAGGGCCCACCCTGTCGACCTATATCAGCATCCCAGGCCGGTACCTGGTCCTCATGCCCGCGCTGGGCCGCGTGGGGGTCTCGCGCAAGATCGAGGACGACGAAGTCCGCCACCGCATGCGCGACATCATGCTCGAGCTGAACCCGCCCAAGGGCCTCGGCTTCATCGTCCGCACCGCCGGCGCCGACCGCACCAAGAAAGAACTCTCCCGCGACCTGGCCTACCTGCTGCGGCTCTGGAAGGTCATCGTGCGGAGGGTCCGCAAGCTGCCGTCCCCGGTGGACATCTACCAAGAAAGCGACATGATTATCCGCACCATTCGCGACATCTTCTCGGTCGACGTCGACGCCATCTACATCGACGAGCCCTCGGCCTACGAGCGGGCCAAGGAGTTCCTGCAACTGGTGATGCCGCGCTTCGTGGGCAAGCTCCAACTCTACGAGGGCAAAGAGCCGCTCTACTTCAAGTACCGCCTGGAAGACGAGATGGCCAAGATCCACCGTCGCCAGGTGCCGCTGAAGTCGGGCGGCTCGATCGTCATCGACCAGACCGAGGCCCTTGTGGCCATCGACGTCAACAGCGGCAACTTCCGCGCCGACGATTCCGCCGAGGAAACCGCGTACCAGATCAACCTCATTGCGGCCAAGGAGATTGCCCGGCAGATCCGGCTCCGCGACCTGGGCGGGGTGATCGTCAACGATTTCATCGACATGCGCAAGGAGAAGCACCGGCGCGGCGTGGAGCGTGCCTTGCGCGACGCCCTGAAGCGCGACCGCGCCCGCACCAAGATCCTCCGCACTAGCCCCTTTGGCCTCATCGAAATGACCCGACAGAGGGTACGCCCAAGCCTCAAACGGAGTGTTTACCAGGAATGCCCCGGCTGCCACGGCACCGGGGTGGTGAAGTCGCCGGAGAGTATGGGCATCGAGGTAGTGCGAACCCTCTTGTTGGCGGCCCAACGCCGCGACATTGCCTCTGTTACCGTCACGGTGGCCGAGGAAGTGGCCGAATACCTCAATAACCGCAAACGCCGCGACCTCACGCGGATCGAAGAAGACGGCAAGATGGTGGTGCAAGTCATTGGCGCGAAAGGAGTTTCTCCCGAGCACCTGGCGATCCAGTGCCGCGGCGCGGAAAACCGCGAGGTGAAGCTGTAGGCCTTGCCGAGTGCCGGCGGTGTACGCTAAACTGAGTGGTTTCCAGGTGGTTCGTGGACGTTAGGGTCAGACATGTACGCGATCATCGAAGACGGCGGACGACAATTCAAGGTCGAAGAAGGCCAGGAACTCGAGCTCGACTACCGGGATGTTCCCGGCGGCAATCCGATCACGTTCGACCGCGTGCTGGCCGTCCGCGAGGAGGGCGGTCTGCAACTGGGCCGGCCCACCCTCGCCGGCGCCACGGTCTCGGGCGAGGTGCTCGGCCCGACTCAGGGGCCGAAACTGATCGTTCAGAAATTCCGCCGCCGCAAGACCTACCGCCGCAAGACTGGCCACCGGCAGCTCTACACCCGCGTGCGGATCGCGAAGATCGCCTTGGCCTGATTCGATTCTGCGTCGGCAGGAACGGGGCCGCCGAATCGTTTTCGTGCTCAGGGGCTAAATGAACTTGCGTGATTCCGAAAATACTCGCCAGTGGTGTGGCACTGCTTGCCCGCCGCCGGAGCGAGTCTTTTCCGAAGTGCGAGGGGTCACCCGGCAGCGGCCAAGCAGTGGCACACGCCCAACGCTCCCGGAATCACGCAAGTTCATTTAGCCCCTGCGGGCAGGCTCGCGGGACAGCCGGCCTTCGCGGTCCGGCACCCCACCTCGTAGCGGAGCACGGCGCAGCGGATGAGCCGGGTCGCGTCGAGTGGTGGTCGGCGCGAGATCCGGTCCGGACTGTGCCTCGATCGCCTCCGGTTCTTCTCGGCCCTCCGGCTCCCGTCGCTGGGTCATGAGGGCGAGGATGGCTGGGAGGATAATCAGGGAGGAGAACAGGCAGCAGGCCATGCCGATCGTCATCACCCGCCCCAAGCCTTGCAGTCCCCGGTGATCGGCGATCATCAGCACGGCGAAGCCGACCATGGTGGTCACTGAGTCGAGCACGACGGCAATGCAGGTGGCGTGGCTCATGCGGTAGCGGCCGCGCTGGCCGTGGAAATCGTGCATGATGTGCACGCCGTTGTCGATCGCCATGCCCAGCATCAGCGGCAGGGAGATGATGTTGGCGGCGTTCAGAGGCACGTCCAAAAGCCCCATCAAACCGAACAACTGGAACATCCCGAGCCCCAAGGGGAGCACGGCCAGGAACATGTCGCGGAGGCTGCGGAAATCGAGAAACACCAGGGGAACGATGATCAGAACGGCGTACAGGGCTGCCTGCTCGTAGCTCCACTTCATCTGCTGCGAGGCCTCGTAGACCTGCATCGGATTGCCGGTCGCCTTGGGATCCACGCTGCGGACCTCACTCACGAACCGCTCCATGGCCTCCATGTCCCAGAGGCTGCCTTTCCCGTAGACCCGCAGGAGGAGTCGGCCATTGCGTCCGACAAACCGATCGACCAATCCTCGGGGCAGGTCGGTCCATGGCGGGGGCTCGGGATTTGCCGCCGCACGGAGCGCGTGGAGACGCTCCAACAACTCGTTGGCCGCTCGCTGCAGGTATCCGGACAGTCTGCTGTAGTACTCGCCAGGAGGCATGGGACCGATCGCCTCTCCCAGGGCGGCCAACTCCTGGGCCGCGCCGGCTGCCTGGGGCAGCGTGGCCAGCACGGTCTGCAACCGGTGGAGCACCGGCAGCAACTGGGCCTGCGACGGAATTGAAATCCGCGGCGCCTGGTCGGGCAGGTCGGCCAACCGATGCGCGATCCGCTGGAGGACCGGTTGCTTCTGCTGCTGATCCGCGGGCAAGAGCGAGACAATCTCGTCCACGCGATCTACGGAGGCCAGTCGCAGGAAGCCCGCTTTGCAAGCGAGCACCTCCTCGGGCGTATCGGCCATGGAGACGGCGAACCACGCTCCTTGGCCCATGTCGGTCAGTAGCCGCTCTTCCCACTCCACGCTTTCCAGCCCGGCGGGTTGAAGGTGCAGCAGGTTGTGGTCGTACCAAAGACGCGTGATCCCCAAGCCCAGAAGCGCACTGACCGCGAGCCCGACGGCAATCACCCGGCGCGGACGCGATACGAGCGGGTGCAGCCAGAGGTGGAAATCGAGGAGCACGGGAAGAGGGTGGCGGGGCGGCTTGCGGTCGACCAAGTGGACGATCGCCGGCAGGACCGTCACCGCCGCCAGCCAGCAGAGGATGATTCCTCCCCCGGCGACCACGCCGAGTTCCGCCACCCCGGGGAAATCGGTGAATCCGGCGACAAAGAAGGCGATCGCCGTGGTCACCGCGCCGACGGTGATCCCGGGCGCCACGCTCCCGGCCGTATCGACCAGGGCCTCGTCGGTCCGCAGGCCATTTCCCCGCAGATGAAGGTAGCGGGCGATCGAATAGATGCCGTAGTTCGTCCCCAGCCCGATGAGAATGGCCCCAAACGCACTGCTGAGGATGTTCAAATGGCCGATCGTCAGCGCGACGTAGCCGAACGACCAGATCATGCCGAATCCCAGCGACGTCATCGACAGCAGCGAGTGCCGCAATCCTCCGTATCCGGCCACCAGCACCAACACCAGCCCGGCGAACTCCAGCACGCCTGCAACGATCGTCGAGCTCTGGCTGGAACGCATCTCGTCGTGTTCCATGACGGGCAGACCGGTGAGGCCGAATCGCAATGCGGGGTGCCGAGTGCGGGCCTCAACGAGGATCGCGTTGAGGGCTGCGATCGCCTCGTCGTTCTGCGTGAAACTCTCCGACGTGTCTTCACGGAGTTTCAGGACCACGAAGCCAAATCGGTCGATGGTCGGTCGCGCGGTCTGCTGCGACAAGGGGCCCGTAGCCGTATTGGGGGGAAGAAGGTTGGGCCAGGGCGAGTGGTATTTGCCGCCGGGATCGAAGGCGGCGCCGAGCAACTCGCACAGGGTGCCGACGCGCCCCTGGAGCAAGGCCAACATCTCGGCCCCCTGCGCGGCCGGCACGTCCCCCGGTCCCGCCGACATCCGCGCCAGCCCGGACGTGATCCCACCCGCCATCGACGTGGGACTCAGGATGGACCAGTCCCCCTGAAGAATGGGCGCCAGTTCCTCGAGCATCCGGTCGATGGCCTGTACCGACTGAACGGACAGGTAATGAAGCCCCTTGGAGCGGAGTTTCGTCAGGTCCAGATCGTCGCAGAAGACCGAATAGAAGAACCGCTCCTGGCGGCTGACCCGCCCGACGAGTTCCTTCAACACAGGCACGATCGCCTCGCGATTGGGACCCTCGATGGCGATCACTACGTCTTCCGCTTCGCCGAACTCCTTGGTGTAATCGAGCCACCGCTGATGAAATGCGCTGCGAGTGCTGATCAAAGCGGCCCGGCTCGTGTGGTAGCTCATCCGCGTGGCGCTCAGGCCGATGGAGACGATTGCCAGCAGGATGCCGACCCCCAGGGTCAGCCAAGGATACCGAATCGCCCAGCAAGCGATTCCAATGAGTATCCTGGCCAGAATGGAGCGTTCGCTCTGCGGAGTCCTTTCCGCGGACATATAGGCATAGTCCCGGGGTGAGCAACCCGCGTGAAAGGGCTTGTCAGACGCCCCACTGCTTCCGTGAGCTGGGCCCAAGCAATCAGTACGTGCCTCTCTAGGCGGGCAGAGCAAGGATTGTAGCCCGACGGAGTAGTCCCGACAAGACGAATCGGCCATCCACTCCCCCCTACACAGGAGGGCCAATGGACGGGCCAGCGAAGCGGAATCATGGCTAGGCAACTCTTCAGCGCAACGATGTGAGTGTAAGAAAAGGGAAAAGGGGAAAGGGGGAAAAAGGGGAAAGGCAAAGAAACGACTCGCTGGCAAGTCTAAACGCGGACGAATAGTTCCTTTCTTTCTTTTCCTTCTTTCCCACTTTTCCTTTTTCCCCTTTTTCCCTTCTTACACTCTCTGCAACCTCAGTTGGCTGAAGTGTCACCGATGGGTGCATTCCACGAGTCGTTCGAGCACGAGGGCCGCGGCACCGCAGTCGATGGCTTCGGCGGCGGCCTCCACGCAGGCGGCCAGCGACGGAACTCGACCGACGGTCCAGAGGGCAGCGGCAGCGTTCGCGACCACCATATTTCGGGGGGGGCCGCGCTGACCATCCAAAAGGGCGCGGATCACGGCGGCGCTTTGCTCGGGCCCCTCGACCGTAAGGTCCTCACGGCGACAGCGGGGGAGCCCGAACTGTTCGGGTGTCCAGCGAAGCTCGGCGACTCGTCCCTCCGACACCAGCGTGGCGTCGGTCGGTCCACTGAGGCTCACCTCGTCCATCCCGTCCTGCCCGTGGACGACCATGGCCCGGTCGATTCCGAGCATGGCCAACGCCTCCGCCAGGAGGGGGCGGAGTGCGGCCCGGCCGACGCCGACAAGTTGATAAGCTGCCCCGGCCGGATTTGCCAGCGGGCCAAGGACGTTGAAGATCGTGGGCACGCCCAGTCGCCGGCGCACGGCCGCAACCCGTTTCATGGCGGGATGAAGCAAGGGGGCGGAGCAGAAGCAGATCCCCAACTCGTCAAGGCACGCTTCGACGCAGGGAACTCCGGCCTCGATATTGACCCCCAGGGCGGCGAGCACGTCGGCCGAGCCGCTCCGGCTGGTGACCCCCCGATTGCCATGCTTGGCCACTGGGATCCCGGCGGCAGCGACCACCAAGGCGGCGGCCGTGCTGATGTTGAACGTCTTGCTGCCGTCGCCGCCGGTGCCGCAGGTGTCGATGACCCCGGTGCGTTTCGAGCGGATGGGGGTGACGTGCTCCCGCATCGCGGCGGCCGCCCCGGCCACCTCCGCCACCGTCTCCCCCTTGCGGCTTAAGCCCAGCAAGAGGCGTGCGATCTGGTCTTCGCTGAAGCGTCCCTCCATGACGCTGTCGATCGTGTCGCGCATCTCGACCATCGAGAGGTGGCAGCCCCCCTCGACACGCTGGACGATGGCCTCGACCGCGGAATCATCCATAAAGCACCCTAGTATGGTGAATTCTCCTTCTCCGTGTTCCTCAGTTTCCTCCGTGGTGAACACTCTGATTTACCACGGAGGACACGAAGGGCACGGAGCGACTTATCCGGCAGCCACCAACATTCCCGGGATTGGAGGATTCGTCAAGCGGCCGTCTGTTGCGAGGTGGGGTGGATTCCCCTAGAATGGCGTCAGGGCCTGCGTCCTGGATGGGATGATCGTTGCCCTCAGCCAAGCGAGTGATGGAATGCTCAAGAAGGTGATTCTCGACGTCGACCCGGGCATTGACGACGCTCTCGCCCTGTGCATGGCGATGTTCGACCCTCAATTGGAGGTGGTCGCGGTGACCGCGGTGGGAGGCAATGTCGCACCGCAACTGGCAACGCGGAACGTGCAAGCGATTGTCGAGCAGCTCGATCCACCCCGTTTGCCGCGATTGGGAGCTGCTTCCTCGCCGGACCATGGCCTGCCCGTCGACAGCCGCCATTTGTTCGGAGTCGACGGCTTGGGCGATGCGGGCCTCGACGTGGCTGAGCTGCGCACCCCGCACCCCTCCGAGAAAATTATATGCGACGAGGTGCGGGCAGCCCCGGAATCGGTGACGATTGTGGCCCTCGGTCCGCTGACCAATATCGCCCGGGCGTTTCAACGGGACCCGGAGCTGCCCTCGCTCGTGGGCCGGATCGTCATGATGGGGGGAGCGGTCACCGGCCCAGGGAACATCACTCCGGCGGCGGAGTTCAACATCTATTGCGATCCGGAGTCGGCCCGGGCGGTGTTCCGCTCGCGCACGACCAAGACCCTGATCCCGCTCGACGTGTCGAACCGGCTGGTTCTGGGCTTCGACTTCCTGACTCAGGTGCCTGACGAGACCACGCGCGTCGGGAAGCTCGTGCGGAAGATTCTTCCGCCCGCCTTTCGGGCCTATCGGCAGGAGCAGGCCCTGGAGGGGATTCACGTCCACGATTCGATCACCCTGGTGGCGGTGACCAACCCGGAATTGTTTGTCACGCAGGAGATGGCGGGCGACGTGGAGGTCCGCGGCGAGCTCACGGTGGGCGCGACTGTTTTCGACCGCCGGCGCGTCCCGGCCTGGCGTCACAACATGGAGGTGGCGGTCGATATGGACGTCCACAAGGTGGCCCAACAGATCATCCGCAATCTGGCCCAGGCCGGCAAGTCCACGCAGTAAGCTGTCAGCAATCAGAGCTTTCAGCCGTCAGCCAGACGGTCATTGGATCGCTGAGGCGGTGGGGCTTGAGTTGCCCCGGCTCTTAGCCTGTGTCCTGAACCGCCGCATCGATGCCGAGCAGTGGAAGGCTGACTTGGTAGAAGTGTTCCAGATAGGGCCTAATCCGGATTATTCGCGCCTCGGGATGTTCCGGCGCAAGGTGCGCGACACTAGCCCGACGCGCAAGCAAGGGTAACTCGTTGCCGCTCCCTCGCTTGCGCTTCGGGCTACTGTTTGACCATGAATAATCCGGTCTGGAAGGTAGGGGCTGAGGGGGCCCGGCGCGCGGAACAAGGGCGGGATACAGGTGAGGTCCTTCAAGGGCCGATTCTTCAGCCGCGCAATTCTTTGCCGGACCTCAGTAATCCGCTTCGGAGACGAAGCAGATCATCGAGCGGGATTCGAGCGTGATGACGCCGTCGACCGGTGGGGCGGGGCCGTCGAGCCGGGGGTAGATGTCGCGCGGGGCCTTGTCGGCCGTGTTGAGGAACAGGCGCCAGGGCAGATCGCGGGCGGCAGCGGGGAGGGAGAAGCGGCACGGCTCGAAGCCCGCGTGGAACATCGTGAGGATGTGGTGCCCGGAGCTTCGCTCGATCTCGAGCGGGCCGGCCGCGCGGGCGCAGCAATCCGGCCCGCCGCCGTTGAGCACTTCGGCCCGCGGCACCGCGGCTAGCATGCACACGAGGCTGCGGTCGTCGCCGTCCCAGTCGACCGGTCCTCCTTGGGCGTTGTACCAACTGACGTCTTTGAGCCCGCCGGGGCAGACCGGCAAGCCGGTGAGGAAATCGATCCGTCGCACGGCCGGCTCGGCCTTGCGGAAGGCGACCAGAGTCTGGCAGAACCGCCGCAGGGCCCGGTGCTTTCGCACCAGGCGCCAGTCGAACCAGGCCAGGTCGTTGTCTTGGCAATAGGCGTTGTTGTTGCCTCGTTGGGTGCGGCGGCACTCGTCGCCGAACAGGAGCATCGGCGTCCCCTGGCTCAACAGCAGGGTGGCGAGCATATTCTTGACCTGGCGGAGGCGGACCCGGGCGACGTCGCGGCGCCAGGTCGGACCCTCGACGCCGTAGTTGTAGCTGTAGTTGTTGTTCTCGCCGTCGCGGTTCTCCTCGCCGTTGGCCTCGTTGTGTTTCTCGTTGTAGCTCACCAGGTCGCTGAGCGGGAAGCCGTCGTGGGAGGTGATGAAGTTGATGCTGTGATAGGGCCGGCGGCCGCCGGGCTGGTAGAGGTCGCTGGAGCCGGCCAGTCGCGTGGCCAGCGGGGCGACCATGTGCGGGTCGCCTCGCCAGTAGCGGCGGATGTCGTCGCGGTAGCGGCCGTTCCATTCGGCCCAGCGATGGGTGGCGAACGTGCCCACCTGGTACGCGCCGGCCGCGTCCCATGCCTCGGCAATGATTTTGGTGTCGGCCAGGAGCGGATCTTCGCCGATCGATTCGACGACCGGCATGTTGGGCAGCAGGTTTCCGCTCCGATCCCGGCTGAGGATCGAGGCCAGGTCGAACCGGAAGCCGTCGACGTGGTAGTTGTGGACCCAGTAGCGGAGACAGTGGAAGATCAACTCGCGGACGATGGGGTGATTGCCGTTGAGCGTGTTGCCGCACCCGCTGTAGTTCCTGTAGCGGCGGCCGTGATCGAGCATGTAGTAGACGCGGTTCTCCAGGCCCTTGAAACTCAAGATCGGCCCCTCTTCGTTGCCTTCCGCGGTGTGGTTGAAGACCACGTCGAGGATCACCTCGATCCCGGCGCGGTGGAGGGCCTGCACCATCTCCTTGAACTCGCGGACCTGGCAGCCGGGCTGATCGCCGGCCGCGTAGCCCCGGTGAGGAGCGAACAGCGCCAGCGGATCGTAACCCCAATAGTTGTGCCGCTCGAACTCGTTGCCGAGGCAATCGTTGATGGGGAATTCGTGGACCGGCATCAATTCCACCGCGGTCACGCCCAGCGACTGGAGATAGGGGATCTTCTCGATGACCCCGAGGTACGTGCCGGGCCGCTTCACCTTGCTCGTGCGCGACCGCGTCAGCCCGCCGAGGTGCATTTCGTAGATGATCGTCTCCGACAACGGGTGCCGCAGGTGGCGATCCTCTTTCCAGTCGAACTCGTCGTCGACCACCACGCACTTCGGCGGCCGGAGGATGCCGTCGGGGGCGGGCAGGAAATTGCCCGCCAAGGCCTTGGCGTAGGGGTCGATCAGGCGGACCTCCGAATGGAAGAGGTGCCCCACTTCCGGGGCAAAGGGGCCGTCCGCCTGGAAATGGTACAACTGTCCGGCCGTCATTCCCGGCACGAACACGCTCCACACGTCCCCCCAACGATTCAGCTCGGCGTCAAAATCGATGATCTCGCACGGTTCAGGGTCCTCAACCTTGCCGTACAAGAGGGCCCGCATCCTCGTGGCCGACCGGCTGAACACCGTGAACTGCACCCCATCATCGTGGAGGATCGCCCCATACGGAAGGGCGTGCGAGAAGCGCAACGATGGAGGCCGCTCGAACATAGTTGGGATTGCCGGGGAGCGTCCCAGGAGGAAACTCACATCCGCTGGGTACCAAGCGTGCAAATCAGTAGCCATGCTGCATCCGTGAGCCAAATCCTAGTTGCAACGCCAAAATACAATAGGACAATCGCAGCCGCAGTGTGAGAAATCCAGATCATATTCTTCGGTAACTCCAGGCTGGAAATGGAGTTCCAGCGTGAGGGCCCGGTCAACCGGCATTATCCGACTGCCCTCGCGCCGTCTGCGCCCGGTCGCGGCGACTTTAGGAATCCTGTAAGAATGTTGCCGCCGGGCGGCAATCCGCTCTGGGGCAAAAAGAACGGACGGCAAGCGACTCACGGGGCTTGCCGTCCGGTGCAGAGTCGGTTCATTCCGGGGAGAATCACGAAAATGCGAAAATACGAGAACACGAAGCCAACGCTAGTGCTCTGTCCAGCATGGTCTGATGGATGAAGCATGACCTCGTGTGGCACAGCCGCCCTCGGCTGTGCGGGGCGGTTTACACAGCCGAGGGCGGCTGTGCCACACATCAAAACATGGCTGACGGAGCACTAGGGTCCGGCCGGCCTGACTGGGACCCCCATTCTTCATGCCCTTCGCGCTTTCGTGATCGCTTCTGCTCACTCTTCCTTCTTCTCCACCTTGTGGAAGACGTCGTGGCAATCGTCACAACTCTGATTCACGGCCGACATTGCCTTGTCGGCTGCCTTGGCGTCCCCCTCGTGGACGGCCCTGTTCAAGGCCGCGGCGGCATCCCGCATCTGGGTGCAGAGACTGCACCACTTGGCCACTTGGTCCGCGCTCTTGGTCTCCGACGTGTCGGCCATCGAGCCTTGGGCAATGACCGCCAGCGTCGCGGAATCGCCCGCGTTGTCCATGGCCTTGCTCTTGAACCTCTCTCCGCGGAGGTTCCGCTTCAGCCGGCTATTCACCAACGGCACCTGCTTCATCAAGTCAGGAAGCGAGGCCGACTTGACCCACTTCAACTCGGCGGGGTTCCCTTCCTTGGAGTCCAACGCCTTCTTGACGGCGGCTAGGCCGGCCTTCGCGGCCTCGAATCCCTTCGCCTGGGTGAGTGCCTGGGCCGCCTTCACCAACCCGGGGGCCGCGGCCTTGTACTTGATGTCCTCATCGTGCAATCCGGCGGCCAATGCCAGGAGGATCAGCGTATTGGAGTCCTTGCCCACCTTGGCCTCGGCCTCCTTGAAAGCGTCTTCCGATTGAACCGACTCCTCCAACCGCGCCACATAAGCGTCGATCTGGGCGGCCACATCCTTGGCCGGGGCGAACGTGGAGACCTTGGGCGCCGCCGGCGGCTCGGCCGCCCTCGCCACGCAGAACACCGCAGCGACCGTCACCATGACCCCCAAGACCATGCGGGATGCGAACTTCATCATCTTCTCCTTTGCACTACGCGCTCTTATCACTCGGACACCGGACGAGCTAGTGTCGCAACGGGCCGATGCACTGTCAAGCGATCCCCACTCCAGGATGGTGCCGTCAGCCGAACCGAAGCTTGTGTGGTTGAAGGAATCGTTGGGGGGAAGGACCGTTCGTCCCGGAGGGACGTTTGAGAGTAGCCCAGCGATTCATCGCTCGGCGCCGGCTCGCCCTGAGAACGTGTTTCGTCCCGTAGGGACGTTTGAAACGGGCCATCGCAGGTTCAAGTGTCCCTACGGGACACGAAGACGCGGTGCGGTTCCCCTACCCAGCGATGAATCGCTGGGCTAATATCAAATGCCCCTCCGGGGCAAGAAGCGTCGAAAGCACTTGCGGAAGTCCTCCTGCGGCCGATCCCAAGCCGGCGCAGATACCCTTCGGATGATTTCGATTGGCCGCTTCTCCATTCCCCCTGAGTGCGGTTAGAATCAAGGCGCCCACTCCACGAACCGGACGCAGCGCATGGCGAAAGCAACCTACAAAGATGCGGGGGTCGACCTCGATCTATACAACGAGGCGATGGAGCGCTTGCCGCGGCTGTTGGGCCGAACGCACACGCCCCGAGTCATCCGGCTGGACCAGGGATTCGCCGGCCTGTTCGAGCTCGACTTCGCCAGCCCCCTGTTTGCCCGCAAGTACCGGGACCCGGTCCTGGTGTCTTGCACCGACGGAGTGGGCACGAAGCTCAAGCTGGCTTGCATGATGGGGATGCACCACACGGTCGGGATCGACCTGGTGGCTATGAGCGTCAACGACGCCCTCTGCTGCGGGGCTGAGCCGCTGTTCTTCTTGGACTACGTGGCCATGCCCAAGGACGACCCGCCGCTGTTGGAGCAGATCGTCCGCGGGATCACCGACGGCTGCCTCGAGTGTGACTGCGCCCTGTTGGGCGGCGAGACGGCCATCCTGCCCGACCTCTACGCCCCCGGCGACTACGACCTGGCCGGCTTCTGCGTGGGCGTGGTCGAGCGCGAGGGCATCATCAACGGCACGGCAATCGCTTCGGGCGATACCGTGCTGGGCCTGGCCTCGACGGGCCTCCACTCCAACGGCTACAGCCTCGCCCGCAAAGTGGTCTTCGAGATCGCCGGCCTGAAGCCGAGCGACCACGTCGACGAGCTGGGCTCGACCGTGGGCGAGGCCATGCTGCGGCCAACGCGGATCTACGTCCGCCCTGTGCGATCCGTGCTCGGCTACTACACGGTCAAGAACGTGGTCCACGGGATCGCCCACATCACCGGTGGCGGGCTGTTTGAGAACCTCGAGCGGATCGTGCCCGAGGGCGTGCAAGTTGTCATCGACCGCGGTAGTTGGCCCGTGCCGCCGATCTTCACCTGGATCAAGCGTCTGGGCGAGATCGACGAGGCGGAAATGGACCGGGTGTTCAACATGGGGATCGGCCTGGTGCTCGTGGTGAGCTCCTTCTATGCCGAGAGCATCCGCCACCAGCTCGCCCGCAGCCGCATCGACACCTGGCCGATCGGCCGCGTCCAGGAAGGCCCCCGCGGCGTGGTGTGGGGCCAATAATGGGACGCGGGGAGCGAATAACCTGACGTGGAGTTATCCTCGTTCCCACGCTCTGCGTGGGAACGCACGATCCGGCCGCTCCGCGGCCTGGGCGAAGAAGGACGCGGAGCGTCCCCCCGCGGACGTTCCCACGCGGAGCGTGGGAACGAGGAAAAGGGGCAAACACGGGTCCCCTCGCCCGCTTCGGCGGGAGAGGGGCAAGGGGTGAGGGCGCACCGATTCGGTTTCGTGTCCGTTGTTCAAGGAGACGTGTCATGTCCCGGCGGTTGGCTCTTGCGATCTTGCCCTTGGTGGGCATCGTGTTCTTGAGCGCGGCGTCAGTGCAGGCCGCGGACGACATCCTCAGGCTGGTGCCCAACTCGGCGCTCGGGTTCGTCGTCGTCAATCGGCTAGGCGACGCCGATGCCAAGCTCCAGCAATTGGGTCGCGAGATGCAGCTTCCCGTGCCTTGGCCGTTGCCCTTCTTGAAGGCGAAAGGCGGCATCGGCGACGGACTCAATGAGAAGGGGACCGCGGCCTTGCTCGCCCTGCCCCCGGGAGGCGGCACCCCGTGGCCGACGCCGATCCTGTTGGTTCCGGTCACCGATTTCGGCAAGTTCCTCCATCAGTTCGAGGCCCAGGAGACCTCTGGAGGGCTTACCAGAATCAACCTTCGGGGCGCCCAGGTTTGGGCCCGCAGCATCGGCGGGTATGCCGCCCTGACCGACATGCTGCACAAGGACGCCCTCGTCAAGACCCTGAAGGTCTCGGAGGCGGTCCCCGAGGCCCTGACCCCGTGGGGCGAATGGGTGGCGGAGAAGGACGTCGCCGTGGTCATCCTCCAGCCCGGGATCAAACTCCTCTCGTTCACGATCCAAGTGGGAATCACAACCCTGAAATCGTCGCTGGCGCAGGCCGGGGACCAGGGGAAGCAGGCCGCGGCCGTGTTCGACATGTATGCGAAGCTGTTCCAGGCTGCGGAGAAGGAGGTCTCGTCGGTCGGGCTCG
>Ga0172371_10004657_pt1 | contig 20639 bp, 20 predicted proteins | sample Lak12m_FD_114543 | JGI IMG/M metagenome (GOLD analysis project Ga0172371, IMG submission 114543) | Freshwater microbial communities from Kabuno Bay, South-Kivu, Congo - kab_022012_12m | ecosystem: Environmental > Aquatic > Freshwater > Lake | place: Democratic Republic of the Congo: South-Kivu... | reverse complement strand
GGGTCTGGCGCTGTCATGTGATACGCGTCTCCTGTCATGCCATAGCCAACTATCTCGCCATATATCTTAGCGTTTCTTTTCTTCGCATGCTCCAGCTCTTCTAATATTGCTATGCCGCAGCCTTCTGACATTACAAAACCATCCCTGTCTCTCTCAAAAGGCCTGGAGGCCCTTTCGGGCTCGTTATTTCTGGTAGAAAGCGCTTTTAACGCGCAAAAACCTCCGATGCCCAGAGTAGTTACGCAGCTCTCTGTCCCGCCAGCGATCATGACATCTGCGTCGCCGTATTGTATTATCCTCATAGCATCGCCTATAGCGTGGGAACCGGATGCGCAAGCTGTTGTAGTGCAGAGATTAGGCCCTTTAACGCCTGTCATTATAGATACATGGCCTGACGCCATATTTACAATCAGCATAGGAATAAGAAAAGGTGATACCCTGGATGGCCCTTTTTCAAGTATTACTTTATGCTGCTCTTCTATTATGCCCAGGCTTCCTATGCCAGAGCCTACCACTACGCCTATTCTATAAGGGTCTTCTTTTGACACATCAATTTTTGAATCATCAATTGCGTTTTTCGCGGCTGTAACAGCGAATTGCACAAATTTCTCCATGCGCCTGACATCCTTGGGGGGAATAAAAGGATGCGGTATAAAATCCCTGATCTCTCCTGCTATGCGGGAGTCGTATTTAGCCGCGTCAAAATAAGTCAGAGGCCCTATGCCGCTTTTCCCCTTAATAAGGCTGTCCCAGAATACGTCTCTCGCGCACCCTATCGGAGAAATTATGCCCAATCCTGTAACCACTACCCTGCGTTTCATAAATGAATTTTGTCCGAATTTATCCCGAGCCGCAATTATTTTTGGTAATATGCGGCGAGGGATTATCATATAAAAATAAGGGGCCAAAAGAGATATAAAAATAGATTTAATAGCTCCTCTAACCCCGCATATTTAAATATTATTTTTTAGTGCCTTTTTCTTCTATATATTTTACAGCATCCCCTACTGTGGTAATCTTTTCAGCGTCTTCGTCAGGAATTTCTATGCCGAATTCTTCTTCGAGCGCCATCACAAGCTCTACTGTATCCAGAGAATCAGCCCCTAGGTCATCTATAAAAGACGCCTCTGGAGTCACCTCTTCTGCCTTCACTCCAAGCTGTTCTGCTATTATTGATTTAACTTTTTCAGCAACTGCCATATGTATTCCTCCTAAATTTTGTGAAACAAAATTTAATCCCGACCTCGCCCCCCCCGCCGCTTTGTTTCGCTTTGCAAAACAAAGCGAAACAGCGGAGGATAGGCAATAGATCCTTATCTTCTATTCAAATTACATCAACATACCGCCATCTACCTGTATCACCTGTCCTGTTATATATGAAGAGCTTTCGCTCGAAAGAAATACGGCTAAATCAGCCACATCCTTTGCTTCTCCAAATCTCGCAAGAGGTATCACAGAAAGCATTTTTTTCTGAACATCCTCAGGCAGCTTGGCTGTCATATCTGTCTTTATGAAGCCCGGGGCTATCGCATTCACGCATATATTACGGGAAGCCAGCTCTTTCGCTACGCTCTTGGTAAGCCCTATTATGCCTGCCTTTGAAGCCGCGTAATTTGCCTGGCCCGCATTACCCATTATTCCGATGATCGACGCAAGATTGACTATCTTGCCATAACGCTGTTTGAGCATAACCTTTGAGACAATCTTAGTACACACAAATGTGCCTTTAAGGTTTACCGCTATTACCTTATCCCACTCATCTTCTGACATCCTTAAAAAAAGATTATCCTTTGTTATGCCAGCGTTGTTAATAAGTATATCCACTTTATTAAATTTGTCAAGAATTTTATCTACCATAGCCTGGACCTGGATAGAATCAGTGACATCAACCTTAAAAGCTAGGCTTTCCCTGCCAAGCGCCTGTATATCCTTTGCTGTCTTTTCAGCATCATCCAGATTTACGTCGCATATAGCTATATTAGCCCCGTATTTTGCGAAAAGAAGCGCTATCTCCCTGCCTATGCCTCTTGCCCCGCCTGTTATAATAGCCATTTTACTTTCTAATATTGATTCGCACATAGCTTTCTCCTTTTAAATTACACATCTGTAACAGGTATCAGGTATCAGGTAAAAGCGTAAGGCTTGTGTTAATAGCTATGCTTGTTACAAGTTACAGGTATCAGGTATCAAGTAAAAGCGTAAGGTAAAGTATATTATGTTTTACCTGCAACCTGCGACCTGTGGCCTGTGACCTGATACTGTTTTCTTACCTGCAACCTGCGACCTGTTACTACTAATTATTTAAAATTATTAACATCCTCTATGGTTTCTATATTATAAACTTTCAACGCAGGATTTATCCTTCTTAACAATCCTTTAAGCACCTTTCCAGGCCCTATTTCAATAAATGTATCGCACCCATCCTGACTAATCCTCATTATTGATTCTTCCCATCTCACAGGGCTGTATAATTGCTTCACAAGATTCTGTTTCACCTCTTCATCTGTCTTTTCATAATCAGTCGTTACATTGCTTACTACAGGCATGAGGAGGGTGGAAAATTTTACCTTATCAAGCTCTTTTGTGAATTCCGCTGCGGCTTCTTTCATGAACGAAGAATGAAAAGGCCCGCTCACATTCAACAAGATCGCCTTTTTTGCGCCCCTTGCCTCAGACAAGGCCATGGCCTTTTGGATAGACTCACGCTTTCCTGAAATAACTATCTGGCCTGGGCAATTTAAATTAGCTATTTCAGAACCTGTCTCCCTGCAAACATCTTTCAGGCCTTCAGCGGAAATCCCTATTATAGACGCCATAGTCCCTGGATTATTTTTAGCCGCCTGCTCCATCAACTCCCCTCTTCTTCGCACTAACCTTACGGCATCTGAAAATCCTAACGCGCCGCTCGCAACCAATGCGCTATATTCTCCAAGGCTTAGCCCGGCGCAGCACACTGGCTCTGCCTTCACTGTAGGGGAGGGTTTGAAACCCTCCCCTACTAATGTCCGCAATGCAGCTATACTTGTAGTTAAAATCGCAACCTGGCTGTTTGCTGTCTGCGTCAATTCTTCTATCGGGCCCTCAAAGCAAAGCCTTTTCAGGCCTATGCCAGGCAAATCTTTTTCCGCCTGGTCAAATATATCCCTGGCTTCAGGGCTATTGTCATATAAATTTTTCCCCATACCAACATATTGAGAACCTTGACCTGGGAAAATATAACAAATTTTCATTTCAATACCTTAACTATGCGGCAGGGACGGTTTAAAACCATCCCCTACGCAAAATTTTACCATTTTATGACCACAGCTCCGTAAGTCAGGCCTGCCCCAAACGCGACAAGCGTGACATTATCGCCTTTCTTGATCCTGCCCTCTTTATTTGCCTCTGCCAACGCAACCGCTGTGGATGCGGAGGACATGTTGCCATATTTTTCTATATTAAGGAATATCTTTTCCTCAGGCAGGCCTATTTTCTTCGCGACAGCCATCAATATCCTTATATTCGCCTGATGAGGTATTAACAGATCTATATCACTGCATAAAAGCCCTGCCTTAGTAACTGCCTTATTGGCGGCATCTGCCATCACTTTTACCGCAAGCTTAAACACTTCATTGCCTTCCATTTTTAAAAAATGGAGTTTATTTTTAACAGTCTCTTCTGTCGCAGGCATTCTGGACCCGCCCGCAGGAAGTTTCAGGAGATTCCCGCCTGAACCATCACAGCCTATAAAACAAGAAACTATCTGCCTGTTTTTGCTTTTTCCTATAACGCATGCGCCTGCGCCGTCTCCAAATAGCACGCATGTAGAGCGATCCTGCCAGTCAACAAGGCTTGTCATTTTCTCTGTGCCTATAACCAGTGCGTTTTTATAAAGCCCTGAATCTACGTAATTTTTTGCTGTAGTTATCCCAAACACAAAACCTGAACACGCCGCGTTTATATCAAAAGCTGCTGCGTTTTTGGCGCCTATCTTATCCTGTATGATACAGGCTGTGGAAGGAAATGCCATATCCCCGGTCACTGTAGCTGCTATTATTAAATCTATATCTTCAGGGGCCAGCCCTGCGTCTTTAATAGCTGCCATGGCAGCCTCTAAGCCGAGGTCGCTAGCGGCAAATTCCTTAGGGGCAATCCTCCTCTCCCTGATCCCGGTCCTTGTCATTATCCATTCATCTGAAGTATCTACCATTTTCTCCAGGTCTTTATTTGTTATCTTTTTATCTGGTAGATAACATCCTAAACCAAGTATACCGGATTGTTCCATTATTATCTCCTTAATAGCTATGTTTGTAACAGGTTACAAGTTACAGGTAACAGGTAGAAGCGTAAGGCTTGTGTTAATAGCTATGCTTGTTACAGGTTACAAGTTACAGGTATCAGGTAAAAGCGTAAGGTAAAGTATATTATGTTTTACCTGCAACCTGTGACCTGTGGCCTGTTACCTGATACTGTTTTCTTACCTGCAACCTGCGACCTGCGACACGATGCTATTTCTTACCTGCTACCTGATATTTTTTCTACGATATGTTGATTTACGTTCTTAACTACCTCTTCTCCTGCCACCCGAATAGCATTTTTTATTGCCTTGGGACTTGACGACCCATGCCCTATTATACATATGCCATTAACCCCAAGAAGCGGCGCCCCGCCATATTCAGCGTAATCCATTTTTTTCTTCATTGATTTAAAAGAGGTGCTGGCTAAAAGAGCCCCGACTACTGATAAAAATCTGCTTTTCAGCTCCCTCTTTAACATCTCTCCAAAGGCATGCGCAACCGCTTCAGTAACCTTAAGAGCGACATTTCCCACAAGCCCGTCACATACTATAACATCACAATCTCCTAGAAAAAAATCCCTGCCCTCCACATTGCCTATGAAATTAAGGCCGGAAGATTCGAGCAGGCTGTAAGTATCCTTCAAAAAACCCGTGCCTTTAGATTCCTCCTCGCCCACATTTAGAAGCCCAACCTTCGGAGATTTTACATTTAATATATACTCTGAATAGGCGCTAGCCATAATGCCATATTGCAAGAGGTGTATCGGCTTGGCATCTATATTAGCGCCCCCGTCTATCATAACCATAGGGCCTTTAAGGGTCGGCATTATAACCCCTATACCAGCCCTCTCTATCCCGTTCAGAAGCCTGCATTTAAGCGTTGCTGCACATACCATGGCCCCTGTATTTCCTGCGCTCACTATAGCGTCTACCTTCTTTTCTTTAGCGAGATTCGACAAGACTACTATGGACGAGTCCTTTTTCCTTCTCACGCTCAATACTGGCTGTTCATGCATCCCTATAACTTCAGAGGCATGATTTATAAATATATTGGAAGGGATTGGCCTGTATTTTTCAAGCTCTTTCTTGATCAACCCTTCGTTGCCGACAAGCGTAATCTCATACCCATATTCCCTTGCAGCCAAGACAGCCCCTTCAACATCTGAAAACGGGGCATTGTCAGAACCCATGGCATCAAGCGCGATCTTAATCATAGCAAAACCTCTATTTCAGGGACAGGAGACAAAGAACAGGGGACAAGGGGAAAACTAATTCCGTGTACGGATTTTAGTTTTTCCCATGCCCCTTGACTCTTGTCCCTACTTCTTTTCCCTCTTCTTCTTCTCTTTAATCTGAATCACCTGCTTACCCTTATAAAAACCGCATACACTGCATACCCTATGCGGCATTTTTGGGGATTTGCAGTTTGGACACACAGCAATATCCTGCACATGAACCTTCTGAGCGCCTCTTCTTTTGCCCTGCCTTGAACTCGAATGCCTTCTTTTTGGTAAAGCCATTATATCCTCCTTATGCGATTATAAAACAACTTGAAAGGTTAAACTCATGTAACAGGTTACAAGTTACAGGTATCAGGTAAAATCGTAAGGCTTGTGTTAATAGCTATGCTTGTTACAGGTTACAAGTTACAGGTATCAGGTAAAAGCGTAAGGTAAAGTATATTATGTTTTACCTGCAACCTGTGGCCTGTGGCCTGATACAAAAAATAATTACTATTTTTCTAACTACACTCGCATTTCCCTACGTTCAGATTCTGCCCACAATTATTGCAGAGCCCTTTGCAATCCGGCTTGCAATTAATCTTCAAAGGCAGATCCAATATCATCTCCTGCCTTATCTCTTCGTCCAACTCTACTATCTCGGCAGGCTTGACGTCCAGTATCAGTTTAAACCTTTTTTTAAAAACATCCTCGAATCTGGCAAGGCATTTCCCACACGTATATTCTACAGGCGCTGCCAGGGCAATATCAACAAATATCTCAGAGCCGCTCTTCAAAACATTCGCCTTTACATCTATAGGCTTAACAAAACTGATGCCTTCTGAATCTATTGAAAGCGCTTCCGGTTTAATCTGCTCTGATAACTCAATCCCTGCCTCTGGTATTTTATCAACATATATCTTCATATTCCCCTACACTAACTTTACAATTCGTGCTATGCACCATTTGTAAAGTTACGGTTATTTGGCAATGCTATAGGTGTCGCGGGCTATCATAAGTTCTTCATCAGTAGAAATCACCATTGCCTTAGTATCCACAGAAATAACGCCTTTAGATATCTCCTCCACAAGAGATGGGTTATTCTCTCCTATGCCTCCTGTAAAAATTACTGCGTCGCAGCCTGACATAATGCCCGCGTAAGAGCCTATATATTTTTTTATCCTGTAGACAAAAATATCCAGCGCCAGTTTTGCTTTTTTATCATAGGCCTTTGCCTTCATCAGTTCGCGCATATCATTACTTAGGCCTGAAACCCCTAGGAGCCCGCTTTTTTTATTGAGCATCTCCACAGCCGCATTAACGCCCATGCCCTCTTTTTCCATTATATATGGTATTATCGCCGGGTCTATCTCGCCTGAACGCGTGCCCATCACAAGGCCTTCCAGAGGCGTAAACCCCATGCTCGTGTCAATAGCCCTGCCGTTTTTCACCGCGGTTATGCTGCACCCATTGCCGAGATGGCACGTAATAAGCCTCAGTTCTTTTAAGGGCCTTCTCAAGGCATCAGCTGCCTGTTCAGAGACATATCTGTGGCTTGTGCCATGAAAACCATATCTGCGAATCCTGTATTTTTCATAAAATCTATACGGGATCGCGTATAGATACGCATGCTCTGGCATATCGCAATAAAAGGCTGTGTCAAAAACAGCTACATGAGGAATACCAGAGAGCATCTTCTTCGACGCATTTATTGTCAAAAGGCTCGGCGGATTATGAAGCGGCGCCAGCTCAATAAAATCCTCTATGGCCTTTATAACCTCGTCATTTATTAAAACAGATTTGCTGAACCTGTCGCCTCCATGCACAATCCTATGGCCAACAGCATCTATTTTAGGCCCTGCCTTTTCCAGTATAATTCGTATGGCCTCTTTATGGCTCGGAATCTTTTCCCCTATTCTCTCCAGAAGCCCCTTATCTAACAACCGCTCTAGGCCTTTTTGTATGTCAAAGAGTTTGTATTTTATTGAAGAACTGCCGCTATTTAAAACAAGGATTACCATATAAAATATCCTGATAGGGGAGGGTTTAAAAAACCCTCCCCTGCATAATTTTTAAACCAATAAACCGCCCTGTGCCCTGACAGCTGTTATCGCAACAGCATCTACTACATCCTGAAAATCGCAGCCGCGCGACAGGTCGCTGGCAGGCTTTTGCAGGCCCTGGAGCAAAGGCCCTATTGCTCTCGCCTTTGCAAGCCTCTGCGTCAGCTTGTAAGAAATATTACCAGCATCCAAGTTTGGAAATATAAAAATATTCGCCCTTCCTTTAATCCTTGAGGAAGGGTCTTTTCTTTCAGCCACTTCCGGGACCACCGCGCAATCAATCTGTATCTCTCCGTCTATAAGCAAATCCGGCTCTCTCTGTATGGCAAGCCTGGTAGCTTCTTGAACCTTTCGAATACTTTCTCCGGATCCGCCGCTCCCTTTGGTAGAATAACTTAACATGGCAATCTTTGGCTGGTCATCTAAAAGTATTCTGGCCATCCTTGCGCTTGATATGGCGATATCCGCGAGTTCTTCAGCTGTTGGATCCGGGACAACCCCCGCATCAGCATAAATAAAAACTCCGCTTGACCCAAGGCTTTTATCATCTAATATTAAAAGCGTCGAGCTGGAGACAGTTTTAATATCCTTAGCAGGCCCTATACAGTGTATGGCCGCCTTTGCGACATCACGGGTTGTTGTGGAAGCGCCTGCCACTGTGCCATCCGCGTCCCCTGCGCTGGCCATAAGGCTGGCATAGAAAACAGGGCTCCTAGCGATTATTTTCAGCGCCTCTTCAGGGCTGACCTTTTTATGCCTGCGCCTTTCGCAATAAAGCGCCGCGTATTTATCCAGATCTTTGGATTTTCTGTTGTCTATTATCTCCACGCCGCTTAGATCTATGCCCTCTTTTTTTGACACCCTGCAGGCCTCTTCTGGATCGCCTATCAAAACAGGGATAGCTATTCCGGACCTTAAAATATACTCTATAGCCTTTAAAACTCTTTCATCCTTCGGCTCTGATAATAAAATCTTTTTTCTTGTTTTCCGAGCACGTTCATATATGCCTTCTAAAAATTCCATGACATCCGCCTCTTTTTTATTTTAACAACAGCTTTGATCTAATCGCTTTCTCAATAAAACCGGGCACAAAACCTTTCAAATCCGCCCCAAGCGCGGCAGCCTCTTTTATCAGCTTCGAGGAAAGATAAGAATATGATTCCGAGGGCATCATAAATATTGTCTCAACATCCTTGGAAAGTTTTCTGTTTGTAAGCGCCATTTGAAACTCATACTCAAAGTCTGATATCATCCTAATGCCCCTTATGACAACCTTTGATTTTTTGCCCTTCACATAATCTACCACCAGGCCATGAAAATCATCCACATCAACGCCTTTCATGTTCACAGTGGCCTTTTTTAAAAGCTCCACCCTTTCAGAGACATTGAAAAGAGGCTCTTTCTCGCTATTATGCGCCACTGCGACAATAACCCTGTCGAATATTTTGATAGCCCTTTTTATAATATCCAGATGGCCATATGTAACAGGGTCAAAACTGCCTGGGTAAATAGCTATATTTTTCATCATATTACAAACGCCTGCCTTAGAGACATGAGACAAGGGACAGGAGACAAGGGGAAATGGTAAAAGCATTGTTTTTTTACTCTACCCATGTCCCTTGTCCCCTGTTACTTGTCCTTTGTTATAAAATTCCAATAATGTGTCGCCGTATTTAGATGACCTGATTTTCTCAAAGATACCGAGTTTTTCAGGAAGGCTCTCTTTTTTAAATACCTCTGCTATTATCAAAACGTTGGGCGTTAGTATATCACAACTGGATAAGCCTATCAAGGTATTTTTAGCCAGGTCTGTATGATAAGGGGGGTCGAGAAATACAATATCGTAGGGGCGGGTTTCAAACCCGCCCCTACGTAAAATATCTATACAATCTTTATTATATATATGATACGCAACCTGTGAAATGCCAACCTTATTCAGGTTTCTCTTTAAGATAGAGACGCAATTGCGGTTATTGTCAATAAACATCGCTTTTCCTGCGCCGCGCGATAACGCCTCTATGCCAATCGCTCCGCTTCCGCAATAAAGATCCAGAAAATTTGCCCCGGCAATCCTGTTCTTGAGTATCTCAAACAAGGACTCTCTCACCTTATCAGATGTAGGCCTTATCCCGCCTGGCATCTCTATGATCCTGCCTTTATAATTTCCCGCTATTATTTTCATACTAACCTTTGTACCGCTGCGTCGGAGGGCAAAAGCCCGCCGGAGCAGCGGGACAGGTTTAAGCTCATCCTACCGAAGCTAATGCCAAATCCTCTTTGCTAAATTTAGAGAGAAGGTTGTCCCTGATCAGCCTGTTTTCAGGAAGCCTTAAAAATCTGTCTCTTTTAATCAAGTCAAACGCCTCCTGTTTTGCAATCTCCAGCAAATCCCTGTCCCTGACTATATTGGCAATCTTTAACTCTGGAAGGCCATGCTGCCTTGTGCCAAAAAATTCGCCTGGCCCCCTTATCTCAAGATCAGCCTCAGCTATCTTAAAGCCATCCTGGGTCTCAAGCATAGCATTTATCCTATGCTTTGCGTCTTCGCTCTTTGGCTCGCTTATCAAAATACAGTAAGACAAGTGCTCGCCCCTTCCTATCCTGCCTCTTAATTGATGTAACTGGCTAAGCCCAAACCTTTCAGCATGCTCTATAATCATTACAGAAGCATTGCTTATATCTACGCCGACCTCTATGACCATAGTAGAAACCAGCATATCTATTTTGCGATCCTTAAAATCATGCATCACCGCCTCTTTTTCCCTTGATTTCATCCTGCCATGCAAGAGCCCAATCTTTAAGTCAGGGAAACGCCCGCTCAAGTCTTTATGCATTTTAACAGCCGCCCTCATATCTGATTTCTCGGACTCATCTATTATCGGATAAACAACATACGCCTGCCTGCCTATCCTTATCTGCTCTTCTGCGATTTTATAAGCCTTTTCTCTGTTCTTTTCCTCAAAGAAAAATGTCTTGATTTCGCCTCTGCCAGGCGGCAATTCATCTATTGTTGAGACATCCATATCACCATAGACAGTCAATGCCAGGGTCCTTGGTATAGGAGTAGCTGTCATAACAAGTATATCGGGATTTCTTGATTTTGACTGCAGCATAGCTCTTTGCATCACTCCGAATTTATGCTGCTCATCTATGACCACAAGGCCCAGATTTTTGAAATTCACTCCTTCCTGAATCAAGGCATGAGTGCCTATAACAATATCTGCCTCGCCTATATCTATCATCTGGTATCTGCGCCTGCGCTCCTCTTCTTTTAAATCTCCGGACAAAAGCATTACATTTATTCCAAGGCCATTTGTAAGCGTTTTGACATTTCTATAGTGCTGTTCTGCAAGTATTTCCGTAGGGACCATTAGAGCACCCTGATACCCATTCTGCACAGTCAATATGAGCGCATACAAAGCCACTATTGTCTTTCCGCTGCCCACATCCCCCTGCAAAAGCCTGTTCATGGGCTTCTGGCTCTTCATGTCCTCTTCTATCTCGCTTATCACCCTTGCCTGGCTTTTTGTCAGCTGAAAATCCAGGTTATTTTTAAATCTTCCTATCATATCGCCATCCACGCTATGGCTGTAACCGGTCAAATCTATTTTAATATTGGCTCTCTTTAACGCAATTCCTGTCAGCAATATTAAAAACTCGTCAAATATAATCCTCTCTCTGGCTTTTTTCAAAACCAGGCCGCTGACAGGAAAATGAATATTCCTGACAGCCTCTTTAAGCGCTATAAGATTGTTTCTTCTACGCATCTCAAAAGGCAGTATCTCAATAATCTCATCCGCATAATTATCCACTGTAAATTTCATTATATTCCTGAACCACCGCTGGTTCAGGCTTTCAGTAAGGGGATACACAGGCACAATCCTGCCTATATGCGCAAAGTCCTCTTTGGTGCCTGTCAATACCTCGTATTCTGGGTTATTTATCTGCAGGTAATTATATCTCTCTACCTTTCCGCACAAAATTAATTCCTGGCCTATCTTAAACCTGTCTTTCATATACGGCTGATTAAACCATGTCGCGTGAATAACCCCGGTAGAATCTCCGACAGCCACCTGAAATATGCTCATGCCTCTTTTTGATATACGCTCCCCAAAGGTAAGCACCCTGGCCTTTATGGTCTCAAGGTTTCCAGGCCTTACCTCTCCGACCTTCTTTATCCTGCTCCTGTCCTCGTGCCTGCGCGGAAAACAATAAAGCAGGTCATGGACAGTCTCTATGCCCAGGCGGCTTAATACGCTTAACCTTGAAGGCCCAACGCCCTTGATAAATCTCGCGGAGATATTCAAATCTTTCATCTTTAAAAGCCCATCTATCAGCTTGACGCCCGCGCGAAGCTCGTTTCATTCGCTTCGCTACTCCAAAAGATTGCGGAGTAGCAGAGTGACTTGTCCTGAGCGGAGTCCCGAACTTGTCGAGGGACGAAGCCGAAGGAAGCTCCGCGCAAATAAGGAAATTCCTGTACTATCAAGTTACGGTATCAGGCTGCTTTAAGATTATCAGTCCATTCTGGTATACGTTTACGTTTTATCGTATTCATAACCTGCCGGAAACCATTAGTAAGGCCAGCCCCTTCGGCTAACCTGATAACCTTCATGTATTCTCTTGCCTCGATCCTTCTATCTATCTCCGGATACTTATTGGCCAAATGGCATGAATAATACTGGGCCATTATATTAACATAAGTATCCGGAGACAACTCATGAGCGATAAACTCAAATATCTTCTGACTGCCAGCTAAATCTTCAGGCAGGACAAGATGCCTTATTAAAAGCCCCCGTTTAGCAATACCTTTTTCTATCTTTAAATCCCCTACCTGCCTATACATCTCTTTTACAGCAGTCTTATTGATCTCGAAATAATCCACGGCATTTGAATATTTTTTAGCCGCCAAGTTATCAGAATATTTCATATCAGGCATATAAATATCTATTACCCCATCTAAAATACCCAGCGCCTCTATTGATTCATACCCACCGCAGTTATAAACCAGCGGGACAGTTAAACCTTTATCCCTCGCAATAAAAACAGCCTCTAAAATCTCAGGCATATAATGCGTAGGTGTAACAAAGTTTATATTATGGCAGCCCTCATTCTCTAATTTCAGCATCATGCCGGCTAATTCCTTCGCGCTCACTTCTTTGCCCTGGCCTGACTGGCTTATGGGATAATTCTGGCAGAACACGCATCTCAAACTGCAATGTGTAAAAAAAATAGTGCCTGAGCCATTAACGCCAGAAATAGGCGGCTCTTCTCCAAAATGGGCGTGAAAACTTGACACCATTGGCAGGAGCCCTGCCTTGCAGAAACCTGTCTGGCCCTTAAGCCTGTTTACCCCGCATTTTCTAGGGCAAATACTGCATTTTTCCATTAATTTATAAGCTTTATTTACTTTATTATCCATATTATGCGGACATTCTTTCTCTAACTTTACAAATGGTGCATGGCACGAATTGTAAAGTTAGAGAAGAAGGATTTTTCTTGCATATAAGATTATATTATGTTATCATTCTAACCTAAATCATAGCACAAATAAAGGAGATTCATACATGTCAAAAGTTTGCGAAATATGCGGAAAAGGGCCTATGTCCGGAAGGACCATCGCGCGAAGGGGCCTTGCAAAAGCAAAAGGCGGAGTAGGGTTAAAAATAACAGGGGTTAACCGAAGAAAATTTATGCCCAACCTGCAGATAGCAAAGATTATCCTAAAAGGATCTGTAAAAACAATAAAGATATGCACGTCCTGCCTTAAGGCCGGCAAGATTCGGAAGGCTTAATATCCTCTATCTTCAACTGAACAACGCTTGTGCCCTGCCAATTATTAATCGAGACAGTATAGGCCATATCAAACACAGGGTTATTTTTCAGCGCTAGCTCTATATCCGCATCCTTAGCCAGGCCAAACCCTATTGCGTCAAAGTTTTTCCTGCCGTCCGTAACCTGAAATTTTATATGCTCTCCTTTCAGCACCCTTAACGGCATCCTTAACCTAAGATTCCTGGAACAGAATACAGGCTCCGGGTTCCCTTCTCCAAAAGGCTCAAGCCCTGCTATATCCTCTGCTGTTTTATAATCAAGGTCACTCAGCTCCACATCCATATCAATAGATATAGACCTGGTTAAATCCTCTTTTGCCATAATGCCTGCGGCTAACTCATTTATTGATTTTGTGAACTCTGGCAGGTTTTCTTCAAGTATTGTCAGGCCGCACGCATATTGATGGCCTCCGTATTCTTTCAGGAACCCTTCGCAGCTCGCGAGCGCCTCAAACAAATGAAAATTCTCTATAGACCTTCCCGACCCCCTTCCTACACCGTCCTTTGTAGAAATAAGGATCGCGGGCCTGTTAAATTTATCTGATATTCTCGAGGCCACTATGCCTATTACGCCTGTATGCCAGTCTTCATTATGAAGCACTATCACATTATGATCTTTAAAATTCACATCCCTGTCTATTTTGGATATAGCCTCCCTCAAAGTATTTTTCTCAATCCTCTGCCTCTCCTGATTTGCCTCATTTAACCTTATGGCAAGCCCCTTTGCCTTTTCATCGTCATCTGTCAACAAAAGCTCCACAGCCGTGCCTGCGGAGCCAAGCCTTCCAGCCGCGTTTATCCTCGGGCCTAATATAAAACCTATCTCATAAGCCCCCACATTCTCCTTCTTAATGCCGCTCACATCTATAAGCGCTTTTATGCCTTTGTTTGAGCCATGGCCCTTTAATAATTTCAACCCCTCTTTCACAAGTATCCTGTTTTCCCCGGTTATAGGGGACACATCAGAGATCGTGCCAAGCGAAACAAGATCGAGGTGTTTCCATATTTCCCTGTTATCCAACTCAGCGCTCAATGCCTGGCATAATTTAAAAGCCACGCTGACCCCTGAGAGGTCTTTGTCAGGATAAGCGCAGCCTTTCTGATGTGGATTTATTACAGCAAAAGCATTCGGCAACACCTTTGGAGGCTCATGGTGGTCAGTAATTATGGTATCTATGCCATATCCATTTAACCCGTTTACTTCTTCGTTGCTAGATATACCGCAGTCTACTGTTATAACCAGGCTGGCTTTTATCCTTATAGCCTCTTCTACCCCGTTCGACCCTAATCCATAGCCTTCAGTAAGCCTGTCAGGGATAAAGTAGGCAGCGTCTGCCCCAAATTCACGCAGGGTAAAGAGTAAAAGCGCTGTAGAAGTTACGCCATCCACATCATAATCGCCATGGATAAGTATCTTTTCTTTTTTATCCAAAGCCTTTTTTATCCGGAAAACAGCTTCGCGAAGGCCTTTCATAAGAAAAGGATTATACAGTTCAGAGATAGAGCCGTTTAAAAACGCCTTTATCCTGCCAATATCCCGCATGCCGCGGTTTATAAGCAACTGTGAAATCACAGGAGAAATAGGAAGGCTGTCGCTCAGGTATTTCCTGAGCGACAGATCAGGTTTTTTTATATACCAGCGTTTCATTTAGACTGCTTTCCCTGCCAGGATATAATAAGAGGCGATGCTATATATACCGTTGAATACACCCCTGATATCATGCCGGCCAGAAGCACAAAAGAAAATGGCCTTAATACCTCTCCGCCAAATAGAAATATGGAGACAACGGCCAATAGCGTCATAAAGCTTGTAAGCACTGTCCTGGAGAGGGTTTGGTTAACGCTCATATTCACAATCTCTTTCATAGAGGCCTTGCGGTATAGTTTTGAATTTTCCCGTATCCTGTCATATATTACGATAGTATCATTTATAGAATAGCCAGCTATAGTAAGAAGCGCCGCGATAATATTTAAATCCATTTCTCCGCCTGCCATAGCCAAGGCGCCCATGCCTACAGCCACGTCATGGAAAAGCGCTATTATGCCTGCTGAGGCATATATTATATTCTTAAACCTGATCCCTACATAGATCAATATTCCCCCAAGGCTCCACAAGAGCGCCAACAGAGCGTTTTTCTTTAAATGCCTTCCGACAGAAGGCCCGACCTTTTCAACGCGAAGAAGCTCTGAAGGGTTATTCGTAAAACTGGACTTAAATGCTTCCCCGATTTTAGTTGTTTCATCAGCCGCTGTCTTCACTAAAACCTGGTTTTTATTAGCGAACTGCTGTATAGTGGCATCTTTTATGCCTATGGCGTCTATAGATTTCCTGACGTCTTCCGCGCTGATTGGCATTGAGAAAGAATATTCCTGTATCTGGCCGCCTGTAAAGTCAATCCCGTACATCTTTTCACCGCGCATGAAGAATGTCCCAATCCCAGCCACGAGCACAATTATCGAAAGGGTATAAGCAATCCAGCGCTTGCCTATAAAATCAATATTCGTCTTAGGAAACAGCTTCAGCATAGGTATCTTTGTAAAATTTTTATTATTAGAAAGGACCTCAAAAACAATACGGGTCACAAATATGCCTGTGAACATGCTGGCGATCAAACCTATGCTAAGGGTTACGCCAAAGCCTTTTATCGGGCCTGACCCAAACTGAAATAAAAGGGCAGCGGCTATTAACGTGGTTACATTTGAGTCTAATATCGCGCTGTATGCCTTGTCGTAACCAAAAGATATGACGCTCCTCATATGTTTGCCTGTTGTCATCTCCTCGCGCATGCGCTCAAATATAAGGACATTAGCGTCTACCGCCATGCCGATAGTAAGTATCATGCCTGCTATACCTGGCAATGTCAGCGTAGTATGCACCCATCCGAGCGTCCCGAGTATTATTATAAAGTTCAGAAGCATGGCAAAACTCGCTATTATCCCTGCAAAGAAATAATAAGCCACTATAAATATAAATATAAGGATCAGCCCTATTATTGAAGCGCGGATTCCGCTGTTTATGGAATCGCGGCCCAATAGAGGCCCTACTGTCCGTTCCTCTTCTATATAAATCGGGGCGGGCAAGGTACCTGCGCGTAAAACTATTGCCAGGTCTCCTGCCTCTTCTACCGTAAACTTCCCTGTAATGCTGGCTCTGCCTGAAGGAATCCTTTCGTTAATCCTTGGGGCTGAATGGACCTTGCCATCCAGGACAATCGCCAGCCGCTTTCCTGTATTTGCTCCTGTTATCTCGGAAAACACAGCCGCGCCTTTTGCGTTAAACTCAATTGCTACATAAGGCTGGTTAAAACTAGACTGATCGAATTTTACCTCTCCGTTTACAAGGGTATCTCCCGTAAGAAGCGTCTCCTTACGTAACAAAATCTTTTCTTTTTCCACATCTTTCAGCTCGCAACCTTCTGGGATCTCGCCCTGCAGCGCCTTAGAATACAAGTCCTGATTATCCTCTACAAGCTTGAATTCTAGGAGAGCGGTTTTGCCGATAAGCTCTCTTGCCCTTTCCCTGTCTGTAACGCCTGGGAGCTGGACAACTATCTCATCGGTCCCCTGTCTGTAGACAGAGAGTTCCTTCACTCCAAATTCGTCAATCCTGTTGCGTATAATTTCCAGGGCCTTGGCAGGCGCGTCTTCCTTTGCCTCATCTGGAAGCTTTGACGTATCCACCTTAAGCAAGAGATGCATTCCTCCCTGCAGATCCAGGCCAAGGTTAATCTTTTCCTTCAGAGGCAGCATACCCATAAGCGCGAATATCAGGACGCCGAGGGCTAAGGCTATCCTCCATTGCAGATTTTTAGTCATTCGAACCTCCACGGCTTTTCTTTACATACCCGACTGCGTTTTTATTTATCTCTATCTTTACGTTCTCATCTATCTTAAGCGTTAATGTGGTGTCTTTCACGTTTAATATGGTGCCGTGGATTCCGCCTGTAGTCACAACCTCATCATTTTTATTAAGGCCAGACAACATCTTTTCATACTCTTTCTGCTTCTTCTGCTGCGGGCGTATCAGCATAAAATAAAATATCACGAATATTAATATGATTGGTAAAAAATTAGCTATCATTGCCGCGCCTGAATTACTTTGCATAAAACCTCCCATGTTTAGAGACAAGGGACATGGAACAAGAGACAAGGGAAAAACTAAGATCCATACACGGAATTAGCTTTTCCTTGTCCCATGTCCCCTGTTCCTTGTCCCTACTCAAAACACCTTATATTTAAACTCCCTCTTCAGCTCAGTGAACTTATCCTCTCTAATCGCCTCCCGAATCCTATCTAATAATTTTACATAAAAATATACATTATGTAAAGAAGTAAGTCTTAATCCCAGTATTTCTTCTGTGTTAATCAGATGCCTTATATATGACCTGGAATAGTTTTTACAGACGACGCAATCGCAGGATTCGCTCAAGGGCCTTAGGTCTTTGGAATACTCCCCATTTCTTATAATAATCCTGCCTTCATTGGTATACGCCGCGCCGTTCCTCGCGTTCCTTGTGGGGACAACGCAGTCGAACATATCAACTCCCATCTCTATCGCGTTAAAAAAATCGTGCGGCATGCCAACGCCCATCGCATACCGCGGCCTATCTATAGGAAGGTACCTCACAGCATTCCCCATCATCTCATACATGAGTTCAGCGGGCTCTCCCACGCTTAAACCACCGATAGAATATCCGTCAAATCCAATATCCACAAGTTCCTCTGCAGCCCTCTTACGCAAATCCGCATAAGTGCTCCCTTGTACTATTCCGAACAATAATCTTTTACCTGTTACCTGTAACTTGTGACCTGTAACCCTTTTATTGAATTCTTCTTTCGCCCTCTTCGCCCATCTGTTTGTCAAAGCGAGCGACTGTTCAGCTTTATCTTTTGCGCTCGGGTAATGCAGGCATTCATCTAAAGGCATCATTATATCGCTTCCAAGATCATGCTGCAGCTGCACGACTTTTTCAGGCGTCAAAAAATGCCTCGAGCCATCCACGTGAGAATTAAATTCAACCCCTTCTTCCCTGACCTTCATCAATGTCGCCAGGCTGAATACCTGAAATCCCCCGCTATCTGTAAGTATCGCCCTGTCCCACGACATAAACTTATGAAGCCCGCCCGCATTCCTGATAATTTCCATGCCTGGCCTGAGATACAGATGATAGGTATTCCCGAGGACTACACTAGCTCCGCAGTATTTAACCTCTTCGCTGGAGAGCGCCTTAACTGTTGCCTGGGTGCCTACAGGCATAAATACAGGCGTCTCAATGGCGCCATGAGCTGTTTCCAGCATCCCGATTCTCGCATTCGTAAACTTATCTTTGTGAATTACCTTAAACATATAACCTATCCCGCCGACGCAGCGGGACAAACATGTCCCGCTGCGTCGGCGGCTATATTATCAACATCGCGTCCCCATAAGAATAAAATCTGTATTTCTCTTTTATAGCCTCTTCATACGCCTTAAACATAAGTCCTCTTCCGCAAAATGCCGCGACAAGCATCAAAAGCGTTGTTTTAGGCAGATGAAAATTTGTTAAAAGGCATTCAACCAATTTAAATTTATATCCAGGATATATAAATAAATCCGTCCACCCTCTTTCAGCTGACAGCTGACAGCTTTCAGCTTTCAGCTGAATCGTCTCTAACACTCTTGCGCTTGTTGTCCCAACCGCAACCACCCTGCCTTTTTTATTGCTTAATCTTTCTATTGCCTTGTTTTCTATTTCAAAATATTCCTTTTCCATTTTATGCTCTTTTATATTTCCAGCGCTAACAGGCTTAAATGTCCCATATCCCACATGAAGCGTAACATATTCTATATCCACGCCCTTTTTGGAAATTTCCCTTAATAGGTTCTTTGTAAAATGCAGGCCAGCTGTAGGGGCCGCTATAGCGCCTTTTTTAGACGCATAAACAGTCTGATACCTTTCCATGTCATAATCCGCAGGCTCCCGCTTCATATAAGGCGGCAGCGGCATCTGGCCTGATCTATCTAATAATTTTTCCAAATCATCTTTAGCATCGAATCTCAGAAATCTCCTGCCATTTTCTATTCTAGTAATTTCTGCGCAAAATTCTCCCCCCCCAAAAACAATCCTGTTCCCTATCCTGCACCCCCTCACAGGTTTCAAAAGCGCCTCATATTCATTTCCAACCTGCGGCCTGTGGCCTGTAACCAAATTTAATATTAAAGCGTCTACCTTCCCGCCTGTCTCCTTCCTGCCAGCAAGCCTTGCAGGCAAAACCTTTGTATTGTTTAATATTAAAGTATCGTTTGGGCTAAGATAGTTTACGATATCCCTAAAAATCCTATGCTCTATCCTGCCAGTATCTCTATGCAAAACAAGAAGCCTTGACCCGTCTCTCTCTTTGATAGGAGACTGCGCGATCAACTCCTTTGGAAGATTATAGTCAAAATCAGATATTCTCATTGCCTGCGGCTTATAAACAGCATTATGATTGAAAGGATAACGCTTAAGAGGATAGAAGTGGCTAATGGGAAAAAGAATGAAAAATTCTCTTTTTTAACATAGATATCTCCTGGAAGTTTGCCTAACCATGGGATTTTACCTGCAAATATAAAAAAAATCCCCGTTATCACCAAAATAATCCCTAAAAAAAATAGAATTTTCCCAAATCCATTTATATCAATCATGGTATATTATGGCGATGTAGGGGAGGGTTTCAAACCCTCCCCTACAGTTTTACGCGTTCCAATTCTGAAAATACACATCCGCAGTATTTCTGCCTGTATAGATTTTCCTTTTTCGCCTGCTCCTGAGCCGCCTTAAAGCCTGGCCTGAAATCCTGATAGTAAAAACCGACACCTTTTGCTCTGGCTATCTTCTCCCCTATCGTTACAATTTTTTCATGGTTCTGATACGGGCTTATAAGAAGGGTCGTTGTAAAGGCATCAAAACCGTTGTCTTTCGCGTAATCCGCAGACTTTAAAAGCCTCAGCTCCCAGCAAAGGCTGCATCGCTCTGCAGGGGACGGTTTAAAACCGTCCCCTGCGTTATTAGAAAAAATAAATCTAAAATATTCCTCCATTTTATAATCCGGAAATATTATTTCAAACCCTGTGTTTTCTGCGGCTTTCAACAAAGTATCCTTGCGCCTCTTGTATTCGCTGGGCGGGTGTATATTGGGATTATAAAAAAACCCTCTCACTTCTTTAAACTTCGCGTTCAATAATTCTTTGATGGGATAAATCGCGCATGGCCCGCAGCAGATATGC
>Ga0172371_10004656_pt1 | contig 20641 bp, 18 predicted proteins | sample Lak12m_FD_114543 | JGI IMG/M metagenome (GOLD analysis project Ga0172371, IMG submission 114543) | Freshwater microbial communities from Kabuno Bay, South-Kivu, Congo - kab_022012_12m | ecosystem: Environmental > Aquatic > Freshwater > Lake | place: Democratic Republic of the Congo: South-Kivu... | reverse complement strand
TTGACTGATCTTTTGCAGGCAGTGGGCCAGCGAGGTCATGTCGATGGCATTTTTGTCCGTTGCCCGGGCCAGGATTTGGTAGGATTTTGTGCTCAACAGCATGGTCATGGCCTCATCAAAGGTGATCGGTGCCAGGTTGAAGGCCACGTCCTTCATGACCTCGACATAGATGCCGCCTAGGCCAAACATCAACATGGGCCCAAATTGGGGATCGCGGTGCATACCCATAATGACCTCGAGACCATGGTCAAGCATCTTTTCGATGTAGATGCCGTCAACCCAGGCCAGCGGTGCCCGTTGACTCACGCGCAGCATCATCAGGTCAAAGCCATCCTGCACGGCCTGGCGATTCACCACATTGAGCTTGACGCCGGCGTTGTCTTGTTTGTGGATAATGTCTGGCGAACAAATTTTCATGACCACCGGATAGCCAATTCGTTCAGCCTGCTCAACGGCATCCTCCAAAGAAATAGCCAGATGTCCCTCCGGAACTTGAAAGGCGTAGGCCTTGAGGATGTCTTTGGCCTTGATTTCGGTGATGTGCTGGCGATCGCTGCGCTGGTGACGAAAGAGAATTCTCTCCACTCGACGACGATGAACTTTGAACCTCGTCACCACCCGAGGTGGCCGGTGACGCCATTCGGCGTAATCGCACATGGCCTTCAAGGCGGTAATCGATCGCTCGGGTAAATCGTAGTTGGGAACCCCTCCATCTTGTAACACGGTACGCGATGCAGTTGGTGTTTCCCCCATCAGACAGGCCAGTAGTGGTTTTTTGCCATGGTTGCAGCGAACGATTGCCTTGGCAATGGCCAGCGAATGTTCGGCAGGCTCATGGGCTTGATTGACGGCGATGACCACGATCGCATCGATATTGGGGTCGTGCAGGGCGAGCTCGATGGCGATGGCGTAGTGGTCGGCGGTGGCGTCGGCGAGGAGGTCAAGGGGATTGTAAATTGTCGCCGCCGGATGGAGTTGCCCTCGGAGTGCGGCTGAGCTTTTTGCTTCAAGGTAGCCAGCGGTCAGGCCCAGACGTTCGATGGCATCGACGGCCATGATGCCAGGGCCACCGGCATTGGTGAGTACTAAGATGCGATTGCCCAACGGCAAGGGTTGGCTGGCGAAGGCGGTGGTGTAGTCTAAGAGGGCGCAGACCGATTCGGCGCGGATGACCCCAGAACGTCGGAAGGCCGCGCCATAGGCCACGTCTTGGCTGATCACTTCCCCTGAGTGGGCGGCTACCGCTTTTCGACCGGCCAAGGTGGTGGCCGCCTTGAGGATGACAACTGGTTTGCGGGAGGTGGCATATTCGGCCGCCTTAACGAAACTGTCTCCGGCGTTGATTCCCTCTAAATATCCAACAATTACCGATGTCTGCTGATCAATGGCCAAGGCCCGCAAGAGATCGATTTCAGATATCCCCGCCTTATTGCCGACACTGATCATCTTGGCCAGACCGAGACGATTTGTCACCAAGTTATCTAAAAAGAGGGAACAGATGGAGCTGGACTGCGAGATCATGGAAATGCCCCCGGCAGCTGGTCGTTGCGTAGTCGCCAAGGCAAAGAGATGATGGTTGTGGTTAATGAATCCCAGGGAGTTTGGCCCAAGGAGCCGCACATCTCGCCGCAGGCAGAGGTCGGCAATCTCCTGCTCCAGCTCTGCCCCGGCCTCGCCCGACTCCTTGAAGCCGATGGAGTAGATAACCACCGCCTGAGCGCCTGCTGTGATAACGTCTAGCACCGCCTGCTTGCACAGGGGGGCGGCAACGGCAATCAGACCTAAATCAATGCGACCGCTAAATTGGCTAAGATGGTGATAACAAGGCAGTCCAAGGATGCTCTCCGCCTCCGGGGTGACGGGGACGATCGTGCCGGCAAAACCACCTGCCAGTAGATTGGCAAGCAGGCGGTGGCTAAAAGAGCCCGGGGTGTGAGAGGCACCGATGAGGGCAATGGCTTGTGCTTGGAAGAGGGGTTCAAGCATGAGGTGTGTCGCTGAGCAAGGGGAGCATGGGATCAAGGGTAAATCCAGCCTCGGCCAAGGCTTGATGCACCGCCCGGAGATTCATGGTGTTCACGCGGATGGTGATTGTTTCGTCGCAGGCTGCTGGCAAGGCTGATCCCTTGCGTACCACCCGGCTGAAGTGGATATCAAGTCCTTCCAAGACTTGGACGATGCGGGTCAACGGCCGGGGCTTACCATCGGCCTTGACCGCCACCAAGGCTGACCCGCGTTCGCCGAGGCCAAAGAGCTTAGTGTAGGCTCCGATAAGGTCGCGAATCGAGAAGATGCCAATAACCGTGTGCGCTTCATCAATCACCGGCAGGGCCCCGACCTTCTGGCGATCGAGCAGGATGAGGGCGTCATCCAAGGTTGCGGTCGGGGTCAGATAAACGACGTCCCAACTCATGATCTCGCAGATCGGAGAATGGTTGATCCGCAACAGCTCATCTTGGCTCGTCTTACCTGCCACCACTGATGACGGTGAGGCCGAGCGGAGGTCACGATCAGTTACCATGCCCAAGAGGCGGCCATGGTCGTCGACAACAGGCAAGTGCCTGAAATTATTTGCGCCAAGGAGTGCCTTGGCCTCAGCAATGGTGGTTTCGAGCCGCACTGTCAGCGGGGATCTTTTCATATGGGTTGCGACGTACATGGCTTCCTCTTAAAAGGCGTTATTTGGCAGATTGCCTGTTGATGAAAAGACAGCGTCATTGTTCACGAGTTATCCCCATTAGGTAGGCCTCAACACTTGCCGCCAAGGCCTCTAAATGGTACCCCCCCTCTAGGATTGAGATCACCCTCCCTTGGCAATGTTGTCCCCACTGCCGCATGATTTCACCAAGTTTCTCGTAGACCTCGGTTGAGTATAACAACCCAGACATATCATCGTCCCGATGCCCATCAAAGCCGGCGGCAACGAGTAGCGCCTCGGGCTGAAAGGCCGCAAAGGCTGGATAGATCTTGTGGCAAATGGCCTCAAGGAGCATCGCATCATTGGCTCCCGGCGGTAAGGGGATATTGAGGATCGTGCCTAGGCCTGAGTCTCGCCCCCGCTCGTCGGCATACCCCGTCCCTGGGAAACTGAAGGTTGGGTGCTCATGAACACTGGCGTAAAAGACGCTAGGGTCATCCTCGAAGGCACTCTGGATGCCGTTGCCATGGTGCGCGTCCCAGTCAACGATGAAGATTTTCTTTCGTTGATAGGCCTTCTGCCAATAACGTGCCGCGATAGCGACGTTGTTGAAGAAGCAAAAGCCCAAGGCCGTTGAGCGCTCGGCGTGGTGGCCAGGAGGGCGGCCGCCGCAGAAGGCACCCCTCGCTTGACACCTTTCAAGCTGATCGATTGCCGAGACCCCCCCTGAGGCCGACCAGAGGGCAACATCGAAGGAGTCATATGAGATCTGGTTGTCGGAGTGATCGATACTTGTCTGGCCGCAGAGGCAGGCCTCTTCCAAGCGAAACAGATAGCTCTCATCATGAACTGAGAGCAGGTCGATACGGTTGATGGCGTTAGGTGGTTGAATCGTGACCAGGGAGGACAAGGGATCGAGCGCCAATCGTTGACGAATGGCATTGACCCGCCCCGGGATCTCTGGGTGGAGTCCGCCACCAGTGTCGTGGTTCAGGTAGGATGGGTGGTCGATGAAGAGAAAGGGAGAAGTCATAATCGTTGGAGTATCGTAGGTGATCACAGGGGTAATGTCCTCTGTAAATCGTCACATATCAGGGGCGGTACGCAGTTAGAGTGGTGCTTCAGTGACAGCCTACGGACAGTCTCTTGGGTATGGTTGCGGATAACGCCAAAGTCAAGGTGGCTTCGCTGGATAGCTAGGCTATAGAAAACGTAAATTTTGGCTAACCGTCAAGGTCTTTCGTGAGCCAGAATTAATTGTGCCATGAGGAATATTCCTATTGATAAATGCCACTGTTGCGAGTATATGACCCTCACTTTGCTTTGTAGGCGCCTGTAGCTCATCTGGATAGAGTGCCGGACTACGAATCCGTAGGTAGCAGGTTCGAATCCTGCCAGGCGCACCAATAAAATTAAGCCTTTAGCTCATGTTGAGTTGAAGGCTTTTTTGGTTTTTGGCTCCATAGGGTCAGTTGTCGGGGAATATAAGGGCCTGAAAATCATGCATATCCCATTATTGATTTGCAAATGAAATGAGAAAATTGATTTGCAACTTTTGGCTATTTTCTGTCGACTAGGGCAGATAGATTTTTGATTTTTCTCTTTTTTTGCCTGGTCATAAAAAAATTGACAAGCCCTAAAACTTCTGCTGTACTCGTAGCGGAGATGATGTCCGGTGTGTGGGGCGAGGCGACCACCCAGGGCAGTAGAAAAGGCGGCAAATCAGGCGATCGGCAAGAAATAAGCATACCAAAATCGAGCCGGAAGATCAGCAAGAGGGGATGATTATTTCTTGCCGAGTGCCTCACACGATTTGCCAAAAGACACCACTCAAGAGGAGAAAAATCATGAAAAAACTGGTCGAAATTACCACGGTGCTACTCATGGGTCTGTTGGCAACTGCCTGCGCCCACAACCCACCACCCGTCCCCTTCACCCCAACGGACTTAAACGGCAAGGTCACCAGCGGCGAATACGTGCAGAAGGTCGACAACTTCTTGGTGATCTTCGACGACACCGAATCGATGTCGCTGGACAGGCATTGGCAGAGTAAACTCGAACGGGGGAAGGTGCTCACCGCCAACATGAACAACACCATCCCCAACCTCAACCTGCAGGCCGGTCTGCGCGGCTTCGGCCCCAAGGCCTTCCCCCTGGCCGAGGGGAGCGCCCTCCAGTACGGCATGACCTCCTACAGCAAGTCTGGCCTGGGTGACACAGTCAAGGCCATCACCACCACCGGCGGCAACACGCCAATGACCCCCACCTTTGATCTGGCCAAGACAGATCTGGCCAAGACCAAGGGTGATATCGCCGTCATTGTTATTGGCGATGGCGAAGAGAATATCAAGGCCCCCGCCGCTGCCGCCGCCACCACTCTGAAGAAGGCCTTCGGCGATCGTCTCTGCATCTATACGGTACTGATTGGCGACAGCAAGGCGGGAGCGGCGACCATGAAGGACATCGCCCAGGCCGGGGGCTGCGGCTTTGCCACCGACGAGGGATCGCTCAGCACCCCGAGCGGCATGGCCGACTTTGTCGAGAAGGTCTTCCTGAAGAAGGTGGAGAAGGTCGCCCCCGCCCCACCCGCCCCGCCGGTTGAGGAACGGAAGTGCTTTGCCGTCGAGCTCAAGGTAGAGTTTGAGTTTGACAAGGCAGTCGTTCGCCAGACGTATTACAAAACCCTGACCGACTTTGCCGACTTCATACGTTCCTACCCCGACTATAAGGTCAACCTAGAAGGCCACACCTGCAACATGGGTAGCGAGGCCTACAACATGAAACTTGGCCAACGTCGAGCCGAGAGTGTCCGCGCCTTCATCCTCAAGCATTTCAAGGACATCGATCCAGCCCGGTTGACAGCGATCTCCTACGGGGAAACAAAGCCGCTGAACGGCAACAACACCAAGGCAGATCGAGAGCATAACCGCCGGGTGTTCGCCACCTTCACCAACTGCAAGAAGCAGTAAGGTGCTCGGCAAGAAATAAGCGTCCCAAGATTGCGGAGGATTCCGGTTCGATTTCAAGGCGTGAAAACGCGGAAAGCGGGCCGGAAGACCGGCAAGAGGGGATGATGATTTCTTGCCGAGTGCCTAAACCTCACACTGACAGACCCGCATAAAAAAGGGGCGGCCCCAACTGGGGTCGCCCCTTTTTTATGGTTCGTCTCCACTCACCAACCATCACGACTGAGAAAGCAGATGGGGGGGGACTGTGATCGCTTACCCCTGCCCTACCCTCGCCGATGCATCACCAGCCACAACCGCTTCATGCTCTCTCTTGTCGACTCATCCTCAATCGAGTTGAGGGTGCTTGCGAATTGGGCAAACTTATCCTCGTCAACCTCGCGAGTCGCCGTTTGACTAGGGTGAATCGACTGACGACGACAGTAAGAGGGGTCAAGCGTAAACTTGATTTCCTTCAAACAAGGGGGGGGAACCTTGTCCTTGCTGACGACTGAGGCCGGTTTGTCCCCTCCCGCCAAGCGGGCGTTGATCAACTGCAACAGGTGATGCCGCTCAAAGGTGAGCTGCTGCATCCAACTGGAGTCCGAGACCGCCAGCCACAGGACATCGCCACGAATGACCTCCGGCTGAGCGTGTTGGGAGATCTCGCGACCAACGAGGTCGTCCCAGAAGACAAAGACCTGGTGGAGCCACAGACGGCGTCGCCAATCCTTTTGACTGACAACGGCGTCGACGAGGCTCCCCAGGTCGGCTTGGTGTTGCACGATAGCCATGGGGAAGGCAAAGACCGGCGAGTGGCCGGTCAGTGTTTGAAGGATCGTTGCCCAGTGAACTTCATCGCCACCTGCGGTTGGGCCTGATTGCAGGCCTCAATCACCTCGAAATCACGCAAGGAGCCTCCCGCCTGTAGGATAGCGGTAATCCCCTGGTTGATGCCGACATCCGCCCCGTCTCGGAAAGGAAAAAAGGCGTCTGAAATCATCACCGAACCGGGCAACCCGGCCCGATCGGCGGCGGTCTGCTCGTCAATTTTTTGCTGATCCCCGGCCGGGCGCTTGCCCTGGGCGATCTCCAAAGTCAGTTCACCGTAGGGGATGCCATAGGTGTCGAAGCAGAGCATATCAGCGTACTTGATATAGGCCTTATGCACGGCAATCTCGGCCACCCCCACCCGATCCTGCTCGCCGGTTCCCACTCCAACGGTGCAGCCATCCTTAACGTAGAGCACAGAATTCGAAGTCACCCCATGCTCAACCGCCCAGCCAAAGATCATGTCATCGACTTCACGTTGCGTGGGCTCACGCTCGACGGTGTACTCCCGCCCCTTGTAGGTAGTCACCGCCGGTTTCAGATCGGCAACCGTGCGGATGCTGTTGACCGCCGATTGTTGAACGATGAGACCACCATCGATGAGGCTCTTAAAGTCAACAAAGCGGTGCCGCTCGAACTCGGCTAAGCGATCAATGCGACTGATCTGGATGACCCGCAGATTCTTACGGCCCTGGAGGATGGCCAAGGCCCCCTCTTCGAAGTCCGGGGCCACCACCACCTCCAGATAATTTTGGCTGATCGCCGAGGCTGTGGCCTTGTCGCAGGCACGATTCAAGATGACGCAGCCCCCGAAGGCGGCGATGCGATCGGCCCGGTTGGCACGATCGTAGGCCCCGCTCAGGGAGTCCGCCACCGCCACCCCGCAGGGGTTATTGTGTTTGAGGATGGCCGCCGCCGGTCTGTCCATCAGGTACTTCATGATATTTAGACCGTTGTCGACATCGGTTAGGTTGATCTTGCCGGGGTGCTTGCCAACCTGGAGCATATCCCGAACGTCGATGCCACTGACCAAGGAGTTACCGGGCTCGATAAACCGGCAGTCGCCAAGCACCAGGTTGCCATTGATCAACTCATAGAGAGCGGCCTCCTGATTGGGGTTTTCGCCGTAGCGCACCCCACGTTCATCGACGGTGCCGTCATCCATCGGAATCTTCCAGGTTTTTTTGCGATAGCGCAAGGCCTGATCGCCGTAGGAGATGGTCATCTCCATGGGGAAGTGGTCACCGAGTATCGTCGAGTACATCTTTTTCAAATCAGCCATGGCATAACTCCTGGTGGTGGTGGTGAGAGAGAGTGATACAAAATGGGTGGGCTATCTATCCTGAAAACACGAGTCCCAGTCTTTGCGCACCGGGTCAAAGCCCTGGGCCTGGATGGCGGCACAGACCTCAGCGATCGAGCGATGGTCGTCGATGGCGAACTGTTCCGCCGCCTGATCCTCGTGGGCATAGCCCCCAGGGGCAGTGCAGGAACCGGCGGAATAGCGGGTTGGCCCCAAGCCAACCATGCCGTTGCGGTAACGCGCCTCTTCCCTGGTCGAAAGCAGAAGGGCGACGGTGGGATCAAACAGGCGTAGGGCAAAGATGAGCTGGCTTAAATCGCGCTCCGAGACCGGTACCAGGGCCTGAAAGCCCCCCTCCGCCGGACGGATACGGGGGAAGGAAACCGCCAACCCGGTTCGCCAGAAATGACGGCGCAACCAAGCCAGGTGGAGGCCCAAGGCCAGGCCCTCCGCCCGCCAATCGCCCAGACCAAGGAGGGCACCGATGCCGATCTCGCGCATACCGGCCGCCGCCGCCCGGGCCGGGGTGGCCAAACGATAGAGGTAATCGGCCTTACGGCCAGCCAGGTGCATCCGTTGGTAGAGGACGGGGTCGTAGGTCTCCTGATAGACGGCAACACTGGTGATCCCCGCCGCGAAGAGACGGACATACTCCGCCTCGGTCAGGGGCTGGATCTCAATCGAGAGGGAGGCAAAGCGCCCCTTGAGACGCAAGGCCACCTGCTCAACGAAGTCAACGCCCATCCGCTGGGGGGCCTCGCCAGAGACCAGGAGGAGGTGATTGATACCCCGTTGGTGCAGGGTGTTGGCCTCCTCCTCCGCCTCCTCAAGGCTGAGGCAACGACGGCGTATCGAGTTCTCAGCCGAAAAGCCGCAGTAGAGACAACGGTTGACACAATAGCTGGAGAGGTAGAGGGGGGCGTAGATCTGCATCACCCGGCCAAAGCGCTGCTCGGTGAGGGCCTGCGAACGTAACGCCATCGCCGGGAGATAGCCCTCCGCGGCGGGGGAAAGCAGGGCCGCCAGGTCGTTGATCGAGGTCTGCCTGGCCCCCAAGGCCCGCTCGACACCGGCAGGGGTAGCGGCGGCAATCAACGAAGCCAATGCGCCAAAGTCTGCTGGCAGGGCAAAGGGGGCGGTCATCGGATAAAGTCAAGCCCAGTCTGCGGGCTTGAGGCGCAGGCCGCAGTCGAAACCGCCCCCAAGCCCGCCAGGAAGGCCTCCCGTCCGGCGATCACCCCAAGTTTGAAGGCCGCAGCCATACGAACGGGATCACCGGCCACGGCAATCGCGGTGTTGACCAAGACGGCATCGGCCCCCATCTCCATGGCCAAGGCGGCATGGGAGGGAGCGCCAAGCCCAGCATCCACCACCACCGGCACCTGGGCCTGCTCGATGATGATCTCAATCTGGTCGCGGGTTAACAGCCCCCGGTTGGTGCCAATCGGGGCGGCAAGCGGCATAACGGCGGCGGCACCGGCCTCCTGGAGGCGGAGGGCCAAAATGGGATCGGCGTTGATGTAGGGCAAGACCACAAAGCCATCCTTGACCAAGGTAATGGTAGCCCGCAAGGTGTCGACCGGATCGGGGAGCAGGGTGCGAGGGTCGGGCGTCACCTCAAGCTTCACCCAAGTGCCACCACCGGAGGCACGGGAGAGCCGAGCCAGACGCACGGCCTCATCGGCATCACGAGCGCCAGCCGTATTGGGCAAGAAGAAAAACCGTTCGCGATCCAGTACCCGCATGATATCGTCCTGCGGATCGTGCAGATCAATACGGCGGAGGGCAACCGTCACCATCTCGCTACCAGAGCTCAGCAAGGCCTGCTGCATCAAGGCAACCGAGGCGAACTTGCCCGTCCCCGTGAAGAGACGAGACGAAAAGGTCTTGCCCGCAATAGTCAGCATCTCAACCACCTCCAATGAAGCGAATCAGCTCCAACTCGCAACCTTCAGTCAGACGTTGCCCGACGTAGTCCACCCGGTTGAGGATCTGCCCATCCAACTCGGCCACAACCGTTTCCGGGTCAAAGCCCAAGGCCAGGACGTACTCTGCCACCGAAATGACCTCCGGTGCCTCTCTTTCTTCTCCGTTAACAATGATCTTCATAGGTTGCCTGTCGTAATCCAGGTTAAGTAGATAAGGCGCTGTCGTTACCCCAAGCCAAGCAGGATCCGCAGCACCTGATTGGCCTGATGATGGGCGGCAATCCCGACCCTGGGGGCCATCAATCCCTGCCCCGGTTTGGCCTCGGCCTCACCATCGCCAACGATGTAGACGTTAGGGCGAATCCTTTGGGTCACAATGCGGTTGTTCTCCTCAAACCCCGCCAGACCCGAGGCCCCAACATAGCCCACCCCTGGCAACTGACTCAAGGCAACCCGCAGCGCCGTCGCCTTCATCCTCGCCCCATCAAAGCACTCAACCAACACCGCGACTTCACGGAAAATTTGCGGGATATTATCCTCTGTCAACTCCTCGTCGAAGGTTTCGACCCGCAGATAGGGGTTGACCCTGGCCAGATTGGTGCGCATGGCCTCGGTCTTTTTGAGCCCAATCTGATCAACAAAGTACTGTTGCCGGTTGAGGTTGCTCGGCTCAACCACATCGTAGTCGGCAAGCAGCAGGGCGCCAACACCAATCCTCGCCAAGGCCCCCGCCACCACCGAACCAAGCCCCCCCAGCCCCATGATCCCAATCACACTGTCCTTGACCTTGGCCTGAACACCCGGGGTATGACGGGCGTAGAGCAAGTGCTCCATCTCATCGAGGGTGATGTGCTCCCCACGCTTGATCAGCCAACAACGATCGCCGTCCTGCAGCTCTGTTGTTGGCGGCACAGGAAAGCCATTGACGATAAAGACATCGGCCTCAGGCTTCAGGCGTTGCGCCAAAGAACTCAGGCAAAGCCCAGCGCAAAAATCGTAGTCTCGTTCATTCACCTGCAACATAGCCGCCCCCGAAAAAACCGTTCACCACCACACCAGACCAACACCACGGCCCAAAACCATACTCAACTTGAGCCGGAGATGGTAGGATTTTTTTTGCTCACCACGCCTTGCCAAGCGGCCATACCCACCGTCGTCCCAGATATTTCGCCGCCCATACCCCTCTCAAGATTCAAGGCGAATCGAGGCAATTCCTGGTTGTTAATCGATACCAACTCTGGTATATGGGGCTCGACTGACCAAGAAGGAGGTACCACCTTGTTCCGCCACCTTCACCTCGCCAAAAAAATATCCCCCGGCCAGGAAGGTGAAGTCACTAAATGAAAATAAATTGAAAAAGGAAATGAAGGACATCACCGCCGTGAGAGAGCAGCGTTAACGATACGGGCCACTTTGCCAATCGATCCGAATTTGGCACGCCCCAACCACGCTATCCCCATCAGACAACGACGGCCAGATCTTGGCCACGCTGCGCCACCGCGTTACTGTCCCCAGCCACACCATGCAAACACACACCCCTCCCCCTCCGCAAGAACCCGTCGAACTGACACCCGGCATCCTGTTGATTGTCGATGATGACCCCATCAATCGCCATGTCCTCCATCACATCTTCGAGCTGGAAAAGTATCAAGTCCTTGAGGCCGAGGACGGCCAACAAGGCCTGAGCCTGGCCTTGGCCGAGCGGCCAGATCTCATCCTGCTCGACGTCATGATGCCTGGTCTCGACGGCTTTGCCGTCTGTGAAGCCCTGCGGGGCAACCCACACACGGCCTCGATCCCCATCCTCATGGTCACCGCCTTAAACAGCCCAAACGATGAGACCCGAGGACTGGAGGCCGGGGCGGTCGACTTCATCACCAAGCCGATTAACCCGATGGTCATTCGCTCTCGGGTCAAGGCCCACATGCAACTAAAACGGGATCGCGATATCCTCGCCAACAAATCAGCCAAGCTCGAGCTGGCCAACACCCTCTTGGAACAGGAGATTGAAGATCACCTGCACACCGACGAGGCCCTGCTCTCGGCCCGCCGGGAGATCTCACAGATCAGCCTCATCAAGGAGGAGGTGATCAAAGACCTCTTTCAGTCCATGTGCGAGATGCTCTCCTCACGCGACATGTATACCTTTGAACATGGCCTGCGGGTAGCCTCCATTGCCCGTCTCATCGGCTTGGATATGCAACTGAAGGATCGTGATGTCGAGGCCCTGGAGTTAGGCTGTATGCTCCACGACATCAGCAAGGTCGCCATCCCCGACGATGTCCTCTTAAAGCCTGGTCTGTTCAATGCCCAAGATCGTAAGATCATGATGATGCACCCCGCGCTCGGAGCCAAGATCTTTTCCCGACAGGCCTGCGCTCCGGACATTATCGACATCATCCACCACCATCACGAACGTTTGGATGGCAGCGGCTATCCCGATCACCTCAGGGGAAGTGACATCAGCCCCCTGACCCGCATCGCCATGGTCGCTGATAGCTACGAAGCAATGATTGCTCGCCGCCCATACAAGAAATCGATCTCTCGCCCCGAGGCCTTAAACCATTTGCGCCAGGAGGCTGCGGAGGGACGACTCGACGAAGAGGTGGTCAATCGCCTGGCCAAGGTGACGGAGTTTTGGGACCCGCTGGCCATCCACCACGATTTTCGAGACTCCACCAACAACGAGTTGGAACTGTTCCGCAAAATGACCTACTTCAAAGAGCCGTTAAGCGATTTTTATAACTATCGCTACCTCTTCTACCTTGAGGAAACTGGCCTATTGGAGGGCCACAGCACTGGCTACACCCTGACCAAGGTCTCCTTCGCCAACCTCGATCAGATCAACAAGGCCCACGGCTACCTGCTGACCGATCAGATCATCGATGAAGTCGGCTCCAGCCTCTACGAGATGATCGACGCCATGGGGGAATCCGCAGCCGCTGACTGTGTCAATATCCTGCTCAGAAAGGGGACAACCTATCTGCTCTACTCCACCTGCCCAGCCCCCGTCCTCGATCTCCTCAAGCAAGAGATCAACACCTGCATCTGCCGCCTGGCCGATGATTGGCAAGGGGCGGCCCAGTGCTTCACCGTAAGCTTTGCTGGGAGCTACCCTGTCCAGGATGCCGTGTATCAGATCCTCGATCGTGTCAGTGGCTGACGACCTCTGTCCCCGGCCATCATCCGTCAACAACCCTCTACCAAAGGAGCCCGAAGATGAGTGAGGAAACCCCGAACGGGGCCATTCTGCAACGCGACAAAAAGACCTTCGCCATCGTCCCCAAGACCCCGGTCGGCATGATTAACGCCGACATCCTGGAGTCGATCGCCAAAGTGGTGCGCAAATACCAAGTCCCGATTGTCAAGATCACCTCCGGCCAACGTCTGGCCTTGGTCGGCTTAGAGCGAGAGCAGCTTGAACCCGCCTGGCACGATTTGGGGATCGCCATGGGAGAGGCAACTGCCCTTTGCCTGCACTACGTGCAAGCCTGCCCAGGGAACAGCGTCTGCAAGTTCGGGGTCGACAACTCGCTGGGGATGGGTACCGAGCTTGAGCAGATCTTGACCGGCATGGGTTTCCCCGCCAAGCTCAAAGTTGGTGTGTCGGGCTGCCCGATGTGCTGCGCGGAGAGTTTCCTCCGCGACCTCGGGCTTTTTGCCAAGAAGAAGGGCTGGACGCTGATCGTGGGTGGCAACGCCGGGGCCAGGCCCCGCATTGGCGATGTCTTGGCGGAAGACCTCAGCCAAGAACAGGCGATTGCCCTGAGCCTGAAGTTCCTGCACCACTACCAGACAGCAGGCCATCCGCGAGAGCGTACCGCCCGTTTCGTGGACAGGGTGGGGATCGCCGCCATCAAGGAGGCCATCCTCTGATGGGAGGGCGGATAGAAACTGAAGCAAGACCTTTCCTCGCATGCCAACGTTATGGACAAACTCGAAGATAAATGAAATTGGCGTTCGACAACAGAGTTGACATCTGATCGATAGCGGCTATATTTGGTCGACGCTGTTGAACAGCATGGCGCAATGGGGGTATGGCCGCTGCTGTTGGCCTCCTCAAACCCTTACACCTTGGCAATTGGGAACCTAACTTATGCAAATGACAGGCTGTCAGGCCTTGATGAAATGCCTGAACGAACAACATGTGGACTGTATCTTCGGCTTCCCCGGTGGGGCGGTCATCGATATCTATGACGAATTGCTCAGGCACCCAGAGATCACCCATGTCCTGGTGCGGCATGAGCAAGCGGCGGTACACGCTGCTGACGCCTACGCCCGGGTCAAGGGTGATGTTGGGGTGGCCTTGGTCACCTCCGGCCCAGGGGCGACCAACACCGTCACCGGTATCGCCTCAGCCTACCTGGATTCCATCCCGATTGTCGTCTTCACCGGCCAGGTGCCAACCAGCCTGATTGGCAACGACGCCTTCCAGGAGGTCGACATCGTCGGCATCACCCGCCCATGCACCAAGCACAACTATCTGGTTAAGGACGTCAAAGATTTGGTGCCAACCATCCGTGAGGCCTTCCATATCGCCCGCACCGGCAGACCTGGCCCGGTCTTGGTCGATCTGCCCAAGGACGTCATGGCCGCCAAGCTCAACTTCCCTGAGCCTGAACCGGTGACCATGCGCACCTACCGGCCCACCTACGACCCACACCCCGGCCAGATAGAGAAGGCCTGTAAGGAGATCCTGAAGGCCAGCCGTCCGGTGCTCTACATCGGTGGCGGCATCATCGCCTCCAAGGCCAGCGCCGAGCTCACAGAGCTGGCCCGCAAGCTCAATATCCCGGTGGCCATGACCCTGATGGGTCTGGGTGGTTTTCCGGGTACCGATCCCCTATCCATGGGTATGCTGGGGATGCACGGCACCTACTACGCCAACATGGCGGTCGCCAACTGCGATATGCTGATCGCCATCGGGGCCCGCTTCGATGACCGGGTAACCGGTAAGATCGCCGCCTTTGCTCCGCATGCCAAGATCATCCATATCGATATCGACCCCTCATCGATTAGCAAGAACGTCAAGGTCGATGTGCCAATCGTGGCCGATTGCAAGAAGGCTGTGGCCGACATGAACCGTTGGCTGGATGGTTCCAGTGAGGTAAACCTGAAGGCGGTCACCAGCAAGCATGAACCCTGGTTGGCCCAAATCAAGGAGTGGAAGGCAGCTCATCCGCTGGGGTACGTTGAAGAGACCAATGTCATCAAACCGCAGTTCGTGGTGCAGAAGCTGCACGAGTTGACTGGGGGGGATGCCATCATTTGCACCGAGGTCGGCCAAAATCAGATGTGGGCCGCCCAGTTCTATCAGTTCAACAAGCCCAACCAGTGGATGACCTCAGGCGGCTTGGGGGTGATGGGCTACGGCTTCCCCGCCGCCGTTGGCGCCCAGATGGCCGCCCCCGACAAGGTGGTGATCGATATCGCAGGCGATGGCAGCATCCAGATGAATATCCAAGAGTTGGCCACCGCCCGCCAGTACCACTGCCCGGTGAAGATCGCCATTTTGAACAACAACTACCTCGGCATGGTACGCCAGTGGCAGGAGCTGTTCTACAACAAGCAGTATTCCGGCACGGTGCTTGATGTCAATCCCGACTTCGTCCTCCTGGCCCAGGCCTATGGGGCGGTTGGCCTGCGGGCCACCAAACCGAGCGAGGTCGAGCCGGTGATCCGTGAGGCCCTGGCCACCAACAACACGGTGATTATGGACTTCGTCATCAGCCGTGAAGAGGGGGTCTACCCCATGGTGCCGGCCGGCAAGGCCACCACCGAGATGCTCTTGGTGTGAGGGACTTGCCCCTCTGACGGCGTGGGGGACTTCTTTTGCTAGCAAGGCTCAAGGGCGAGGCAGTGCCTCGGCCCCTACAGTGTAATCGTGAGTGATCAAATCAATTCCCGGCAATCCGGAGCGAAGGGTAACGACATGAGACATACATTATCGGTATTATTACAAAACAAGCCCGGGGTACTCTCGCGGGTGACGGGGTTGTTCAGTGGGCGGGGCTTCAACATCGAAAGCCTGTCGGTGGCCCCTACCCTGGAAAAAGAGGTCTCCTGCCTGACCTTGGTCACTCATGGAGATGAGGCCATCATCGAGCAGATCACCAAGCAGCTCCACAAGCTGATTGACGTCATCAAGGTCACCGACATGGCCGAGCACGAGTACGTCGAGCGCGAGATGGCCCTGATTCGGGTCAAGGCCGAGGCCAGCAGCCGGGCAGAGGTGCTGCGGGTGATCGATATCTTCCGAGGTAAGGTGGTGGACGTCAGTCAAAAGAGTTACGCCGTCGAGGTCACCGGCAGCCCCACCAAGATCAAGGCGATTATTGACATCTTGCGGCCGATCGGCATCCAGGAAATCGTCCGCACCGGGGCGGTGGCCATGACCCGAGCGGTTAAATAACCTCTCCCGGCCACACCTCACGCAGGCTGTAGGGGCGACTCGCTGGGTCGCCCCTTTTTGTTAGCAACGGCGGAGACGCCGCTGTCAGCGTGGTGTGACCTCAACCGAGGTCCAAAAAAAAATCTTTTCGTTCCTCTCCCCTCCTCTCTCTCCTTATGAAAACTGCCCGTATTCCTGTCGCCCTTGAGGGCGCCCCTTTCATCGCCTTTGCTGCCTTCGTCACCCTGATTGCCGCCCTGCTCGACAAAGGGGCGGCAGCCCTGCTGGGCTTGGCGCTGACCACCTTTACCCTCTACTTCTTCCGTGACCCCTCACGGGTGGTTCCTGCTGACCCGTCAGCCCTGACCTCCCCCGCCGATGGCCGCATCCTCCTGGTCGAGCAGGTGGTCGATGATCGCTATCTGCATACCACGGTGCAGAAGGTCAGCATCTTCATGAACGTCTTTGATGTCCACGTCAATCGCAGCCCCTACTCCGGGGTGGTGGAAAAAATTAGTTACACACCCGGCCGCTTCTACTCGGCGGATTCCCCCCGGGCGGCGCTGGAGAATGAGACCTGTGCCGTGGTGTTAGACGGCGGCCCAGGACGCCGTATGGCCTTTGTCCAGATGGCAGGCCTCATTGCCCGAAGAATTGTTTGCTGGGCCGAGGAGGGGGATACCTTGGCCAAAGGCTCACGCTTTGGCCTCATTCGCTTTGGCTCGCGCGTGGATCTCTATCTCCCCCTTGACTTGCGCATTGAGGTCAAAAAGGGCCAGGTCGTCAAAGCTGGCCAGACGGTGCTCGGACGATTCCCTCTGGCCTAGGCACCTTATTGTCCCCGTTGACTCACCCCTTTTTGGTTCCCTGCCCCACACCTTCATTCGGAGGATGAACTGATGAGTTTTCCAGACCACAACCAAGGCCGCGACAAGGTCTTTATCTTTGACACCACCCTGCGCGATGGCGAGCAATCGCCCGGGGCCAGCATGAATATGCAGGAGAAATTCCGCCTGGCCCAACAGTTCGTCAAGCTCAATGTCGATATCATCGAAGCAGGGTTCCCGGTGGCCTCCAAGGGCGACTTCAGTTGCGTCAAGAATATCGCCGACCATGTTCGCGGCATCCAGGTGGCAGGACTGGCCCGTTGCAGCCAGAAGGACATCGACACCGCCTGGGAGGCCTTGAAGGGGGGGGAAGACCCTCGTATCCACACCTTCCTGGCGACCTCCGACATCCACATGCAATACAAGCTCAAGATGAGTCGCCAGCAGGTCTTGGAGTTGGCGGTGGCCTCGGTCAAACACGCCGCCCAATACACCTCCAATGTTGAATTTTCGGCGGAGGACGCCTCCCGTAGCGATCTCGATTTCGTCTGTCAGGTCTTTGAGGCGGTGATTGGGGCGGGGGCTCGGGTCTTAAATTTCCCGGACACCACGGGCTACGCCATCCCCGACGAGTTCGGGGCCAAGATTGCTTACCTGATGAGCCATATCCCCAGCATTGACAAGGCGATCATCAGCGTCCATTGCCATAATGACCTTGGCCTGGCGGTGGCCAACTCCTTGGCTGCGGTCAAGGCCGGGGCACGTCAGATTGAGTGCACCATGAACGGCATTGGCGAGCGAGCGGGCAATACCGCCATGGAGGAGGTGGTGATGGCGATGCGCACCCGGGCCGACGTCATGAATGTTTGCACCGAGGTCGTCACCGAGCATATCCACCCCACCAGCCGCATGGTCAGCACCATCACCGGCATCACCGTGCAACCCAACAAGGCCATCGTTGGGGCCAACGCCTTTGCCCACGAGTCGGGTATCCATCAGGATGGTATGCTCAAGAACCCGAGCACCTACGAGATCATGAACCCCTGTGATGTCGGCTTGAGCAAAGGCACGCTGGTACTCGGCAAGCACTCTGGCCGCCACGCCTTGCACGACCGCATCGTCACCTTGGGCTATGATCTCAAGGATGAAGAGCTGGATAGGGTCTTCAAACGTTTCAAGGAGGTGGCCGACGTCAAGAAGGATATGTTTGACGAGGATCTCGAGGCCATTCTCATGGACGAGGTCTTCCGGGTGCCGGAGTCCTACGAGCTCTTGTCACTAGGGGCGATGAGCGGCAGCAAGACCCTGCCGACCTCGGCGGTGTCGATGAAGGTCAACGGGGAGGAGGTCAGGGGCGCGGCCCTGGGTGTGGGCCCGATCGATGCCACCTTCCGGGCCATCGCCAACCTCACCGGCACCAGCAGCACCCTGCTCTACTTCGCGGTCAGCTCGATCACCGGCGGCACCGATGCCCAAGGCGAGGTGATGGTGCGCATCGAGGACAACGGCAAGGTGGTCTTGGGCCAGGGGGCCGATCCCGATATCGTCACCGCCGCCGCCAAGGCCTATCTCAACGGCTTAAACCGTTTGGAGTATTTGAAGCACAAGGGATGAACCTTGGCCGTAAACAGCTTGCAAGAAAGGCTTATGGGAAAGGCTTGGAAGCCGCTCCTACAAGCTCCTACGTAATCATTATCTAGGAGGAGAGAACACGTATGGCAAAAAAGACACACTATAACGTAGCGGTGGCGGGTGCCACCGGGGCTGTGGGTGGGGCGATGCTGGAAACCCTGGAACGGCGGCAGTTCCCGATCAACGAACTGAGGCTCCTCGCTTCGTCACGTTCCGTGGGCAAGAAGCTGACCTTTCGGGGCCAAGAGATCGCCGTCCAGGAGATGACCACGGACTCCTTTGCCGGCATCGATGTTGCCCTTTTTTCCGCCGGAGGCGATCGCTCACTGACCTTCGCCCCAGCGGCGGCGGCGGCGGGGGCGGTGGTGGTCGACAACTCCAGCGCCTTCCGCATGGACCCCGAGATCCCCTTGGTGGTACCGGAGGTCAATCCCCATGCCATTGCCCAGTACACCAAGCGCGGCATCATCGCCAACCCCAACTGCTCCACCATCCAGATGCTGGTGGCGCTCAAACCCATCCACGATGCGGTGGGGATCAAGAGGATCGTGGTCTCCACCTATCAGGCGGTCTCCGGCACCGGGGCCAAGGCCATCCGCGAACTGAAACAGCAGGTCACAGACTGGGCGGCGGGCAAGCCCTTGACCCACAGCGTCTACCCCCACCAAATCGCCTTTAACTGCCTACCCCAGATCGACAGTTTCTTGGACAATGGCTACACCAAGGAAGAGATGAAGATGGTCAACGAGACCGTCAAGATCTTTGAAGACCCAACAGTTGCCGTCACCGCTACCGCTGTGCGGGTGCCGGTCTTCTATGGCCACTCCGAGGCGGTCAATATCGAGACCAGAAAGAAGATCACAGCCGCTGAGGTGAAGGCCCTGTTGGCCAAGGCCCCAGGTGTCAAGCTGGTCGATGAGCCAGGCAAGTCTGTCTACCCACTGGCCACCGACTGCGCCGGTCAGTTTGAGACCCTCGTTGGCCGTATCCGCGAGGATGAGACGATCGGAAACGGCATTAACCTCTGGGTAGTGGCCGACAACATCTTAAAAGGGGCCGCCTTGAACGCCGTGCAAATCGCCGAGATTCTGATTCAGGATTACCTCTAAGCCTTGCGGATCATCGCCGGTCAGGCCCGAGGCCGTAGACTTGTGGGGCCGGGGAAGCAGGGGGGGATGGAGATTCGCCCCACCGCCGACCGGGCCAGGGAATCGCTATTCAACATCCTGGGGTGGGAGTGCCTGGAGAACGCCCTGGTACTCGACCTCTTCGCCGGCACCGGGGCGCTTGGCCTTGAGGCCTTGAGCCGGGGGGCGAGGGCGGCGGTCTTCGTTGATCACAGCCCGCTGGCCCTCGATCTCATACAAAAAAACATTATGGCTACAGGCTCTTCTGAGCAGGCCCATGTCGTACGGCATGACCTCTCGAAGGGCCTTTCTTTTTGGCGGCGGCTAGCCCCAGCCCTGTTGGCGGGGGCGGGGCAGGCGCCACAGCTTGATGTGATTTTCCTCGACCCCCCTTATCGGCAAGGGCATTGCCAAACTCTGCTCACCAGCCTGCTGGCCGAGGGCTTGGCCGGTGAGCAGACGCGCATCGTCTTTGAGGACGATAGCCGACAACACCTGCCGGAGGCAGTCGGGGCCTTACAGCTCTTCGATCAGCGGGCCTATGGCGACACCGGGTTTTGGTTGTATCGGATGCTGGGCGACGGGGAAAAAGGGGAACATACATAGTTTCCCCATTTCGTATTCTTTTCTCGACCGTTATCATCTGCCAACCGGTTTTGGGGGAATAAGACGAACCACTTATTTGCTTTGACAGATTCTGTGTTGTACAGTAGGCATGTACAATACATGCAAGGAGGATAGTATGCTGCAAACGACTTATTCCAATGCCCGCGCCAATTTCGCAGGCTTATGTAACGAAGTGACGGATAACCGCGAAATTGTTGTCATCCATCGCCGCAAAGGTGGCAGCGTTGCAATGATTGCCGCCGATGAACTGAAAAGTCTGGTGGAAACCACCCACCTGCTTCGTTCTCCTGCCAATGCTGTATAGTGGACCCAAAAAATGGGACAGTTAGTTGAGGTATAACCTGCTACCACAAAGGAGGAGTCCATGAAGCAGAAACAGTACACCAACGCAT
>Ga0172371_10004655_pt1 | contig 20645 bp, 26 predicted proteins | sample Lak12m_FD_114543 | JGI IMG/M metagenome (GOLD analysis project Ga0172371, IMG submission 114543) | Freshwater microbial communities from Kabuno Bay, South-Kivu, Congo - kab_022012_12m | ecosystem: Environmental > Aquatic > Freshwater > Lake | place: Democratic Republic of the Congo: South-Kivu... | reverse complement strand
CCGGCCATCTCTATACAACCTCCGCGATCCAAACGCGAGCAAAATCTTGGACACGTCAAGCCGCCTGACGTCAATGTCTCCCCCGCATAACTGAATGGTTACCCCTGGTGAAAAATAATCAGGGGCCTGAGCCTTGAACTGTCCACTGTGCGGTCAATTGAAGCACAGGTTCGAGCGAGACGACAAAGTTCAGGTGGCTCGCCATTGGGACTCCCGGCAAACAGGTGAACCACATGTAGTTGGTCACATAAATAGCGCCTGAGAGGTCAGGGTCATAATCCGTAATCCACTCCGGTGGGATGCTCTCTCTATGCTACGGCCTCCCCACGACCGGACAACAAGACGCTACTACCTTTCTAATAGGCGGCGCTATCTTGGATCAAAGCCCTTGCCAATATTCCATGCGCGTCCTAATAAATCCCCTAATTTCCAATAATTGTTGGTATGCATCGCAAAAATAATGGGTTTTATCTTCTCAATGTCCGGAAGCCCTTCAGTCAGATACTTCTTCTCTGCATATGCTTCCACAATTTCGCCGATAAAGATGTCGTTGGATCCGCCCACATCAACAGTTTGAACCAGGCGGCATTCCAGATTCAGAGGACATTGTTTTATCATGGGCGCTGTTTCCAGCAAGCCGTAAAAAGCTTCGAACAATGTTGATTTGTCAGTTCGTTTACCTGAATAGATCCCCACGTAATCTGTAATCTCGACCATATCTTCAGAAGGAATATTTACGCTGAATGTCTTGTTTTCCTTTATCCCGGCGTTCGTGTAATGAGTTTTGCCCATTGTGACGAACACCATGGGCGGCACATGCTGAGCAATGCCGCAGTAGGCGATAGTAATATAATTCGGCTTTCCGCTCACAGTTGCGCCTACCAACACTGTCGGCATCGGATAAAGAAAAGTTTTGGCCCCAATTTTTGTTTTCTCCATGGCCGTTCCTCCCCGTCGAACTGGTGGGTCTCCACATGAGATTTCTTACGTGTCCATTCTCACTGGCCAGACTTGCGCCAGCTTATTTCCCGCGGTTCGATGTCAGCTCCAACTATATCACAGAGGACTTGCATTGATCCCTTCTTCTCTCCTTTCCTAATTTTATTTCAAGAACCGGAAAAGTCTTTGGCTCTTTCGCTCCACACATATTAAGTCGAGAAAGAGCGACTTCACTCTTATTCCGCGAACCCGTGAGGCACTGCGACTGACTTATGACTGCTGGCTTCGCCGGTCAGCGCCTGACGATTCCATATCTTTTCATGAATCTTGCCCTCGCGTCGGATGTCGCAGAGGTCATGTCCGCATACGGGACATTCGGGCCCTAGGCAAGGATCCAAATGGATGAGGATGTCTGACATCCCTCCAAAGTGTTCACTGAATACTGCTTCCAATTCCTTTACTTCGCGGTGACCCTCTTCCAGCGGGAGATCTTTCGGAAGGATCAGGTGAAAATCCACATGAACTTCCTTACCGGACCTCCATGATCTGAGTCGGTGGACGTCAATCCACATATCCTTCTTGTGGCGCGATAGCAGATCACAGATTTCATCCAACAATTCGGGATCTGATGTGTGCATCAGCTCTCCAAAGCCCTTACGAACAAGTTTGGCGCCCAAAAACACGATGCTGATCCCAGCAACGCAGGCAATGATTCCGTCAAATCGAAACCATCCGGTAAAGTATACAAAGGCTAGACCGACGAGAACCACACCCGAGGTGTACACATCGGTGAGGAGATGTTTCCCGTCCGCTTCGAGGACAAGCGATTTTGTACGCTTACCAATTCTGAGTTCCACGAAACCCATTACCAGATTGCCTAGGCCGGCAGCCACGAGGAAAGATAGCCCCATGCCCAAATGTGGGAGATCTTGAGGTTTTAAGATCTGTTTGATACCTTCAAAAAAGATACCTGCGGCGGCAAGGACTATGAGAGCTCCCTCAAAGCCCGCGGAAAAGAATTCGATCTTGCCATGCCCGTATGGGTGGCTCGCGTCAGCGGGTTTTGCGGAAAGCATGACGCTGCCCAGTCCAAAGCCGCTCGCCACAACGTTGATTATGGATTCAAGGGCATCTGAAAGAATTGCTGATGAGCCTGTGATCCAGTACCCATAGAATTTCAGTCCCATTAAACATATGCCCACCAGTAAGGCTGCCAGCATGACAGCCAAATTAGTCCTCAGATCGACTTCTTGCGGCATGCCTAACGTCGGTCCGATAAGTCTCCGGTCGCTCCGACAGGCTGTGAAAGATGAGTCTTCCACGGTAATTCCTCCTCGCAAAAACAGGCGAAAAGCTCGTGATCTTGTAGTCTGTACCTTCTCTCGCGGTACAGACTCTCCGGCCTTTCGATGCAGTCATAGTATCCTAAAACCTAACTTATCGGTTTGTCACCTCTTTTTACATTCGAGATAGCGTCCTAATTGCAGCACGCCTGTGATGAGTAGAAGAGGCGATTCGAGTTATCCTCAACGAAAAAACTTGCGCCACCCGCTTGAAAAGTGTTAGGTAAATCGGAGAAGGTGTTAACATCTGCATGAAGTTCAAGAACCTTTTGGGTCGCTGAACAGCCGTCTAGAGATTTCCAGTAGTGAATAGTGACTAATAAATAGCCCCCGCTTGGGCCGGGGGCACACAACCGGCGGCAGTCGAAGGCGGCCAAGCGACTGGGCTGGTGGATGCGCCCGGTTCCTGTCTTTTCTTTAGCGTGGGCGTCGGGAACAGTACGAAGCGACGAAAAAGACGCAAGCAAACATGCTTCTCACATAATCGGGACATGGAGGTGGCTGGCCATGAATAGAATCGCTTGGACCGTGGCCTTTATGTGCATGGTGGCGGTTTTCGCCGCCGCGATTGGTCTTGAAGCCGAGGCTCAACAGAAGCAGCTTGTGGTTGTGAGGGGTGACGCGGCAGTGGCTCAGCTGATAGACGACCTCGCTCAATCTTTCATGAAGGACCACCCGGACTACTCGATTGTAGTCAGTGGTGGCGCCGCCGCCGGCGTCGTGGAAGCTCTGCTGTCCGGGGAGGCGCAAGTGGGGATGTCCGCACATCCAATAAGCCCGGATGGGGAGAAGCTGGCCGAATCCAAAGGAGCTAAGCTGACCTCCCGCCTAGTGGACTGGGAAGGCCTTGCGATGATTTGCCATCCATCAAACCCAGTGGAAAAGTTAACCCTGGACCAAGTGAAGGATTTGTTCACCGGGAAAATTACCAATTGGTCTCAGGTGAAGGGCAAGAATGCCAAAGTGGACTTGGTGGTGATAGAGACCCCCAGATCCGGACTGGGAACTTATTTCAACGAGACCGCGCTCGGAAAAAGCCCTGTTTCTCCTTCGGCGCGGGTATTGAGATACTTCAAAAACGTTGTCGGAGACGTGGCCAAGAACCCGAACGCCATTGGTTATGCGCCCATCAGGTTTGTGGAACAGGCCAAGGGCAAAGATGATGTGAAGGTTTTGGCTGTCGCGAGAAGTGAGCTTCATATGTATGTTAGTCCTTCCAGTCAGACGATCAAGGACAGATCTTATCTGCTCATTACGCCGCTTTTCCTATTCTATGACGAGAACGCGAAATTAACCGGGCCGAAGACTTTCGTGGATTATTGTATGCAAAAGCGCTTGCTGGGCAAGTGACAGCGCTCGTTCACAGACGTGGTTTAATCGCGCAAGCATTCTTCAGCTCCGCCTTTCGATGTTTTTCTGATTTGTCGGTTTGTCACCCTGCTTACACGCCTGACTTGCGCTTACGGTGGCGAACTGGGACAGATGAATTTCTATTTTGAATTTGCTCCAGATCAGATTGTGACCTATACTTTCCGATTGAGAGAGAATATTCGAAAATCGGGTGGGTGCGCTTTACGGGATGCGAGTTCTCATCTATATGCGAGGTTACGCGATCCATGATGACCAAAGCCACTTTAGAACTTTTTTCAGCCTTCCGGAACCTCGGTAAGGATGAACGTAAGTCGTTTTTGGAATCAGTAACCGAAAGTCAAGGGTCAGACGAAAACCTTGCTTTAGTGCTTGTGGCAGCCCTGAAAGGGCTCCAGCGACCGCGGGTGCGGAACTTGCTAATGCAAGTCTTGATGGAGTCCGAAATCGACCGGCAGCAGCTTGTTGAGGACGTCGAAGATATCCTGGATAGTTTGTTGAGGGATGAAAAAGCAGAGGAACCGTCCCGCCTCTTCCGAGATTACCTGGCAGAGAGGGGCCAGTGACCGAGGGCAAGAATTACGATGTTCGCATCAAGAAGTCTGCTGAAAAAGAAATGATGGATCTCGGTAGAGAGGATCATGATCGCATTTCCGAGGTCATACTTAGATTGGAAGCCGATCCCAGACCTTCGGGTTGCGTGAAACTGAAGAGTCGTGAAGGGTACAGAATTAGGGTCGGAAAAACAAAGGATTCTGTATACAGTGAGCGATTCCGAACGGTTTGTGGAAGTTTTCGCAGTCATCCGCAGAGACAAGGCGTATCGTCGTTAGGTCCTCCCAGTTCAGTCCTATCTGCAAGGCGCACTCCTATATCAGATGCCAAGTTGACAGCATCCCAATACGTTTGTTAGCATTCGCTCTTCGTAGCATTCATTTAGAGAGGTACCAGCCATGGCCGATATCGAAGGACTGAGAGAAGCGAAGGATGTGAAGATCTCAGGGACAGGGAGCGCAGCAGGTTTCCATTTGAAGGGATCAGCTCACCTGGACTGGGGAATGAAAAACCGAATGTCGAGGATAATCAAACCGGACACCGGACGCACGGTTATGTTGGCTGTGGATCATGGATACTTCCAGGGGCCCACATCCGGTCTGGAAGTGATGGAGAAGACACTCGAACCTCTGATTCCATACGCGGATTGCCTGATGCTCACCAGAGGCATTCTTCGCACATCAGTGCCGCCGGGCTGTCAGACTCCGATTGTGTTGAGAGTATCCGGTGGTCAAAGCGTCCTGACTGAACTGTCCAATGAAACTTGGAACGTGGACGTGGATGATTGCATTCGATTAAATGCGGCAGGGATGGCTTTTTCCATTTATGTCGGCGCTCAGCATGAGCACCAGACCCTGGTTGCTTTCTCGGATCTGATAGACGCCGGGTACGCGGCAGGAATCCCTGTCCTGGCTGTTACCGCCGTGGGCCGGGAGATGGCTCGGGATGCGAGGTATCTGAGCCTGTCCAGCAGGATAGCCGCCGAAATGGGCGCCAATATAGTTAAGACGTACTATTGCCAAAACTTTACAAAAGTGACCGGGACATGCCCCGTTCCTATCGTCATGGCGGGCGGAAAAAAGCTCCCCGAATTGGAAGCGCTGGAAATGGCCTTCAAAGCTGTTTCCGAAGGAGCAGTCGGCGTCGATATGGGGCGCAACATCTTTCAGTCCGATTCCCCGGTGGGAATGATCAAGGCCGTTCGAGCCGTGGTTCATTGCAATGAAAAACCGAAAACCGCCCTCAAGATTTACGAAGATGAGAAGAAAACTTCGAAAGCTCCGAAGGTGAAGGCCAAAGCTTCTAGACCTAAGTCACGGAAATAATCGCACGACCGATGGTAGGACGGGCATCTTGCAGTGGGGACCGGCGTCTTGCCGGTCCTCCACAAAGGGCGCACGCCATGCGCCCCTACTGACAGGCTGGAAGCCTGTCCCACCAGTTCGAAAGTTTCAGGACGGTTCAATGAAAGTCGCAATGTATTATAACAACAAGGATATCAGGATCCAGCAGATGGATATACCTCGCATAGGGCCTGATGAACTTCTTGTCAAGGTGTGGGCGAGTGGGATCTGCGGTAGTGACGTGCTTGAATGGTATCGGGTTCCGAAAGCCCCCCTTGTGCTCGGGCATGAAATAGCCGGGGAGATAGTTGAAATCGGTCGAGACGTTCCGCGCCGGCAGAAAGGCGATCGGGTATTTGTTTCGCATCATGTGCCGTGTAACATGTGCCGTTACTGTGTCGCAGGGCATCATTCGGTGTGCGACACATTGGCTTCCACCAATTTTGACCCGGGCGGGTTCAGCGAGTATCTGCGTGTCCCGGCGATCAATGTGAGGAACGGCGTTTACGAGTTGCCGGCGCAAATGTCGTATGATCAAGCCGTATTCATTGAGCCGCTTGCTTGCGTCTTTCGAGGCCAGCAACACGCCGGATGGGCGCCCGGGAGGCGAGTGGCAATATTTGGCGCCGGCATCGCCGGGCTGCTTCACGTGCAATTAGCGAAGATCGCTGGCGCGTCTCGAATTGTAGCTGTCGATATTAATCCCCGGAGGCTGGCCGCAGCGGCTGATCTGGGGGCGGATGTCACCCTTCCGGCAGGCGCCGATCTTTTGGAGCGCTTGAAAAAGAATAACGACGGCCGGCTCGCGGAGTTGGTGATTGTTTCTACAGGAGCGCCACAAGCTATTCGGCAGGCCTTTGACGCTGTGGATCGAGGAGGGGCTATCCTTTTTTTCGCTCCGTCAGATCCTGGGGCAAAAATTGACATGCCCTTCAACGAACTCTGGAGAAGAGAAATCACTATGACTTCCGCATACGCAGGTAGTCCACGTGATATTCAAAAAGCGATTGAACTCATTTCATCGGGAAAAATAAACGTAAACGACATGATCACGCATCGTCTGCCGCTGGAAAAGACCGCGGACGGATTTGCTCTGGTCGCTGAGGCCGCGGAATCCATAAAGGTTATCATCGAGCTCTAGGTGTCAACTCATTGAGAGGATTGGCATTTGCTTTTGCAGAAATCCACAAATTGTTTGACCAGAGGGCTGGAGGCAGCGCCATCCCAATATAAATAAAGAGGCATCGTTAGAGGGTATGAATCGCTCCTCATTGAATCAGCGGAAGGAACAACCGCTTTAGATTGCTCGTCCTTCTTGATCGCGATAATTTGCGCCAACTTGTTCTTCTCAGCCTTTGCCGCATCCTTGAACGAACAATAGCCGAGCGCGACCGGTTTTGCCCTGGAAACATCTCGTATGATTTCGTTATAGAAGTCGCGCACTCGGGCGTCGCCTGTGAAATAGCCGTCATCCATAACGCGATTGCGTAGAAACAAAGCCGTCCCCGAAGTCTGATCGCTGGTAATGACCAATATAGGCTCGTCCGGACCACCAACGTCTTTCCAGCGGGTATAGTCTCCCGTCCAGATTTTCTTGAGCTGTTCGATAGTTAGCTCACGCACTGGGTTTCCCGGATTGGCTATTACTGCGACGCCGTCTCGACAAATCTGCGTTTCGGAATACTTGACGCCGGCAAGTGTGGCGGCCTGGATTTCCTTTTCATTGATTTTGCGTGTGGCCATTATCAATGGCGTGGCTTTGTCGAACAGGGCCTCGAAACCCGCTGTAGTTCCGCCACCACTCACCATAATTCGCGCCCCACGATTGGCTTCAGCAAAAGCTTTCGCCCATTCGTCAACGAGAGTGGCCATAGCGCCGGAGCCTCTTACTATTAAGGCCCCAGCCGTGGGATCGGCTGCCAGGCCTTCCCAGGCCGGCCCAGCGACCAACAAAAATCCCAGGAGACCAACAAGAAGCTTGGATCGTCTACTCATGAATTCCTCCTTAGTGTGACCCCTCCACGGGAACTTAATAACCCGGAATTTCAGGTCCGGGGGGAACTGACTAAGGGATTGCCACCAACATCCCATACACGTGATTTCCGGACGGTAATTCGCATCGTGACGACATTCGGAAAATTGAATGTGTCGCATAGAAACTGAATTGTCACTCAGTGAGTGATCAGGTTAAAGACCGAGGCTATCGTTTATCGATGCCATAGAACTGATGCTGAGGTCGATAAAATCGTCCAGGCTCAATCCCATCTCTTGGCAAAGAAGTATGTGGTCCCGATTCACGGACCGGGCAAATTCCTTTGCCTTCATACGTTTCTTGACCGACTTGGTTTTAAGAGACGATAACTTCTTATCCGGGTTGACCAGAGTCGCGGCCACTATCATGCCGGTCATGGTCTCCGCGGCCGTGAGCGCCCAGTGGACAGGTTGACTCCGAGTAAGCCCCAGGTTCCCTGCGTTGTGATACTTTATGGCTTCGGGTATCGAGGGATCAACGCCTTTCTCAAGTAGGATCTGCTCGGTTACCAGCGTATGTTTGTCCATCTTTTCACGGGTCTCGTTATAATCGATATCGTGCAACAATCCGACGAGTCCCCACATTTCCGTGTCTTCGCCAAAGCGGGGGGCCAGAGACCGCATTATAGCCTCGGTCGCGAGGCTGTGCTTGCGCAACGCATCGGTCTCAAGGTATTGCTCCATCAATTCCACAGCTTCTTCGCGTGATATTCCCCATTTTGAGGTTGTCATGCGTTCTTTCGCTCCTTTGGTCTGCAAGTAACTGTGCTGTGAGAAAATGTTCAGCCTCGGCGCTATCGCTCGGAGACCTGCTACGTAGGAGTACTCGATCAACGGTTGGCTCCACATGGAATTACATAGTTTCTAATAGTTAGCATGACGCACCAGGAACCAAGTCCATTTTGAACCTTACCTTAAACTCATCCGAATCGACCAGATTAATCACAAATTGTCGCGGGGCGCATAAACCCAGTCTCAAATCTTCACAACAGCTGTCCAGAACTTCTGGTTCAGGTTCTCTTCCCAGGAGTGTCAAAAACTTCTCCTTTACAAATTGCTCAAACCTGAAATCTATTTCTCTTCCCTGCCAGGACGGTTTGCCGATCTGCCTGAAGAATGCGCTCTTCTGGAATGCAGCAGAACGAAGTATCGGAGATTCGCCTTGCCAGAATGAAATAGAATCAAAGTTAGCCTCGCGGGCGAGCTCAATTGCACGATTAATATGCCATGGTTTGTCATTATGATTAAATACAACGTATTTCCATTCGATCTTCGGCTTCTCTTGTTTTTTTCGGTTCCGCTCTTCTATCAATTGTTTCATATTTCGAAAAGATTTATCGAAATTACCTCCACGCTGATATTTTCTAACCGTATCGTTATCTATTCCATTCAGTGAAACGAATATCCAATCCATCATGAGAGCCGCTTCAATTTTATCCGGCCCATCAAGCATGGCGCCATTGGTCGAGGTGTAGATCTCGATTAAGGGATTAAGACCCCGAATGGTTTTTAGCTCCAGCAAAATTGTCGGGGACAGGAACGGCTCCCCGAGACTGAAATAATGCACTAGCGCCATAGAGTGCTTTTTCAGAATATCAGCAACGATCTTTATGTCTTCAAGGCTCATTCTATGCTGACGACGTGCATTCATGACCAATTTTCGTGCGCAATGAAGACAATTGAAATTACAGAGACATGTATTTTCAACCATGATGTAGGCGGGGATTTCAAACCCTGAGAGATACTTATCCTTATCCTCTCTCGCTTCCTTCAATTCCATACAATAGCGACAAAGGGGGATTGGAAATTTCCCCTTCAATAACCTCTCTCTAAAAAACTGCGCTTTCTTTCCTCGGAAAATTTCCTCAAACGTCTGGCGCCGAAGATCTCCAAGTTGTCCGGCGCCATCCCAGTCTTGACAATTGCACGTAAGAGTCATATCGCAGTTAATACAAATATTATAGTGGGCTTCGCCTTGAAGAGCTCCGCAATAATATTGCATGAATTTCTCCGTCCCAGAAGTCGGCAATCCTGAATTTTCACAATTCACTGCCCGAACATGCCGCGCAGGATCCTTGCAGGCCAGAATCTTGATCTTCTGATCCGCCACCCAACTTTCTTGGATAAATCAAGAAACCACTGAATATAAATTCGGTTCAATTCGGTCTGACATCCGTGGACTTCAGATTCTTTAAGCTTGGTAATGAGTTCCTGGATGACTTCTCTCTGGGTAGCATTTTCCAACTCGGATTCTTTAAGCTGCATAGTGAGTTCCCGGATGACCTCTCTCTGGGCAGCGCTTTCCGACTCGGATTCCTTAAGCTTGGCAATGAGTTCCTGAATCATGAAATTGATAACTGTCCAAATTCTTTTAATGCATTATGCTGTAACACAGTCGGTCCGTCCGCACAACCCAGAAATGCAACGACTGGCGTTGACATTGACTGCCTGTGTTATTAAGTTAAGTGCATCTTATTAGGATCGCGAATCTCAACTGAAAACGTTTATCAAGGGACGATCGATGAGAACCATCAATATGGATCACGTGGCCGCATCGCCGCTACTTCCGGAAGTCTTGGATGCGATGATGCCGTTCCTGACGGAAAATTACGGGAATCCTTCGAGCATGCACAGCGTCGGCGAAGCGGTCTCGGATGCTATCGAGGAGGCTCGAATCAAGGTAGCGGCGCTGATAAACGCGCAGGAAGACGAAATAATCTTCACTTCCGGAGGGACCGAGGCCAATAACTGGGCATTAAAAGGCGCCATGCAAGCCAATAGGTCACGAGGCAATCACCTGATAACCTCCTCCATAGAACATTTCTCCATAATGCACGCAATAAAGGCACTGGAAAAGCAGGGCGTGGAAGTTACTCGACTGCCTGTAGACAACTATGGCGTGGTGGATCCCCAAGATGTTGAAAAGGCGATCACGCCGCAGACAGCGCTAATTTCGATAATGCATGCTAACAATGAAGTGGGGAGTATTCAGCCGATTGAAGAAATCGGTAAGATCGCGCGTGAGCACAATATACCTTTCCATACTGATGCAGTGGCCACTGCGGGAGTCATACCCGTCGATGTCCAAGCTGTGAACGCGGATTTCTTGTCCATGGCCGCCAATTCCTTCTATGGACCTTTTGGGGTTGGGGCCTTGTATGTCCGAAAGAAGGCCAAGATAGCTCCATTGCTGGACGGTGGCATCCAAGAGCGGGGACTGCGCGCAGGAACCGAAAATGTGCCGGGGATTATTGGTATGGGAAAGGCAGCCGAGATAGCTCCGGTTGAAATGGATGCACGTATTGCGCACGTTGTGCCTCTTAGAAACAGATTGATAAAAGAACTTCCCGAGGCCATAGAAGAAGTCGTCGTGGTGGGACATCCAACACGGCGACTCCCGGGCAATGTGAGTATCTTGGTGCGTTATGTGGAGGGCGAGGCGATGCTGCTCTTCCTGGATATGGACGGCGTGCTGATAGCCAGCGGTTCAGCCTGTATTTCTAGATCGCTCAAAGTCTCGCACGTGATGCTCGCAATGGGCATTGACGCCGGCACTGCCCAGGGCTCTCTGTTATTCACCCTGGGCCGAGACAACACGGACCAGGATGTCGATGATGTGGTGAAAATTCTGCCGCCTATTGTCCAGAGATTGCGAGATATGTCGCCTCTGTACAAGAGAAGCTCTAAGCTCAAGGTAATGGGCTAGCGAATCGGCCGAAACCAAAAGGCCACTGCCATAAGAATTCACGGCGCCGGTTGTTCAACACGAGGAAACAACAGGCAGCCGGATCTCATGAGGAGTGAGGAAATGTATAACGAAGTTGTAATGGATCATTTTAAGAATCCTCGCAATGTCGGGGAAATTCCGGATGCCGACGGCGTAGGTGAGGTGGGCAACCCGGCATGTGGCGACATCATGACCTTTTATATAAAGGTGAAGGACAACATCCTGGAAGATGTGAAATTCCAGACCTTTGGTTGCGGCGCCGCCATAGCCGTATCCAGTATGGTTAGCGAAATGGCTAAGGGTAAATCTCTCGAAGAGGCGATGAAGATCACCAAGAAATCGGTGATTGATGCCCTAAATGGCTTGCCAAAACAGAAGCACCATTGTTCTAATCTTGGCGCGGACGCCTTGCAACGGGCGATCTCGGATTACCACGCCAAAATGGAAGGCAAAAAGTTCAAGAAACCTGAAGATCACCCGGACGCGTGCTCGTGTGCAATCTGCGATGTTGAGAACCCGGAAGAAGCTCCGTATTGCGCGTCTGCCTGCCAACGACCCACGAAGTAGGATTGCGCGGGACGGGAAACTGTCCCGGAATTACCCAGCCTGCCAAAGTCCTCGCACGATGCAGTGTAGGGGCGGGTTTCAAACCCGCCCCTACCGCGGCTGTGTGCTCTCCACGACGAATTGTATAGGCGTTGAGCCGTGTGTGGCAGGGTTGGCGCCGTGAACGAAAATCCCCCCAGATACTTTCTATTTGCTCAGTCCGGAATTTATTTGGCCTTGTTACGACAGTTCCAGAGCGACGCGCTCATTAGGAGTTTTCCCGTGGAGCTCGGGGGTGGCAATGTCCTGTGGATGATGTATCTATTAATAATAAGAAGTTATATAAATAACATATTATATCGCATCACTTTTTATTATGTTTTAATTTAAAAAAACTTGACAAGTCTCTAAAAAAATGGTTTTTTACTTTCCAGCGACAAACCAAACCTAATCCTTCCTTGGCCCGTTCGAGAAACGGGCCTTTTTTTGTACATCCTCAGTGCGCCTGCCGGAGGATGCGCGAAACAGACAGTACAATCTCCGGTATCAACGGTGTGCCCGAGAACGCGCATGTCCGGGCTCCAAAGTGAGAACCCGGACATGCAGGAGAAAATGCTCGCCTGTTGATCTCATTATACTTCGTCATTAGTCGGGGTCAAGATCAGATTGAGTCGCTTTGAAAAGCGAACGCGGGAATCACGGTGAGTCCGGCCGAGTGGCGCCTGTCTAGATTCTCATGCCGATTTACTGTATATCCGAGATACTAATTCAGCAGGAGCCTGATCCATGAAGGAGATCCCCAACCCATATGCGCCGCGAACTTGTTTTTTCTGCGGGACGGACAATCCCATAGGATTGAAGCTGACGTTTCACGAGACTGAGGCTGAACCGAAGGAACTGATCTGCCGCCTTAATCCTTCTTCGCTTTATGCGGGTTATGGAAGAATATTGCATGGAGGTATCCAGAGCGGCCTGTTTGACGAGATCATGGGTTGGTCTGCACGTCAATTAACAGGGCAGCTCGGGGTGACAGGTTCACTTCAGATTGAGTTTCTCAAACCGCTGTATGTGGAGCAGGAAATTGAGGTTCGGTGCAGGTGTGCTTCGCAGGAAGGCGCGAAGGTCAAATTGTCCGCCGAAATCACTGATCAGGAAGGAACAATCTGCACAAGGGCCACAGGCGCGTACGTAATCGTTGAGGCCGAGCATTTCAGGCGTCTTGTCGGACAAGAATAGCCTGGGCTTAGCCCATTTTCTCACAAAATCAGCTTAATATAATGGAAGAACCATGTCCTTAGAAAAGAAACTGGTTAGGCAACGTGAAACCTCTCACAAACGTATCCCGGAGAATAAATGGGAGGTCATGCAGCGTGCCGCCCAGGATTTGGCTCGGTCCGGGATAACTGAAAAATGCCTGAGGGTTGGCGACACCGCGCCGGATTTTGATTTGCCCAATGCTCTCGGAAAGTTGGTTTCGCTGAAGGAACTCTTGAAGACGGGTCCGGTGGTGTTGAGCTTCTATCGGGGCGGTTGGTGACCGTACTGCAATTTAGAGTTGCGGTCTTTGCAGCTTCAAATGGAACGCATCAGGGAGCTTGGGGCAACTCTTGTGGCGGTTTCGCCTCAAACGCCAGACAGTTCTTTATCAACGATGGAAAGAAACTACCTTGAATTCGACGTTCTTAGTGACTTAGGAAACAAGCTCGCCCGGGAATTCGGTATTGTTTTCCAACTGCCAATGGAACTGAGGCCGATTTACGCAAGTTACGGGCTTGACTTACCGTCACTGAATGCCGACGACACATTTGAGCTGCCGCTTACGGCCACTTATGTGATAGATCAGGATCAAAAGATTCGGCTCGCCTTTGTGGACGCGGATTACACCAAAAGGATGGAGCCTGAAGAGATTGTAGCGGTATTATCGGAAATGAAGAAATGAGGTGGGGGCCGAATGCACGGGGCAAAATCATGGTACGAGACTTCTGCAAAACGGGCGGGTCTAAGACCTGCCCCTACAACGACTGTCTGCTGGAGCGGAGAATAGAGTCCCTGTAGGATGCGGTGAGTGAAGCGAACCGCATCGCCCGTGTTATCAGTCTCCTGGTTCACTATTGAGGTCGGCAATCAGATCTTCCACACTATCGAATTCCTTAACGCGGCCTTCTTTCAGATCATTCATGGCTTCGGCGTACCTCTGCTGCCATTCATCGGTCCAAAACCATGATTGATCCTCTTCATTTTCGGAGAAATTCTTCAAGTCAGTTACTTTATTCTTCCCAGCGCCTTCTTGCCGATATCTTTTCTATAATGAACGTTTTCCCAACTGATTTTATCCACCGCCTGGTAAACTTTGCGTATGGCTTGGGATATGCCGTTGCGCTTGGCGGTTACTCCCAGCACTCGACCTCCTGCGGTAATCAGGCCCTCCGGTCCCAGACCGGTGCCGGCGTGGAATACTTTTACTCCTTGCAGGGATTCGGCCTCCTGAATTCCCGTGATGGTCTTACCTTTTTCGTAGGACCCCGGGTATCCGCCTGAAGCCATGACCACGCACACCGCGTCTAGAGGCTCCCACTGAATTGTCATTCCTTCGAGGGTCCCTTCGATAGCCCCAAGCATCAGGGGCGCCAAGTCGGATTCCATTCTGAACAGCAGCGGCTGGGCTTCCGGATCTCCCATACGCGCATTGAATTCCAGCGCCTTGGCCTGCCCGTCCTTGATCATAAGGCCGGCGTAGAGGAACCCCAGATACGGAGCGCCCTCCATCTCCAAAGCGCGCACGACCGGGAACATAATTCTATTCATGATTTCGTCGTGAAGTTTGTCCGTTACGACCGGCGCGGGCGAATACGCGCCCATTCCACCTGTGTTGGGCCCCTTATCATCATCGAATATGGGCTTGTGATCCTGGGAACTCGCCAGGGGCAACACAAATTTGCCGTCCGTCAACGCTATGAATGAAGCTTCCTCACCTTCCAGGCATTCCTCGATGATGACTCTGTTTCCCGCGTCGCCGAAGACGCGATCTTTCATGATGGATATTAAGGCAGCGATGGCCTCCTCGCGATCACGGCAGACAAAAACGCCTTTTCCCGCGGCAAGCCCGTCCGCCTTGACAACCACAGGCAAAGGGAGTTGCTTCAGATATTTTGACGCGGCCTCGAAATCATCAAAGACCTCGAATTCGGCGCTTGGAATATCGTATTTTTGCAGAAGGCGCTTCGTGAATACCTTGCTCCCTTCTAGTTGAGCGGCTTTGGCGGAAGGACCAAAGACTTTGAGTCCAACTTTTCGAAACGCGTCGGTCAAACCGGCCACCAACGGCGCCTCCGGGCCCACCACAGTGAGATCAACTTTTTCATCCAGGGCAAATTTGCGAAGCGCAGGAATGTCTTCAGCGGAGATGTTCATCATCCGGCATTTCGACTCGCCCGCTATGCCCACATTTCCGGGCGTTGCGAGCACCTCGGTCACCAGATCCGATTGCGCCATTTTCCATGCGAGCGTGTGTTCACGTCCACCCGACCCAACAAGCAGGATCTTCATCTTATTTCGCTCCCTGTGGCGGTTGGCTCCAAAGGCCTTTCCTTTCTCTCTTGGCCTCCTGCTCGAGTTCCATGTATGGCCTTACGTCAAAGCTTCTCTCATCGCGATCAATTTCAGCCAAGCCCTGTCTGATCATCCGTGCGATCACATCTTCTCCGGAGAGATATAAGAAGCCTTCTTTTACGCCTTGGGGATCTTCGCGAATAATCTTGATCCGAACCCATTGATTTTCCAGAGACTTAGTCAGGTAGTCCCGTGCGGCCTTTTCTTGGGACTGCGGCACCCGGAGTCCGATGAGCTGGAACCGAATGACATTTCCGAGACTTCTAAGGCTGAAGTCTTTTGAACTGAGGATCTTGTCAACCCGCCACAAGTATTCTCCACCCTCCATCTCGGGACGGCTCACCATATAAAGGCAAATAGCTACGAGGACAAATATTCCGGCAAGACCTGCCCAGAGCTTCCACTCCCCCTGTAATCGCAATTTGGCCATTCGAGGATCTCCTAAGGATCAGCAAGACGGTTTCGGTTCATGAAATAAAGGATTTTAGGTCCGGTAGGATAAGAAGGCAAGTAATTGAAGGACGAGACCCCGGAAAAAGATGAACTGTTGTAACTAATTCCCTCGGCGATCGGTTACCGCTGTGCGGACAGATCGGCGATTTTGGTGACTTCCAAGGTAAAGATTTCTTCAGCCTTGGCTAGGTCCGGGCCGATATAGCGCTGATGAAGTCTCATGTCAAAAGGAGACCTCACGATCACGGCATAGTCGTCCGAATCAAACTGGGCCAGTTTAACAAATGAACCATGCCTACCTTGGGCTTGCCTGGTAATACGAAACATTATATATATGTAGCACGACCTCAATGTATAGAGCAAGAAGTCGAGGCTGTGTTGTTTTATTAGGAATTGCCCGGTTGATGAGCTATACTGACCAATGATTTTGAAAACCAGACGGGGAGAAACCAGGTAAGTGACTGAAGACGGGCTCGTAATAGAAACTCAAGACCTTGTGAAGGATTATATTGACGGAACCAATGTTATCCACGCGCTTCGCGGGGCCGATATCAGAATTTATCGTGGAGAGATGGTCGCCATAATGGGACCGTCAGGCTCCGGCAAATCCACGCTTCTTTACGTCCTGGGGCTTTTGCACGCTCCGACTTCCGGCATTTACCGATTCAAGGGACAAGACGTCCTGGACTTCACACCTCAAGAACAGGCGCTGTTCAGGAACAGGGAAATGGGATTCGTCTTTCAGAGCTGCGATCTCTTGGCGAACTCCACGGTGTTTGAAAATCTTGAGCTTCCTCTGATTTATGCGTCGTCCGATAAGCGCACGCGCAGAAAGAAAATTTTAGACGCGCTGGACAAGGTAGGACTGTCACACCGAGTAGATCATTGGGCCAATCGTCTGTCCGGGGGAGAGCGCCAGAGGGCCGCTATGGCAAGAGCCCTTGTGAACGATCCGTCACTGATATTAGGTGATGAGCCCACAGGTCAGCTGGACCAAAAAAACACCGATATAGTTGTTCAACAGCTACGATCCTTAGCTCGTCAAGGTTATACAATCGTGCTGGTGACCCATGAAGAAGAAATAGGCCTCGCCTGTGATCGCATCATTAGAATCCGAGACGGTTCGGTAGTCTCGGATGGTACGGAAGAAAGAGTGTCTGAAAGTCCTTCTCCAAAAAGACTGGCTTCTGTAGTGCGGCGCCATAATTCGTGATTTCAACTCTCACCCGTCAAACAGATTCTCGGTTACCCCCAACTACCCCTTCACATCGGTACACAGCGATTGAAACCAGGAATCTGTCTCACTCCGTTGGAGACAAGGTTCTCGTCAACGATGTCAGCCTGCATGTGCGTCAAGGAGAAGTGTTGGCGATAGTCGGGCCGAATGGAGCGGGCAAATCGTCATTCCTGCGGCTGCTCAACCGGCTCGACGAGCCGACGAGCGGGACCGTGCTCCTCTATGGCCACGACTACCGTGAGATAGCGCCTCGAGACCTGCGGCGTCGCGTAGGGATGGTGATGCAGTCGGCGTACCTATTTCCCGGCGCCGTCGCGGAGAATCTGCGGTTCGGGCCGCGCCAACACGGTCAAGACCTGGCTCCCTCGGAGATCGAGGCTTTGCTGGAACAGGTAGGTTTGGAAGGGTTTGCCGGCCGGGACGTGTGGCATCTATCGGGGGGCGAAGCTCAGCGCGTTTCGCTGGCGCGGGCGCTGGCGAACCAGCCCGAAGTATTACTCCTTGACGAACCGACTTCAGCGCTGGATGAAAGGGCAGAACGCGAGATTGAGGCGTTGTTGACCCGCATCCTCAGCGACCAACATTTGACGGCCCTGATGATCACCCATGATAGCGCACAGGCAGCCCGCATCGCCAACCGAGCCATCTTGATCAACGCCGGCAGGCTGATTTTCGATGGCTCAGTCCAGGAGGCGCTCCATGCTGAATCAACTCTTCAATGACCCGATTGCATTGCGCACGGCGCAAGTTGTAGGCGCGGCCGCCTTTGCGTTGGTTGTCGCCTTTCTAGCACGCCGACAAGGCATTCACCTTCAACGCGAGGCGGCGATCGCTCTGGTGCGGGGCATTACCCAGATCGTCATCGTCGGGTTGCTCCTGACGTTTGTTTTGGGCGGCGCGCAGTGGTTAAGCGCTTTTTTGCTTTTGGGTATGATGCTCGCCGGGGCGGTCATCGCCGCGCGGCGGACGAAACACATCCCCGGCATCCTAAACGTAACGACGCGCTCGATTCTGGTCGGCGCTGGGCTGGTTATCGGCATAATGGTCGCCCTGGGAATTATTGATCGCGCGCCAGCGACCTTAATCCCGGTCGGGAGTATGCTGATTGCCAACGCGATGAACACGACGGCCTTGGCGCTGGATCGATTCCGAGCGGAGGTCGAGTCTCATACCGGGCAAATCGAGGCTGGATTGGCGCTGGGCGCGGCCCCTAGCGCAGTGGTCGCGCCGTATGTGGAGGCGGCGGTTCAAGCCAGCATCATCCCCAGCATCAACAGTTTGCGCTCGCTGGGTATTGTGTGGATTCCGGGGGTGATGGCCGGTATGGTGCTCGCCGGCAGCGACCCTGTGCTTGCAGCCAGCTATCAGTTTGTAGTTGTCGCTATGCTATTTGCTACGGCTGGAACGACTGCGCTGCTCTGCACAATGTTCGTGCGCTCGCACGTCTTTTCGCGGGCCGAACAACTGACGCTGCGTACGAAGGTGAGGGAATCCAAGTAGCCCATATGTTAGAGTAGCGTTCGTTCTAAAATCGCTTATCCCGGACCGCCCCTGTGGACGGCGTCAAGGCATCAATGAGGGCCCATTCCGCAGGCTTGATCTTGCTCCTGCCGAGGGATCGTGCGGGTGAGTTCTATACCGCTATCGGTCCATTTTAAGAGGCCGGCTTGAACGAGCGTGTCCAGAATGTACTCACACTCGGACCAATCTTTAGACAAATATAAGGGCAGCAATTCTTTGAATTCATGCAATTGATTATGCGCGTCCATAGCATAGAGGTTCATCAAGACCTGCTTATGAATCAGACCCAGAATCGGATTAGCGAGCAATTCTAGGACCGCGTCATCGTTCATCGCCAAAAAACTCACTCCCACGTTACACATACAAAAACCTCTTATTTTTGGAGAAGGCTCAACTCTTCACGATCTTTAATAAATTTCTTAAAGTCATCATAGCTTTCCGGCGTTCCTATGTCAAAGAAGGATCGTCTAGAAATCAGGCCGAACATCCGTCCGGAATCGGCCAATTTCGGGAAGATCTCTCGCTCCATGGAAAAGGCGCGATCCGCCGGAAGGCTTCTAATAAAATCTCTAGAGATGAGCGAAAAGCCGGCGTTTATAAGGCCCGGCTCCGCCGCCCCTTCATGCTTCTCACGAAATCCGACTATGAGACCGTCTTGGTTCACGGCCACGGAACCGTAACGACTCACGTCCCGGACAGGCAAGAGCGACAGAGTCACGTCCGCGGCTTTCTCACGGTGAAGTTGGAGAAGCCGGTGGACGTCTCCATCAAAAAAGGTATCACCATTTATTAACAGGGATGGATCACTGGCAACATTTTCCGCCTTCTTCACAGCGCCGCCGGTTCCCAGTGGCGTTTGTTCGCACGAAAAGCTGATCCTGAGATCCCTATCATTGTACGGCGCGAAGTGTTTTTCAATGACGTCAGCCATATATCCCACCAGGAGCACAAATTCACGGATTCCTTTTCCTGCAAGAGCATGAATCAGTATCTCAACAAACGGTACACCGTTCACCAAGGCCATCGGTTTCGGCCGGTCGGACACAACAGACCGAAGTCGTGTCCCCATTCCTCCGGCTAGGACCAGCGCGGTTATGGGTAGGCCTTGTGATTGCACTCTTTCACTCCTGTTTGGCCGAGCGATTGCATTTGCAGGTCGGGTCCGGCTTGATTTCACAATGCTGGAATTGGTTTCGCCAGAAATCCATCACGAGCAGACCCGGCAATATGTCGTCCATACTTCCTACGAGAATCTTGATCGCTTCGGTCACTTGAATGGAGGCCACCGCAGTGGCGGAGGAAGAGAGGATCCCGACGGTGGAAGCCCTTGGATGATCTTCCACCTCGGCGGGATTCGGCCACAGGCACCTCAAACATGGCGTTCGCCCGGGGATTACAGTCATAACATTGCCCGCGCATTCCACCGCGCCCCCGAAAACATAGGGGATGCCTCGATCAGTAATTGCGTCATTGATCAAGTACCGAGCCTTCATATTATCGAGCGCGTCCACCACGAGATCAACTCCGTTAACAAGCTGCTCTACGTTATCCGGCCCTATGGTCGCGACTACCGCCTCGATCTCGACTCTCGAATTGGCCGCCAGCAGCCGTTCTTTAGCCGCTTGCGCCTTCGAGACCCCGCGCGCTACGTCAGCCTCATCATAGAGGATCTGCCGATGAAGATTGTGCAACTCAGGTGAGTCCAGGTCCGCAATCCTCAGAAAGCCTACGCCGGCCCTCGCAAGCAGCGTCGCGATGAGTGACCCAAGAGCCCCCAGTCCTGCCACAAACACGCGAGATTTTTCGAGCCGCGCTTGACCCTCCTCGCCGATCATTTTCAGCAGTATGTGACGACTGTATCGGGGTATGGCAGGTTCCACAGACTCGGCTCCGTAAAGAGTCCCGGGGGCTCTTTATTTCAGAAAGCGGATGACCAGGGAGAAAACTCTTTTGCAAAAGAGTTTTCTCCCTGG
>Ga0172371_10004651_pt1 | contig 20657 bp, 21 predicted proteins | sample Lak12m_FD_114543 | JGI IMG/M metagenome (GOLD analysis project Ga0172371, IMG submission 114543) | Freshwater microbial communities from Kabuno Bay, South-Kivu, Congo - kab_022012_12m | ecosystem: Environmental > Aquatic > Freshwater > Lake | place: Democratic Republic of the Congo: South-Kivu... | reverse complement strand
CGACGAGATGACCTCTTTGTTTGTAGCTATGTGTAGATCTCTAGGCATTCCGGCTCGTTTTGTTTCTGGGATATCTTACTCTAATTCTCCCCTTTTCGCTGAACCTTGGCAACCGCACGGTTGGGCAGAAGTTTATTTTCCTGAAATAGGATGGGTTAGTTTCGATACTGCGTTCGGAGAATTTGGCTACATTGATGTAACCCATATCAAGTTCAAAGAATCGCTAGACCCCAGTGATCCGGCCACCAAGTATGAGTGGTTAGGGAACGAAGTGAAATTAACTTCTGATAATCTAAAATTCAAGATGCAGATCCAGAAAGAAGGAAAAGAGGAAGAGGAAGAGGTCCAGTTAGGACAAGAACTAGCCGCTTCGGAAGTAGATTTCGGAAGTTATAATCTGGTTAAAGGCATTATTAAGAATAATGCTGATTATTATGTGGCTACCACCTTGCAACTATCTGTACCAAAAGAGATACAAATCTTGGGAAGGAACAAGCGAACGGTATTATTGGGGCCAAAAGAAGTAAAAGACACTTACTGGAGAGTAAAAGTTCCGGAAGACTTAGACTCAAGATATTGGTATGATTTTCCTACCGTTATTTATTCTGAGAAGAATGTCTCGGTCCATGACCAGTTTCAAGTACAGAAAGGTAAACCACACTACTCCTTCAATGATGTCCAAAAATTAATGGTGGTAGAAGAAGACCGTAGCTATTCACGCAAAGTTTCTCTAACTTGTAATGTTCCGAAGAGTGTTTACTTAAATGAGTCCAAAGAAGCTAGTTGTACTATTAAGAATATGGGAGAGACTAATTTAAAAAATGTCAAATTTTGTATTGGTGGAGTATGTGAGAATGTTGACTTACCCATTAATGCAGTTAAGAACGATTCTATCACTTTAAGAAGCGATAAGGTTGGCTGGAACAAGTTGATAGTCAGTTCCGAGAATGAGTTGATTGATAAAAAAACTTCTTTTGATTATAGTGTTCTTGACCAACCAAACTTAACCATGGAAACTAAAGCCCCAGAAAGTGTTTTCCTAGGAGAAGACTTCGAATTACAACTACAATTAAACCGAACTTCTTTTACCCCCCCAAAAGAAGTGCTTGTAACTCTCAAAGGAGCAGGATTTGAACAACGTTTAGAGATAGAAGAATTAAGAGAAGCTCAGCTGACCATTATCGAATTAAATAGCGAAAGATTTGGTAACAACAATCGCTATGTTTTAAACGCTACTTGGCATGATCCCCTAAATCGTACTTACTCAGAAGTGCAAGAGATAGATATCCAAGGAAAAGGGAAAAATTTTAGTGAAAAGGTGCGTTTATTCCTTAATGGTATAATTGGTTCCTTCCAATAAACTTAGATTTAGAGGAGTTTAAGGGCATAAGCTTTAAAAACACTAAGCACATTCTTACCTCTATGGTTAAAGACGAAAGCGTCAAGCAAGATTTCTCTGAAACGATAGAGCTTAAGACTGAAGAGACTGAATTAAGCGGACAGCTACACAAAACTAAAGAAGAAAATAAGCTGTTAAGTTCTCAAGTACGCCGATTACAAGAAGAAGCAGCCATGCTCCGTGAATTGTTCAATAATACTAATAATGAACTGAATCAGATGAAAAAGCCAGCCTTATTGGTAGCGGATATCGGGACGGTGAGAGGGGATAAGGCCGTAATAAAGTTAACCAACGGGAATAAATTTTATTGTTATATATCTAAAGAGGTTAAAGGACTAAAAGCCGGAGATACAGTTCTAGTCGATCAGAAAACACTTAATGTGATTGAGAAAGTTGAACTTCAAGATAGTTCTGAAGTTGAGAAGTTCGTGATTATGGAGAAGCCCAAAGAGAGATGGGAAGATATAGGTGGGCTACAAGCAGAGATCCAAGAAGTGAAAGAAGTGATTGAACTTCCACTTAAAAAACCAGAATTATTTGAAAAAATAGGTATAAAACCGCCAAAAGGAATCTTGTTGTATGGTCCTCCCGGAACAGGTAAAACCTTACTGGCTAAAGCTGCTGCTAGTTCAACTCACGCTACGTTTATCGAGATTGTCGGTTCTGAACTAGTTCAGAAATTTATTGGAGAAGGAGCTAAGTTGGTGAAAGAGATTTTCGAACTAGCGAGAAAAAGAGCCCCCTCAGTTATATTTATCGATGAGATTGATGCTCTTGCAGCGATGAGAATGGAAACCGGCACTTCGGGAGAGAGAGAAGTTAACCGCACTTTCATGCAATTATTATCAGAATTAGATGGATTCAAGCCCTTAGATAAGGTTAAGATTATTGGTGCTACCAATAGAATTGACATCCTGGATAAAGCGATTATTCGTCCTGGTCGTTTAGATCGTTTAATCGAAGTAGGTTTACCCAATGAAGCGGGCAGAGCACAAATCTTTAAAGTGCATTCGGCTAAGATGAACTTGCGTAAAGTTAAGGTTAAACAACTAGCGGCAGAAATGGAAGATTTCAGCGGAGCAGAAATCCGAGCGGTGTGTACAGAAGCAGGATACTTTGCTATCCGCGAGAATAGAAATTATGTTACTCAGGAAGATTTCTTGAAAGCCATTGAGAAAGTCCGCTTTGAAGAAGAAGACAATGAACACAAGAAGATGTTTGGTTAAATCTTTTTAAGATGAGCCAGATCATTAATCAGATTGAAGAGTACCTTAGGAAAACGATTACTTCTCCTCAGATTTTGTCGCATCACTTAAGAACAAGAGATTATTTATTGATTCTTGACCCCAACATTTCGTTAGAAGCAAAAGTGGCTGCCTTGACTCATGACTTAGAACGACAGTTTCCTAACCCTGTTCCTTTCCCAGAGAGAATTGATGATCAAAAGTATCTTTTAGCTCACGGAAAGTCTAGTGCTAAGGTAGTGATTGATTATTTAAGATCACAGAAATTTAGATTAAATTACAAAAGACTAGAACAACTTATCACTAATCATGAAGTTGGCGGAGACCCCGAAAGTGATTTGATACGCGATGCCGATTCTATCAGCTTTTTAGAAGTGGTTGCCCCATACTTTTTGAAAAAACATGGTAAAGAAGAAGCTAAAGATAAATTGAGTTATATGTTTAAGAGAATTGAAAATCCCCAAGCTAAAAAGTTAGCTCGACCATTGTACCAGAAAGCAATGCAGTTGTTAGATTAAATTCTCTTCTTAATTTCGTCCAGCAATAATGGAAATTTATCGTACCCTGCTGCGGTATTGAAATGACCTGCATTCTTGATAATCTGAACCTTGATCTGAAGATGATCTGCTATCTCTTCCGCTTTATTTAAAGGAACATAAGGATCATTATCAGAATGATAAATTTTAAAATTAGAACAATTACTTCTTATCTTCTGCCAATCGAAGTGATGATTAACAAATGTATCATTGATTAGATCAAAATCAGGATGGTTTAATTTTCCAACAAATCCAGAGATAAAGAAAGCAGCTTTAACCTTGTGCTTTTCCAACAGATGAAGAATAAAGACTGGACCAAGAGAATGTCCCACAAGAATAGAGTTTTCATCAATGATTGTCTCACAAGGCTTAAAGACCTTCATCCAAGAAGATAAACTCTGATTCTCAGGAGTAGGAAATTTTGGGATAAAGATCTTACACCCCAATTTCTCTAATTCTCTTCTCAGCCAAGGAAACCAATTCTCTTCTGGATTTCCATACGAACCGTGAATGATAAATACTTTATTCATCTTACAATTCAATGCTTTCCCTAACATTCAAGATCTTATAATTCAGTCCGTTCTTCTCCAGTTCAGATTTAACCTTATCCCAATCTATAGGAAACTTCTCACTATCCCCATGAATCGGACAGACTAGACTAGCACCGCTTTCTTTAGCGTATACTGCTCCCTCTATCGGACCAAGCACGATACCGTGATTGTTCAGAGGTAAGAAGATGGCATCACACTTGTAATCGTTAGGGAAACTAATAGTGTCCCCGGTAATATACGCTTTCTTGCCATCATCAATAATATATCCAACACCTTCGTGTAAATGGGTGCCAGGAATTCCCGGGAAATATCCATGAATAGCTTTAGTTACGATAATCTTTAATCCGCCAGGAATATTAAGGACATCACCAACAGTAACGATATGAATTTTCAATTCGGGATAAGCATCTTGAACCTCTTTAGTAGAGAAGATCATAGCGCCTTTCTCAACCAAATATTTCAAAGCAGAAGTATTACAGTGATCTTGATGTTTATGAGTTAGTAGAACCACATGTAAATTAGTCCAATCTTCCATTAACCAAGCAGGATTATAATTGTAAACTCCGGGATCGACTAAAACGCGTTTATCTTTTCCTTCAACTAATAAACAAGAATGGGCATATTTGGTTATTTTCATAGAAGAAAGAGTACCTCTTTACTTTATATATTTTCGTATTCTGCAGGAATATTATCCCGCTAAGTTTAAATATCACTTTGCTTCTGAAAGAAAGTATGGGAATTGAAAAAATAGTTGTGGCGTCTGCCATTATTTTATCTCTGGTTTCTTGCAGACCAACAGAAGAACCTAATCATCCTTTGCGTAACGGTAACGTAAGCAAAATTTACTCCGTTCCTACTCCTTCTTTATGCGCTCCAGAAACCGCTAGTTTATATCTACGTGGTCCAGCTGCCGATCAAACTGTAAAATGTAAAGACAAAGATGGGCAAGAATGGCATTGTGATTATAGCAGAGGAGGAGATACTCCCTTCCAATGTTATCATCTTTCTCCCTAGAAGATTTAAATTTCTATTTTTACCTAAAGTTTGTGGGCGTTCATCAGTTACTTCCGTAATCCATTGCGGATTTGGTGTTCACCTAATCATCACGCTTACCACTGAGAAGAATTTATACCCCAAACTTATTAAACCTTTTGGGAGAATGATGTAACTACTTATGAGGAAAGACTTTTAAATCCTATCCCTTTTAGAACAAAGATGTGTCTGGTTAGCGTGGTCATGCCTTTGTACAACAGCGAAAGATATGTAGCAGAAGCGGTAAAAAGCGTTTTGATTCAATCGGGAGAACTAGAATTAATTGTAGTAAACGATGCTTCTACCGATCGCTCTTTAGATATAGTACAAGGATTTAGAGATCCTAGAATAAAAGTTATAACTCTAAAAGAAAACATAGGTAAAAGCCGTTTAGCAGAAGTGTATAATATCGGATTTCGTGCTTGTCAAGGAGATTATATTACCGTCCTTGATTCTGATGACGTGCTGGAAGAAGGAAGTTTAGAACAAAGAAAGAGATTCCTGGATGAACATCCAGAAGTATCTTTTGTTTTTGGTGGACAATTGCGCATGAATGAACAAGGATTTATTCATGGAATAAAAGAATATCAAACACATACCGGAGTAATCAACACTTCTTTATTTAAGATGAAATTGCTGCTTTCTCCCATCACCCCCATCGGGCATTCTTCCGTAATGTATAGAAAGGAAGTGTTTGAACGATTTGGATTTTACGATCCAAATTTAGGAGTAGAAATACCCTTCTTTTACACTTTAGCAGAAGCAGGATTAGGAATAGGTTATTTAGCTTTTCCCACATATCGATACCGTATACATCAAAATTCTGTAAGTTGTCACCATCGTTCTAACTCTATGAAGAAAAACTTCGCTTTCATCGATGCAAATTTCCCTTCCACATCAAGACAACCATTATCTCGTATTCCCTCCCTTTTTCTCAAGGGATACCATTTAGGATTAAATTTCGCTAAGGATGCCTACGAGTTAGTAAGATTAAGAAAATAAGAATCACCATTTTTCCTCCATAACCTTTAAAAAAGGCTCCTTCTTTTAAGCTAAAGTAAAAGCCAATACTCAGAGTGAAGAGTACCTAGTATCTATATAGCACAACTATAAAGCATCTAGTATCTCTTTTCTTCTAGAATGAATTTGGCACAGAATAGGAGGAAAAGTAAAATGCAAGGAACGGTAAAGTTTTTTAACCGAAAGAAAGGATTTGGTTTCATCAGTGGCGAAGACGGCAAAGATTATTTTGTACACTTCACTGCTTTAGCTAAAGGAACCTTCATCCGCGACAATGACGTAGTATCTTTCGATACTGGCGAAGGAGAAAGAGGCTTAAAAGCTGAGAATGTCCAGTTGATAAAGAAAGCTTCTGAGATGGAAGGCGCTGCTCCCCGAAGAGACGGCGAAGAAGAGCAAGAAGACGCTCAAGAAGAATAAATTCTTCTTATTTTTTCTTATTTTATTTCTAAATTCTTAATCTTTTGTTCTAAATCATGAATTGGTTTGAGAGACACTTCTGTCCCGCTTTCGCCATGAATGGAATACTCAAAAGGATTATCTAAATCTTTGATTAAGAAGAACATATAAGAGATCAAGAAAGTAACCAATACTGTGAAAAACATCGACTCATAGAAAGGTTCAATCTTAGTGATGACCATCCCTAAGGCCAAAGCTGCGCCTAAGGCTTCCACAATGGCATAAGCAGACTGAATAAAGTCTGTATCTCTAATGGTATGAATCCTTAACACCATCTTTCGAATAGTGCTTTGTTCATTCTTCATCCGGAGAATATATCCTGGCTGGACCCCTTCTTTCTCAAACTCAATAAAGAAATCATTCATCCGGCTAATCTTTTCTAGGATAAATCGAGTTCTTTCTTTTTTATAGAACCAATCATTTAACGAAGCCATGAACTCCTTCTGGTATTGAATAAATTGTTTGGCAGTCTTAGATTTCTTACTTTTATACAAGGTATAAGATTCGTCGTACAAGGATTCTAAAGAAGCAGCAAATTCGCTAGGGATCTTCTCGCTTTCTTTGTAATCAGACAGAACTCCAGATATAAGAAAACCTAACAAGAAGATTGTCCCTCCCACCAAACTGGTGAAAAGAGAGTTTAAAGCGATTACTTCATAACCAAATTGATGAGAAATAATCTTTAGAAGGATCACCAATAACAGAATAGGTAAGATCTTAAATGCAATTAACCATTTCTGCCAGAGTTTTTTAACTATTCCTTGAACCATATATTTTGATAGAAAATGATCTCTTTTTAAAGATTATGGAGGTATAGATTATTTTTCCACTTTAAGATCAAAGCACATCCTAAACACTTTGGGAGAGAACTGCCCGCATTTCACCACATCAATAATCTTAACCTTATCCAAAAGGAACATTTTTATTACTTTTTCTCAGATGAGCCATAACTTGTCCTTTTTCTAAATAGAGATAAGCATCTTCTTGCCAGTATTTCATACCCCTCTGGTTTTGGTGAATGTTGAAAGCTTCATAAGGTACGTTATAAGTAACTGTCATCCCCTGCTTAACCAAATTATTAGTAATCCCTGAGTTTATTCCCTCACTTAATGAAACTATTCCTTTACTAATCTCCACAGTACAAGGAAAATGAGTTCTAAATCTTTGTTCTGTAATCTTACCCAAAGCCAGGATAATCTCAGCTCTGGTTGCCAGAATAAGCTTTTTGATCTTTCTAGGGGACAGTTTCTTCATCTCATTAAGGAGAGACTCAAAATTATAGGTAAACGCGGGGTTTTTGTCTTTCTTTTGTTTAAGATAAGTCAAGAGGATAAAAGGATTAACCTCACTTCTCAGCTTATTTTCATCAACATAAGCATTCCCATATTCTAAAAATGTTCCAGAAAAGGGCTGGTTTTCTCCCGGAGCGAAAGTTGAGAGGTGTGGATCAAAAGAGAAATCATCACTGAGTAAACCCCCATGGGTAAAAAAGAAATTAAAAAAGTTATTCTCTTTTAAGTCATGGATTATAGTAGGAAGATTACCCGCATGAAGACAGAATCGCTCATTAAGCCGCTGAGTAAAGATTTTTTCAAAGAAGTCATTTTTTCCACGGAAGAGAATTGTTCTGCCAGTCTCACGCTTATCATAATAATGTTGGTAATCCATCCAGGTCACGATCATCTCTCCATTTTCTCTGCTGATTTCTAAACTATCCTTTGCACTCCAGGGGACTCCCGGATTGTGAACTTTTAGTTTATCTTCCCAACTTTCTAAATAGCTTATATTCTTCTTAGCCAAAATAAAAAGTTCTAACATCGGATCAAAGTCCTCCAGACAATCAGGTAAATAATCTCTAGTTAAATCTAAAAAAATACTCAATAACTTAGGAGAGAATTTCAGGTAAGAAACATCTTTAAGGTCAATCTCTGGATATCCATCTACGGTTTTATAAAAATCCAAGATCAGTCCTGGCTTAAAGACATCTTTGAGAGGAAAGAAAAAACATCCTCCTTTGTAAATAAAAACCTCTCTGCCACGATACTGAGGATCTGGATAGCTTGCGTAGTGGAAATATTTTTCATAATCTTCAAAAGCTAAGGAAATACCATCGGTAATTCTGCGAGGGTCATTGTTCTTGAAACTAAAATATTTCTTCTTAAGGTTGATCTGGTCGATAGGACTAGAAAGAAATCCTTCCTTTGCAACAATCTTTAGGAGCAGTTCTCCGATAGCATGAAATACCCACCCTTGAGAGAAGTCCGGCAAATTATTTGGATTATAAACAATGCCAGGATGAGGACTCTTAGAATTGTTATATAAATATAAAATAGCTTTGGGTGGAACTGGATGCGATAACTTCTTAAGGTTCCCTATCTCTTCAGAAGAAAGATGTTTCTGAAGATAATCTCGATAATCTTCCACCTTCTCTTGCCATTTGAAATTATAATTACCATTCAAACCCCTCATGAGAAAGACATTAAAAAGGCCTTCTCTTTCCATAAAAGCCTTTAAAACAGGAGCTGATTTTATATAAGCCGTTTTGATAGCCATTTCCTTTAATTGTGGTGTCAAATTCGCCAAGTTAGGCACAATAGGATTAGTATTAGCAACCATTTTTTGAATCTGATTATTCTTAGCTTTTTCAAAGAGCTGCTTAAGATGGCTTAATAAAGCCGTAAGAGACTGACAAGCAGCGATAACCTCTTGAAGATGCTTATTGATAGTGGCTAAATCAACCTTTACTACTGATCCTTCTTCATCAAAACCTTTAGGCAGAAGAGTATTGATTTTACCTACATTCAAAGAGAGTTCACTTAAAGATCGGGCAGAGTAGACTTTGACTTGACTTAAAAGATCATTAATTTTTTTAACCGTTAAAGTATCGAGATCCTTTTCCGCTTCAGCTAGATGAGATATAACTCTTTTTTCATAGCGGATGCGACGACGCTCACCTTTACCTAACTGACGCTGAAGATTCTTGATTTCTTTCTCTTCTTCTTCACAAAGACGTTTTACATACGACCAATTTCTATCAGAAAAATGAGATTGAATAATTTTAATATTGATCTCATACTTCAGGAGTTTTTCTAAATCTTTCTTGAACTCTTCAAGATTCTTAACTTCCCGCATCACCCATTTTTCTTCTTTCTCTAAATTTCTTTCTTCACAATCAATGGATCTAGCTAAATTAGAACTCATTTTTCCACTCTTAGATCAAAGCACATTCTAAACACGTTCGGAGCGAACTGCCCGCATTTAACTACACGTATAACTTTAACTTTACGTTTAAGCTGCCTGCATATCTCTTGAATGCGTTTTTTATGACCAGGAACCTCTTCTTCTCCTAAGAAAGAGTAAAGATGAATAATTGTTCCTTTTTTGGCTACTTTAAAAGCCACATCCAAAAACTCTTCTCCGGTTTTAGGAAGAGGCATAACTATACGAGAAAACTTCTTCTTCGCAAACAACTTCGGAATAAGATTACGGACGTCTCCTTCCCAAATCATCACCTTATCACTCACTTTATTGAGTATAATATTTTTAAGAGCTAATTGATGCGCAGTAGGATTAATTTCAATCCCATAAATCATCTTAGCAGAAGAATTCTTAGCTAGAACCAGTTGATAAGGACCGACTCCGGAAAACATTACTAACACTTCTTCCCCTTTCTTAACTAATTTAGCAATCCTTAATCTTTCGTTAGAAGAACGGGCAGAGAAATAAGTTTCTTCAAGATTAACCCACATTTTCACTCCGTTCTCTCCATGTAAAGTTTCTTTCTGGTTCTTACCCGCAAGCACTTTAACTTTACGCGTACGGTACACTCCAGAATGAAATTCATCTTTTTTAACTACGGTTTCAATATACTTATTTGATTTAAGGTAAGCTTCAGCAATTAATCTTTCTTTCTTCTCCAGTTCGGAAGGTATTTCTAAAATTAAGATCTTCCCGACAACTTCTTGCGATTTGGGCAGAATTTCTAGCTCTTCTTTAGAGAGTTTACCTTTAAGCAATTCTTCCATGCTCGGCACTTTATTCTTTTCCGGGAAAGAGAATTTAGTGTTCAGTACTTCTGCTCCCGGCACTTTAATTTCCCTCCTGAGAGGAAAATAAATCTTACCCATCTCTTTAACCGAAAGATAATCTTGATTTATCAAGTTACGTTTGATCAAGAACTCTTTAACTTTCTGGGCATTCCTTAATTCAGTACAAGCGGCAAACATAACTACAGCAATAATCAGGGGGAATAAAAACCTTTCTCTAAGATTGAAGTTTAAAAGAAACTGCTCAACCCTTTTTGAGCAACAGAAGCGGAACTCTTCTTGAGAACATCTAGCCTGGACTTGACCCTTTCCGGATCAAAACCATGATCTTCCACTAAAACTTTAAGAACTTCCTGTTCATCGACAGATTTCCAACTCAACTTATAATCGTCAGTAACCGGAATATTTTTAATGGTATTAAATAATTCCTGCCAAGCTAGGTCAGGATAATGTTTCTCCCACTCTGCTTGCTTGAATATTTCTTCAAAATGTTCTCCTTTTTCTTGAACTAACTTGAGAGCTTTCTTAGGACCGATGCCTTTGATGCCGCCGGGATTATAATCTGTTCCCACAAGAATGGCTAAGACAATTAATTGATCAAGAGTGAGTTTTAGATTATCTAAAACTTCTTTAAGTGAAATGATTTCCGGACTGATCTTTTCATAAGCAAACTTGCCTACTCTTTTTCTCTTGCCTTCTAAAGAAAGGTTTCTGACCAGTAGCGGACAGCCGAAGATCAAATTATCGTAATCTTGAGAAACACAAGCGTAGGCATCTCCATTCTTAACCAAATGAGTAGCTTGAGCTTCTCCTTCGCTCGGGGCTTGCACGATGGGACAGCCGAAAGCTCGTATCAGACGTTTAGCTTCTTCCCCCATTTCTTTAGTCAAAATGGCCGTCCTTGAGCCGTACTTTTTCATCTCTTCAAGATTTTCTTCTTTCTGAGCTTCTTTGAGTTTTAGTAAAGCTTCTACTTTGACTTGAGAACGTTTCTCCCAAGTTTTTTGTTTTATTTCTGGAGCCTTGCCATCAAAGACGAAAACGAGCTTTAAACCTTCTTCCATTAAGGAAGCGGTACGATAGAATAATCCGATTAAATGCGAAGTGACTTTTCCGTTTTTATCAGTAAGAGCAGAACCATCAGGAGATCTTATTGTAGTTAGGAATTGATACAATAGATTCATCGAGTCAACTGCTAAGATTTTCCCTTTGAGATCTTTAATAGATATTTCCTTTTTAACTACTAATTCTTTGAATTGCAGACCCATGATTATTTAAAATTTAGAGTAGTATTAAAAGGTATCTTCAGATAATGTTGTTATTAGGGAGTAACGAAAGGTTTATAAATAAACCTTATCTAAACTCCCTTATGAATCTCGAACAACGGAATTTGCTCTTGGAAGAGATAGCTGCAAAGACTTCTCCGGATTATTCTACACCTGCTCAAGTGTACATCGTGGGAAGTATCGGTTCTGGCAAATCTTCTTTACTGCACGGCATTCATCGCGAATTAAGATATTCTAATGCCGGACTAGAAATCAAAAGTAATAGAGCTCATTCGCGAGGTCAATTGATGAAGCAAAGAATAAATGAAGTTCGCCGTGCCAATGCCACTCTTGAACCTGAAGATATGAAGGTTTACGCTTATGATACTTCGGGCATTATTCCTCTTCAGCTAATTGCCGAAGGTAGTCATACTAAAGCTAAAAAGCTAATCACTTTAGGAAGAGAAGAAGATAAAAAAATAAATCTCCCTGCTACTGCCGTCATGTGTTTGGATTTGACTTTTTTGGAATATTTATTTCAGCCAAAAATACATTTAGTTATGGAAAGATGTCTTGACACAGATGATTTTGATTTAGGGTTGCGTTTTGAAGGAATGACCTTTAAATCAGACTTAAATACTGCAGTTTACCTCTCTCTGCTCCGAGCCAGAAAAGATGTTCAGCAATGGAAAAAGAAAGGCATACCCATTATTGGGATTGCTACTCATTATCATCAACTAACTAAAGATTCAACCGCTAAAAGAGAATTATCACAAGGTAAATTGTTAGAACATCTTGATACGTTTGTTTTAAATCGGGATGAAACCAAGAAGGATAATGGGTTTGGTTCAAAAGGTATAGAATCAGGTCTATGCTATCAAGCCACCCCCTTCTCTCAGTTGTTTGATTCCCCCTTGCTTTCAGTAGATTCTCGTTCTCGAGTACCTTACGGAATAGAAGAAGCTGCTTATCAGATTGCTCTAGCCGCTACAGGCAATAAACATCCGGATTTGAGGTTAGTCTCTTTCTCTCATCACGTGCCAGATAAGGAAAGAGTTGTTAAGTATAATTCTCTGCCTCATAATTAATCTTACTTCAACAATCTCTCTAATTCTTGATAATTACCGGAATAACTATTCAGCCATTTGAGTAAAGCATCGGAAAGCAAGAATAATAAAGTGCCCGCGACTGGAACCATCCACGTTGCTCCGCTCAAGGCCAGATAGACTTTATCTTTCTTCTTCTCGGTGTTGAGCAGCCGATTAATCCTGCTAATTTCTTCCTTGCTTTCCAAAGCATTCTTAACTAAAGCTAGAAGGAGTAGACCTTCTCTTCGGATATAAACGCTAAAGACCCTCTCTAAAGAATTGCGGAATAGGTTGAAAGAGAAAGATTTAGCGATAAAACCTGGTTCTCCCAGGATCTTACTTAAAATCTTGATTTCTTTCTTCCTGACTTTATCGATACTCTTAGCTAACTCTTCCATCTTCTGGAAACGGTAATAAGGCTCTTTAAATTCTTGACTTAAATGGCCTTGGTCTTCCAGTAGTAGAACATAGCCCAAAACCCGAGCATATAAGTCTAAGAACTGTTCTAGAGAATATTGAGATTTCTCGGTGTATTCTTTAAACCGAACATATTGTTCTTTATCTTCTTCAAAAGTAACTGCGTTAAGAAAATTTCTAAGCAGAGCGGCACGATTCTGTTCATAAGTAAACAGTTCTAGAGCTTTGACCTGAATTCGCTTAGTTAAGAGTTCTTTCTCGGCTAAAACTTTCTTCTGGTCAAGCATAAAGGTGGATAAGAGAGGTAGGTTAATAAGGATTTTGTTACAGAAACGTTTAAATAAATGAATACCATACCTGTTCGTATGTGGATCGTTAAGATAAAATACAAGCATAACTGCATCCTGGGAAATCGATGCGAAAAGTTTAAAGTTACTTTGCAATCAACTGTCTTTTCCGTTTTCAAAGAGAAAGGCAAATTCGTCAGCTCTTCTTTGCATTATATCTCGGGAGAGAAAGATAATATTGAGACTTTCATCAAAGATTTAGAAAAAGAACCTAAAGTCGTCCGCTTGGAGATGAAAGGCAGCATGTTCTTGCTGATCGAAAAAGCTGATAACAAGGTGGTCAAGTATTACACCCCTAAGATAATCTTCATTAAACCTGTCTTGATGGACAAACAAGGTTGGGAGACTTGGGAAGTCGGCTCCTGGGAAAAGCAAGAAGTCTCTAATTTTGTCAGTAAGATTAAGAAAGATATCCCTGCGGCTCAACTGCTTAAATTTTCTCAAACGAATCTGGATCAAATTTTCTTTCCTCGCTTGATGCCAGATCTGACCGAGAAACAAAAACGGGCTCTGGAACTCGCCCAAGAAGAAGGGTATTATCAAACTCCCCGACGGATTGATTTAAGAAAATTAGCTAAGCTGATGAAGATTTCTCTGGCTACTTATCAGCAGCATTTAAGGGCGGCGGAAGAGAAGCTGATTCCCAATATGTTGAGTTATTCGAAATGATAAAAACAACTAAAGATTATCTGACCATAGTTCATTAATTTTGTATTTGATTTTTTTGGTTTTCAGAAAATCAAGAACTTCTTTCTTTCTCTCCATGGGGATAACAAAAACAGCTTTGCCCAATTTCAACCCACCATTTTTTTCAATCAGACCCTTAGAGATATAACTTTTAGAACCAACTTTCTGTTGGTATCCATACAATTGTCTCCATATCTGCATTTGTTTGGAAAAAATTTTTTCCGATGAAGTGATTCTGATTAAAGCATAATACTTCTGGCTTTCCATTGGTTCTGTATATTTGCCATAAAGCATAACTCCTGAACTAAGAACCTCCCGTTTCAAAGACCAATCTTTAAGCCGGCCTACTTTTAATGAAAGTTCATTCTTTACTCCTTTTAAGACCCAATTTTTATGAGCTACAGAAAGCAGGAAAAGTTTCAATTCTCGATTTACTTCAGACTCGACCTCTGGGACAGCATCCACAAATAAATCAATATCACTGTCGCTTCGAAAATCTCCGCGGGCAACACTTCCAAATAAGAGGATTTTATCTATTTTCGAGCCGATTTTACTATCTAACAGAAAAGAGGCGAAATCCAAAGCATAAGCCGTCAGCTTTTCACGAGTGATCATTTTATCATTTCCTTGAGCATCTTTTCTAGTTCTACAAATAAGTTTAATACTTTCTGAACGATCTCAACAGGTTTAGGAGAGCCATAAGACAATTTTTCACAGAGCGTTTCCAATTCTATCATCTTAGGAATTATTGTTTTACTTTGGTCAAAGTCTGGCAGCCTTTCAGAAACATTCGGTGATTTAAACCAAGCATGATTAAGTTGAAAGCCTTCTTCGACTAAATGTTCTTGGTGCAAGTAGGTAGAGAGTAACTCCGCCATCGCCCTAGAAGCATTATCGCCGATTATCCTCTGTGAATTTTCTATCCCGCGGACTTCCACTGCCCAGCGGAAGATAGTCTCTTTTCTTTCTTCAAAGGCAGAAAGATGGTCTTTTGAATTCATAAGAGAGATTATGTTAGTGTCTATATAAATCTTTTGTTAGTCAGTTACATATGTTAGATAATCACATAAAATTATGTTATAATATTACATAAGGAGAGATAAGGTTGTTAAAAACAAAGAAGGATAATCAACACATACATGTTTGGTATAAAGATTAAGTAGTTGTTCTTTTGATTAATTTGTAATTGGTGGAATTCTAGGTGTTTATGGAGAGAAGAATGACCAAAATATCATTACGCCCAGAGGATTTGAAGAGAGAAGTATCATTTAGATTTAGACCACAAGCTGAAGAGGATATTCAGTTTAAGAAAGATTTTCCCGATTGGTACGAAGAACGTTTAGAAGATCGAATCATTCTTTCAATAAAGGAACAAAAAAGAATAGTTCAAAGCGAAGAAACTCTTTTTGAAAGCTTTTGTCGTGACGGAGATTATCAACAAGTACCAATTTATTATGATTTAGTCACTCCTTTCTTAATTGACTTAGAGGTTCGTATCATTAATGTCCTATACTCTCTTCCTACTGAAGAAGAACTTGCTCTTGCTTGTCGTATGAAAGAAGGAAAGCTGGTTAAGTTGGAAAAGAATGAAAAGGAAGATCTTGTTTTAGAAGGTTTAGAGATTATGACTTGTAAGAAAATGGGAACGCATATCGGAGCAACCGAAGTATTCGGATATAATGGAGTTTTACACTATGATCATCGAGATATTCTAAGAGGAGCTCCGGAAGAAGCTAATGCTTATTGGGTGGGTAAGGCCCGATTAGTGATCGTATGGACGAATAAAGAAGGCGTGAAACACTGTTTTTCTCCTTTATGTTGTAACACAAAACTCTCTCCTTTAAACTTAGAGGGAGAAGAATATCATCTTGTTCCCATTCAATATTTTAAAATAGAAACAGAAAATCCAGTAGTCCGACTGACGAAAGAGTTACAAAAGATAAAAGAAGAGTATCAACAAAAAAGAAAAGAATTGAAAAGTTATTATTCTTCAATGCAAAAAGTCTTTGGATTAAAATAAGTTAATGATTAACTCACTCCATCCTCTTGACAATGGCATTCTCAAAGGCGCCAGATTCAAGCATCTCCTGAGCTTTCTTTGTAAGTTCGTTAGAATACAATAACAATAACGGCAACTTCTTGATCTGAGCTTCCATATAGGCAGAAGAAAGATCCTTTTCGTCACATTTAGCTTTATTCTTAGCCTTACAGTAATAAGTTAAACTGCCAACGACAGAAGGAACCTTGATTAAAAAATTGATCTCGGCATTCTTGCGTAGAATCTCTTTCTGCTCAACTACAATTTTCTTGCTTTTAAAGTATTCTTCTAAGAGTGGAAGGAATTCTTCGCTGATAGTGGTTCTTTTCCGAGCGGGCTTTTCTGTTTTTTCTTTCTTAATTTTCTCTTCAGGAACATCTAGTTTAGTCTGTTCTTCCTTCTTGGCTTCCGGAACCTCTTTAGTCATAGTCTTTTCCCAAATAGCATGCATTCTTTTCTCTCGCTCTTCTGGAGAAATCTCTTCCGTCTTAGGCAGGGGAGCAAGAGGAACTTCTGCTGGCTCTTCCTTCTTCTCGCTCTTAAACAACAGTTCTTTAATCAGGATATTTGACTCTTCTTCCGGTAAGAGATGCCATTTCCAAAAAAGTTCAGCCTGACCGTGATATGTGACTTGCAAAGGAAAAGCAAAATCTTTGAGATTTCTAAGGGCAACTTTAGACAACAAATCCAATTCTTTTTCTCTCAGCACTTTTTTGTCTTTAAGATTTAACATGATACGATAATCATGCGGATTCATATTATTCTGAGCGAAATTCTCTAGCTGATCTTCCTGTCCGGGAAGATAATAAAGAGGAGAACCTCCTACCTTGAGATCGGAAATCTTAACTTTACCTTGAGCAGCTAAATCAGAAAGATGAGCAGAAGCGATGATGATCTCTGATTTAAGAACTAATTTAGCCACTTTAGTAGGCAGAACTGGCCCATTAATACCCAGGAATTGTAGGATTCTATCTTGATCAGACATATATCAGAATAACAAAAACTTCTTTTAAATAGTTTTCTTTACTCCAGCGCTATTCAAATCTTCCCCTACTCGTAACAAAAACCAGATAATTTTAAATATTTCAACTTCTTATTGAGGATAAAATGGTCAGCTCTGACGGAAAGAGGAAGAAACATCCGGAAGATGAGTTTGAAGATGAAGAAGAGGAAGAAAATTTCCAAGACGAAGAGTTATACGATTATTGATCCGTTAACTTTCTCCAACCTTTAAACAAGTCTAATGGACGAACTTTAGCTGCTTTAACCATATAGAAAGGATATCTGCTTCCGCTGCTCATTCTAAACTCTCCTAAGAAGTGTTCTCCAGAAATTCCTCCTTGATAAGTAATAGGATTCTTTGCTGCCTTTTCTGTTCCCTGTTGGTATGTTTTCACAAAATCTAAATGTTCCTCTCCAAAACATCCCTTAAAATTAGCATTTCCCAACAAATCTTCTATTCTTCCAGTAACATTATTCCCTTCTCTTCTTTCAACAAACAGTTCAAAATATCCCTGCAAAGGATGAATTCTGTCCCAAGTTCCCACATAATCTGGTTTATGCTCAGAGAAATTTCCTTTCTTAAAAAGACGAGCTGCTCTCTTTAAACAAGTTCTTTCCATTTCTAGAGCATTATCTAAGGTAGGATTAGGATTAAAGAAAACTCTCCCCTCTTCATCCATCTCAAAAGTTTGATAAGAATCTACAGGTAATAAATTGTTAATTATCCAATGATTGCTGTGACCCAATCCAACTATGGCCACTTCGGGAGGTTCTTCTTTTAATTTACGCAGTAACATCTCATCTCTTTCTATCTCGTGGATATATCGAGCAAAAGTCATTAACTTATGACTGCGGATCTCATGATAGACTGCTTCTTCCCGAGAATCATGACCTTTTCGAGTAAACCAATTATGCGACTTTAAATATTGAACTAAAGCGGAATTGTATTTGAACCATAAGGGTGGGCTTTCTAAAAAATGAAGATTATCCGCACGCTGTTCCAGATGGTCCCAGAAGGTATCAAAAGTTAAATCTGGTGAACGTTCTCTCAGTTTAGCTTGATCGGATTTACGCCAAAGATCCATCCACACTTCATGTTGCATTTCTTGGTTAAGTGCTTCTATGGCTACTACTCCAGAAGTACTTTCTACATCATCTAAGATTTGTGGGGGTGGAATTAACTGTACTTTTCTACTTCCAAAAAGATTACCTAATTCTGCACAATGTACAACCCCATATAATCTAGTCATAAACATCCTCCCAAAAAAATCTATCAAATTACAAAAGTAATAAAAAAATAAAAATCTAAGGCCTCATCCACCTTATTTCGTAATAAGTAACGTCTCCTTCGTCGTCAACAATACCAATTAGCAACTTTTTCTTAGTACTATGAGCAACTCTATTCTTAGCTGCAAATTCATACCAAGTCAAGGTGTCTCCTTCATGAACCGGATAAACAATCCAGCGAGCATGATCTTCTCCTGGCTTAACTCCTCGATCATATACACGGAAATCTGCACCGAACTTCAAAGCGGTCTTGATAATATAACCTCGATTTCTGATGTCCTTAAAGACGCAATAGCGGATCCAGAAATTTGGTTCAGCTTCTCTAGACTTCTTCAAGAGAGTTTCATAAGTTAACTTTTTACCAGAATCGCTCTTAACACTCAGCTTTCCTTTCTCCATAAGATAAAATCCTTCCAATAAGGACAACTCTACCTTTCCGGATTCAGAAAGTATTCCAAAACGGGACTGGTTATAGAACTCTCGAGCTTCGTCAGAAGCTTCTGTGATCACTTTTTCACCAGCGAGGATACCTTTTACTACAACTTTCTTTTTATTGGATTTCTCACCGTCAACAGATTCTGCTGATTTAACTAAAACAGGAGCAGAAACGTCAATTTCTTCAACTTCAATCAAGTCCTTGCTGGACTTCTTCTTTTCCTTTTTCTCTTCTGCGAAGGATTCTACTAATGTAGCCTGGGCAGTAGATTTCTTACTTTTCTTTGCCATAAGCTTATTCTCGAATAGAGTTTTATAAAACTTTTGGAGGGAATTAACTCAAACAATAAAATGAGAAGTCTTGTTCGTTGTAAATAAAAACCAACCTTTCATTTACAGGATATAAATCTTTAAAAATCGAACAAAATTGTTTATCAACAAATGAGTGAAGATTATTCAACCATAGCGGAAGACATCCAATCGCATCCTTACTTTGGGAGTTTACAAACCATCTTAAACTGTCCGGAAAAAACAGTGAGGGGAAGAACAGTAAAAGATAAAATTTTGTTTAGAGAAGACCCTTTCAGAACACATTCAACTAGAATCTCCACTATCCGAGCTCAGCGTCAAAATAATATTAAAAAGAAACCCTTGGAAGCAGAAGAGGATTTAGAAGAAGTTACTTCATGCAATTTCTGCCCCCCACAGATTTGGGACGAAACAACACAGCCAAGAATAGTACACGATCGGTTAAGAAGAGGAGACTTTGTTCCCGTAACTTTCCAAAACCTTTATGGGATAGACGAAATAAGTATGATTACTGTTTTTGCCGAACATAAAACAAAACTAATCGATTTAACCTTTGATGATTTAGTTTGTTACTTAGAAACTTTATATGATACTGCTCAATTCTTAAAAGATAAATATTCCGCAAGGAACGTGTGGGATTTTGTAAATTGGGGCTTCTTAGCCGGTGCATCTCAAGAACATCCTCATGCACAGCGTGGAACCGGCCCGTTTAAAGACACCCTTTCCCAAAAAGAAGCAAAATATGTTGCCGGATATGCTTATGAAACAGGAGAAAGATTTTTCGAGAAATATCTTGGAGCTATCCGAGACAGCCCGTATCTTATCTGGGAAGAACCAGAAAAAGATGACCTGTTAATTTATGCTCCTTTTGCCCCACGATTTCCTCACCAAGTAGACCTTATCCCCAAAAAGAGAATTCGCCATGTGTTAGAATTAAAAGATCCAGATCAAAGAATAAGAATGGCCAGAAGTATGTTAGGGGTATTACATGCCCTGTATCAAAACTTAAGAGTAACTGACGTAAACATTGCTTTACATCAGGAATTCTTTGATATCATGGGTAATTTCAGGATGCATTGGCATATCTATCCCAGAAATCTAAACACCTTAGCCGGATTTGAGTTAGGACATGAGGGGTATGTAGTGAATAAATTTCCGGAAGAAACTGCCGACGTTCTGCGTAGTTATTATCATAGATAGACATTTACGAAAAGGTTTATTTCCTCACCGATAATGTTTTTTTCGTAAAAAAAGTAATCCATGAATATTAATAATTCTTTAATGATTAAATAGTTATGGCTCAATCATTCAATCCAACTTATTCTTCCTCTTATTATACTTTGCAAGAGCTGGCTAAGAAAGATCATGTTGATAATGAATTCAGAAAAGAAATTTCCAACCGGAACATCGCTTTTGATTTTATCATGGGTGGCACTACTGCTGCTCTCAGTATTTACGGAACCACCAGCCTAATTAGAGAAGGATGGGGCTTCTG
>Ga0172371_10004648_pt1 | contig 20669 bp, 21 predicted proteins | sample Lak12m_FD_114543 | JGI IMG/M metagenome (GOLD analysis project Ga0172371, IMG submission 114543) | Freshwater microbial communities from Kabuno Bay, South-Kivu, Congo - kab_022012_12m | ecosystem: Environmental > Aquatic > Freshwater > Lake | place: Democratic Republic of the Congo: South-Kivu... | reverse complement strand
CAACTCGGCGCAGCGATCGAGCTGCCTGTCGTTGATGACGAGTCCCTTGCGTCGGGCCACCAGCGTTCCTCCCGTTCCCCGGCCACACGGGACGGTGCGGCCCACGGCCAGCGAAGTATATACCGCGATGGCGGTCGTCTCGCCCTCGGCGCCTCATGCTGGGGGCTCATGTGGCCGATGAGGAAGGGCAGGAGGATGCGAGCAAGGAGACGGACACATGGGCTTGACCGGGGGCCTCGAGGAGCTCTCTTTCACGGACCTCGTGCAGATGACGTCTGTGGGCCGCAAGACCGGCCGTCTCACCCTGTACACCGAGCAGGGTGAGGAGGCGGGAGAACTGCAGTTCCGCAGGGGCCGCATCGTGGGCGCCCGCTGCGGCGCGCTCTCGCCGGAGAAGGCGTTCTACGCTCTGCTGGCGCGGCGCCAGGGGTCCTTCAGCTTCGAGAAGGATCCCAGCCTCGATCAGATCGAGGGCGCCGGCCTGGCCGTCGAGACCCTGCTCATGGAGGGCATGTGGCGGCTGGATGAGATCAAGCGGCTCCGCGAGCGCCTGCCGGCGCCGTCCACCGTGCGGCTCGTGACCGGCGAGGCCAACGATCCGCTCGAGGCGCGCGTGGTCGGCTACCTGGGCCCCGGAGCCCGCCGGCTCGGGGACGTGGTCGAAGGCCTCCTCGTCGGCGCCTACGCGGACGAGTACGATGCCCTCGAGGCCATCGCCTCGCTCCAGGGTCGTGGCGTCCTCCGTGTCGAGGTGGTCGCCGAAGACGAGGCTCCTGCGCGGCGCCCTCAACCTGAGCTTGAACGTTGAGGCACGGTCGGATACCATCGGCTTTCAGCCCTCCACTGCGTCAAGAGGAGTCGCTCCATGGATGACATCGTCGACCTTGTCTCGCGTTCCGACGAGGAGTTGCGCGCCCTGGTCGCTGAGCTCGAGGCCGAGGAGCGGGACATCTCCCGCCGCCGCCGCATCCTGCACGGCAAGCTCGACATCCTGCGCGCCGAGCTGGTGCTGCGGCTGCAGCGCAAGCACAATGAGGGCGAGCCGGTCATCACCGAGGTGGACGTCGAGCGTCTGTCCCGCATCCTGGCCGGCAAGGGCCCCGGGCCCGCCGAGCCTGAGGGGCCGGGAGACGAGTGACGTGTTCTGTCCGGAGTGCGGCATCCGCAACTCGGAGGGAGCCAGCTTCTGCGTCCGCTGCGGCGCCAGCCTCATCGCCGACCAGCCCGAGTCCGCCACCACCCTCAGCTTCATCCCCGGGGAGGAGGACGGCGCCACCGACCCCTTGGCGTGCGTGGCCGGCGACGACGCCTGCCTCCTCATCCGCAGCGGCGGCGGGCGCGCCGGCGAGACCTACGCGCTGCGCGGCGACCGCGTCGCCATCGGCCGCCACCCCGACGCCGCGATCTTCCTCGACGACGTCACGGTGTCGCGCAACCACGCGGTCGTCGTGCGTGAGGGCGACGCGTGGGTCATCGTCGACGAAGGCAGCCTCAACGGCACCTACGTGAACCGGCGGCGCGGCGACCGCACGGTGCTGGCCGACGGTGACGAGATCCAGATCGGCAAGTACAAGCTCACGTTCATCGTGCCGCAGTGAGCGACGCCGCCGAGCTGCTGTTCGACGTCGGGGAGGAGAAGCTCCTCACCATCGGCTCGGTGGTGGAGCGCCTGCACGGCGAGTTCCCCGACCTCAGTGTGAGCAAGCTCCGGTACCTGGAGGAGCAGGGCCTCGTGAAGCCGCGCCGCACCAAGGCCGGCTACCGACTGTACTCGCACGACGACTTCAAGCGGCTCGTTCGCGTGCTCACCATGCAGCGCGACGAGTACCTGCCGCTCAAGGTCATACGCCGGGAGATCGAACGCAGCCCCGCCAACCCGCTGCCGTCGTCCCGGCCCGCGTTGCGCAAGGCCGACCTGGTCGCCTCCGGCGACGAGCGCGAGTTCACCGCCGAGGAGATCCAGACCATGACCGGAGCCGACGTGACGCTGCTCGCGGAGCTCGAGGAGTTCGAGCTCGTGCACGCCCGGCAGGTCAGCGGCGTGCGCCGCTACACCGAGACCGACGCCGGCATCGTCGGCGCCACGGCGCAGCTCGCCCAGCTCGGACTGCGGCCCAAGAACCTGCGCATCGTCAAGAGTGGCGTGGACCGCGAGATCGGGCTCATCGAGCAGGTGCTGCTGCCGGCGCTCAGCTCCGCCCGGCAGGACCGGCGGCGCGAGGGACTGGAGCAGCTCGACGACATCATCCAGGCCACCACCCAGCTTCGCCAGCTGCTGCTCGCCCGCGGCGTGCGGCGGCTCAGCGGCGGCCGCACCGGTCGCTGACCCCCCGCAAGGAGACCCCATGACCGACCCCGGCATCGACCTCAGCTCGCATGTGCGCGACATCCCCGACTTCCCCAAGGAGGGGATCCTGTTCCGCGACATCATGCCGCTCCTGCAGGAGCCCAAGGCGCTGCACGAGGCCGTCGACCGGCTGGTGGAGTACGGCGTCGGCAGGCATGTGGACGTGGTCATGGGGGCCGAGGCGCGCGGGTTCATCCTCGGCGCCGCCGTGGCGTACGGCCTCGGCGCCGGTTTCGTGTGCGCGCGCAAACCGGGCAAGCTGCCGCACGACACGGTCTCGGCCGAGTACGCGCTCGAGTACGGCACCGACAAGCTCGAGGTGCACGCCGACGCCATCAAGCCGGGCCAGAACGTGCTGGTGCACGACGACCTGCTGGCCACCGGGGGCACGGCCAAGGCCAAGATCGAGCTGGTCGAGCAGCTCGGCGGCAGGGTCGTCGGCGTCGCTTTCATCATCGAGCTCGGCGCCCTCGGCGGGCGCAAGAAGCTCGAGGGCTACGACGTCTTCAGCCTGATCACGTACTAGACGCCGCCACACGCCGGCCGCTCCTGGGTGCCGGCCCCGTAAGGTTCCAGTCTCGGCCGCGTTCTCTTCACTGAGGACGCGGCCGTTTCCGCAGAGGCAGAGAAGCGCCTCTGCCGGCGCCTCCTTTTCGCGGACCGGCGAACTTGGTATGGTCTGCAGCATTCCTGACGTGTCGGGGCCCGCAAGGGCGGGACGAGGCAGCAGACTGCGTAGAGCGAGCGCTCGGTCTACCAACGGGCCCAGGTGAAGAGAGGAGGGAGGGTGGCGCGTCGGCGGGGTGTGCCCGTACCCGCCGCGTGACGAGAGCTGGACTGTGTCCGGCACCGCAGCCTGCGATGCCGGACTATCGGGCCGCAGGGGGCGGCCTGTCCCTCGGACACTACCGTGGGACGGGCTTGCGCGGCCGAACCCATGAGAAGAGGGGAGCGTGTCAATGCTGAGGAAACACCGCCTGCCGTCAGCCGGCCTCCTGATCCTGCTGGCCGTCACGATCGCCGCGCTGCCGAGCGCGGCTGTGGCCAAGAAGCCGAAGAAGATCGTCGTCCCGGCCGGGGTGGTCAAGGTGATCCCCAAGACCACCACAGCCGACGTGCTCATCGTGGGCCAGGGAGGAGCCGTCGTGGCCCCCCAAGGCAAGAGTCTCACGCTCACCGTCAACAAGGTCGAGACCGGCGGGGTGCTCCAGGACGCTGCGTCGATCGAGACCACCATCGCGGCCGGCACGTATAGGGGCAAGATCGTCCTCACGATCGCCGACGAGAACCTCGTCGAGTACGTCCCGGCGGGCCCGCCCGGCACGCCCAGCGTCTTCTATCCCTTCCGCCAGGCCGTGCACGTGGACGCGGCGGGTGTGGCCATGGCCAAGTCGGTGAAGGCCGCCTGGCAGGCGGGCACCGTCGGCGCGGACGAGTCCAGGAATCTCAAGCTCACCTCCACCGGTGAGGACTTCAACGGCGTCTACGTCGCCGGCGGCACCTACTCGCTGGTCAAGCCGAAGATCAAGTTCACGGGCAACGGGCGCAGCGACTTCGCCGGCGCCGGCGCCGCCATCATGGCGACGGGCGAGAACACCACGCTTGTCGTCGACGGCGCCAGTGTGAACAACCAGGGCGTCGTGCGTACCGCCGTAGTCGCCGACAAGGGCGCCAACGTGGTGGTCAAGAACTCCACGCTGTCGGTGAAGAACGGCACCCTGCCGGATGGCTACGTGCCCACCGTCGACACCGCCATGATGCGCTCGGTGCCATGGATGCTGAGCCTGTCCGGCAACGCCCGCGCCACCAACCTGCTGGGCACCAACACCAAGGCCAGCTACGTCAATTCGTCCATCAGCGCCGAGGGCTGGGGCGTGCTGTCCACCGCTGGCTGCACCCCCCCGATCCTGACCGCCATCAACAGCACCATCGCCATCACCGGTGAGGACGGCTACGGCTCGTACGGCATCGGCGACGCAGCGGAGCTCTTCCTCGGCTGCACCTTCAACGTGGCCACCTACGCCACCATCAGTCGCGGCAGCGAGCTCTACTACGGCGACAGCACCAAGGCATACGTGGCGCAGCTCAACACCGCCAACGACATCGGCCTCTCCGAGCAGGAGCTCGCGGCGCTGCCCGAGAAGGCCACCGTGGTCGACTCCGAGCGCTTCGGCATCATGTGGCACGGCGGCGGCACGCTCGAGGTCACCGGCGGCACCCAGTTCAACACCAAGGAGACCACGTTCCTGGACAAGGGCCAGGCGCTCGCCATCACCGTCGACGGCTCCAAGGGCGCCAAGCTCACGCCTGAGAACGGCGTCCTGTTCCAGCTCATGGACGACGACGACCCTGGCCCGCAGATGCCCGGCATGGTGAACACCGGCGTGTGGCATCAGCCGACGGGCGCCGTGACCCCGCAGACGGGCCACGACCTCACCAAGGCCGGCGAGAGCGACGCCCTCGTCACGTTCTCCGCCATCGACCTGCAGGGTGACCTGTACAACGGCATGCGCGGCGACATCGCGGGGATGTTCGGGCCTGCGTCCCCGCGCAACCTCGGCGTGACGCTCAAGGCCTCGACGCTCGCCGGCGTCATCTCGGCGTCCACGACCAAGAACAAGTACGCCGACACCATCGACGCCGAGCACTACAGGTACCTCGGCGAGGTCGACAACACGGTCGGCGCAGCCGTCAACAACGGCGTCATCGTGAGTCTCGACAAGGACTCGACCTGGACGGTCACCGGTGCGTCGTACCTCACCAGCCTCACGCTGACCGAGGGCGCCAGGCTGGAAGCCCCGCTGGGCAAGACGCCCGTCATGACCGTGAACGGAACGGCCACGCCGATCGCCGCCGGCACCTACACGGGCGCGATCGTGATCACCGTGCAGTAGCAGCACGTCGCGCGTTCCTGCAGGCCCCTGCGCGGGGGTCAGCGACGCGACCGCAGACAGCGCGAGCGGAGGGCCGCCTCGCCGAAAGGCGAGGCGGCCCTCCGCGTGTCTGAAGCCACGAGGGCCGGAGCGACACGAACGCTGCCTCGTGACAAGACGAACATCTGTTCGTTGCAGACGCGGGCAGATTACATGGTCCTGCGGTGAGAGGTTTGGGAACTGCTTGAGACCGCAGAGCGGGAACCGGCGCAGAAGCGCACAGGCGCCGACGCCGCTATCTGCAGGGCAGCGTGCGGCGAGGCGCTCGGCGCGGCGGAGTCCGACGGAGCACGCGGCTGTCTGCACGTCCGGCCTGGGGGAGGAGGCGGCGGTCGTGAGAGGCGTGGGGGGATCCCGGGGCGCAGGTGCCTTCGTGCAGCGGTGCTACTTTACATAACGGAGATTATCGCGCGTTAGCGGTGGACTGAGACTCCCAGCCGGCGGACTGGAGCAGGAGCTACCAGCGGCGGCCGAGGTACTGTGGCGACGACGGCAGCTCGCGGACGCAGCCGCTGAGGAACTCGGTGATCGGGGGGCGCACGTCGACGCGCTGAAGCTGGAGCTCGTCGAGGAAGTCGGCCGAGAGCACTTTGGGGTCGTGCGGTTCGGGCGCCGCCTCGAACGGCGCCGAGACCTCGAACACCAGGTGCACGACGTGCTTGCGGTAGCTGGGGTCCGGTGAGACCGACTCGACGATCGCCAGCAGCTTGGAGACGCCGACACGGATGCCGAGCTCCTCGGCGAACTCGCGGCGCAGGGCATCAGAGAGGGTCTCTCCGAAGCGGACGCCGCCGCCGGGGAGGAGCCAGTACCTCTCCCCCTCCCTGCCCTGCTCCACCATCAGGATGCGGCCGTCGCGCACGAGAAGGCCGGCGACCCGGATGGTGGGCTTGTCGGAGGCGGCCGTGACGTCGGGGGCCGGGTCCCGCGTGGAACCGGGACGCTCCGCTTCGTGCTGCGTCATGCACTCCCCCTGCCCCCACGGCCGCCGGAAGCAGCCCGATGATGGCACACACTACTGTCGGCGGCCGCCCTCGTCAACGAGGCGGACCGCGGCCTCTCCGGTCAGACCGGGCTCAGCGGCCGCTCGAGCCGAAGCCCCTGGCGCCCCGGTGTGTGTCGCCGAGGTCATCAGTCGCGAGCAGTGTGGCCTCGGTGACGGGCAGGAAGAGCAGCTGCGCGATGCGGTCGCCGGTGCGGACGACGAAGGAAGCGTCCGTGTCGGTGTTCAGGAGGATGACGCGCACCTCTCCGCGGTAGCCGGGATCGATGAGGCCGGGCGCGTTGACGATGGAGATGCCGTGCTTCACCGCCAGGCCGGAACGCGGCAGCGTGAGCGCGGCGAGCCCTGGCGGCAGGCCCAGAGCCACGCCGGTGCCGACGACGGCGCGCGCGAGCGGCGCGATCGTGAGGTCTTCGGCGGCCCGCAGGTCGTAGGCGGCGTCGTGGTCGTAGGCACGCGCCGGGAGCGATGCCGCCGCGGTGAGCAGCTTGACCGGGACGACTGCACCTCCGGGTCCCCGGAGCTCCTGCGCGTCAGCGGACGTCACGCCACGTCACCGGATGCTGCGGCGTCGCCGTCGGGGCCGCGCCGGGCGCGCGGTCCGCATCCGCGGCCTGGTCGACGGCGTACCGGGCGTATCGCCCGGCCTCGGCGACCGGCAGCCGGGCCGTGAAGAGGATGCCCTCCGGCGTATGCTCCTCGTGCACGTCGCTGGCCACGCCGCGCAGGCGGTGCATCTCCGCGGCGTCCCGGTACGGGAACAGCAGACGGACCGGTCGCAGGGCGCGGTCGAAGAACCTCGCCAGGCGCTCCTGTAGCCGGTCGAGGCCCTCGCCGCGAGCCGCGGTGATGAACTCCGCCTCCGGGTAGAGCGCCCGCAGGCGCGCCAGCTTGCCCTCGTCGGCGAGGTCGATCTTGTTGAACACGAGCAGGCGCGGCGCGGTGGCGCCGAGCTCGTCGAGGACCTCGGCCACCGTCTGCTGACGCACGGCGACCTCCGACGCCTCCAGGTGGGCGTCGGCGACCACGAGGACGACGTCTGCCAGCGTGGTCTCCTCCAGCGTGCTGGCGAAGGCGTCGACCAGCTGGTGCGGCAGCTTGCGGATGAAGCCGACGGTGTCGGTGAGCACGTAGTCGCGGTCCTTGAAGCGGTACGACCGCGACGTCGGGTCGAGCGTCTCGAAGAGGCGGTCCCGCACGGGCACTGTGGCGTCGGTGAGAGCGTTGAGGAGCGTCGACTTGCCGGCGTTGGTGTAGCCGGCCAGGGCGATCAGCGGGACGGCCGCGCGCAGGCGGCGCGCCCGCTGCGTGCGGCGGGTGCGCGCCATGTGGTCGATACGCGCCTTGAGCGACTGGATGCGCTTGCGCACCACGCGGCGGTCGACCTCGAGCTTGGTCTCGCCGGGTCCGCGCATGTCGACGCCGGCGCCGAGGCGCGAGAGGATCATGCCCTTGCCGCGCATGCGCGTGAGCTCGTACTCGAGCTGCGCCAGGTGCACCTGCAGGGTGCCCTCCAACGAGTGCGCGTGCCTGCTGAACACCGTGAGGATGAGCTCGGTGCGGTCCAGCACGTCGGCATCCACGGCGTCGAGCACCGCCGCGACCTGGCCGGGGCTCAGGTCGTCCTCGCACACGGCCACGGTGGCGCCGGTCTCTTTGACGACCTGCGTGAGCTCCTCGAGCTTGCCCTTGCCGAGGTACGAGTGCGGATGCGGGCGCTCCTTGTGCTGGATCACGTCGGCGACCCAGTCCATGTCGGCCGAGCTGAGCAGCTCCTTGATCTCGTTGAGCGGCTCGTCCTCGCCGGGCTCGCCGCTGCCGCCCGGCACCACGGCGAAGACCACGGCGCGCGGCCGCGTCTCGGTCGCGCCGGTCTCGGTGATGCGGGTGCCGCTCCTCATGCGGGCCCGCGTGCGGCGCCGGCCTCACGTACCTGGTCTACAGCCGTACGCGCTCCTCGATGCGTCGCACCGCTTCTTCGAGGCGCTCGTCGGCGATGGTGAGCGAGAGGCGCACGTAGCTCTCGCCGGCGGCGCCGTAGGCGGCCCCCGGCGTGACCACCACGTCGGCCTGCTCCAGCACCGTCTCGGTGAAGCTCGCCGACGTGTAGCCCTCCGGCACCGGCGCCCACAGGTAGATCGTGCCCTTGGGAGGGTCCACGTGCATGCCTATCGAGCGCAGCGCGGCCACAAGCAGGTCGCGGCGCCGCGCGTAGATGCGGCACATCTCGCGCACGCACTCCTGCGAAGCTGTGAGCGCCACGGCGGCGGCGCGCTGCACGGCGCCGAACATGCCCGAATCCATGTTGGTCTTCAGACGCCAGTAAGCGTCGACGACGTCGGCGTTGCCGGCGATCGCGCCCGCGCGCCAGCCCGTCATGTTGTAGCTCTTGGAGAGGCTGAACATCTCGACGCCGACCTCTTTTGCGCCCGGCGTCGCCAGGAAGCTCGGGGCCACGTAGCCGTCGTACGTGATGTCGGCGTAGGCGTTGTCGTGGACCACGACCACGTCGTGCTCCCGAGCCCAGGAGACGAGCCGCGCGAAGAAGTCGTCCTCGATCACGGCGCCTGTGGGGTTGTTGGGGTAGCTCACGAAGATGAGCTTCGCCCTGGCGGCCGTCTCGGCGGGGATCGCCTCCAGGTCGGGCTGGAAACCCAGCTCGGGCACGAGCGGCACCGCCACGGCGGCGCCGTCGGCCAGCAGCGGCCCGGTGACGTACACGGGGTAGCCGGGGTCGGCGGCCAAGGCCACGTCGCCGACGTCGAGCAGGGCGAGGCCGATGTGGGCGATGCCCTCCTTGGCGCCGAGCAGCGGGATGACCTCATGTGCCGGGTCCAGCTCGACCCCGAAGCGCGAGCCGTAGAACGAGGCGACCGCCTCGCGGAAGCCGAGCTCACCCTGGTTGCTCGGGTACTGGTGCACGGCCGGATCCGTCGCGGCCTCGGCCAGCGCCTGCACGATGTGCGGTGGCGTGGGCAGGTCGGGGTCGCCGATGCCGAGGCTGATCACGTCCCGGCCGCGTGCGCGGCGCTCTGCGATCTGCCGTTCTATGCCGGCGAACAGGTAGGGCGGCAGGCCCTCGACGCGCTGTGAGAACCTCATGCGCTACTCCAGATGGGCGAGGAACTCGCGCGAGAGGTCGCCGTGGTAGATCTCTTCGGCAGGGCCGGTCATGTGTACGCGCCAGTCCGCGGCGACCTCCACCTCGAGCTTGCCGCCGGGCAGCTCCACGGTGACCGGCGACGCGCACTGGCCGGTGCGCACCAGGGCGACGGCCGTGGCCGTGGCGCCGGTGCCGCAGGCCCGGGTCTCCCCCACGCCCCGCTCCCAGACGCGCACCTTGGCCTCGTGCTCGCTCACGACCTTCACGAACTCCACGTTGGTCTTGCGCGGGAAGTACTTGTGCTCCTCGATCATGGGGCCGATCTCGTGGAGCGGGACGAGCTCGAGCGGCCATGGCGACTGGATGACGGCGTGCGGGTTACCGACGTCCGCGAAGGTGAACGTGAAGTTGCGACCGGCCGCGTGCAGCGACTGCTCCACGCACTCGCCCTCGAATCCGCTGAGCTTCTCGCCGCCGAAGCGCGCCACGCCCATATCGACGGTGACCATGAAGCCCTCGCCGAGCTTGGGGACGATCTCCCCGGCGGCGGTCTCCAGCACCACCGTGTCGCCGGCGACCAGCCCTTCCATGTGCAGCTTGCGGGCCACCATGCGCACGCCGTTGCCGCACATCTCGGCCTCGCTGCCGTCCGGGTTGTAGATGCGCACCTTGAACCGGGCCTCGCCGGTCTGCGCACCGATGAGCATGATGCCGTCCGAGCCGATGCCCACGTTGCGGTCGCAGAGCAGGCGTACGCGCGCCGGCGTGAGCTCGAAGGGAAGCTGCTCCTCGTGCATCACGATGTAGTTGTTACCGAGACCCTGCCACTTGGAGAACTGGACCTTGCCGAGGCCCTGCCATGCTGGCGTCACTCGCCCGACCCCCTGTGAGAAGAAGCCACCGCGGTCGCGGCCGGCCCGAGCGGGAATACTATCATGCACCGTTCGCGAACAGGTCCAGGACGGCGGCCGCCACGGTTCCAGGAGGCCGCCCGGACGCAGGCACCTGGGCGGCCTGCGGCAGCTTGCGCATCCAGGTGAGCTGGCGGCGCGCCAGGGCCCGCGTGCGGGCCTTCATGCGCGCTGCGGCCTCGTCCTGCGCGAGCTCGCCGTCGAGGACGGCGCAGAGCTCGCGCACCCCGATGGCCTGCTGGACCGTCCGCGAGAAGGGCCCGGCGGCCCGCGCGGCGCGGACCTCCTGCAGAGCGCCGCGCGCCAGCATCGTGTCGACGCGTGCCTCGATGCGCGCCCACAGGGCGGCGCGGTCCCCGTCGGGGACGAGCGCCGCCAGCACGTGCGGATAGCGCTCGGCCGGCCTCCACAGGTGCGCGACGGCGGCGGCCGGCAGCGGGCCGCCGCGCAGGAGCACCGCCTCGAGGGAGCGCACCACGCGCCGTCCATTGGCGCGGTCGACGCGCGCGCACGTACCGGGGTCGCGGCGGCGCAGCTCGTCGAGCACGCCGCCCGGGTCGCGCTGCCAGCGCTCCTCGAGCACACGGCGCAGCGCCGGGTCCGGCGCCGCCTGGAAGTCGAGGTCGCCGAGCGCCGCGCGCAGGTACAGCCCGGAGCCGCCCTCCACGATGACGGCCCGTCGCTCCGCGCGCAGGCCGTCGATGACCTCGTGCGCGTGGTGCGCGTACTCCGCCACGGAGAACTCGTGCTGCGGCGGCACGAAGCCCACCAGGTGCCGCCGCGGCAGGCTGTGCGCGTCGGGCTGGTTGGTGATGACGGCCAGTCCGCGGTAGACCTGCATGGAGTCCGCGACAACGACCTCCGCCCGCAGGCGCTCCGCCAGCACGTCGGCGACGGCGGACTTGCCGAGCGCCGTCGCGCCGAACAGCGCCAGTACCGGCGGCGGTGCAGGCGCTGCGCCCTCTGCGACCGGACGCAGGCTCACGCGTCGTCCGCGCGCGGCGGGTCGCCCTCCCGGTACCGCGTGACGGTGAAGCGCTCGACCTCGTACGGCTCGCCCGGTCCGATGCCGGCCTTCTGCAGGGCGATGCCCACCTGCCGCCCGACGTCGTCGACGCCTTCCAGGTCGGGCAGGAGGACGCCGCGGCGAAGGCCGCAGCGCACGATCACCCCGTACACCTTGGGGTCCAGGTCCCGCAGTGCGCACGGCTCGCTGGGACTGAGGATGTCGACGGAACAGACGAGCTGTGGCAGTTCGTGCGGGCGCACGCGGAAGAAACGCGGGTCGTGCAGCGCCGCGGAGTACGCGTTGCGCACGATCTCCCGCCCAAGCGAGGCCTCGGCGGGCTCGAGCGTCCCGATGCAGCCGCGCAGGTCGCCGCGCTCCTTGAGTGAGACGAAGCAGGCCGCCGGACGCGCGTACAGCGGGTCGTCCGGGGGCTCGGGCGTCGGGCGCCCGGTGACGTGCGCCTCAACGCAGGCCCTGGCGAAGTCGGCCGGACCCTCGACCGGACCGTCGCGAAGCGGCGCGGCTGCAGCGTCTTCGTCTGCGGGCCGGCGGCCCATATCGTTCACTCCGCTGCGACGGCGGGGACGGCCGCCCTGCCGAAGTGGGCGACCAGGTACCCCACGCCGAAGGGACCCTCGTAGCTCAGGATCTTCGGGTCAAGGGTGGCGTCGTCGCCGAGAAAGCCGCCCAGGGCGATGAAGCTCCGCAGGCCGCACTCGGCGGCGCCCTCGAGCAGGATTGGGTCCATCGCGCCGAGGCCGCCGAAGTCGCCCGTCCGCAGCAGCTGCACGACCTCGTCGTCGAACAGCTTGCCGCGCGGGTCGTAGGGCGCCGGCGCATCGTGGGTGAGGGCGTGCGACAGGTCGCCCGAGGCCAGGAACAAGGTGTCCCGGCCCAGCTCCTGGGCGCAGCGGCGCACGAGCTGACCGAGCGCGCGGTGCTCGGCATAGGACCGGACGATGGACAGCGAGACGATGCGGCGCACGCGCAAGAAGCTGAGCGGCACGAGCACGCCCCAGTCGAGCACATCGCCGTCGTCGGGGACCGTGCGCAGTCTGCGGGAGTCGCCGGCGAGCGCCAGGAGCAGCTCGGCGAACGGCAGGTCGTTGTCGAAGCTGAAGGCGGCGTCCGGGCGCCGGAACCGGCCGAAGTCGCCGCGAAGGCGAGGCGCCGTGCGGACGACGTGGGCATCGCCGTAGCCGTCGCTGTGGGGCGAGATCACGACCGTCGTCTCGGGCTCTCCGACGAGCTGCGCGAGACGCTCCATGGCCTGCTTGGTGGCCGTGACCCGGCCGATGGAGGCGCCGCCGACCTCGGGGATGAGCAGCGGAGGGTGGGGACAGATGCAGCCCTGCATGGTAGGCACCTCCTGCGTCCGCCGTCAGATCGTGCCGCGCAGCGTGGTCGAGGTCGCCGCGATGATGCGCGCCTCAACTATAGCACCGGCCTCCGCGACTCCGGCGACGTTCACGGTGACGTTCTGACGCGTGCGGCCGCGCAGCAGGCGCCCGTCTCGGCTGGCGCCTTCGACGAGCACCTCGACGCGGCGGCCGATCCAGCGTCTACGGGAGGCCAGGGCCAGCTCCTGGGTGAGCGCGATCAGGCGTTCCACCCGCTCGCGCTTGACGTCTTCGGAGACCTGCCCCGCCAGGCGCGCTGCGGCGGTGCCGTCGCGCGGCGAGAACACGAAGGTGAAGGCCGCGTCGAACTCCGCCGCGCGCACGAGGTCGAGGGTGCGCGCGAACTCTTCCTCCGTCTCACCGGGAAAGCCGGCGATCAGGTCGGTGGTCAGCGAGAGGTCGGGGACGGCAGCGCGCAGAGCCGCCACGCGCTCGAGGTACTCGTCGGCGGTGTAGCCGCGGTGCATGGCCGTGAGCACGCGGTCGGAGCCGGACTGCGCCGGCAGGTGCACGTGCTCGCAGACGCTCGGCAGCTCGGCGATCGCCCGCACCAGGTCGTCCGAGAGATCCTTGGGGTGCGAGGTCATGAAGCGCACACGGCGCAGGCCGGGGACGTCGTCCAGGGCGCGCAGCAGCTCCGGGAAGTCCGGAGCCTCCCCGCGCCCCGCCGCGCGCAGGTCGAGCCCGTACGAGTTGACGTTCTGCCCAAGCAGGGTGACCTCGCGCACGCCGTCCGCGACAAGGCCGCGTACTTCAGCCACGATTGCCCCGGGCTCGCGGCTGCGCTCGGGCCCGCGTACGAACGGCACGATGCAGTACGAGCAGAAGTTGGTGCAGCCACTCATGACCTGCACCCAGGCCTGGAACGGCCGTTCGCGCCGCGCGGCCAGGTCGCCGCTCAGGGCCGGCCCGTCGGCGAAGAACCCGGCCGGCCCGCCGGCCGCCGGCTCGACGGCCGCGTCCAGCAGCTCCGGCAGGCGGTGCAGGTTCTGGGGCCCCAGGGCGCCGTCCACGAACGGGAAGCGCGCGAAGAAGCCCGCCCGCTCCGCCTGCGGCAGGCAGCCGGTCACCAGCACGATGCGGCCCGGGCGCTCACGCTTGAGCCGGGCCGCCGTGCCCAGGTGACCTGCCAGGCGGTCGTCTGCGCTCTTGCGCACCGTGCAGGTGTTGTACACCAGCACGTCGGCGTCGTCGGGCGCGGCAGTCCGCGTGAGGCCGCGCTCGTCAAGAAGCGCACAGATGCGCTCGGCGTCGTGCTCGTTCATCTGGCAGCCGAACGAGCGCAGGTAGTACGTGCCGCTCATCGTCAGAGCCCGCCGGGGGCGCCGCAGCAGCGGCGCCCGCTACTTGGCGATGTCGACGGCCCGGCTCTCGCGGATGACCGTGACGCGGATCTGGCCGGGGTAGTCGAGCTGGTCCTCGATGTCGCGGGCGATCTCGCGCGCGAGCAGCACCGTGGTGTCGTCGTCGATCTCGGCCGGCTTGACCATCACGCGCACCTCGCGCCCCGCCTGCATGGCGAAGCACTTCTCCACGCCCTTCTTGCTCTCGGCGATGTGCTCGAGGGCCTCGAGGCGCTGGATGTAGTTCTCCAGTGACTCGCGGCGGGCGCCGGGCCGCGCGGCCGAGATGGCGTCCGCGGCCTGCACGATGACGGCCTCGACGGTCTGCGGCTCGATGTCCTGGTGGTGCGCCTGGATGGCGTGGCACACACTCTGCGACTCGCGATACTTCTTGCAGAGCTGGTTGGAGATGTCGGCGTGCGACCCGTCCACCTCGTGGTCCACGGCCTTGCCGATGTCGTGCAGCAGGCCGGCGCGCTTGGCGATCTTGACGTTGGCGCCGAGCTCGGCGGCCATGATGCCGGCCAGGTGCGCCACCTCGATGGAGTGGTTGAGCACGTTCTGCCCGTAGCTGGTGCGGTACTTCAGGCGCCCGAGGACCTTGACGAGCTCGGGCGCGACGCCGTGCACGTTGGTGTCGAAGCAGGCCTGCTCGCCGGCCTCCTCCATAGCGGCCTCGACCTCGGCCTTGGCCTGGTTGTACGTCTCCTCGATGCGCGCCGGGTGGATACGCCCGTCGGTGATCAGCTTGGTGAGGGTGAGGCGGGCCGTCTCGCGGCGCACGCCGTCGAAGCCGGAGAGCACGACCGCCTCGGGCGTGTCGTCGATGATGAAGTCGATGCCGGTGATGTTCTCGAGGGTGCGGATGTTGCGGCCCTCGCGGCCGATGATGCGGCCCTTCATGTCGTCGGACGGCAGGTTGACGACGGAGACCGTGGTCTCGGCCACGTGGTTGGCGGCGGTGCGCTGGATGCTGAGCGAGAGCACGTTGCGCGCGCGCCTGTCGGCCTCGCGGCGCGCCTTTTCTTCGACCTGTCGGATGAGCTTGGCCATCTCGTGCCGGGCCTCGTCCTCGGTCTGCTTGAGGAGCATGTCCTTGGCCTGGGCGGCGCTGAGGCCGGAGATGCGCTCGAGCTGGATCATGGCCTCGTCGTGTGCCAGCTGCAGCTCGTCCGCGAGGCGCTGTGAGTTGGCGTCGCGGTCGCGCAGCGACTGCTCGCGACGGTCCTGCTCGGCGGCGCGGCCGTCGAGCTGCTCCTCGCGCTGCAGGACGCGCGCCTCGGCCTTGGCGATCTCGTCGCGGCGGTCGCGGAGCTCGGCCTCGACCTCGCTGCGGACCCTGTGGACCTCCTCCTTGGCCTCGAGGCGAGCCTCCTTGACGAGTGTCTCGGCCTCACGTTTGGCGTCGCGCAATGTGCGCTCGGCCTCACGCTCGGCCCCCGCCAGCTTGCTGGAAGCGAGGTTGCGGCGCACCAGGTACCCGACCGCGAGGCCGACCACGAGGGCCACCACGATGTACACGGCAGTCATCATCACGTTCCTATCTCTTCGCAGGTCACGCGGCACGAAAAAGGCCGGGCGACGCGCCCGGCCAGTGCCGCACACCCTCGTGCACACGATAGATGGTTCTCAGCTGTCGACGTCCAGGGGTCGGGACGGGGATATCAGGTGACGGAACCTCCCAAAGCTCCTGGTTCGACCCCTGTCTCGGTGGTTTCAGCCAATCGGCGCCTGAGCACCGCTCGTATCGCTATGCAAGAGCGAGAATGAAAGACACAAGGCACGCGCATACGTCGCGCACGAGGATAGTAGGTGATGCGCGCTCACAAAGTCAATTCGCTGCAAAGCGCGCGCTTTGCAGGTGCGAGCGGACGTGCGGACGGGCGCCCACGGCGGTCCTGACGACCTCCGGCGCCGCGCGCTCGCCGCGCGGCCCTCAGCTCTTCGGCCTGGTGCGGTAGGCGGCCACGCGGCGCTCGTGCTCTTCCCTGCCCACCGGGCACGCGTCCAGACAGATGAGGCACTCGTGCGAGCCGCGCTCGGAGTAGTGCCCCGCCCACTTCTGCCAAGCCTTGTCGGGCTCGGCGAGCATCTCCTGGGGAACGATGCACTTCCAGAAGTCGACCTTCTTGCCGGGCTCCACGCCCCTGGACGGCCCGGCGCCGATCGCCTGAGTCGGGCAGGCCTTGATGCAGAGGTCCGGGCAGCCCTCGCAGAGGTCCTGCGTGAACGGCTCGTCGTAGGGGAGCACGGCGTCGGTGACCACGCAGGCCAAGCGCACGTGTGGACCGAGCTCCGGCGTGAGCACGAGGGTCTGCCTGCCGACCCAGCCGAGGCCGGCGAGGGTCGCGGCCGCCTTGGCGTGCACGAAGTGGGTGACGGCGGTGCGGAACCCCGCCTCTCGAACGGTCTCGGCGAAGCGGTGGGCGCGCGCCTCGGTGATCTCGTAGTACATGTTGTAGTACTGAGAGCCGGGCACGTCGTCGAAGGGGATCGCCCCGTCGGGCAGGACCGAGGTCACGACGGCGTTCTGCAGGGGGTCCCAGATGTGCATGCCCATGACGATCACGCTGCGGGCGCCGGGCAGGAACCCCTCGGGCACGTCGAGGCAGCGGTTCGGCGGGAATGGGACCTCGGCCAGGACATCGGCCGCGACGACTCCGAAGAGCTCGAAGCCGTGGTCGGCGGCGGCGGCGCGCCACTGCTCCTTCAGAGCGGCTGGGTCGGCTGTCACGTCAGACGTCATCCTCACTCCTCTTCGCCGGTCGCGAACGCACGCGGGTCACGGAGACGGTGCGCTTGAGGACCTGCCCGTCCCCGTGACCCGCGCTGACGTAGTGTGCGGCATCCGTCGGGAGCTGGCAAGGCCCGGACGGTGTGTCGCTGGGCCGCGCCTTGGACGGGCTGGCGCCTCATCCCTGGGCCGGCCGGTCCCCTTCCGCCACCGAGATGTGCACGTCCTTGACCATGGCGAGCCCGGCGGCGATGCGCATGGCTTTGAGCAGCGAGACCGGCACGACGCAGTCGGTGCACACGCGCGCCGTCTTGCCGGCGGCCACGATGTCGCTCTCCACGCGCGTGTCTATCTCGTGGTAGGCGTCGAACGCGTCGCCGTTGGCGACGATCTCCATGAGGCGCTCGATGTTGGCACAGCTCGTCTCCATGGCGAACGTCACCATGCGCATGTCGTCCGTGGAGGCCACGGCCGAGGTCTTGTGCAGGCAGATCCCGGCTTCGATGTCCACGCGGCCTTGCATACGCGCTCCTCTCTCCCTGGTGGACAGGTCGTATGTCGACGGAAACATACCCATGGGGGTATATGACGTCAAACGTGCTTCGTCAGGCCCAGTGTCTCACTGTGACCGTGCGGCGCACCAGTGCCGCGTACCGACGGTACTGGCGCCCCACGCACGGCCTGAGTAGACTGCCAGCGCCACGCTCGGCCTTGGCCGACTGCCCCTCGGAGGTGGGCTCATGGGCATCTTCGACGCCCCCGATTTCGAACAGATGAGGCGCAAGGGCGACTTCCCGCGCCTGGTCGACTGGGCCTTGTACACGAAGGACCCTGCCGTCAGTCGCGGGGCGCTGGCCTCACTGCGCAAGGACGTGCCGGCTCTGGTCGAGTATCTGTACGAGACCGCTCTCTGGGGCCAGGACCACGCCGTCGGCAGGCGCAAGATGCTGCCCCAGAGGGCCGTCAAGATGCTCGACCAGTGCGTCGGCGTGCTCGTCAAGCTCGGCGGCCCGGCCGTGGGCCCCCTGGTCGCCGCCCTGCGCGTGTACGACGACTACGGTGACGAGCGCGTGAGGGTCCTGTTCCAGATCCTGGTGTTCGAGTGCCTGCAGCGCATCGGCGCGCCGGCCGGCGAGGGCCTGCGTTGGCTCGCCGACGACCCGCACGAGGACGTCGCCACGCGCGCCCGGGAGGTCGTCGCGTGGCTCGACCAGCGCGGTCTCCTGGATGAGGACGACGACTGGGACGACGATGACCTCGACGACGAGGCGGACGATCCCGACGACGCAGACGACGAGGGCCGCGGCGGAGCCCGATAGGTCCAGGCTCCGCCGCGGCCCTTGAGCAGTCTCGCGTCGTCGTCAGACCACGAGCACCGGGATGCCGGCGGCCTCGTGCAGCACGCGCGTCGTCGTGGAGCCCAGCACGGTGCGCTGCTTCTCAACCGAGCCGGCTCCCCTGGCGCCGACGACGATGAGTTGGGCGCCCAGGTCCCGGGCGATCTTGACGATGGTCTCATCGGCCCGGTCCGGTGTGCAGGCCGTGGCGACGCTCACGCCCGCCGCCTGCACGCGAGCGGCTGCCTCCTCGAGCTCCGCCTCGATGCGCTTCTGCATCGTCTCCCACATCTCTTCGACGCCGAAGTCGAAGCCGCGGAACCCCACGCCGGGCGCCGAACGGTGCTGGGCGCAGGCGACCATGATCTCCGCATCGCCGCGCAGCTTGGCCCACTCGACGGCGGTGTCGAGCGCCTTCATCGAGTTCTCGGAGCCGTCGTACCCGACCACGATGTTGTATGCCATCGGATTCCCCTCGCTCAGACCCAGAAGATGATGTAACCGAGCGCCATGGACGCCAGGCCACCGGCGACGGCGACGTAGGGCTTGATGCCGGCCTTCGTCGGCCCGAGCTCGGTCTCACCCTCGAGCAGGAGATCGTCCCACATGTGCTTCGGGAACTGGCCTTTGTCCGTGACGTAGTGGCGGTAGTAGAAGAAGGGCAGGGCGATGAGCGCCGTGATCCAGCCCAAGATGAGCGTGCCCGATCCCCAGGCGTTGGCGCCGGCGCCGAGCAGGAACGCGTTCACGTAGGCGAAGCAGGCGCCGAGCACGAACAGCGGCAGCGGCGCCTTGTAGGGCCGCGGCACCTTGGCGTTGTCGATGCGGTGGATCCAGCCGGCGTTGAGGTTCAGGAAGTTGAAGATCATGTAGTTGCAGTTGGACACGGCCAGCACGAACAGGTAGTCCGACATGAGCAGCAGGACCAGGTTCACGCCGAGGTCGGTCCACATGGCGTAGGTCGGCACCTTGTGGTTGTTGAGATGCGAGAGGTACTTCGGCAGCCAGCCGTCCTGGCCGCCCTGGAACAGGGTGCGCGACGAGCCCGACATGGCGGTCATGATCGCGACGACGACGGTGAAGAACAGCAGCACGATGATGACGTTGGTGAGGAACGTGCCGGCGTGCACCACGTCGGCCCAGGCCTGCGGGACGGCGGCGCCGGAGATCACGTCGGCCTGCAGCATGTACTCGGTTCCCAGCACGCCCTGGAACACGAACGGGATGAGCGTGAAGCACAGGATGCAGAAGAGCCCCGAGATGATGATCGCCTTCGACATGTCCTTGGCCGGGTTCTTGAACTCGCTCATGTAGCACACGGCGGTCTCGAACGCGTAGGTGGTCCAGGCGCAGATGAAGAGGGCCCCGAGGAAGAACTCCCAGCCCGTGAGGTCCCAGGCGCCGTTGACCGGCGTGAACGGCGAGAAGTTGCTCATCACGACGTCGCCGGTGATGAGAGGCACGATCGAGAGCACGAGGAGCGGCGTGATCGCCCCTATGGTGAGGATGGTCTGCACGCGGGCCGTGCGCAGGATCCCGTAGTGCTGGATGTTCCAGACTGCCAGGATGATGATCGCACCGACGATGAAGACGGCGTTGATGCGCAGCGTCAGACCGTCCTTGAGGAACCCGAGGTCGGCGATGGTCCACTGCCAGGTCATCACCGTGGAGTCGGGCGCGTAGAAGATGGACAGGAGATACGAAGCCCCGAGCCCGGCGCCGATCGCCAGCACCGGTGTCCAGGCCAGCCAGTTGCACCACAGCGAGATGGCTGCCGTCGGGCGGATGTAGCGGATCCAGGCGGTGGCGCCGTGCACGGCGGTACCGCCCGACTTCTTGGGATGCAGACCGGCGATCTCCGCATAGGTGAACGCGTCGACGAACCCGATGAGCACCGAGATGGTCCAGACGAGCGCGGCGACCGCTCCGGTCATGCCGGAGACGCCGCCCATCTGGAAGAGGACCAGCGCAGGAACCCCCGCGGCGACGAAGAACGCGCCGACCCAGCTCAGGTCGCGGCGCATGTTCGTGTTCATCCGGGAGGCCTTGTATTCCTCCGAGTACCCCGCTAGGTAGTCGGTCTCTGCCATTCTCTCTCCCTCATGCGTACGTTGAATGACGTTCGCTGCGGCGCCTGGCCCCGTGCGGCGCTGACTGCTGGTGGCCTTCCCGACCCGCGCCGCGTCTGCGTCGTGCGGGCCAAGAAGCCGGCTTCTCCGCTTCGACCGGTGGCTTCCTCCTTGTCCAGGGCTCGTCTGAGCCCGCTCCCGTTTGTACAGCGAACCTTACTTCGGCTTTTCTGCGCGTCAACAGGGTCAACCGTGTATTCCGGGGCTGCAGAAAGGGTGAAGCGCCCCGGCGACGACGTCGCCGGGGCGCTTCGGTGTGCTTGGCTCGGGCGGTCAGACCGCCCTGACGGGCTGGTGCTCAGCCCATGAGCTCCTTGCACTTCTCGACGCCCAGCGAGGCGTTGGCCCCGTAGGCGTCGGCGCCGATCTCGGCGGCCCACTCGGCCGAGACGGGGGCGCCGCCGACGATGACCTTGACCT
>Ga0172371_10004646_pt1 | contig 20673 bp, 13 predicted proteins | sample Lak12m_FD_114543 | JGI IMG/M metagenome (GOLD analysis project Ga0172371, IMG submission 114543) | Freshwater microbial communities from Kabuno Bay, South-Kivu, Congo - kab_022012_12m | ecosystem: Environmental > Aquatic > Freshwater > Lake | place: Democratic Republic of the Congo: South-Kivu... | reverse complement strand
GACCGCTCCACCGGTGCTATCGGGCGCTGCGGCGCATCGGTTGAGCAGCTCGGTGGCCGTCTGGACAGGTGTTCTATGCCGTAGTCTCAGACCGTCCTGCCCCGGCGGTGGGCGTCGCAGCGTGGTGTAAGCTTGCCGGACGAGCCAGCTGTCTGCGGGAGGCGGTGTCATGAAGAGAGAGCGGGGCGCGATGACGGCCCTGTATCCCCTGCCGGTCGTGCTGGTCACGGCGGGTGCCGGCGATGAAGCCGACATGATCACCATCGCGTGGGGCGGTACGGTGAACGGCGCGCCGCCGATGGCCGCCGTCGCCGTGCGTCGATCGCGGCATTCGTACGGTCTGCTCTGCCGCACGCGCGAGTTCGTCATCAACGTGCCTCGCGCCGGCCAGGCCGACGTGGTCGACATGGCCGGCCTCGAGTCGGGACGGACCGTCGACAAGTTCCGTACGTACGGGCTCACGGCGGCGCCGGCGACGCACGTGGCGCCGCCGCTCATCGCCGAATGCCCGGTCAACATCGAATGCGTGATCCGTCACCAGCTCGAGCTGGGCTCGCACGACCTCTTCATCGGCGAGGTCGTGGCGGTCCACGCCGACGAGGAGCTGCTCGACGAAAAGGGCGGCATCGACGTCGCCCGGCTGGACCCGGTCGCCTACATGGAAGGCGAGTACTGGTCGCTGGGGGCGAGGATCGGCGAGTTCGGGTTCACGGCGCCGATCGTCAAGCAACGCACCCAGGCGGCCGCCGGAGCCGCCGACGCAGGCACGGCGGCTTCCGCTGAGTCGCCGGACACGAACACCGATCCCGCTGCGCCGTCCGGAGAAAGCTGAACGCCCGCACGCCGCCGCCGGCGGCCGCCGCGGGCGCCTCGTCACAGGCAGGCCACATGCGCTACTACGTCACCACCCCCATCTACTACGTCAACGCCGACCCGCATCTGGGGCACGCGTACACCACGATCGCCGCCGATATCCTGGCCCGTCACCACCGGCAGTGCGGTGACGATGTGTTCTTCCTCACCGGCACCGACGAGCACGGCAACAAGGTCGCGCAGGCGGCCGCCGAGCTGGGCCGCACGCCCAAGGAGCACTGCGACACGGTGGCCGAGAAGTTCCGCGCCCTGACCGGCCAGCTCGACGCCTCCAACGACTTCTTCATCCGCACCACCGACCCCGAGCACGAACGCTTCGTGCAGGCGTTCGTCGAGAAGCTGCGGGCGGCCGGCGACATCGAGAAGCGCACCTACGGCGGCCTCTACTGCACCGCCTGCGAGGGCTTCTACTACGAGCGCGACCTCGTCGACGGCACCTGCCCGATCCACCACACCGAGCCGGTCTGGCTTGAGGAGGAGAACTACTACTTCCTCCTCTCGAAGTACCAGGACCGCCTGGCCGAGCATTTTCGCGCCCATCCCGACTGGGTGAAGCCGAGGAGCCGGTACAACGAGGCTCTGAGCTTCATCGAACAGGGCCTCGACGACATCTCCATCAGCCGCCAGAGCATCACCTGGGGCATCCCGGTCCCATGGGACACGGAGCAGGTCATCTACGTGTGGGTCGACGCCCTCATCAACTACCTCTCGGCGCTCACCTACGCGCGACCCGATGAGGACCTGGCCGCCTACTGGCCGGCCCAGCACATCATGGCCAAGGACATCCTCAAGTTCCACGCCGTGATCTGGCCGGCGCTGCTCATGAGCGCCGGCTACGACCTGCCGAGCAGCGAGTTCATCCACGGCTATCTGCTCATGGGCGGCGAGAAGATGAGCAAGACGCGCGGCAACGTGCTCGACCCGTTCGCGGTCATGGACACGTACGGCATCGATCCGCTGCGCTTCTACCTGTTCCGGGAGGTGACGTTCGGGCAGGACGGCGTCATCTCTATGGAGGGCTTCAACACGCGCTACAACGGCGAGCTCGCCAACGAGCTCGGCAACCTGGTGAGCCGCACCGTCAGCATGGTCGTCAAGTATCGCGACGGGCAGACGCCGGCCGCGGCCGCCGCGGTCGACGGCGCTACCGGCGAGGCGGGTGCCCCCGGCGGCGCTTCGTCGCCGGCCGGCTCGTCGTCGCCGGCTTGCGAGGGCGCGGCCATGGTGGCCGTCTGCCGTGCCCGTCTCGACGAGTCGGACATCAGCGGCGCCCTCGAAGCGGTGTGGGAGCTGGTCCGCCGCCTCAACCGTCACGTCGAAGAAGAGGCGCCGTGGAAGCTCGCGAAGGACGAGTCGCAGGCGGCGCGCCTCGATGCCGTGCTGCACGACCTGGTCGCCGGGCTGCGGCTGGTGGCGGTCTGCCTGCATCCCGTCATGCCGGGCACGAGCATCGAGATCCTGCGCCGGCTGGGGCAGCCCGCCGGCGCCGACGACCTGCTGTACGAGAACGCAGTCTGGGAGCGCGTACGGCCGGCGGCAGTGGAGGCGGCGCCATCGCTCTTTCCGCGCATCGACGCACCGGTCCCGTGAGCGCCCTGGGAGCCGACGGGCGGCTCATCGATACTCATTGCCACCTCGACATGCTCCAGTACTCCATCGCCGACGCGCTGCAGGACGCCGCCCGGGCCGGTCTGGCCGGCGTGATCACGGTGGGCATCGACGCCGCCTCCTCGCGGCGTGCCGTCGAGCTGGCGGAGTCGCACGCCGCAGCCCCGGACGGCGCGGCGGTGTGGGCCACCGTCGGCCTGCATCCGCACGATGCGCTTCACTGGGACGACGCGCTGGCCGCGGAGCTGCGGCAGCTCGCCGGTGGGCCGCGCGTGGTGGCGATCGGCGAGTGCGGCCTCGACTACTATCGCGATCTGTCGCCGCGCGACGCGCAGGTCCGCGCCTTCGTGGCCCAGCTCTGCCTGGCGCGGCAGCTCGGCAAGCCGGTGGTGGTCCATGTGCGCGAGGCGGCCGACGACGCGCTCACCCTGCTGGCCGCGCACGGCGACGGGCTCACCATCGTCCTGCACTGCTTCTCGGCGCCGCCGGCGCTGGCCGAGTGCGTCGAGCGCGGCTACTTCATCTCCTTCGCCGGCAACGTCACCTACAAGAACGCGGCCGATTTGCGCGCCGCGGCTCGTGCGGTGCCGGACGAGCTCCTGTTGCTGGAGACCGACGCGCCGTTCCTCACGCCGGTGCCGTACCGTGGGCGCACGAACACGCCGGCGCTGGTGGTGCACACGGCGGCGCTGGTCGCCGAGGTCCGCGGACAGGACGGTCGCGAGCTCGCCGACCTCACCTCGAGCAATGCGGCCCGCGTGTTCCGACTCGAGGGAGCGTGAGGACGGTGTCCGACCCCGGCCGCAGGGCCGCGCTTCCCGGCCACGGCGCCGTCCTTTGCGGCCGCGACCGGCGATGACCGTCCCGGCCAGACCGGCGGCGAGGCGGCGCTACGGCCAGAACCACCTGGTCGACCGCGGCACCCTCGACGCCATCGTGGCGCTCACCGAGGTGCGGGCCGACGACGTGGTGCTCGAGGTCGGTGCCGCGGACGGTGTGCTCACCCGCGAGCTGCTCGAGCGGGCGGCGCTGGTCCACGCCTTCGAGATCGACCGCCGGTTCATGCTGCGGCTCGAGGAGCTGGCCGGCGAACGTCCGGGGCTGCGGGTCCACAGCGGCGACGCCCTCAAGGCCGACCTGGGCGCGCTCTCGCCGCCGCCGACCCTCTTCGCCGCCAATCTGGCGTACAACATCGCCATCCCGATCATCGTCACCTCGGTGCACGAGCTGCCGACGCTGCGGCGCTGGGCAGTCATGGTGCAGAAGGAGCTCGGCGAGCGGTTGTTCGCACGGCCGTCGACCAAGGCGTACTCGGCGGTCTCGGTGATCGTGCAGCTCGCCTGCCGGCAGGTGGCCGCCCGGCCGGTGCCGCGGACGGTCTTCTCGCCGCGGCCGCGGGTCGACTCGCTGTTCCTGGTCTTCGAGCGGCGCGAGCCGGCGCCCGAGCGGCTCGCGGCGACCGCCCGGTCCGACGCACCGGTCGAGTCGGCCGGACTCGCGGCCGGGCCCGAGCGGCCGCTGCCGGCGCTGGTGGAGCGCATCGTCCGTGCCGCGTTCGCACAGCGGCGCAAGATGCTGACCAACTCCCTCGCCGGCACGCCCCTCCCGGGTATCGGTGCGCTGACGCCCGAGACCGTGCGGCGGGCTCTCGGTGACGCAGGTCTCTCTGGGAGCGCACGGCCGGAGGAGCTGGCGCCGGAGCGCTTCGTCGACCTGACGCAGGCCCTGATCGGGCCTGCCGGCCGCGAAGGAGAGCGCCGGTGAGCGCCTCTGCCGAGGCTGCCGGCGCCGTGGCGCCTCCGGAGCGGCTGGAGATCGTGGCGCCGGCCAAGCTGAACCTGGCGCTGCTCGTCGGTCCACGCCGGCGCGACGGTTACCACGAGGTCTTCTCGCTGATGCTCCCTGTGTCCCTCGCCGACGTCGTGACGGCGGAGCGCGTGAGCGAGGGTGTGTCGGTGCTCTGCGATGTCTGCCCGGGCGAAGACAACCTCGCTGCGCGGGCCGTGCACGCGTTGGAGGAGGCGGTGGGCCGCAGCCTGCCTCTCCGGCTCACCATAGAGAAGCGCATCCCGTACGGCGCCGGACTCGGCGGCGGCAGCTCCGATGCGGCGGCGGCTCTGCGGGCGGCCGACCGGCTGTACGACCTGCGCACGCCGACGGCTGTCGTGTACAGGGTGGCAGCCGGCGTCGGCGCCGATGTCCCGTTCTTCCTCTGGCCGGGGCCTCAGATCGCCATGGGTCGCGGCACGGCCCTGAGCCCGCTCGAGCTGCCGGGGCCGCTCGACCTGGTGGTGGCGGCCCCCGAGCTGGTCCTGCCGACCGCGGACGTCTATGGCTGGCGCGACGCCGAGACGGTGGTCGGCCTGCCCGAGTTCGCCGCGCGCACGGCTCGCCTGCGGTCGCGGCTGCAGGCGATGCGGCGTCCCGCCGATCTGGCCGGGCTGATCGAGAACGACCTGCAGCCTCATGTGGTCGCGCGACATCCGGTCGTGGGGGACCTGATCGCGAGCCTCAGGGGGCAGGGCGCCCTGGCGGCGGCCATGAGCGGCAGCGGGAGCAGCGTCTTCGGCCTCTTTGACGGATCCGACGCCGCCGCTGATGCCGCGGCGGCGCTGAGGGCGTGGTCGACCGAGGCCTCCGGTGCGGGACGCGGTGGTGCGGGACGCGGCGCGGCTGCCGACGGCCGGCCCGGGCTGCGGGTGTTCCAGGTCGGCGACCTGCAGCCGCTGTCCGCGGCCGACGACTGAAGCCGACGCGAGCGGCGCCGGCCGCAGCCGACGGCTTCGGTCAACGGCTGAGGCTGCCTCGAGGGGCGCCGGCTGCGCTCGACGGCTGCCGTCGGCGGCCGTCCGCCGCAGCCCCGGTGGTACACTGCCGCTGCTTGCCGCTGGGGCGTAGCCAAGTGGCAAGGCAACGGGTTTTGGTCCCGTGATCGGAGGTTCGAGTCCTCCCGCCCCAGCCACCCGTCCCATCTCGACTCGCATCTCGACTCGCGCGTCGGGTCTGTGCGAGGCGCGCCGACTCGCGGCCGGCGGCGGCAGGGGCGACCGTCCGGGCGCCGAAACCCGCTGCATGCACGCGCTGCGCACCCTGGGCATCGGCTCCGCACTGCGAGGAAGCGGCCGGGCCGACATCGTCGCCGGCGTCACCCTCGCAGCCATGGCCATCCCGGAGGCCCTCGGCTACTCGTTGCTGGCCGGCATGCCGCCGATCACCGGCCTCTGGTGCATGCTGGTGCCGGTGGCGGTCTACGCGCTGGTGGCCTCGTCCCGGCAGCTGGTCATCGGTCCCGATTCGGCGACCGCGCCGCTGGTGCTGGCGGCCGTGCTCCCGCTGGCGTCGCTGGGCACGCCGCGTTATGCGGCGCTGGTGGCTCTCCTCTCGCTGCTGGTCGGGCTGATGCTGCTCGCCGTCTACGCCGCCCGGCTCAGCGTGCTGGCCGACTTCCTCTCCCGCCCCGTCTTGACCGGCTTTCTTGCCGGCATCGGCGTCGCCGTCATGGTCAGCCAGTTGCCGGCGCTGTTCGGGGTCGAGACGACGGCTCGCGCGACGATCCCGCTGCTCGTGGATCTCATCCGCGGCCTTGACGACGCCGTGTGGCCGGCGCTGGCGCTGGGAGCCCTCACGATCGCGGTCATCATGGTCTTTGAGCGCTACCTGCCCAGGTGGCCGGGGCAGCTCGTCGCCGTGATCCTGGCGGTGCTCCTGGCGCTGGCGTTCGACCTGCGTGACCGCGGCGTCGACACGCTGGGCGCCGTGGACGCCGGCTTCCCCGACTTCATGCTCCCGCTGGCCGGATGGCGCGAGCTCGGTTCTCTCCTGCTGCCGGCGTTCGCCATCGTCGTCATCGTCATCGCGCAGACGGTGGCGACGGCGGAGTCGTACGCGTTCAAGCACTGCTACCGGGTCCGTCCGGCGCGCGACATCCTCGGTCTCGGCCTGGCCAACGCGGCCGCCGGGTTCTCGGGTACCTACTGCGTCAACGGGAGCGCCACCAAGACGGCGGTGGCCGATGCCGCCGGCGGCCGCAGTCAGGTCGTCTCACTTGTCATGGTCGTGGCCGTCGTAGCCGTCCTGCTGGCCGGGACCGGGGTGATCGCCCTGCTGCCGAGCACCGCCATCGCGGCGGTGGTCATGGTGGCCGGGTGGCGGCTCGTCGACGTCACCGCCCTGCGGTCGGTGCTGCGCGTGCGGCCGTGGGAGTTCGCCGTGGCCCTGATCGGCGCGGCCGGCGTCGTCCTGCTGTCCGTCACCTACGGCTTCCTGATCGCCGTGGGTCTCTCGATCATCGACAGGATGCGGATCGCGCATGTGCCCAGCGACGCGATCCTGGGCGAGGTCTCGGAGTCCGGCTGGCACGACGTCACCAAGCGTCGCGGCGCTCTGGCCCCGCGCGGGATGATGGCGTACCGGTTCTCGTCATCGCTGTACTTCCCGAACGCGACCCGGTTCCACGAGCGGGTCATGCAGCTGGTCGACGACGCCCGCACGACGCCGCGCTGGTTCGTGCTCGACGCCTCGGCGATCAGCGACGTCGACTACAGCGCCGGGCAGATGCTGCTGGCCTTGGCCGACGAGCTGCGGCAGCGCGGGATCGTGTTCGCGGTGGCCGAGGTGACCGACGAGCTGCGCGAGCTGCTGGCCCGCTATGGACTGATCGAGAGGATCGGCTCCGAGCACGTGTTCGACACGCTCGACCTGGCCGCCGAGGCGTACGTGAGGGAGCCCGGCGCGCGGCCCTGATGGCCGGCCGGCGGCGGCCGCGGCGAGCCTGAGGCCGGCTGGCCACGGTGGACCCGAGGCCGGCGCCGGGCGGGGACGGCCGGTGATATACTGCGCCGGCCTTTCCGCCCCTCTCGCGAGGTGTCGCATGGACCGTCACACCGTCCCCGCACCGCGTTCCCGACCGCTCGCCGTCGTCATCCTGGCCGCCGGGCTCGGCACGCGTATGAAGTCGGACGTCCCCAAGGTGCTGCACGAGGTCTGCGGCCGGCCGATGCTGGCCTACGTGCTCGACGCCGCCCACGATGTGGTGCCTGAGCGTATCGTGGTGGTCACCGGCGTCGACCACGACGCTGTGGCGGCGCTTCTGCCGGCCGGCTGCGAGCGCGTCATCCAGCAGCAGAGACTCGGCAGCGGCGACGCGCTGCGCGTCGGCATGCAGCCGCTGGAGAGCTTCGCGGGCGACGTGCTGGTGCTGGTCGGCGACGCACCGCTGGTCGACGGGCCGGCGCTCGCCGCGATCATGAGCGCCCACGAGCGCAGTGCCGCCGACGCGACCGTCACCACCGTCGTGCTCGACGATCCGCTCCACTACGGGCGCATCGTCCGCGACGAGGACGGCGCCGTGGTGCGCATCGTCGAGGCCCGCGACGCGACGCCGGAGCAGCGCGCGATCCGCGAGATCAACGTCGGCTTCTACGTCTTCGACGCCGCCGACCTGCGCCGCCTCCTGCCGCGGCTGCAGACGGACAACGCCCAGGGCGAGCTGTACCTCACCGACCTCGTCGAGCTGCTGCTCGACGAGGGCGGGCAGGTGGCCGGCTACGCCCTGCCCGACCCCGAGACGGCCCTGGCCATCAACTCACGCGTCGAACTGGCCGCCGTCAACGCGGTCGTCCGGCGCCGCGTCCTGGAGCGTCTCATGCTGGCCGGCGTCACGGTCGTCGATCCGTCCGGCACGTATGTCGACTGGGGGGTCGAGGTCGGGCGCGACACCGTCCTGCATCCCGGCACGCATCTGGTCGGTCACACGCAGGTCGGGGCGGCGTGCCGGATCGGCCCCGGCGCGTATCTCGAGGACGCGTTCGTCGGCGACCGCGCCCGTGTCGTCTCGTCGCACCTCTACCAGTGCGTCGTCTCGTCGGGCTGCTCGGTGGGGCCGTTCGCCTATATCCGGCCCAACACGGTGCTCCAGGAAGGCGCCAAGGCCGGTACGTTCGTCGAGATCAAGAACAGCACGGTCGGCCGCGACAGCAAGGTGCCGCATCTCAGCTACGTCGGCGACGCGGTCATCGGTACGGGCACCAACATCGGCGCCGGCAACATCACCGCCAACTACGATGGTTTCGAGAAGCACCCCACGACCATCGGCGACAACGTCAAGACCGGCAGCGACACCACGTTCGTGGCGCCGGTGCGTGTCGGCGACGGCGCCTTCACCGCCGCGGGCTCGGTGATCACGCACGACATCCCCCCCGACGCGCTCGGCGTGGCGCGCCAGCGGCAGACGAACCTGGAGGGGTACGGGCGCCGCCGGGGCGAGCGCGGCGGCGGGCCCCGGTCGTCCGGCTGAGGCGCGCTCGGCGACGTCATCGCGCTGCGGGCGCGGCCGGCGGAGCCGCCCACCGCGCGCCCGCTGCCGGACGCGTTCGCGCCGCCGTTCCCGCACCTCTGGTAGAATCCCCGGGTCGACCGCCGGATGCAGCAGCTTCGCCGGCCGATCACCTGTCATCGCAGTGAGGCCGAGGGGCATGACCGACACATCTTTCGCGCCGGACGGCGGGCGCAACGACGAAGCTACTCTCTGCTGGCGCAACGAGAAGCGGCTGATGGTCTTCGCCGGCCGCAGCAACCCAGAGCTGGGCGTCCGCATCGCGGACGTCCTCGGCGTCAGGCTCGGGAACGTCACGCTCAAGACGTTCGCCAACGGCGAGAACTACGCCCGCTTCCAGGAGAGCGTCCGCGGCAGCGACCTCTTCATCGTCCAGTCGCCGTGCGGCAAGGACACCCTGAACGATCACGTCATCGAGCTGCTCATCATGATCCAGGCGGCCAAGCTGGCCTCGGCCAGACGCATCACGGCCGTGGTGCCGTACTTCCCCTACGCGCGGCAGGACAAGAAGAGCTCGGCTCGCGAGCCGATCTCGGCCCGTCTCATGGCGACGCTGCTGGAGGCCGCCGGCTGCTCCCGGGTCCTGTCGATGGACCTGCATCAGGGGCAGATCCAGGGCTTCTTCCAGATCCCCGTGGACCACATGACCGCCGTACCGATGCTCGCCGACTACTTCGCGTTCAAGCAGTTCGACGCCCCGGTCGTGGCCGTCTCGGCCGACGCCGGCGGCGTCAAGCTCGCCAAGCGCTTCCAGGTGCACATCCCCGACTGCGGGCTGGCCGTGCTCACCAAGCAGCGCACGGCCCACAACGAGGCCGAAGTGCTGCACTTCATCGGCGACGTCGACGGCAAGGTCGCGATCATCATCGACGACATGATCGACACCGGCGGCTCGATCGTGGGCGCCATCGACACGCTGTACGCGCACGGCGCCCGCGACGTCTATGCCGCCGCCACCCACGGCATCTTCTCGCCGCCCGCCAAGGAGCGCCTCCGCGCCTCACAGGTCCGCGAGGTCGTGGTCACCGACACCATCCGCATAGAGCCGGGCCCCGACGACGACAAGATCAAGGTCCTGTCGATCGCCGGCGTGCTGGCCAACGTCATCCGCGCTGTGTTCACCGACGATTCCGTCAGCGACATCTTCGCCGGCGAGCACCAGCTGTTCTGACCGATACAGGAGAAGTGACATGGAGCGAGTCGAGCTCGTCGTCAAGGAACGAGAGTCCGCAGGCAGCCGCACGGCCAGGAGGCTGCGCCGCGACGGCGTCATTCCCGGCGTCCTGTACGGTTCGGGCAAGCCGGCCACCCCGATCGCCATCGATCCCCATGCCCTGCGGGAGGCTGTGAGCACCGGTCACGGCACGCACGCCGTCTTCGACGTGGTGTTCGAGGGGCAGAAGACCAGGCATCACGCGATCATCCAGGAGATGCAGCTCGACAGGGTCAAGGGCCTGGTCACGCACGTCGACCTGCGCGAGGTCAAGCTCAGCGAGCCGATCGAGGCCGACGTCGGTGTCAGCCTTGAGGGTACGGCGCCCGGCGTCAAGGCCGGCGGCCTGCTCGAGACGGTCATCCACGAGATCCGCGTCAAGGCGCTGCCCGGCGACATCCCGGAGCACCTGGTGCTGGAGATCGGTCATCTCGAGCTCGGTCAGGTGGCGCGTGTCAGCGAGCTGGTCGTCCCTGAGGGCGTGACCGTGCTGAGCGACCCCGACGAGACGGTCGTCACCGTCATCCCGCCGCGCGGCGCCACCGAGGAAGAAGAGGCCGAAGAGGCCGCCGCTGCCGCTGCCGCCGAGGGCGAGGAGCCGGCCGAGCCGGAGCTGGTCGGCAAGGGTCGCGAGGCCGGGGAAGAGGAGGCCTGAGGGCCGGCGCTGCGCGTCGTGCCGCAGTCCTCCCGGGCGGCCGTCGTGGCGAGTACGCCGCAGCGAGCGCATGATCGCGGGTCGGGCGCGGTACCGTGAGGCTGCGCGCCCGACCACAGCCGGTCGACCGGCTCATCGCCGGCCTCGGCAACCCCGGCTCACAGTACGCCCGCACGCGCCACAACGTCGGCTACCTCGTACTCGATGAGCTGGCGCGTCGGCATGGCTTCGCCAGGCCGGCGCGTGCCTTCTCCGGCAGGTACGCGGCCGGCGAGATCCACGGCGTTCGCGTCGGCCTGCTCACGCCGACCACCTTCATGAACGACTCCGGCCGGAGCGTGGCGGCGGCGGTGCGCGAGCTCAAGCTGGACCTCGAGGCGCTCCTCATCGTGCACGACCACATCGACCTGCCGTTCGGCCGCCTGCGTCTGCAGCACGACGGCGGTCACGGCGGGCACAACGGCCTCAAGAGCGTGCACGGGCTTCTCGGCGTCGAGTTCGATCGCCTGCGCGTGGGTGTCGACCGGCCGCCGACGACAGACCCCGACATCGTCGCCGACTACGTCCTGAGCCCGTTCTCCGAGTCACGGGCCGAGGTCGACGAGCTGGTGCGGCGCGCCGCCGATGCGGTCGAGGTCTGGCTGCGCGACGATCTCGAGACGGCCATGCAGACGGTCAACGGCGGCGTCTGACTTCGCCGGAGCGCGGCACTTGGCCGTGCCGTGGGGGGTGCGCCCGACTCTGCTGTGGGGCGGCGCTGCGTCTGACCGTGCCGGCCGGCCGGCGCCGCGCGACGGCGCTGCGTCTGACCGTCCGGCAAGGCGGCGCCGCGCGACGGCACCGTGTGGCGGCGCCGTCAGCGGCCCTTCTGCACCGTCAGCAGCAGGTCGGCCAGATCGTTGACGGCGCGGTCGAGGCAGCGGCGGGTGATGCTGTCGACTCGCGCGTTGCAGCCGTGCCGCGCGTACTCCCTGACCAGCGTCGTGTACGAACGGTGCGCCCACTTCGCCGCGCCGCGGGCGGCGGCCGCCGCGGACGAGCGCACCCGTACGCGCCCCGGTCGTATCCAGCGCCGGTTCTCGCCGCGCCGATCGGTGCGACGCTCGACGGCATCCTCGTAATTGGAGTGGATGCGTTCCTCGAGGCTGGTCTGGTCGGTGTGCAGCGGGTTGCAGATATCTGAGTAGTAGTGCGAGAGGAGCGCGAAGCTGATGCTGGCGGCGCGCCTCTTGCCGGCCCTGAGCTGACGGACCGTCCGGCGGTACAGCTTCTCGATGTGCGTGGGGGCGTCGCCGTAGCGGTCGCCCCAGATGTCGTAGACGTGGTGGTAGAAGTCGCGCAGCCTCGTGTCGGGGTCGTCGGTGTGCGGCAGGGCTGCCGTGAGGTCAAGCCACGTGCACCCGGCGGCGCGGGCCAGCCGGTCGGCCTCGACGAGCACCCAGTCGTGCGTACCGAAGCCGTTGCCCCAGTCCCCTCCGTTGGCCCAGGCAGCGGCGCGCTGCGGCACGACGGCGATGAGTGCCAGGACGGCCACGACCTGGATCACGACCAGTGCCGCGGTCACAGACGCTCGGCGGGGGAAGGCGCATCGCGTTCTCATCACTCTGAGCATACCTCGACGACGGGACGGAACCCCTGTCCATGAAGGGGCGGACCTTCTCGGGGTACGTCCGCGGACAGACCCGCGATCTCCGTTCGAGGTGCTCTCTGCTCCGTTCGAGCTGCTCTCTGCTCCGTTCGCGCTGCTCTCTCGGGCCATCCGCATGTCAGCGACCTGCAGGCTGGAAGCACAAAGCTCCGCAGGTCGGACCCCCTACGCCGTCGAGACGCTCAGGGGATCGTGTACATCCTGGGGGCGCGGAGATGTCCACACATCCCCGAGCGGCCGAGCGCGCGACACCCCTCCCCCAGGTCGGGAGCACGAAGCTCCGGCGCCGCACGGGGCAAGGCGGTCGCCGGCTGTTGTCACAGCAGTGCACGGTTTGCCGCCCGTGCTACGGCGACGGCATCAAGAACCCTGCGCCGCCGGTCGACTGCTTCCTGTGGGGAGTACGACGGTCCCGGCGGCGTGACCCACGCGGGGACCCGGAGCACGTGACTCCGGGACGCGTGGGAGGCATGCATGGCCCAGTGGCCTGCCGGTGAGCCGACAACCGCAGAGAGACCGACACCGACGCTGCTGCGCGCCGGTGTCGCCTGCGTCCTGCTGCTACTCAGCGTCGCGCTGATCTGCCGGCTTGCGGGCGTCGCCGAGGCTGCCTCCGGGACGCTGCGCTTCGCGACCGAGGACGGTCGGCGGATCGGCGACCGGCAGACCGGCGACCTGCGGGTCGGGACGGCGATCTCCCCGGGCAGTGGAGCGGGCGGCTACGTGGCGCCGCCGCTGGGCCTGCCGCCGGCCCGCTCCGGCGTCGGCAGCCATGCTCTGCGGCAGGCGCCGTCGCGTCACATCGGTCGCGCCGCCTTCGATCTGCGTCTGTCTGGACCGCTGTCCGACGTCCGTGATCAGGGCCGCTACGGCACGTGCTGGGCGTTCGCCGCCCTTGCCTCCCTCGAATCCTGTGCCGGTGACGTCGCCCGCCTTGACTTTTCCGAGAACAACCTCGTGAACCGCGCCGGCTTCCTGCTGCGCTTCGGGCAAGGCGGCAACAGCCGGATGGCGACCGCCTGCCTGGCGCGCTGGGACGGTCCGGTGCTGGAACGCGACGATCGCTATGCTCGGCCCGGGGCATCGCCCGACGGCCTGCCGGCGCGCCTGCGCGTGCGCGAGGTGCTGTTCCTGCCGCCGCGTCAGGGCGCCGCCGACAACGCCGCCCTCAAGTGGGCGGTGCTCACGCATGGTGCGGTCGACTGCTCGATGTACTGGGACGACTACTGCTATCGGCCCGGTCGGGCCAGCTACTACTACGACGGCACAGGCCTGAACCACGACGTCACGTGCGTCGGCTGGGACGACCGCTATCCGGCGAGCGCGTTCGTCGAGCGGCCGCCGGGAGACGGCGCCTTCCTGGTGCGCAACAGCTGGGGCAGGAGCTTCGGCGACGGCGGCTACTTCTGGGTCTCCTATCACGACACGGCCTTCGCCGGTGATGCCGCGGTGTTCGCCGAGGCGGAGCGGCCGGGACGGTACTCCACCGTCTACGGCCACGACGAGCTGGGGTGGATCGACTCGGCCGGCTTCGATGAAGCGCCGGGTCACGCCTGGTTCGCCGCCCGCCACGTCGCCGAGGCGAGCGGTTCGCTGGCAGCCGTGTCGTTCTACACGCCGGTCGCGGGCGCGAGCTACGAGGTGTACGCGGGTCCGAGCCTGGAGCAGTTGAGCTCGTCGCCGCTCGCCGAGGGGAGCATCGAGCTGCCCGGCTTCCACACCGTCGACCTGAATCAGCGCCTCTCGGTGGAGACCGGGTGTCCGTTCGTCGTGGTCGTGATGCTGCGCACCCCCGGCTTCATGCGTCCGGTCGCCGTGGAGCGCTCCTGGCCGGGGTATGCGGCGGCGGCCACGTCAGCCGGACAGAGCTACGTGAGCGCCGACGGCCGTCACTGGATCGACCTTGGCCGGCAGCAGCCGGCCGCGGACGTGTGTCTCAAGGCCTGCACCGTCGATGAGGAGCCGCCGCCGACCCCGCCGACGGTGGTGGTCGACACCCTCCGTGTCCGCGGCGGGCGCGGGGCGCGCATCACCTTCCATGTGGCTCATGCCACACCGCGGACCACGGCGTGGGTCACCCTGCGTCTGGTGTCGCGGACCGGCAGGACGGTGCGCCGGGCGACGCTGCGCGCCGTGCCGACCGGCGCGCGGCGGACGTGGCGGCCAGGCCGGCGTCTGCCGGCCGGCCGGTACCGCGTCGTCGCCAGAGCCGTCGACGCGCAGGGCGACCGGCAGCTCGGAGCGGTCCGTACGACGGTGCGCGTGACTCCTCGAGCGCGGTGAGTGCTCGGGTTCGGCGGCACGCTGCAGCGGACTCGAGAAGGCGTCCGTCGATGCTTTTCAAGCGCCGTTGCAGCCGTGTCGATAGGGCTGACGACGACCGGCAAAAGGAGTGACCATGATGCCGACGCTGAAGACGATCTCTCGTTGCGGGCGGGTGTGCCGCTCCCACGGCACGGCGCTGCTGCTCCTGGCGACGCTGGCGGTCGGCACCTGCGCCGCGTCGCCCGGCCTGCGGGCTGCCGCGGCCGGGGCGCCGGCGTCCGCGGTCCGCTGCCCGGTGCCGTCCTGGTGGTGGCAGAACCCGCTGCCCCAGGGGAACGATCTGATGTGCGTCCGCTTCACCGACGCACGGCACGGCACGGCCGTGGGCAGGAGCGGCACCATCATCCGCACGCTGGACGGCGGCGCCTCCTGGCGCAGCCCGCGCCGCGTGCCGGCCGGCGGCGATCTTCATGCAGTGGCCTTCGCTGATGCCCGCAAGGGACTCGCGGTCGGAAACGACGGTCGCATCCTGCGCACCACCGACGGCGGCGCCATCTGGAAGGCCCGTCCGTCGGGAACCAGGGAGGACAGTCTGCGCGGCGTCGTCTTCTCGGTCGGCGGCCGGGTGGCAGTGGTCGTCGGAGACGGTGGCACCATCCTGCGTTCGGCGAACGGGGGACGGACGTGGCGGCGGATGCCGTCGACCACGCGCGTCCATCTCGAGGCCGTCGACATGACGGCCTCCGGGCATGGCTGGGCGGTCGGCAGGAACACGCTGCTGGAAACGGTGGACTCCGGCAAGATCTGGCGCCGGCGGGCTCTCGGCCTCGACGCCTACCTCTTGTGCGTGGCCGTCCTCGACGACGCCACGGTCCTCGTGGGCGGCATCGACTCCGACGGCGACGGCGTGATCCTGCGCACCGGCGACGGCGGCGGCTGCTGGCAGGTCGTCCTGAGTATCCCCGGCGACGAGGGTGGCGAGATCGTACCGGCGCTGTACTTCACCGATGCCGGGCACGGCATGGCGGTGGCGGAGAATGACGGCGTGACCACTACCAGCGATGGCGGCGTGACCTGGTCCGATCCGGTGGAGACGAACTGGATCACCGCCAACTCGGTCTGCGCGACCCCGGCCGGTGACCTCTGGACGGCCGGCGCTCTGGGCACCATGGCGACGAGCACCGACGGCGGGGCGACCTGGACCGACAGCGTGCACGGCGAGCGCTTCACCGTCGACGCGATCGACATGGTGGACAAGCGGACCGGCTGGGCGGTCGGCAGCCGGGCGACCATCATGAAGACCACCGACGGCGGAGCGACCTGGGCCGCGCAAGACATGCAGGCCTACCCGAGCGACGAGTGGGCCGACGTGGACTTCGTGGACACCCGGCACGGCTGGGTGGTCGGTGAGGATTCCTACGGTGGGAACGAGAGCGGCGTCGCATTCAGCACGCGCGACGGAGGCAAGTACTGGGAGGAGCAGATCTGGCTCGCCACCCCGGGTCTCTGCGGCGTCGATTTCGTGACGGCCAAGCGCGGCTGGGCGGTCGGTCGGCGCGGCACCATCCTCGCCACTCGCGACGGTGGAACGACCTGGACGGCGCAGCGTTCCCGGATCGGCAACAGGCTCAATGCCGTGCGGTTCGTCACCGCGCAGCGCGGCTGTGTCGTCGGTGACTACGGCACGGCGCGCTTCACGCGCGACGGCGGCCGCACCTGGAAGAAGTCCGCCTGTGGGACACGCAAGGACGTCCTGGACGTGGCGTTCCGCGACGCCCGGCACGGATGGGCCGTCGGCGGCGGCGGGCTCGTGCTGCGCACCGGCGATGGAGGACGAAGCTGGCGTCGGGTGATCGTGCGCGTCGCGGGCAAGGGCGATCTGACGGGCCTTGCCCTTGGCGGAGCCCGTCGGATCTGGATCACGACCTTCAGCGGAGCCCTGCTGGGCTCAGACGACGGCGGCCAGACGTGGCGCAAGCAGCGCCCGCTGGGCGCGGACCCGATGGCCGGCGGCCTGAACGACGTCGAGTGTGTCGGGTCGCGGACGATCTGGCTGGCCGGCAACTTCGGCGCCATCGCCAAGAGCACGACCGGTGGTCGGGTCGCACGGTGAACGAGAGGAGCATGACGAGATGACGCCGCGCATGGAGCGGCCGCCCGTGCCGGCGGACGTGCTGGATCGTCGGTCTCGGCATGCACAGCCTGTTCGGCGCCGTCGGGGCCACCCTGTACTCCGACTCCGGGGGGCGGCCGGTCCGCTGACACCGGTCCGCTGACGCCGGTGTGCTGACGCCGGTGCGCTGACGTCACCCTCCGGCGCCGCGGCCGGCGCGGGGACGCCGAGCTCCCGCGCGGTGAGCGGCGCGGGGCGCCATCGTCCCGGGGGGCGGCCGCCGGTCGGCGCGCGGTGCCTCAGACCGGGGCCGCGGCGTGGACGTAGAATAGGACGAAAGGACCCCGGTCTCGTGGAGATCGGGGCCTTCGTCGTGCCCGGAGGCGGCTGGTGTTCCTGGACTACGTGCTTCAAGACGAGGAGACCGCCGCGATGCTGCGCCGGCTGCGGCCAGGCCGCGGGCTGTACGCACCGTCCTTTTTGACCCCCTTCGCGGCGGCCGCCGTCATGGCCGTCCGCCGGGGACCGTGGCTGGTCGTGGCGCCCGACGGCGAGGCGGCGCGCCGAGCGGCGTCGGAAATGGGCGTCTACCTCGACGTCGACGTGCCGGTGCTGCCGGCACGCGGCGTGATCTGGGGCGGCGACCTGGCGCCGGCCGTGCACGTCTGCGGCGAACGGCAGTCGGCGCTGCTCGCCCTGCAGGCGGGGGCGACGACGGTCGTGGAGGCGAGCGCCCTGCTGGAGCGCTTCCCCGGGCCCGGGCTTCAGCACGCGCCGCTGGACATCCGTGAGGGCGACGAACTGCCTCTTGAACGCGCGCTGGAGAAGCTGGTGGCCCTTGGGTACGAGCGCTGCGACCAGGTCCGCGACCGCGGGCAGTTCGCGATCCGCGGCGGCATCCTCGACGTCTCTCCGTCCACCGGCGAGCCGGTGCGTGTGGAGCTGTGGGGCGACGAGGTCGATTCGCTGCGGCGCTTCTCCGTCTACTCGCAGCGCACCATCGCGCCGCTGAGCGCGGTGACCGTGCACGCGGCGGCCGAGGTGGACGGCGCCCACCCGGACTTCCGGCGCAGCCTCGACCGGGTACTGGCCGACCTGGACCGCCTGGTCGGTGGATGGCCCCCCGCGGGGCAAGGGATCGAGGGAAGGCGCCGGGATGTCGACGAGTCCGCCGAGGGGGACGAGGGCCTGGGGGCCGACGAGCTGCAGCGACGCGCCGCCCTGCGAGCCGTGGAGGCGCTCTCGGCGCGCTTCACGACCGTCGCCGACGTCGCGGCGGCCGCCGACGCCGCGGCCGCGGACGTCGCGGTGGCCGGCGGCGAAGCGGTAGCCGGACAGGCGGCGGGTGGCGATGCCCCAGTGGGCGCCGCGCCCTACCCTGTAGCCGGTTCTGGCGGACCGCGGCTGCTGGTGGTCGATCCGGACGAGGTGGTCCGCGTGCTGGGCGACGCGGCAGCCACCGCCGAGGCGGCCCAGCCGCGGCCGGCCGAGCGGCAGCGGTTCTACGAGTCACCGAGCGACGTGCGCGAGTGGCTGCGGCCGGCGTTCGCCGTCGAGACCATCCAGCGCGACCAGACGATCCGGATCGACGCCGCCCGGCCGCAGATCGCGGCGCGTGACCTCGGCAGCGCCGAGCGCGATCTGACGCGCCTGGTGAGCGACGGCTACCGCACGTTCGTGGTGTTCCGGCACGCCGGTGAGGCCGGCCGCGCGGCCTATCGCTTCAAGTCGCTCGAGGCGCAGCTGATCGAGCCTCCGGCGGATGACGGGGCGGCTGCGGCGGGAGGTCGGCCGTCGGCAGGGCGCGCCGGGGCCGCCGGCGCGCCACCGAGTCTGCCCGACGACCCCGGTCTCTATCTGGTCGCGGCGCCGCTGCGCGACGGCTTCGTGAGCGCCCAGCTCAAGCTGGCGGTGATCCCCGAGCGGGCGCTGGTGCGCGCCGCGCGCGGCGAGCCGCGCTTCGTCGGCGGCGCCCGCCTCACCTCGTTCTTCGACCTGCGGCTCGGCGACTACGTGGTGCACGAGGACTACGGCATCGCGCGCTTCGCCGGTATCGAGACCAGGACGGTGGCCGGCGTCACCCGCGACTACCTCTTCCTCCAGTTCAAGGGCGACGACAAGGTCTTCCTGCCACACGACCAGATGGGCAAGGTGAGCCGCTACATCGGGGCCGGCGCCGCGGCGCCGGCCCTCAACAGCCTCAGCGGCACGGCCTGGCAGACGGTCCGCACCCGCGCCCGCCGGGCGGTGCTGGAGATGGCCGGCGAGCTGATCGAGCTCTATGCCGCCCGTCAGGCGCAGCCCGGCTTCGCCTACCCGGCGGACGGTGAGCTGATCGCCCGTCTGGAAGAGCTGTTCCCGTTCGAAGAGACCGACGACCAGGCGGCCGCCATCGACGACGTCAAGAACGACATGGAGGCCGCCTGGCCGATGGACCGGCTGGTCTGCGGCGACGTGGGCTACGGCAAGACCGAGGTCGCCCTGCGGGCCGCCCTCAAGGCGGCCGAGGCCGGCAAGCAGACCCTCGTCCTGGTGCCGACGACCATCCTCGCCCAGCAGCATCTGGCCACCTTCTCGGCCCGCTTCCGCGACTTCCCGGTGCGCGTGGAGATGGTCTCGCGCCTGCGCTCGGCGGCCGAGCAGCGCCGCATCCTCAAGGACTTCAGCGAAGGCCGCATCGACGTCCTCATCGGCACGCATCGCCTGCTGAGCCGGGACGTGAAGCCGCACGACCTCGGTCTGGTGGTGGTCGACGAAGAGCAGCGCTTCGGCGTGCGCCAGAAGGAGCTGCTGCGCCAGCTCAAGCTGCAGGTGGACGTGATGAGCTTGTCGGCCACACCGATCCCGCGCACCCTGCAGATGTCCATGAGCGGCATCCGCGACATCTCGGTGATCGAGACGCCGCCGCGCGGCCGGCGCGAGATACGCACGTACATCGGTGAGTACCGCGACGACATCGTGCGGGCCGCCATCGAGAAGGAGCTGGCTCGCGACGGCCAGGCGTTCTACCTGCACAACCGGGTGGAGACGATCGAGGAGGCAGCCGAGCAGGTGCGTCAGCTGGCGCCCGCGTCGCGCATCGAGATCGCCCACGGCCAGATGGCGGCCCATGACCTTGAGGCCGTCATGGGCCGTTTCCTCTCCGGTGAGGCCGACGTACTCGTCACCACGTCGATCATCGAGAGCGGCATCGACATCCCGACGGTCAACACGCTCATCGTCGACCGTTCCGACATGCTCGGCCTGGCCCAGCTCTACCAGATCCGCGGCCGCATCGGGCGCAGCCACGAGCACGCGTACGCCTACCTGCTCTACCCGAGCGACGCGCACCTCACCGGCGAGGCGGTCTCGCGGCTGCAGACGCTCTCCGACCATACCGAGCTCGGCGCCGGCTTCCGCATCGCCATGGCCGACCTGGAGATCCGCGGCGCCGGCGACCTGCTCGGCGACGAGCAGTCGGGTCACGTCGCCGCGATCGGCTTCGAGCTGTACGTGCAGATGCTGGAGGAGGCGGTCGCCGAGCGCCGCGGGCAGCCGCTGCCGGAAGAGCGGGTCGTGCGCGTCGAGATCCCCGTCTCAGCATACGTCCCGGCAGACTACATCGCCCTGGAGGCCAACAAGATCGACCTGCACCGGCGCATCGCCCGGGCACGCGACGAGCACGAGCTGGTGAGGCTGGGCGAGGAGCTCGCCGATCGCTTCGGACCGCCGCCGGAGGCGGTCGAGCGGCTGCTCGACCTGCAGGCGGTGCGCCTCAAGGCGGCCGCTGCCGGCGTGAGCGCGGTGGCGGTCCGCGGCGGCAAGCTGGCCGTCGAGGGCCTCGAGCTCGACGACGAGCAGGCGGCCGCCCTGCGCGAGACACAGAAGCGGGCCGTCTACTTCAAGGCCCGCTCCAGCCTGGCGGTGCACCCGCCGGCCGGCTCCGAGTCCCGCGGTGCCGAGCGTGCCGGCACGGCCTCGACCG
>Ga0172371_10004645_pt1 | contig 20673 bp, 16 predicted proteins | sample Lak12m_FD_114543 | JGI IMG/M metagenome (GOLD analysis project Ga0172371, IMG submission 114543) | Freshwater microbial communities from Kabuno Bay, South-Kivu, Congo - kab_022012_12m | ecosystem: Environmental > Aquatic > Freshwater > Lake | place: Democratic Republic of the Congo: South-Kivu... | reverse complement strand
TGCTATTGAATGGGGCTTCGACCTCCATAAGCCCACCCTGGTGACCCCCGGCAATGGCGGCATCGACCTTGCTGAAATCCAGGAAACCACCGCGGGGGTGATTCGAAGCAAACCTTTCCGCGTCATCAATCCACGCGGATTGCGATCCTATATCCGGACTGATACCTTTTTCAATGCAATCCCTCTCGTAGTCAAAGAGTTGCCTGAGGTGCAATTCTGCTGCACTTCCATGCGCGGACAGCCTGAAGCAGAATTATGGGTCCACAAGCTGGGAATAGAAAAGAATATAGAGCTTTTGCCTTTATTGTCACAAACTGAATTATGGCGGGAATTCGCCCACTCGCAGGTTTCGGTCTCAATAAGCAGCCATGACGGCACGCCCAACACACTTTTGGAGGCGATGGCGAACGGCTGCCTGCCAATCTGCGGAGACCTGCCTTCCATCCGCGAATGGATCATCCCGGGTGAAAATGGATTACTGGTCGACCCGGCAAATCCGGCACAATTGGCAGAAAGCATTATCGCTGCCCTCAAGGATGAAAAAATGCATCAGTCTGCAGCACAAAGAAATCTGCGGATCATAACAGAACGCGCGGATATCAACTCTGTCAGGCATGCGGTAAGCGAATTCTACACACAAGTTTATTCTGGAGGAAGGCAATGACCCCTCCTTATGATCGACTGCGTGGTATTGCTGTCGGCGCGGCAGTTGGCGATGCGCTGGGCATGCCGCTTGAATTTCTGCCGCCACGCCCTGTGACCGCACTTGAGACTGAAATGATCAAGGGCGCGCTACCAGCCGGTAGTTTTACCGATGATACCGAAATGGCACTTGCGCTCGCAGAAAGCTTGCTCATCACATTTCCCCTTGACCCTAACGATCTTGCCGGTCGTTTTACAGGTTGGTACCACAACAACCCGCCCGATATCGGCATCCATACCAGCCATGTGCTTGCCATGATTTCCCGCGGAACCCCCTGGCGTGAGGCCTCAACCACAGCTCATAAAGCGAATCCAATATCTGCGAGCAATGGTTCACTCATGCGCTGCTGGCCGGTAGCCATTGCCTGCTGGGACAATGCTGCTTACCTTGTCGCAGGATCCCGCCTGCAGTCTGAAGTCACGCATTTCCACAAAGATTGTGTGGATGCCTGTGTGTTTACCAACCTGCTGCTCTCCAGCATTGTCAACGGAAGGCGTAACATTCCTCCTGAAGCCCTCCTTAGAGAAGGGATAGCCAATGCGGTTGAAAAAGTATCCTTTGACCCTGATTTTCGCACTGTCATCGACCTGGCTCCCGTCCGCTCGCGCAAAGACCTGCCCAACACGGGATGGGTGCGCCATACCCTTGAGAGTGCTTTGTGGGCTGTGTTGACCACCCATTCCTTTGAGGAAGCCCTTGTACAGGCGGTGAACCTGGGAAACGATGCGGATACCACGGGCTCGGTCGCAGGCGCAATTGCTGGTGCCATGTATGGGTTTTCCGCTATCCCCTCGCGCTGGAAAGATTTGCTTCACGGTGAGTATCCACTCAGATCAAAACATCTCTGGTTCTGCAATGATTTTGCCAAACTGGCAGATGACCTGGCTGCTCTCTCGCAGTAAATACTTTTTTTTGCTGCAACTCAAATAATATGTACTCCCACAAAACGATTGGCGGGTTTTTTTACTAGTGGCACAAGCGCCATTAGCGGTTAAGCCCTCCTCTCTTTGACGCAAACCAGCGGTTGGACTATACTTAACTTCCGATAAAAATTCTCCCCGGAGGTTTTCTAAATGGCTTCAGAATCCAGTTTTAAACTAACGTACGCCACCATGCACAACCCGCCCGAAGAATTACACCAGCATTTTGATGAAGCACTGGCCAAACTCAGGGCGCACCTTGGTCAGGAATATGCCATGATGATCGATGGCAAAGAAGTATTTTCAAACGAAAAAATCGAGGACCGCAATCCCGCCAATACCGACGAGGTACTTGGCATCTTCCAAAAAGGGACTGCTGCCGATTCCAATGCTGCCATTGCAGCCGCGCGTAAAGCCTTCAAGGGCTGGAGCCGTACCCCCTGGCAGGAACGCGTCCGCCTAGTCCGCAAAGCTGCAGAGATCATGGATAAACGCATATTTGAAATGGGGGCTGTTGTTTCCATGGAAGTGGGAAAGAACCGTATGGAAGGTCTTGGTGATGTTGCCGAAACCGCCGACCTCTTCCGTTATGCCTGCAGCCGCATGGAAGCCAACAATGGATTTATTGCTGAGATGGGACGTGATCCCCTTGAAGGGTTCGTGAGCACCAATGAATCCGTCTTACGCCCATACGGCGTCTGGCTGGTCATCAGCCCATTCAACTTCCCCGCTGCCCTCACCGGAGGACCGACCGGTTCTGCCCTGGTGGCTGGCAATACGGTTGTGATCAAGCCGGCATCGGATACCCCCTGGACCACTCGCCTCATCTGTGAATGCCTACGCGATGCCGGTGTTCCTGATGGCGTTTTCAATTTTGTCACAGGCTCAGGCTCGGTGGTAGGACAGGCACTTATTGATAATCCGGATGTTGATGGCATCACTTTTACTGGCTCATTTGATGTTGGCATGAAAATCTACCGGGACTTTGCCAGCCGCAATTACGTACGCCCAATCATCCTTGAGCTGGGCGGTAAGAACCCCACCATCGTGACCAAGAATGCTGACCTGGATACTGCTTGCCTTGGTCTGATCCGATCTGCCTTCGGCCTGCAGGGGCAAAAATGCTCTGCTGGTTCGAGAATTTACATCGAAGCGCCTGTTTATGATGCGCTGGTTAAAAAGCTGGTTGATGCCACCGAAAAATACGTGGTTGGCAATCCGACCGACCGCGGGGTCAACATGGGACCGGTCGTGAACAAGAGCTCCTACGCGGATTTCAAAGGCTTCTGCGAGGAACTACACGATGCCGGTACCATCCTGACGGGTGGAAAGGTCCTGACTGAAGGAAAGTATTCCAGGGGTTATTTCTGCGCGCCAACCCTGGCTGAGATTCCCTACTCTCACCGCTTGTGGAAACACGAGATGTTCGTTCCCATCACCACCATCGGAAAATTCACTGACCTGAACGAAGCCATTCGTCTGGCTAACGATGTGAACTACGGTCTTACCGCCGGTTTCTACGGCAGCCAGGATGAAGCCAAATGGTTCTTCGAAAACATTGAGGCTGGCGTTACCTATGCCAACCGTCCTCAGGGCGCTACCACAGGCGCATGGCCCGGTTTCCAACCCTTTGGCGGCTGGAAAGGTTCAGGGTCCAGCGGTAAGAACGCAGGCGGGCTGCATTACCTGCAGTTGTACATGCACGAACAGATTCATACCAATGTGAAAAAAATATAAGGAATTGTGGAAGGGTCCATGACAAAACTCTGTTCACTAAAAGACGCGATCGCCAGTTATGTCCATGATGGCGACACGGTCTATTGCGCCGGGTTCACCCACATGATCCCATTTGCCGCCGGGCATGAGATCATCCGCCAGGGACGGAAAAACCTCACCCTGGCACGTGCTACCCCTGACCTGATCTACGACCAGATGGTGGCAGCCGGATGCGCCCGCAAGTTGATCTTCTCATACATTGGTAACCCGGGTGTTGGATCCCTCCGTATCGTACGCAACGAACTTGAAGCAGGCAGGCTGGAGTGGGAGGAATACTCCCACTTCGGCATGATCTCCCGCCTTCAGGCTGGTGCCGCCGGCTTACCCTTCATGCCCATGAACCAGACGGCAGCCACCGACCTCGAGCACAACAACCCCAATATCCGGCGCGTCCAGGATCCCTACACAGGACGCGAGGTGATCACTGTACCGCCGCTTAATCCTGACGTGGGTATCATCCACGTCCAGCGCTGCGATAAAAATGGCAATTCCCACATCTGGGGGATTGTTGGGGAGCAGAAAGAAGTGGCATTCGCTTCAAAGAATGTCATAATCACTGCGGAAGAGATTGTTGATGAAGATGTCATCCGTTCTGACCCGAACCGCACGGTCATCCCGGAGATGATCGTTAAGGCGGTTTGCCACGTTCCGCACTGTGCCCACCCATCCTACACCCAGGGTTACTATGATCGGGACAACGTTTTTTATCTCAACTGGGACAAGATCAGCGAGAACCCGGATACTGTTAAACAATGGCTGGATGAATGGGTCTATGGCGTGAAAGATTGCGAGGAGTACTGGCAAAAGCTTGGCGCGGAAACACACAATCGGCTGCAGGTAAAACCAAAATATGCCGCCCCGGTGAACTATGGAGATTATTAAGAGAAAAATGACGAATTTCAATTATTCTTCTCAGGAACTGATGTGTGTCAACGCCGCCAGGCTGCTGCGGGATGGCGATAATGTTTTCGTTGGCGTAGGGCTGCCCAACCTGGCTTGCAACCTGGCAAGGCGAACCCATGCTCCTAATCTACAAATGATCTATGAGGCCGGAGTCATTGGGGCGCGTCCTTCGCGGCTGCCCTTATCAATTGGCGACCCCACCCTGGTGAGCGGTGCTAGTTCGGTCTGCGGGATGTTCGATATTTTCTCCCTTTACCTGCAGCGCGGTAACGTGGATGTCGGCTTTTTGGGCGGCGCGCAGATCGACAGGTTTGGCAATATCAACGCCACCGTTATTGGCGATTACCCGCATCCCAAGGTACGCCTGCCCGGGTCCGGTGGTTCCCAGGAGATGGCAGGTTGGGCCAACCGCTGTTATGTTATAACTCCCCATCAAAAACGCCGCTTCCCTGAAAAAGTAGATTTCCGAACTTCAGCAGGGTTCCTGGGCGGACGGACAGAACGGAACGCTACTGGAGTGCGCGGCGGCGGCCCATTGGTGGTTGTCACAAATCTAGGTCTGCTTGAACCGGATGAAAACGGGGAATTAATCCTAACCGCTCTTCATCCAGGTTGCACCATCGAACAGGTTAAGGAAAATACCGGCTGGGATATCAAGATCGCTGATAATGTTAAAGTAACTCCCCCTGTGCTCGAATCTGAATTGATCTTACTGAGAGAAGAACTTGACCCGGAAGGGATTTATTTGAAAGGCAGTTGATGGCAAAAAGACCAAATATTGAGGTTCTCACCACCATTCCCTTCCCCGAATCTGTCATGCAGAAGTTGAAGGCTGTCAATCCGCGCATCAAAGTCACACTTTCGCCTGCCCAGACAATTAATGATATTTCCCCGGAAATTTGGAATCGCACCGAAGTCCTGTACACGGATGTACTCATTCCCCCGTTGAACCTTGTTCCAAAACTGCGCTGGGTCCAGTTCCATTACGCCGGCATCGATTACGTGCTGGATTCTCCACTTTCAGGTAATCCGGATATCATCCTCACCTCCATGAGCGGTGCGTCCGCTGTGCAGGAAGGTGAATTTATCATGATGATGCTGCTCAGCCTGGGTCACCGCCTGCCTGAATTATTAACTAACCAGGCAAAACAGGAGTGGCCGCCCGACCGCTGGGAAAAATTCATTCCCACCGAACTGACCAATTCCACCCTGGGGTTAATCGGATACGGCAGCATTGCCCGTGAATTAGCCCGCCTGGTTCAACCATTCAATGTCAAAGTGCTGGCTGCCAAACGTGACGTGATGCATCCGGCAGATGAAGGGTACACCATAGAAGGACATGGTGATCCGGATGGAAATCTGTTTCACCGGCTTTACCCAATACAAGCCATCAAGACCATGCTAAAAGAGTGCGATTACGTGGTCTGCACCCTGCCGTTTACCCCCGAAACCCGCGGAATGATAAATGATGAGGTATTCCGCTCAATGAAACCCGGCGCTTTCTTTGTGCATATTTCGAGGGGTGGCGTGGTTGATGAAAACGCTCTGGTGCAGGCGTTGACTGAGAAACGCTTATCCGCGGCTGCAGTGGATGTTTTTACGCAGGAACCGCTTCCCGCTGGTTCTCCCTTATGGAAGGTGCCCAACCTTGTGTTAACCCCGCACATTTCCGGCTTCAGTCCGCGTTACAAAGAGCGGGCTGGAGAAATGTTTATCGAAAACCTACAACGGTATCTACACGAAGAACCGCTAATGAACACCTTCAAACCAGACCGACACTATTAGTTACAAAAAGGGTTATAGCTAATAGCTTTTCAATCAGCGGGGAACAGGTCATGCCGGCAAAGATAACCACCATTTTCCTCGACCTTGGGTACACCCTTATCAACTTCAGGGGGGATGTTGATCGCGTGCTCTTTACTTCGTATTTAGCCTTAGCAGATTCTCTTTTATCCTCAGGGTATACCTTTAATCGCCGGGAGTACGCCCGACAATATCAACAAATCATCACCAGATATTACGCCTCCCGCGACATCGATAATCTTGAACAACCTTTAGAACTTTTTGTAAACCACGCTTTATCAGGATTTGGTTACTCTCCTGCGCCTCTGGAAATCGTCACCAAAGCCATTGCAGCGATGTTCAAAATCACCGAAGCACACTGGACTGTCGAGAAAGATGCGCATGTCACCCTCGCCAAATTAAAACAAGTTGGATATCAACTTTGCATAATCTCCAATGCGTCCAATACTGAAGATTTGAATAACCTTATCGATCAATCCGGATTGCGATGCTATTTTGATCAAATAATTATCTCGGCAGAAGAGAAGATAAGAAAGCCGCATCCTATGATTTTCGAAATTGCATTAAAGAAAATGAAAGCCAATCCTGAGGAGTCGATTATGGTAGGTGACACGCTCACCGCGGATATCCTGGGAGCCCAAAAAGCAGGCATTCGCGCTGTCTGGCTCACCAGGAGGGCAAACCGCCCGGAAAACAACCGGATGAAAAAGGTAATCACCCCGGATTTTTCAATCAATCGACTTTCAAAACTTCCCGAGACAATAAATTCCATTCAATAAAAATCCTGCCTTTCAGCAGGATTTTTTCACTCATGGTTTGGGTTCTTTTGGTGGTTCCACAGGTCCAGCAGGTGGAGGTGTCCTTGGTGCTACCTGCTTCATCATAATGGTCTCCTCACCAGAAGGTTCTTCTGGTGCTGACCGTCGGGGAGCCATCACTGTTGGCAATGCGCTTGGCGATGGCGGTGGCACTGGAGCCTGCGGCGGTAGCTGAACCTGGGGAACCGGGGCTGCTGGTGGATACTGCTGGACCGGAGGAACCTGGTACATCGGCGGTGCAACCGGAGGTGGCATTGGCGCCGAAGGGGGCATAGGCGGCGCAGCGGGCATTCCCGTCGGGGGTGGGGCTGGAACGCCATATCCGCTTGGATAAAAATATTGGGGTTGGGGTTGCGGTTGTTTCTTTTTGAACACCCCGGTTACTAAGAGTATTATCAAGGCAATGCCAGACAAACCGACTATGATTAGGAGAATAACCCACCAGGTAATTCCACCCCCGCCAGCAGATGTTGCCGGTACCAAGGTGGCTGTCATAGCACTTTTTGGATTCTGCCATGTCACTGAATTTCCAGATTTCTTACCATTGGTTTCAAGAACCTTCATACCCTCAATTGTGAACTTAAACTCAGGGGCGAGTCCCAAAGTCAGACCACCGCTGCTCAACGAGATGGCATCCATCTGGAATCCATAAGCCGTTTCACCATTAACAGTTACTTTATTGAACGCAGGAGATCCGTCTTCAGCCAAACCTAGCGTCTCATTGAGCTTGTCGAGTCCTTCGCCTTTAATTGTGATCGAATAAGGAACATTTTCACCTTTATCTGTCAGTTTTTTGTAGGTGATCTCAAGACCGGAATTCTTCCCCTCAGAGACCAGGGTATCCAATCCATCAATCACGGTCTGTCCATAATCTTTGTAAGAACTCCCTTCGATCAGGATATTCTGGGTGACCTCCCATTTTTCAGATGCGTCCAGTTTCACCACGGTATCTGAAGACAAAATGGTCACACAACCGGAATACAAAAAAGCGAGCAACAGAACTGAAAAAATCAGAAAAACCTTTTTCATGACTCTCCTTTCAATAAAGTTATGAGTCAGATCAATCCACCTGTTTTTATTGTACTGGTTATTTTCGAAGTTGCAATATCATGATGTCCATTCTGTTATTTTGTGCTGCTCCAGTTAATCAAATCCATGTAAAATTGATTGGAAACTCTAAAAAGGTAGATATATGACTATTGATTTATTCCTGATGCTCCTCAGCGGTATTGCCTGGTCAGTCGTCTATATTGACGCGATCCGTATTGGCCTGAAAGACCACTCTTATGCCATGCCCTTTTGGGCATTAGCGCTCAACATCGCCTGGGAATTCCTTCATGCCATACTTGGCTTCAAGGCTGCCGGGTTGACTTTGCAGATCGGGATCAATTTTGCCTGGTTTCTTTTAGATATTGGGTTGCTGTTTACTTATCTCCGCTTTGGTAGGAAATATTTCCCTTCTTCTGTTTCAAAATCGTTCTTTTACCCATGGAGCGTTGTGGTCCTGGTTACGGCTTTCATTGCCCAGTACATGTTCATCCATGAATTCGGTTTACTGATGGGTGCAGTCTATTCAGCATTCCTGCAGAATCTGCTCATGTCAATCCTCTTCATTTCTATGCTTATTCAACGAAACAGCAGTGAGGGGCAGACGCTGCTGATCGCTGTTTGCAAATGCATTGGCACCCTCGCACCGACAATCTATATGGGTATCATCGGGATTAAAGGATTCATGGCTCCCAATTCGCTGGTGCTGGTTACAGGTGGTCTAATCTTCTTCTTTGACTTGTTATACATCGGATTATTGATAAGATTCCGCAATATAAAAAAGCGGGGTTTCAGGAATCAATGAAGAATTCCCCACAGAAAAGGCTTCCACCATACGTCGCGTTGGGAATCGGCCTGGCAGCCTTGAGCATGACCGGGATTTTTGTACGTTGGGCAAATGCGCCTGGCACGGTCACTGCTGCATACCGAATGGGGATAGCCGCACTGGTATTGACGCCACTTGCTATTCTTGAAAAAAGCAAGCTCACCTCGAAATCAAACCGCTCATGGTTATGGATGTTGCTGGCAGGGCTATTTATCGCGCTCGACCATGGCAGCTTAAATACTGCCGTTAACCTTACACGCATCGCGAATTGCACATTGTTGAATAACCTGTCACCCATTTGGGTGGCATTATTTGCATTGCTTATCTGGCGCGAACACCTGAATCGCTGGTTCTGGCTTGGTCTCGCGCTGGCAGTTGGCGGGGCGGTAACCATCCTGGGTTCAGACATCATCAAACACCCACAGTTAGGGTTGGGTGACGGGCTAGCCTTTGCTTCCAGTATTTTTTATGCCGGGTATTTTTTAGTTACCCAGGTCGGCAGGCGCACCGGGTCATTATGGAAGTTTTCCTGGGCGATTTATGCCATCAGCGCAGCTCTTCTATTCGGTTACAACTTAATCATGGGAATCCCTATCATTGGCTATCCCATTAGAACTTATTTGGTTTTCATCGCCATCGGGATTTTTTGCCAGGCAATCGGATACACCAGTATCGTGTATGCCCTTGGTCACCTGCCGGCATCGATTGTGTCTCCCACCATGGTGGCACAGATCGTGTTAACCTCCCTACTCGCCATTCCATTGACAGGCGAAAGTCTTGCGCCTCTTCAGTTAGTGGGAGGTGTAATCGTAATTGCTGGGATTATCCTGGTTAATTTGAGCCGCTCACATCAGGCAACCGTCGAAACCGCTGCTCCCCCCGGGTAAGTGGATTTACCCTCGCTTGATCATGATTCGGAACTTTTCCACGATCTCCGGATCATACGCCTTGCCTGAATTCTCTTTGATGATCTTCCAGGCGTCATCATCCGACATGCCTCTCCGATAAGGTCGGTCTGACCTCAATGCATCCCAACCATCGATCACAGAGAACACGCGCGCCATCAACGGGATTTCAGTTCCCTTTAACCCGCGTGGATACCCTGTGCCATCCCATCTTTCATGGTGACACCATGGAACATCCAGTGAATCCCTCAGGAAGTCAATGGTTTCAAGCATTTCCTTTCCAAGTGTCGGGTGGGTACGCATGATCACCCATTCTTCTTCAGTCAATGGCGCTGGTTTGAGAAGTATTGCATCAGAAATACCCATTTTTCCGATATCGTGCAACAACGCTCCCCGGCGAAGATCTACCATTTCCGATTCCAGAACACCGACCATCCGTGCCAGTTGAATCGCTGATGCGGCAACCCGTTCCGAGTGTCCTTCGGTATCGCCATCCCGCAGCTCTAATGCTCTAGCCCAACCTTCGATGGTCGCATCATAAGCCTGGCGAAGGCTGGTATTGGCTTTCTGTGCTTCATTAAATAGTGACGCATTGTCAATAGCGATGGCGGCCTGGCTGGCCATTGAATCCAACAAACTCATCCATTGTTCTTCCTGTGGAAGCTTACCTTTATTGAATAACTCCAGAACTCCCTTTACCACACCCTTGCTGATCAAGGGGATACCAAGATAATCCGTAAAGCCATCTTCCATAAATCCCTCGGTGGTTATCTGCGAAGTGTTTGCTGAAAGGTCATCGGCTACCACAATGCGCCTTTCGAGCGCAGCCTTCCCAGCATAACTCTCACCAAGCGCCAGGTTGGTATTTTCCACCGCCCTTGATTTGAACCCGGAACCAGCAGCATATTCCAGTTTTTGTGTAAGTGGATTAAATAACAGGATCGATGCTGAGTGAACTTTAAGCTGCTGTTGTACCTGGTTAAGCAGCACACGCAAAACGATTGGCAGATCCATACTGGCTGAAATCGCCATATCTACCGCCCGAAGGGCAGCCAGGTACTGCACTTGCCGTTTGCTCTGCTCCTCTGCCGCTTTTTGCGCGGTCACATCCATGATGTTGACAAAAATATGGGCAAAGTCTTCCCGCTTCTCCGGGATCCTGAATAACACATTGACAATGATGGGATCACCTTCCAAAGTTCGGTTTACCGTATCGCCGTTATAAATCGGTTTACGATCCCAGATTGCCTGTAATTCGTTGCGGAATGAATGATACGATTCGTCAGTGAACATGATATCGATGCTGCTGAAAAGATCTTCCTTTGTTTTAGCCTTAAAAATCCTGATCGATTCGTTATTCATATCTTTTACGGTAACTGTTTTAACGGCATTCGTAACAAACTCAGGATGCTGATTAAGGTAATGCTGCAGGTCAGTTACGCCCTCAGCCCTTATTTTTTCAAGCATGCCAAATACGATTGAAAAATCCTGCTCCCATAATGACACCGGCACTGAGTCAAAAATGGTGCGGTACCTTACTTCACTTTCCCTGATCACATTTTGAGCTCTTTTAATCTCGGTAATATCCCTAGTGATGGAAAGTATACATTTTTCATCATCTATTTCAACGATACTGGCAGACATAAGACCAGTGATGATCTCACCGTTCTTTTTTCGGAACTCTGCCTCCATGTTCTTCACTTCACCATTTTCGCTAAGTCCCCGAACCAGTTTTGCACGGTCTTCGGGATTACGCCAAATTTGTAAATTCAAAGATGACTCACCGATTATTTCTTCACGGGAATAGCCAGAGAGCTCAGTAAAGCTGCGATTACAGTCTAGATAAACCCCATCTGTCAAACGGTTAATGTTAATCGCATCAGGGGTTGTATAAAATGCCTTTGTAAAGCGCTCTTCAAGGCTTTGAATCTTATGCTCACTTTTTACCTGGTCGGTAAGATCCTCAACCTGGGCAATCCCACCCTTGTATTCATATCGATCATTGAATAAAGGCATGGTATGTAGCAGTATATAGATTTCTGAAGATGCCAGGTTGCTAAATGGGATAAATGGACCTTCGTAATATCCTTCTTCGTGTTCCAGGATAGCCCGCAGGGCAGGGAGAACCCGTTTATCCTCAATCTGGTTCAGATCGAACCCTTCCAGCTGTTCACGCCCAGTTCGCAGAATCTGGCACATGATCTCGTTGGTGCTGGTAATTTTGAGATCATTGTCATAATAGAACAATCCGACAGGAGATTTCGCAAACAACAACCGGTAGCGCTCTTCACTGGCTCGGATCTTGTCATCCGTCAGGCGTTCTTCTGTGAAGTCCGCGAAAAAGCAAAGAACAGCAGGTTTTCCTTCCCAGTCCATGCGAACCAGGCTTGCCTTTACCCAACGGGTCTCTCGTAAACCTTTTAAGATGCTCGTGGTCACAAGAATAGGATTGGTATCATTCTTAATGCCACTGGAATATTCATGTCTTATACGTCGAAGATCATCAGCTGGGACGATATCGCTCAGTTTATACTCTTTCAACATCTCCTCTGAACTAAACCCCAGAATCTCTCTACCCAAAGGGTTCAGGTAAACTATTTCTCCATTGCTTATTACGATCACTCCTTCAGCTGCGTTTTGAATCAGCAAACGGTATTTCTCCTCACTGGCGCGTAATTCCTGGGTTCTTTTCCTAACCGTCCGCCTCACAGTCCACAACCATGAGAGGATGATTAATGAGAATAAAATTAGCCCAATTCCGGCATAGATATAACTGCGAGCCTGTTCAAAGAAACTCTGCTCCACGTATGGAGAAAACCATTTTTTAACGAGTTGATCATAAACCCCGGTTTCATCAATCGTTGCCAAAGCCTGGTTCAGTTCCTGCCTTAATTCAATATTTCCGTTCTTCACAGCAAATGCGTAGGAGACGTTGTTAATGGATTCACCAGTGGACCGCAAATTTGTTAAGTGATACGTGTCTAAGATGTAATACCCTTGCATTTTATTGAGTAACGCACCATCATATTTGCCGCTGGCAAGCAGCTGCAATGCCTCAAGCGGAGTTTCTGCATTCACAATTTGCCCGGTGAAATTAATGTTTTTAAGATACTCTTCCATAACTCCACCGCTTTGGATGATGATCTGCTTTCCTTTAATGTCAGAAATATCAACTATGTTTGATTTTTTCCTCACAAAAAGATCAAAATACAGCTCATTATGATGTACGCTGAAGTCATAAAGGGCATCCCGATCAACGGAGTATGCCATTCCGTTGATCACATCAATTTTTCCGTCCAGGAGTGCCTGCTTCGCATCAATCCACGGAGAAAGGTGGAATTCGACATCAACCCCCATCACCTCTGCCACCGCACGCATCAGATCATTGTCAAATCCCTTGGCTTCGCCGTTTTCAAGGTAAGAAAAAGGGGGGTATGCATCGTCTCCCCCAACGCGAATTACCTTCTTTTGTGAATCGGGAATCCCGATGTGTTCATGCGTGGGGGTCCCAAGCATCTGCGGCGTGAAAATATGCGATCGGAAACTGAAAACAGCAATAAACGCAATAATAAGGACTGCCAAAATAATGGCAATCAGGATCCTTTGCGATTTGCTAAATTCAAGATCCATAGTATCCCTAAACACAATCAATCTTGAAGGGAAAAAACAATCTAATCCGCCCCTGAAAATTCTGAGGCGAATTCTTTATGATTAATAGTATTGTAGAGAATTTCAACCAATTTACAAGTCCAGAATTGTAAGGCGCAAGGACATGCTACAATTTGTCCAGAGGTGAATATGGAAAGAACCGTGCCAAAGTCAGCCACCGATGAGATCGATCTTTACCTACGGACGCTGTATTCACTGCTGCGTTCAACCACCGAAGTCCAGATTCGCACGCTCGAAGAAGTCCATGCAGGCATGAATTCCTCCCTGCATATTGATGCGCGCAAACCATCACCGGATATATCTGCCTTCATCTATTCCATCCTGCGTTTACCGCCGTGTATTCCCCAAGTAAGATCGATAATTCTCGGTCAAAGCCCCTCGGTATTCGCGCGGCAGGGTTATGCCGATGTTGAATCATGGACGCAGGTTTATGCCAGGGCAAGACGTCGCCCGACCTATTTTGATGAGAAATCAAAACTGGCTGTCTTTATCGCCAGCCGATCAGATATCGAAGATGTTGTTCCCGTTCTCACCGCCTACCAGATCGAATGGAATAAGCTGCATGCTTCGCTTAGTAAAACCAATAACGATGTTATTGGCCAGATCGGTTCCGAAGATGAACAAACTCAGCAGGAAGTGGCAAAGCAACTCGGTATAACCCAGGAAGACTTAATACGTTTAAAGACTATTTGGGGAGATGAGACCATCCCCTTGTTTACCCTGATCAAGAAACAAAAATGTAATTTTGGCATTCGTCTGCTCGATGGCTCACTAAGCGAATATTTGCGGGCAACCCGTATGTGGTGGGATCATATCGAACAACAGAAACCTGAATTGTTGGACCGCCCGGTCTATTTCATTTCGAGCAATACCCACAGCATTACCAACCTGATCACCGGGTATGCATCGGTAAAAAAGGATGCAATCTCTAAATTTATTGAATCTGGGAACAGCCCCGGGTTGAAAGAAGAATGGAAAGCATTGCAGGAAGCGGCAACCCCCTCATCGCTTGAGAATTTCTTGTATTACGCGCTAAAAAAATACCAGCAAAGTCCTGAGGGGAAATCCTCGGTCAGCGAGCAGACCCTGTTCGAAAGCCAGCATGGTATATTACGCATCCCATCCATTCATTCCTTTGATGTTGAAGCGGATATCATTCAACTCAACCAGCTGGATGCGAAACTTTTCGACCCTCGTCTTCTTCCGGAAGAAGTAAATGGAAACTTCCTGAAAAAGAGCGATGCCTACATCCTTAATATTGATTACCCGCTTGGCTTGTGTGCTTACAATATTCTCATCAAATTGGCTGAACACCTGGGGGATATCCTCGGGGTATATATCATGGGCAAGGCTGCCACGCTTAATGGCCGCCGCGGCGATGTGATGATCCCCAACGTCGTACAGGATGAACAATCACAGAATACTTATCTCTTCCAAAATGCCCTCACCGCAGCGGATGTGATACCTTACCTGGTTTATGGTACTGTATTGGATAATCAGAAAGCCATGTCGGTATTGGGAACCTTCCTCCAAAACGCGCAAATGATGAATGTGTTCTATCGTGAGGGGTACACGGATATCGAAATGGAAGCCGGACCATACCTTTCCGCCGTGTATGAAATGACGCGTCCAAAACGGCATCCTTACAATGAGATCGTTAACTTGCAGGGAACCCCCTTCGACGTAGGAATATTGCATTACGCTTCGGACACCCCCTTAAGCAAGGGGAAGAACCTCGGCGCTGGTGCATTATCCTACGAGGGGATGGATTCCACCTATGCCACCTCGCTTGCCATCCTGCGCAGGATCCTGGCGCAGGAACAAAAACGGCTTCTCAACAAATCAAAGTAATCCCACTTCCAGCCTCCTTTTCGGAGGCTGGTTTTTCTATGTACTCAGCCCTAAAATGACCGCTGAGGTCAATAAGGTATAATAAGCCTGAAAATGGAGGCTGCATGGAAATAACCTGGTATGGACATTCTTGTTTCAGGCTGACTGAACGCAGTATGGCAACTGTTGTAACCGACCCTTACGACCATCGTGAGATTGGTTATGAATCACTAAAACTCAAGGGTGACATTGTCACCATCAGCCACAACACGCCAGGTCATAATTTCACATCAGCTGTCAAAGGGGATCCTCACATCATCGATGGTCCCGGCGAATTCGAGATTGGCGGGGTTTTTGTTACCGGCATCCAAACCAATGGGCACAGTAAAAAAGATGTGGACGAAATCCGCAATACGCTCTACCTGTTCGATTTCAATGGCATCACCATCCTGCACCTGGGCGATCTCAACCGTGTTCCCACCCAGACCGAGGTGGAGGATTTTGGTCCTGTGCATGTTGCACTGGTTCCCGTGGGCGGTGGGGGAAGCCTGACCGCCATCAAAGCCACCGAGGTCATCAGTTTACTTGAGCCAAATATCGTCATCCCCATGCATTACGCCACCCCTGCCACCGGCAACACAACGCTCAAGCTCGACCCCCTTTCCAAGTTCCTCAAGGAAATGGGATTGGGAAATCTTGAAGTCCAACCCTCGATCAAAATCCCCAATGTAAGCGCATTACCTGAAGAAACAAAGGTGGTTGTTCTGGATTACCAGAAAAACAATGGCGGATAAAATGGCTGAACAGCCGCAATCAGTGAAATTGATCATGACATGGGATATTCTGCCTGAACACGAACAGGAGTATTTCGAATTCGTGATACGGGAATTCATCCCCGGAGCGCAGCGCCTGGGGTGCGAATTAAGCGACGCCTGGGCAACGGTCTACGGCAATCAGCCGCAGATCCTTGTTGGTGCCGTTCTTCCCAGCCTCAACCGCGCCCGTCAACTTCTAGCATCACCCGAATGGGATGTTCTGCACAGCAAATTAATGGATTTTGTCCAGAATTACAACCAAAAGGTCGTTGCTGCTCGTTCCAGTTTTCAATTCTGATGTAAATGGATAAACAGGTTTTCAGCCGTACGCTTTTTGAGTGGTACGCCAGTTCTCACCGCCAGCTTCCATGGAGGGGACACCCTGACCCTTATGCGGTATGGGTTTCTGAAGCGATGCTCCAGCAAACCCGGGTTGATACGGTGATTCCTTATTTTCAGCGCTGGATGTCCCAATTTCCCACGATCGAATCACTCGCCTCAGCCGATGAACAGCAAGTCCTCAACACCTGGGAAGGACTTGGTTATTATTCCCGCGCACGCAACCTGCGAAAGGCTGCCATCCTTCTTCGTGATAAATTCGCCGGTAGGCTGCCGTCCTCGATGGCAGAATTGAGGTCACTACCCGGCATCGGTCAGTACACCGCAGCCGCCATAGCCTCCATTGCGTTTGGTCAGGACGAAGCTGTACTGGATGGCAACGTTAAACGCGTTCTGGCGCGTGTATTCAACCTGGAGTACCCGGCGAATTCACCGTCTGGTGAAAAACTCTTCTGGCAGCTGGCGTGCGAACTGGTTCCTGCTGGCTCAGCCGGAGATTACAACCAGGCGGTGATGGATCTAGGTGCCGTGGTCTGTACCCCGCGTACCCCAAATTGCAGCCAATGCCCATTGAAGGGTTTTTGTGAAGCTCAAAAATTTGGAATCCAGGATCAACGCCCGGTGATGATACGGAAATCGCCTATTCCCCATTATCTCGTTTGCGCAGCGGTAATCCGCAGGGACAACCGCTTGCTCATCGCCCGCCGCCCATCCAAAGGATTGCTTGGCGGCATGTGGGAATTTCCTGGCGGCAAGGTGGAACCGGGAGAAACGCATCAACAGGCACTGATCCGCGAGATCAATGAGGAAATGGAGTGCTCAATCGAAGTGGACGAGCAACTTGGCATCTACCGGCATGCCTACACCCACTTCCGGGTGACGCTGCATGCGTACCGCTGCCGGATAATCTCCGGAGAACCGCAAGCGCTGGATGCAAGTGAAATACGCTGGGTAAAAGTAAATGACCTAAATGATTATCCTATGGGGAAGATCGATCGACTGATCTCAAACGATCTGCAAAAGTAAAGCACCTCCCGCGGGAGGTGCTTGTTTATGCTTTGATGATGTTAACCAGGACCATTGGCCTGCGGTGGGTTTCACTATATAAGAAATTTCCCACTGTTTGTTCCAGGTCTTTCTGCATATTCCCGTTGGCGCGGGCAGCAGTATCCACAATCCTGTTGCGCAGAGTATTGAGCAGATCCTGAGAGTCATTCCAGGTGATGAAACCGCGGCTGATGATTTCCGGCTGCTTCAGCGGCTTGTTGGTGAATTTATCAATTGCCAGGTTGACCACCACCATGCCTTCCTGTGAAAGCACTTCGCGATCATGCATCACAGCCTCACTGACATCACCAACCCCTGAACCATCTACATATACATAGGATGTGGGGATCTTGTTACCCAGGCGCATGCGTCCATTTTGGAATTCCACCGACTGCCCGTTCAGAATAACCGCGATGTTATCTTCATGCACGCCCACCTGGCGGGCTAGCTTGGCATGCTGTTTGAGCTGCCTTAGCTCGCCGTGAATGGGTACAAAATAATCCGGCTGGGTCAGGTGCAGCAGGAGTTTCATTTCTTCCTGGCTGGCGTGACCGGAAACATGCACGGGAGCAATTGCCTCATAAATTACGTTTGCACCGCGCTCGATGAGGCGGTTGATAGTGCGGTAAACGTTCTCTTCGTTGCCCGGGATCGGGTGCGCTGAAAGCACCACGGTGTCTCCATCCTTGATATCAAAGATGCGGTGGCTGCCCATCGACAACTTGCCAAGAATTGAGGTGGGTTCTCCCTGCGATCCGGTGCACATGATCAACACCTCGCTGGCTCTCATGCCAAGAGCCTCTTCGAGACTGACGATCTGTTTCTCGTCGATCTTCAGGTAATTCAAGTTGCGCGCAATTTTCGCGTTGTCGACCATGCTGGTGCCGGCGAAAGCGATCTTCCGTCCGTACCTGGCGGCAGCGTTGGCTGCCTGCTGCATGCGCGAGATCAGCGATGCAAAACTGGCGATAATGATGCGTCCCTTGGCTTCGCGGAAAACCTTATCGAAGGCATCGTCAATAACGCGTTCTGAAGGCGTCCATCCGGGTCTTTCGGAGTTGGTGGAATCTGCCAGCAAAGCCATTACACCGCGGCGCTGGAATTCTGCCAGCTTGGCATAATCCGTTGGCCAGCTATCCACGGGGGTATGGTCGAACTTGTAATCCCCAGTGTGAACGATCAGTCCTGCCGGGCTGTCGATGCCCAGTCCCACGCCATCTGGAATGGAATGACAGACATGGAAAAAATCCACCGTGAATGGACCAATCTTTACCCGGTCGCCGGCGTGGACCGTCTGCAATTTGGGTTTATACCCCAATCCGTTCTTGGAGAGTTTAACTTCCAGAAGCCCGCGCGTTAACGGCGTGGCATAGATAGGAGCATCAATCTCCGCCAGCACGTGGCGGATAGCCCCGGTATGATCTTCATGACCGTGGGTAATGACAATTCCTTTTACATGGTTCTTGCGTGCCACCAGGTAGCTGATGTCCGGGATGATATAGTCGATCCCCAGCATGTCATTTTCAGGGAACATGAGCCCGGTATCCACAACCATGATCTGGTTGTCATATTCGTACACCATCATGTTGGCGCCAACTTCGCCCAAGCCCCCAAGAGGGACGATCCTCAGGATTCCCTTGTTGGTATTTTCAGTTTTTTGTTGTTTCATTAAAACCTTTCTTTTCTTTCTTTTGGCACAAAAAATATTTTTCAAACCGCAACTTGGAGGTGCCGTTTCCGGTGCGGCTCAGGTCAAATCAGGTTATTAAGCAAAAATCCCCGGCAATAGGTTCAGCCAGAGATTTGGAGATTCAATGTCTTGTGTAACACTGCCCCAAAATGCGGGGATACTTCCGTTTACTGCTGCCCAGACAAATTGCTGTTTCAATAATTGCTCACAAAACAATGATAACGAACAATCTGTATTGCTCGGGTATTATACCTCATTTTTGATCATTTCGCGACCAAAATGGACAATGTTTGTCAAGTTATTTGGCGAGAGGTTTTCCAAACAGCTGTTCGCGAATTTGCACCACCTGGCGCCGCAACAGGTCGTCACGCTCCATCATGTCTGCCACCTTTTCGCAGGCGTAAATGACGGTGGTATGGTCGCGCCCGCCAACCATTTCACCGATCTGGGGCAGTGATACGTTGCCTTCATGGCGCAGCAGGTACATCACCACCTGGCGCGGAAGCGCTATTTCGCGTGTGCGATTGCGGCCGAGTAATTTTTCGGTGGATACCCCGAATACATTCGCCACCACATCCACCACCCGCGACGGCTCAAATGTGTTGCGCTGCGGCAGGAGGTCAGTGAGGGCAACATTGACCAGGTCTTCGCTGAGCGGTTTGCCGCGCAGGTCAGCATACGCCATAACGCGGGTTAAAGCCCCTTCCAATTCCCTGATGTTCGTGGTGAACATGCGTGCAATCATTTCGAGGATCGGAGAAGGCACAACGTGGCGTGACCGCTCCGCTTTGGCGCGCAGGATGGCTATCCGTGTTTCCAGGTCTGGTGGTTGGATATCAGCAGTGAGGCCCCACTCAAAACGCGAGCGCAGGCGTTCTTCGAGTGTGTTCATGGCTTTTGGCGGCCGGTCAGAAGACAGCACGATCTGTTTGTCCTGGCCGTGCAGCGTGTTGAATGTATGGAAAAATTCCTCCTGGGTGGATTCCTTGCCGGCAATGAATTGAATATCATCGATGAGCAGCACATCAATCCGGCGATAACGGTCGCGGAAAACCGGGGTGTTGTGCGTACGGATGGCATTGATCAGGTCGTTGGTGAACTCCTCGGAAGACACGTATAACACCTGCTGTCCGTGGCTGCGCGCATAGTTGCCGATGGCGTGCAGCAGATGGGTCTTGCCAAGACCAACCCCGCCGTAAAGGAACAGGGGATTGTAGGATTGCGCCGGGTTCTCAGCTACCGCCATGCAGGCGGCATGCGCCAGGCGGTTGGAAGCACCGACGACGAAATTATCAAAATTGTATTTGCTGTTTAATGCGGAGGCGGGTGGCGTTGCCACCGGTAAAACCTGGTTAAGGTTCAGCGTGGGCACTACCTCTCGAGGCTGTTCCTCCTGCTGATAATCCTTGTGCCAGACGATGAACTCAACTTTTTCAGTTTCTTCAACATATCCCGAAAGGATGCGCGTGATGGTCGCGGTCAGGCGGGATTCAAGCCAGTCCCGGGCATACGCATTAGACACGCCAATGGTGAAAATCCCCTCGTCGTATTTCACCAGCTCGGTGCTGCGCACCCAAGTATC
>Ga0172371_10004644_pt1 | contig 20674 bp, 12 predicted proteins | sample Lak12m_FD_114543 | JGI IMG/M metagenome (GOLD analysis project Ga0172371, IMG submission 114543) | Freshwater microbial communities from Kabuno Bay, South-Kivu, Congo - kab_022012_12m | ecosystem: Environmental > Aquatic > Freshwater > Lake | place: Democratic Republic of the Congo: South-Kivu... | reverse complement strand
TTAAACTGCTCCTTTGCTGATTCCTCCATCTTGCCCATGGTGTAAGTAAGCACTGATATTATATCAACTAAATTATTCATGGCACAAATATAGTTAGATAGTACTAACAAAGCAAATAATATTCTAATTTAAATTCAAAACAAATAAAGCTCCATGCGGAAAATGAACATTTAGTCAGAAATCAATAGGCGTAAGCATCAGTGTTGAAGCGTCTGTGGAAAAATAGTATTTATCAGGAAATTTTCGTAATTTCACCCCCTGACAAATCTTTTATATGATGAAGAATCACAAATCTATCCGGTGGATGTTGACAGGCTTATGCTGGCTTGTTTCAATGGCAGTTTTTGCCCGTCAGGGTTTGGTTGCTTCTGTTCCATTCGAACTTTCCGGCAGTTATGTCATCATCAAAGCAAGTATTAATAATTCTGCACCACTGAATTTAATCCTGGATACCGGCATCAGAAATACCATCATCACAGAATTATATCCCGTTGATTCACTGGACATTCAGATTGAGAAAAAACAGCCATTAACAGGTTTGGGACAAGGGGTTGACGTACAGGCGATGGTGAGCAGTTATAATCAGATTAATCTCGGTAAATTTCAACAGAAAAATAAGACGGTTTTAATTTTGGAGAAGGATATATTCGGACTTTCTCAGCACAATGGGATGCAGATCAATGGATTAGCCGGCATTGATATCCTGCGGGATTATGTGGTGGAATTTGATTTTACCAATAAAAGACTCCGGTTTTACGACCCGCTGCAGTTTGAAGTTCCTGAAAAATATGGGAGCAGAGATATCATACTGGAGTCAAATAAAGTTTATATCCTGTTGAATATGCTCGACCCGGATGCGAAAACCCGGATAATAAAAATGTTGCTCGATACCGGCGCTCAACTCACTGCATGGTTCCAGACTGTCAGACAGAACGCCATACCTGTCCCTGAAAAGCGTGTTCAAGCGCGGATAGGCGAGGGATTCAGCGGGGAGATTTATGGTTATTTTGCTCGAATTCCAATGATATGTCTGGATCAGTTTTGTATCCGGAATCCGATAGTTGTTTTTCCGGATTCATCAACCATCAGTGAGATTGTTAAAAAATCGGACCGTGATGGTACTATCGGAAGTGAACTCATGTTTCGGTTTAATTATTTTCTGGATTTCTACAATAAAAAGATACATTTCAGACCGAATCATCTTTTTAAATCTGAATTTACATACAATATTGCGGGTATTGAGGTGATGCAAACGCTTTTTCCATATCAGAGTTATGAAGTTACCCATGTTTGGAAGGATTCGCCGGGTGAACGCGCAGGGATTTTGCCGGGGGATGTCATTGTGGAAATAAACAATGAAAAAGCATTCAACTATTCATTGAGTGAAATCAGAGGAATTTTTCAGACAAAGGCAAAGAATCCTCTGAGAATGCTGGTTAGACGCTTTGACCGCGATATTGTTACGGAACTGGACATGAAGGACAAGCTGAAACTGGCAATCCGGAATCAGGGTGCTGATTGAGCCTTCTGCGCTTTCAGTTTGTAGGAATTTTCTTTCTGTTTCACAAAGGTATAATCGAACAACGACAGTACATTCGTCAATGATTCCTCTAATGAATACTGCCTGATTCTGAAATCTGCAAAGGGCACGACTTTGCCGGTGGTATCTATATTATAGGAGGATTTTACGTGTTCATGTAATCAGAGCCTGAATATAATGAAAATTATTAAATCCGGATATATTTTTATGTGAAATATATTATCTTTGTTGTTGCTTTCTACTAAATATGACAAGACTAGAAATTGTAAATCAATTGAGTGCTATTATTCATCGGGAATCACCTTCAGCCAAAGTTATTCTTTTTGGCTCTGAAGCAAGAGGTGATGCCCGACCGGATAGTGACATCGACTTGTTAATTTTATTAGACAAAGAAAAAGTTACATTAATCGACAGGCAAAGCATTACACATCATTTATATGATGTCGAATATGATACCGGAATTATCATAAATCCGCTCGTATTACCCCTGAAATTATGGGAAACAAAATATAAAATTACACCCTTTTATCAGAATATCCTCAAAGAAGGTAGAATCTTATGATTTCAGAAGAAGAAAAAAATGATTTGATTGCGTATAGAATTGAAAACTCAAAATCTACGTTAACGGAAATACCCATACATATAAGTAATGGTTTTTATAAAACAGCAATGAACAGAATGTATTATGGGTGTTACTATATGGTTACTGCACTGTTATTGAAAAATGACATTCCTGCATATACGCATGCAGGGGTCAGACAAATGTTAGGTTTGCATTTTGTAAAAACAGGCAAACTTGATATAAAAATGAGTAAGTTTTATAATGATTTATTTGTTAACCGACAGGAAGGAGATTATGCAGACTTTGTTTATTATGATCAGGATTCAGTTTCTGAATTATTTCCAATAGCTTTACAATTTGTAGAAGAAATTAGTAAGTTGATCCACGAAAAATAATTTCTCCCCTCATTCCAACCTTTTCATACCATATTCCCACTTAAATACAGAACATGACACAGAAAAGTGAAAGGATGCTATCGTTTGATGAACTGGTGCGCGGGTGTTTGAAAAACTCCCGGATGCATCAAAAAGCCTTATACGATCAGTTTTCCACCTCCATGTATTCTTTGTTGTTTCGTATGCTGAACGACCGGGAAATGGCCCATGATGTTCTTCAGGATGCTTTTATAGCTGTTTTTCAATCTTTAACTGAATTGCAGAAAACGGAAAGTCTGCCTGGTTGGATCAAAACCATTGTTGTCAGAACTGCCATTCATAAACTCAGGGAACGGAGTAAATTCATTTTTGAAAATACCGATGAGATTAAAGAGGTGGTTTTTCCGGATGATAATTTTACTGCGATTCAATTAGATGAAGCAATCCGGTCGCTTCCTAAAGGCAACCGACTGGTTTTTATGCTGGTGGAAGTGGAAGGCTATAAACATCGGGAAGTGGCTGAAATGCTTCAGATTTCTGAAGGTACATCCAAATCGCAACTGAAATATTGCAACCTGACAGTGCAGGATATTTCAGGAAAAATCAATGGTGATTTGTCGAAATCGGATGCAACTGTAAGTCATTGCAGTGCCGGTATACAATTGAATATGAGTTATGGAAATTTTCAGGCAAAACTGATGAAGGACTGCGAATCGGTCCGGATTGCGGCCAATCGTACGACGGTTGAGGTTCAAACGGCATCGACTGATTATAACCTCGATTTAAAAACCATCAGCAGTACGGTGCAGGTTTTTGATAAGAATGTAAATCAGCAATATCGGTTGGATGTAAAATCACTTAAATTGATTCATATTACAACAAGTTATTGTCCTGTAATCATTATTTTACAAACTTCTCTCTATTATCACCGGGGGTTAGGGGGCTAATTTAAACACATGAAATTAAAACTTATTATTTACACTGAATAGGATGATTTTCGACAGCATTACTTTCGGGTTAAGTTGATGAATAGCCCTACAAAGTTAAGATATTTTTAGTTTATAGCACCATTGCCTTCACTGATTGACATTATGGAAGTAAAACTGCGGGCCATTAGTCCACTAATAAACTTACCAATAAAGCATTTGGAATTGAAGAACACCCGGAAAAATTAAAATGTACTTAAACACTAGCATTTATTTTTTTAATACTATTCCTACATTTGCAACATCAATTGTAATTTTATCATGATTTAATATCATCAATTGCTATGTATCAATGAAAACTAATTCTTGAAAGCGAGTACAATGACAGTGTATTACTAATGTAGGTGTGGCTAATTATTTATCGAACCGAAATTTGTTCCGAAAGGCTTGCCATCGAAATTAAATCGACTTCCGAAGTAAGTTCGCGGCACCTGAAAGGATTAAATGCTTTTCAGGAAGATTATCCCGAAACAAGTGCCATACGATAAAAGTAAGAGGACAGTCAATGGTATTGAAATTTTCCCTGCAATTGAATTTCTGAAAGCATTGTGGGATGATGAAATAATTTAAGCGTTAATCACAAATTTACACGCTATTCGGGCTCATAATAAAAGCAAAACGACCATAACCCGCAAAATTTTCCGAATTATCTGTAAATATAAAAACATTGAGTATAAAACACTATATTTGCAACATTAACACTTTTCAAGCTTAAGTTTATAAAAAATCCGGACTGTAAGAAATGAAAAAATACACTACTATCAAAGATATCGCCCGTTCGCTGAATGTATCGACAGCGACAGTTTCACGAGCACTCGCCGACAGGTGGGATGTGAATGCCGAAACCAAAAAGATGGTACTCGAAGAAGCAAAGCGACTGAATTACAGACCAAATCCCATAGCAACCCGACTACAAAACAAACGAAGCAAAATTATCGGACTGGTTGTTCCGGAATTTCAGAGTGCCTTTTTTCCTCAGGTGATAGCAGGAATACAGAAAGTAGTTGACGAAGCCGGATTTCAGTTGTTAATCACACAATCGCAGGAATCGAAAGAAATTGAAGCCCGCAACCTGCGTTTGCTTGAAGACAATATGGTTGAAGGAATTCTGATTTCAATAACACGCGACGGCGAAAACGATGTATACTATAAACAACTTATTGACAGCGGGATACCCATGGTATTTTTCAACAGAATACCCTCCGGGGTTGATGCTCCCAAGGTGGTAATCGACGATTATAAACTCGCTTTCTTTGCTACTGAGCATCTGATTTACAACGGCTTTAAAAAGATATATCATTTTCAGGGGCCGGTCAACTTATCAGTTTCCAAAGAGCGTAAGCGGGGCTTTGTCCATGCCATGAGAAAGCACAATAAAGAACTGACCGACAAGTCGATACATACTGCCGGAGTACTCTTGGAAAAAGGATATGCTGCCATGCAGAAACTAATTCTCGAAAGCGACCTGCCAGATGCCATTTTCTGCTTCAACGATCCCACTGCCCTGGGAATACTGAAGGCTATGAAGGAAGCAGGCCTGCGCTGTCCTGAGGACATAGCCCTGGTAGGTTTTTCAGAAACAGAAATTGCGCAACTGATTGAACCCCCACTCACCAGTATCAAACAACCAACATTCGAAATTGGCGAAACAGCAGCAAAACTCCTGATCGAACAGATTAACGGTGAAAACAAAGTTCCATACCGTACCGAATGTCTGCTTGCCAGGATGAACATCCGCAAATCTTCCATCAATCTTAAACTGAAAAGAAACTAATCAGCAAACTAATGCTGTAATCGTTTACAATGATTTTCGCTGTGCTGTAAACGATTACAAAAAATTATTTATTCTTCCGTTCACATCAACAAAAGAATTACACTTACATTTGTTTGTCGGTTTAACCATTTAAAACACAACAAATGTCGGTACTCGATTACATTACTATCATCCTTTTCACCTCCGGAATACTCGTCGCCGGACTTTCCTTCTCGAAATCAGGAACCAATATGAAAAGTTTCTTTGCCGCAGGCGGCGATGTTCCCTGGTGGATTAGCGGACTTTCACTCTTTATGGGATTTTTCTCAGCAGGTACTTTTGTCGTTTGGGGTTCAATTGCTTACAGTTATGGTTGGGTAGCCATTACCATTCAGCTTACGATGAGTCTGGCGGGTTTCATGGTTGGTGCGTTCCTGGCTCCCCGCTGGAAAAACACCAATGTACTTACCACTGCCGAATATATTACCAACCGGCTCGGACTGAATGTTCAGAAAGCATACACTTATATTTTTCTGTTTATTTCACTTTTTACAACAGGGGCTTTCTTGTATCCGGTAGCTAAGATTGTGGAAGTGACAACCGGTTTTCCGCTGCAATCGAGCATTTTGTTGCTGGGTGGTATCTGCATCCTGTATGTAACAGTGGGCGGTTTGCGTGCGGTTGTTGTGACCGATGTGCTTCAGTTTGTGATTCTTACGGCTGCGGTGTTGATTGTTGTGCCGCTTTCTTTTCAGAAAACGGGTGGTGTACAGGCATTTCTTGATAAAACTCCCGAAGGATTCTTTTCAATCTTCAACGGGGAATTTACACCGCTTTTCATTGTGGCATTTGCCATTTATAACATGTTCTTTCTGGGCGGTAACTGGTCGTATATTCAGCGATATACAACTGTTCGCAATAAAAAGGACGCCCGCAAAGTGGGACTTCTTTTTGGATCCCTGTACCTGATAGCACCCATTCTCTGGATGCTTCCTCCCATGATTTACCGCACCATCAATCCTGAACTGGCAGGACTTGCCGATGAAGGAGCCTATTTAATGATGTGTAAAGCGGCACTGCCACAGGGACTTTTGGGTTTAATGCTGGGAGGAATGATTTTCGCAACGGCCAGTTCGCTCAACGGGTCGTTGAATATTGCTGCAGGTGTTTTTACCAATGATATCTACCGCCTGTTCCGCCCCAATACACCCAACGATAAGTTAATGAAAGTGGCGCGCTATTCAACCATTGGTTTTGGATTGCTGGCTATTGTTGTGGCGTTGTTGATTCCCCTGATGGGTGGCATTGTGAATGTGGTTATCAGCGTGGCGGCTCTTACAGGTGTTCCCTTGTATCTGCCCATTATCTGGACCCTGTTCTCCAGGCGCCAGAATGCGACCAGTGTTCTTTCGGCCACACTGATAAGCTTGTCGGTAAATGCAATTTTCAAATTTGTAACTCCTGCAGTATTTGGTTTTGGATTTGACAGAGCCACCGAAATGCTGGTTGGCGGACTTGTTCCCATAGCACTCATGACCATTTTTGAAATTTATTTCATCGCAAAGAATAAACGCGATGCCAAATACGACGAATATAAAATCTGGCGTCAACAGCGTGAAAATGAAGTTAATGCCGAACTGGTTGCGGCTGATGCGAAAGGGACGGCTGTCAGTTCGGATAACAAGCAGAGTTATAAAGTCATTGGTATAGGAATAAGCCTCACAGGTATAGCCATTTTAATTCTGGGGCTTTTGGCTTCAGGGTTTCAGCAGGCTGTTGTGGTTGGACTTGCTTCGGTGCTTATTGCTTTTGGAAGCTGGATTTTTATTAAAACGAGAAAGTAGAAGCCCCCTAAATCCACTAAAGGCGAACTTTATATGAGTGCAGAGAATATTTTATTCATCTTGAAGAATATACTTATTTTATGATTATACAGGATTTTACATCAAAGAGAGAGCTGACAAAGGTTGAAAAGAAATTCGATCTGGTGGTTGTGGGCGGAGGCATGGCCGGTGTTTGTTGTGCCATTACTGCAGCACGTCAGGGAATTAAAGTAGGTTTAATCCAGGACCGGCCTGTGCTGGGAGGTAATGCTTCGAGTGAGGTAAGGCTGTGGGTACTGGGCGCCACCTCGCACATGGGCAACAACAACCGCTGGAGTCGCGAAGGAGGTGTTATTGATGAAATATTGGTGGAGAATACCTTCCGTAATAAGGAAGGCAATCCGGTTCTGTTCGATATGGTACTCATCGATAAAGTATTGGCTGAAAAAAACATCAGCCTTTACCTGAACACCATCGTGATGGATGTTGAAAAATCGTCGGATACCAGTATTGCCTCGGTAAAAGCATTCAATCCACAAAATCAGACCCTTTATACATTTAGTGCCGGACTCTTTACCGATTGTTCCGGCGATGGCATTGTTTCTTATCTTTCGGGCGCTTCGTTTCGCATTGGAGCCGAAGATAAGGAAGAACATCTGGAGCTCTTTGCCCCCGATAAGGAATACGGAGAACTGCTGGGTCACAGCATCTTCTTTTACATGAAAGATACTGGCAAACCGGTTCAGTATACCGCACCCGATTTCGCGTTGAAAAATGTGGAAACAGCCATTCCAAAACTGATGAGACCGGACTATTTCAACACTAATCAGCACGGCTGTAAATACTGGTGGTTGGAGTACGGAGGTCGGATGGACACGATTCACGACACCGAAGCCATTAAATACGAGCTGTGGAAAGTAGTTTACGGCATTTGGGATTACATTAAAAATTCAGGAAAATACCCTGAAGCAGCGAATTTCACCCTCGAATGGGTGGGAGTTATTCCCGGCAAACGCGAAAGTCGTCGCTTCAAGGGACATTATATGCTGACCCAGCAGGATGTGGTGGAGCAGCGCGGACATTACGATTCGGTAGCTTACGGTGGCTGGTCCATCGACCTTCATCCGGCCGATGGAGTTTACAGTGCTAAAAACGGTTGCAACCAGTGGCATTCGAAGGGTATTTATCCCATCCCCTACCGTTGCTATGTAAGTTACGACATTGAAAACCTCTTTATTGGCGGACGATTAATGAGTGCTTCGCATGTGGCTTTTGGCTCGAGTCGTGTGATGTGTACCTCAGCACATGGCGGACAGGCCATTGGAATGGCTGCAGCACTTTGTATAAAAAATAATCAAAGACCCGCTTTTTACATTGAACCCGAAGAAATTAAAACCCTGCAACGGGCTTTGGTGGCAACAGGGCAGTATATTCCGCAGTTGATGCTGAACAAATTCAGCGGAACTGCTGCCAGCGCAACTCTGGAAGTATCCAGCGAACTAAAACTGAAAGAACTGAAGCGCAGCAACAACTGGTTTACTCTCGACTATCCGGCGGCGATGTTGCTACCATTGAAGGAACGCGTACCTGTTATGCGCTTAATGGCCGACAGCAAAGAAGCTACCCAATTAGAAATACAACTTCGCACGAGTTTCAAAAAAGAAAACTTCACTCCTGATGCCTTGCTTTTCCAGAAGACCATCGAAATCATTCCCGGCGAGCAGGAAGTAGAAATCCGCTTCGACGAGCTGGGAATTGAAAAAGGCTATTACTTCATTTGCTTTATGAAGAATCCGCTGGTGAAACTGGCCGAAAGCGATCAATTGATAACCGGAGTCATGTCGGTCTTCAACTATCAGAATCCGGCCGTTTCGAACTACGGAGCCCAGGTAGCACCCGAAGGTATCGGGGTGGACAGTTTCGAATTCTGGTGTCCGCTTCGTCGGCCAAAAGGAAAGAACATCGCCCTGAAATTTGAGCCGGCCATCGAAGCTTTTGAAGCAGAACAAGTACGCAACGAAATTCTTCGTCCGTTGGTAGGCACCAATGCCTGGGTAGCAGACTTCTCCGACAAAAATCCTGAAATCATAGTTGAGTGGCCCTCCAAACAATGGATAAAAAAAATTCATCTTTTTTTCGACACCGATGCCGACCATGCCATGGAGAATGTGCAAATGGGGCATTATGATTCGGTGATGCCGTTTTGTGTAAAAGAATACAGAATTTCAGATGAATATGGAAATTTGATCTTCGAAACAAAAAGCAACCATCAATCCAGAAACACAATAATTTTTAACATTCCCCTTCAGGTGCGCCTGTTGAAGATACAGCTCAAACATCCATCTGAAAACACTCCGGCTTCAGTATTTGGTTTAATTGTAAATTAATGCAAAATCAAGGATCTACTTTTTAAAAATCCATTACGAATGAAAAAAATCACAATTCTACTATTTCTATTGCTACCTGTATTTTTCGTATTAGCACAAGATAAGATAATCAAGGGAGTAGTGACAGATGAGACAGATTTACCTGCTCCTGGTGTAAGTATTTTAGTAAAAGGAACAACCATTGGTACTTCAACGAATATGAATGGAGAATATACACTAAAAATTCCATCAGGATATCCAACCATAACATTCTCATACCTGGGATATATAACTTCAGAGGTCAAATTTGATGGGAATACAATGATTAATGTAAAATTAAAACCTACCACTATCAGTTTAACCGAAATGGTGGTAGTAGGCTACGGGACTCAGAAGAAAGCGACAATGACCGGTTCGGTTGTTTCTGTAGGTTCACAGGAACTGTTGAAAACACCTGCTGCGAATATGGCAACAGCTTTAATTGGCAGAACCCCGGGACTTACAACCTATCAAAGCAGCGGACAGCCTGGCGCTGATGGCATCACAATGCGTATCCGTGGAATAGAAACAGTAAATGGTTCTAATCCATTGATATTGGTGGATGGCGTTGAACGTGATTTTACTCAGCTTGATCCAAATGAGATTGAAAGCATCTCGATTCTGAAAGATGCAGCTTCGACAGCTGTTTTTGGTGTTAGAGGAGCTAATGGAGTAATTATAGTATCAACAAAAAAAGGAGAAGCCGGACCAGCAAAAGTAAGTGTTACTTCTAATTTTTCAGTTCAGGAACCTACACGCATACCAAAAATGATTGGTGCTGAAACCTTTCTACGCATGTACAACGAGGCACAGTTGAATGATGTGCCTACTGCTATACCTCGCTTCGCGGAAGAAGATATACAGAAATACGCTGGCAGAGAAAATATGCTTGAATATCCGAATAACGATTGGTTTGATTTAATGCTAAGGCCAAATGCACTGCAGCAACAACATAATATTACTATTAGTGGCGGCACAAAACTAACAAAATATCACACATCGGTGGGTTTCCTGACACAGGATGGTTTGATGCGTGATTACTCAGAGAGACTGGACAGGTCGCTAAATAATAACTACAGATACGATCGCTTCAATTTGCGTTCAAACATCGACATTGATGTTACACCAACAACTCAAATCGGTGTTATGATTAGTGGTATTATTTCGAACACCAATGATCCGGGCTTTAACTGGACTACACTCATATCGTCAACACCCATAAGCTATCCTATTATTTACGAAGACAAAATAGTTACCAGTACCATTAACTTTGCAGGCAGCCCTTTAATGTCAGCAGTGGGTACTGATTTGTCCAAGAGAAATGCCAACACCATCGCACTAACACTCAATTTCAAACAAAAACTCGATTTTATTGTCAAAGGCCTATCGGCCCGGGGAATGGTGTCTTATGATAGTTACTATCAAAACACGGTCAATCAGGGACAGGGTTATATTACTTATCGGGTTGATTACCTCCCGGATGCCAACGGTGATATTATAAGACAACTTCAACCATCGGGTGAAAAATACCTGGTCAGAAATCCGACAAGTTCTTTTCGTGGAAACCGTAAAATTCATGCTGAAGGAGCTTTGGAGTATAAACAATCATTTGGTGATCATAATGTAACCGGCTTATTATTGGCCACACTTGATAAAAAGTGGTATTCGACTGATGCCTCAAGCGATGTTTATCACTATATCCCTGTAACATACAATGGTATTGTCAACAGATTTACTTATGATTACAGATCGAAATATCTGGTTGAGTTAAATATGGGTTACAATGGTTCTGAGGCATTTCCCAGCGACAAACGCTTTTCATGGTTCCCCGCCGTATCTGCCGGATGGAATGTGACTGAAGAAGAATTTGTCAAGAACCTTTTGAACGATAAAATTTTAGATAAGCTCAAGCTTAGAGCTTCGCACGGTATTGTTGGTAATGATGGCACACAGGGTTCAAGATTTTTATACCTGAGCAGCGGTTACATTTCGGGCGGAGGTGCAATGTTTGGTGACCTGAGTCAGGCTACAAGACCTGGCTACAGAGAAGATAAAACCGGCAATAGTACAGTCACATGGGAAACAGCTACAAAGCAAAATGTGGGTATTGAATTATCTTTGTTCAGAAGCAAGTTTATTTTTAATGCCGATTTTTTCAACAGCGATAGAAAAGGAATTTTAATGAATGTAAACTCAATTCCTGTGCACGTGGTAATGCAGGGTACGGGTGACTTTTACAATATCGGACAGGTAAAGAACCGTGGTTTCGAGCTCGAAACCAAGTGGCGACAGGATATAGGTGATTTTTCGTACTATTTTGGCGGCAACTATTCATTTGCACGCAATAAATGGATTGAAAGGGACGAAGTAAAAGACCCCGAAAATCCCCAACTCTGGACAACTGGACGAAGATTAGGCGAAAACTTCGGTTTAGTAGCCGATGGTTTCTTTAACAGTGCCGATGAGATTGCTCAAGGTCCTGTGTTAGGAAATCCGGGCATAGGTAATGCCCGATATGTAGATATAAACGGCGATGGGGTAATAACAGTACAGGATATGATGCCATTAGGAAATCCGGAGTTCCCGGAGGTTAATTATGGTTTTAATTTTGGCGTTTCGTACAAGGGATTCGATTTATCAGTCTTATTTCAGGGCGCTACCAATACAACAAAAATTATGTCGGGCAAATTTCAGAAGCCATTTGATGTTAATGGAGGCATGATGGAATTTGCAGTGGCTGAACGCTGGACTCCCGAAAATGCAGAGCATGCTGTCCGCCCTCGATTAACATTGAATTATGCCAACCCAAACGATTATTTACCTTCCACAATGTGGATGAGAGATGGATCCTACCTCCGACTGAGAAATGTGGAGCTTTCCTATCGCTTCAAACAAGCTATGTTGAAAAAAACATTAGGCATTAATGGTTTAAGATTTTTTGCAAACGGACAGAATTTATTTACGTGGGATAAACTGAAAATAATTGACCCCGAAGGTAATATGGCCGATAGCTGGAGATACCCTCAATTGGTAGTTTATAATTTTGGAGTTAAGGTGGATTTTTAATCTTATAAATAAAAATTGAAAATGAAAAACATAAAAGTGCTCATTATAGCAATAGTAACATTGTCGTTAAGTTCATGTAGCGACTTTATGGAGTTTCCTCCGGTGGCCAGTTTTAATATCGATTCGGTTTTTTCAAAGTACAGCAACGCCGAAAGACTACTATCCGACATGTATATATATCCGATTCCACTGAATTTCGACACACGTAATTTTGGATCATCAGGTACCCGAATGGGTGGAGGTACTTTTGCAAGTGCATTAACCGATGAAGGACAATCATTTGACGTGCAACAAGGCTATCAGGTGCAAAGATACTATACCGGCAATGTGGAAGCTTCTACAGCTGCGTCGTGGAGCAGCGCTTTCAAAGGCGAGGATGATTATGCAATAAAATGGAGAACAATTCGCAAGGCTTATATAATGCTCAACAATATCGACCGTGTGCCAGATGGCACATTCCCAACCAATCAGAATATCCCTGCCAGAGACCAAAAAAAAAGAATAAAAGCAGAAGCTAAACTGATGGTTGCTTTAGTGTATTTTGAAATGTGGAAACGTTATGGGGGTGTGCCAATTCTTACAAGAGAATTCAGGGCTGATGATGATTTCGAAGACTTTAAAAAAGAAAGAGCAACATTCAAAGAAACACATGAGTTTATAATCGGATTACTTGACGATGTAATAAAAAATTATGCCGACGTTTTACCTGCAAAGATTGCTGAATCATCGGAATATGGTCGGTTTCCAATGGCATTGGCCTATGGTTTAAAAGCAAGGGTACAACTTTATGCTGCCAGCCCGCTTTGGAATACCGACAATCCATATTCCAAAGAACTGGGACAAAAATCTGATTTAATATGTTTTCTGAATTACGACAAAGAGCGCTGGAAAAAAGCCGCTGATGCTGCAACTGCAGCCATCGATTTTTGTAATACCAACGGTTATGCAATAATCAACAATCCGGAGAACCAGAAAAACGGAATGAATTATACAGCTGCGAATATTTACTATCCCAACCGGGGTAATACTGAATCGATTTGGGGTGTATTACAATCATCAGGAGGTTTAAACTGGCAGTACTTCACCATTATGCGCGGCCTGCCTAATCCTTATGGTTATGCACCCAATCTCGTTCCGCTCAATCAGATTGAAAGATATGAAAAAGACACAACCGTTTCGGGTTTCTACAAGTCGTGGGATGGTATAATAACCTTAAATGTCCCTGCAATACCTGCTGGTACTTCTGCCAACGATGGAGGGAAGTTAGTTGCAGCTGTAGCGCGCAAACCGTATGAAGGACTTGACCCCCGATTTTATGCTTCTATTGCTTACAATGGTGTACCCGACTATGGCACACAACCATTTATTGACATGGCCGATGCCTGGGTTAACACGAGTTCGGGCGGGGCTCCTTTTGCAAACCTGCATGGAACGTTTTCATTTGGAAAGCAACGTACTACAGTACTTCACTATGTGCGAAAATTCTCACGGGGATTTGAATTCAGAGAAAGTTCAATGAATCCTATCAACATTTATATGCGATTGGCAGAGTTGTATTTAATACGTGCTGAAGCGTTGAACGAATACGGTATTTCGCAATCACAGGTGGAATCAGATTTGAACCTGATTAGAAACAGATCAGGAATGCCCAATGTAGTTACCGGTCAATCGCAATCAGAAATGAGAAAAACCATTGCTCATGAACGGAATATTGAACTATTTTACGAAGATCAGCGATGGTTCGATTTACGACGTACTTTGAAATCTCAGGAGCAAATCCCTGTTGATATATTTAAAGTAGAAATTAAAAAATGGTATACAAGAACAAACAGCCCCTGGCCTTATAAAATTACCTACGAAAAGCTGCTTTATAACAAAAGAGTTTGGTACAACCATTGGTATATGAATCCTTTCCCGACACAAGAAGTGAATAAGGGTTATGGTTTGATACAAAATCCGGGTTGGTAATTTTTAAAATTCTAAGAAAAAATACTAACAATTATGAATGTTACAATTTTAAAACACAGAATGTCCGGTGTATTCAAAATGACCCTGATTTATCTGATTCTTACCTTATCAGTAATTGGCACAGCCTTTTCCCAACAAATAACTGTGAAGGGTATTGTTGAGGATGAAAATGGAAATCTCATTGAAAATGCGGTTATTAACATAAACGATATAACTTGTCTTACTGATAAAGCAGGCGGATTTAACCTGACTGCTTCAGTGGGAGACATTATCAGGATTAGCAGAGACGGATTTAAAACGCTACAGGTAAAGGCTTTACCCATACTATTGGTAAAACTCGCAAATCAAAGTGAGAAAAATCGGGTAGAAATGCTATATGAATCGGGATCGATGCGCGGGATTGGCGCATCTGTTTCTACAGTGAGTAATGCCAGACTGTCGAATAATTCTGTTCTGGCTTTTGGAAATGCGCTTTATGGCAAATTGCCCGGACTCAACCTGAGTCAGGCAAATGGCGAGCCCGGAGACGATTACCCCGAGATGCTGATAAGAGGCAAACATACATTTACCGGACGTAATGCTCCATTGGTTCTGGTTGATGGATTCGAGCGCGAAATGAACACGTTAAGCGTTGATGAGGTGGAATCAGTATCTGTTCTGAAAGATGCTGCTTCAACCGCAATGTATGGTATGGATGGTGCTAATAGTATAGTACTGGTAACAACAAAACGTGGTATTGTTGGCAAAACTGAAGTTGGACTTAAAGTAGAAATGGGAGAACTAATGCCTTTACGAATACCCCGTTCGTACGGCTCGTATGAATATGCACGTTTCTACAATCAGGCACAAAAAAATGATGGTAAAACAAGCTTTCTTTATTCAGAAACACAGCTTGAAGGGTATCGGCTTAATCAAGACCCTATACTTTTCCCGAATGTTGATTGGATGGCCCAAACTATACGTGACAAAGCACCTGTAAAGAAATATATCATCGATTTTCGCGGCGGAAACGAGGTTGCGAGGTATTATGTTAACGTCGGGATTGATGAAGCACAGGGTATTTTCAAAAATACTGAACATGTTTTTGCCAACGAATCGGGTACTGCTTACAGCACAAACAGAAATCTGCAACGCATCAATTTCAGATCGAACATTGATGTAAATGTAACCAGAAGGTTTCAGGTGCGACTCGATATGGCCGGACGACTTGAAAATATTACTTCGCCTACGCAATCGATAACAAGTATTTTCAATAACTTATACAGCTTTCACCCCAATGTTTCACCGGTATTTATTGCTGATGGTGTTTATGGTGGTTCAAACACTTACCGCAACAATCCTGTTGCATTTATTCGCGAGCAAGGCTATGTATCAACTCACAGACGGTATTTTCAGTCGAACATCAATGCAACTTATGACTTATCGGACATAGTGCAGGGACTTGAAGCGGGAATAAGGGCGTCGCTTGACAATTTCTATACTGTTAACGATGGATTCAAAAAAACATTTGCTGTTGTCGATTCTACAGGTACTGTTTTTGGCACCAACAGCAATCTTCAAAATACGGGAACTTCAGGTCAGGGAGAAATCCGCTCAACGAATCTTGATGCCATTATTAAGTATAACAGAACATATGATAATCATAAAGTTGCTGCAATGTTTGTTTTTCATCAGTTCGAAAGGGTTACTGATACTGATTTTCCTATTCGTCGTCTGAGCTATGCCTCAAAAATATCATATGGTTTCAGTAATAAGTACTTTGTTGATTTAGCTGCGCAATATGGTGCAAGCGAAAATTTCAAAAAAGGTCGCAGATATGGATTCTTCCCTGCAATATCCGGTGCATGGATAGCCTCCGACGAGAGCTTTATGAAAAAAACAGATGTAATCAATTATTTAAAACTGAGAGCTTCGACCGGCAAGGTTGGAAATCAAAACGTTGGCGGGACACGGTTCGGTTACAATACTCTGTATAACGAGAATGGTTCAGAACAACAGATTGGAAATCCATATTTAACCTGGGAAAAGGCTTACAAAACAGATTTCGGGATAGATGCTACCTTGTGGAATGATTACGATATCTCGTTAACTTACTTCAATGAATTCAGAGATGACATTCTTAATTCAGGCACTACCTTAACCCCTGATTATTTTGGCAACAGTTTTGGCTACACCAATTTTGGTCAGGTTAGATCCAACGGGATGGAAATACTTGTTTCGTCGCACAAACAGTTTACCGACTGGGGCTATCGCTTCAACTTAAACGCAACTTATGTAAGCAATGAAGTGGTTCGAATGCAGGAAATTAGCCGACAGTGGGATTATTTATATATGCAGGGTAATCCGGTGGGGCAACGTTTTGGTTTGGTGGCAGAAGGTTTGTTTCAAAGTCAGGAAGAGATTGATGCTTCTCCATTTCAAACTTTTGGCAAAGTTATTCCCGGAAGCATAAAGTATAAAGATATGAACGGCGATGGGATAGTAAACACAGACGATTATGTAGCAATTGGAAAAGACGCAACCGTACCCACCTGGGCATTAGGATTAAATATCGGCTTAAATTACAAACAGTTTTATGTTGATGCCAATTTTCAGGCTGCTATTGGTCGCGAAGTTAATATGCGTAGTGGAACCGAAGGCGCTATGTATTCAATTGCACCCCTTTTTGGCGATAGAAATGTTTCGACATACGTAAAAAATCCCTGGACACCTGAAACAGCAACTACAGCTGATTATCCTTCACTGTCAATCGAAAATGCTGCAAATAATTTTGTCACATCCACATATTGGTTGAAGAATGGTGACTTCTTACGTCTACGGTCGCTGGAGCTGGGCTACAACCTCCCTAATCACATCGTCAGCTTACTCAAATTAAACACAATAAATTTCTATTTAAGAGGAATGAACCTCCTGACTCTTGATCACATAAAATATTTTGATCCTGAGGTGATGGAAGGTTATCCCATCTCAAAATCTTATCATATTGGCATTAACATTAAATTCTAATAAAAAAGCAATTATGAAACTATTTAAATATATTGGTGTTTGTGTGTTTCTCGCTATTGCTCATACATCGTGCAACGATTTTCTCGACCCCTGGGATTATACCTTGGCTACAGAGCAAAAAGCTTTTGAGTTAACAGCATATCTCAATGCAATGCCAAATACAGCTTATGGCTTTTTACCAAAAGGCTTTAACAGTGTGGGGAATTCATATATGACAGCTGCTTCGGATGAGGCGGAGGCTGTAAATGATATGGAATTAATTCAACTGTTCAATAATGGCACCTGGAATAAATACAATAATCCTGAAGACATATGGTCAGACGCATACAAGGGAATTCGCATTTCGAGCGATTATTTGCAGGGTACCGATACGCTAACCTGGATTGGTTTGAGATACTCAAATCCGACTGAATATGCAAACAGGATGATTGAACTAACCCGAAACCGAGGTGAAATGCGCTTTCTGCGTGCCATGTTCTATTTCGAGCTATTCAAAAGATATGGTAAAGTGCCATTGTTGAAGACTAAAGTCGATCTGTTGGATTTTAAAGTGTCTGATTACCCGCAAATGCCGGTCGATTCTATTGTCGATTTTATTGTAAACGAATGCGACATAGCTTCCAGAAGGGGGAAATACACCCTTACACAAGCGCAAACAGACACGCTACTGAAATACAACAATAAGGTACTGCCAAGTCCGTTTCGCGATACAGTGGCGGTTTATTATGCCAATACCGGTGCTTTTGCAGGCCGTCAGGGACGTGCAACATTGGGTTCAGTATTGGCACTCAAAGCCAAAGCTCTGGTGTATGCCGCGAGCAAACAATTTAACGAAAACAACAATATTGAAAAATGGAAACGTGCTGCCAGGGCTTGCAAGGATGTAATTGATTTGGAAACTAAATATCCGAATTTTTACAAACTAAGCACTACCTACGAAGGTCTTTTTCAGCCATCTACCTGGGGCGTTTGGAACAACGAATATCTTTTTGCTCGCAGGTTTGGCGCCTTCAACTCCTTCGATGCTGCTAATTTCCCAATTTCACAGCCGGGTGGTAAAACAGGCACTTGCCCTACAGCAAACCTTGTTGACGCTTACGAAATGGCTGATGGTACTCCCTTCGACTGGAACAATCCGGCACATGCTGCGAATCCATATGAAGGTCGTGATCCCCGTTTGTCAAAAACAATTTTCACAAACAACGAGAAATTTAACAATGCTTTTCCTCTGGAATGCTGGGTTGGAGGCAATGCTGGTCCGGGCGTTTTTCACGCATCTAAAACAGGTTATTATTTAAAAAAATATGTCAATCAATCCCTGGATCTAAATACTAATAAAACTGCACCCAAAATATGGTCAGTAATGCGCTTAAGTGAGTTTTACCTCTTTTATGCCGAGGCTATGAATGAAGCATATGGACCAGAGTCTGACCCCGATGGTTTAGGCATGACTGCACTTGAAGCTTTAAATAAAATACGTACAAGACCAGGCGTTAATATGCCTGCAATACCCTCGGGTTTAAGTGCTACTGATTTTACCCAAAAAATAATTCATGAACGAAGAGTTGAACTAGCATTTGAAGATGTACGTTATTGGGATTTACGCCGGTGGAAAATCGCTGAAAATCATTTAAATGGTGATATTTATGGTGTAAGGATAGTGAAAAATAACGACGAAACGTTTACCTATACACCTCGAATAAAAGTTGAAACAAGGGTCTTTGATGCATCGAGAATGTATTTTTACCCTATTCCTGAAAACGAAATTAATAAAGCAGGTGGCGTTTTAATTCAAAATCCCAATTGGTAAATTCATTTAAAATTCAAAAATTATGAAGATTAAACATTTCGAAAAGGCAATACTATATTTGTTATCAGGAATACTCTTTGCATCATGTGAAGAGAAATTGCCTACTGAATTCGGCAATTCAAATATTTACTTCTCAAGCACTTCCTTCATCACAACTTTTAAAGGTGTCGACACACTGAATCTTGATAAAATTAAAACTGAACCTGACACTGTTTATCATGTTGCATCAGTTTACAGAAGCGGCATTGTCGACAACCTTGAAGAAATTACAGTTTCGGTTGCTATCGATAGCGCTTTTCTGGACTCTGTGATTCTTGCCGCTCAAACAGCTTTACCCTCTCAAATGACAGACTTAATGACAACTTTTAAAAATTCAAAAGCTTTAGGTGCAGCTTACTTTTCAATTCCTCAAACGGTAACAATCCCCAAAGGAGACCGAAGAGCGATAATTCCAATTCAGATACGGCGATCGTTGATAAAAATGTACAACAACACAAACTTCAATTATAATGCTGCTGATTTGGCCAGCTCAACTGTTCCAAAAGACAGACGTCTTATTTTACCTTTAAGAATTACAGCAAGTTCGGATTTGCCAATACTGGAGACTCATAACCGTTTTTATTTTCAAATATTGAAAATAGGCAATTTGAAATAAAGAGTGCGCATTTATATAATTGTAATCGATTACATCAAATAAATCGAACTTGTAATCGATTACATGTTAAAAACGAACTGAAGTGCTTTTATATAACAGGTTTTTAATGTTGTTTTGAACTGGTATTTATGTATGTTTAATATTAAAATTTAGTATTATGGAAATTTCTATTCAACGACTCTTTAAAGGAGTAAAACTCTCAGCTTTCGTGCTAATGCTCGGAATTAGTGCCGGAATTAGTGCCGGAATTTATTATGTTCGTCCAGCAGGCGATACAAGTTCGTGGGGATCCTTAACCGGAATTAATGCCAATCAGATTATCACCTCAAGCGCACCTGTGATTGACACCATTAGCACTTATTATTTCGCTAAAGGAACTTATGTGCTTTCCGCAACGGCAATTGATCCGGAAACAACTTTACCTGTTCAAATCACACCAAAATTAACTACCGGTAAAATTTTTGGTGGCTTCAGTGGAGCCGAAACGACAATAGATTTGTCGGCTCGCGTATTGGAAGACAAAGATGCAAATGGCATCACAGAACCCTGGGAATTTACCAACGAGACTGTGTTTAGAGGTGCTGTGCCTGCCAGTGATATTAGTGGCTCTTCTCGCCGTATGCTTACCGTTACCGGTGGTGAAGTAAATGGCGTAACTTTTTTTGATTTTTTCTATTTTGGAGAGTTAGTTCCTGTAGCCGCTGCATACGCAGGAGCAATAATTCT
>Ga0172371_10004642_pt1 | contig 20681 bp, 23 predicted proteins | sample Lak12m_FD_114543 | JGI IMG/M metagenome (GOLD analysis project Ga0172371, IMG submission 114543) | Freshwater microbial communities from Kabuno Bay, South-Kivu, Congo - kab_022012_12m | ecosystem: Environmental > Aquatic > Freshwater > Lake | place: Democratic Republic of the Congo: South-Kivu... | reverse complement strand
CATGGATAAGAAAATGAAAAAAATCTTCTCCATTAACAACAAACCTCGGTAACATCTTTTATGAGTCAACGTTACCTAAAATCTCTTCCCCTTCGGTAACATTTTTCAATGAGGCAACAGGGGATGCAATCTCCTCCGATTGATATATAATTGAAAAGAGCAATTCACAAAAAACGAGCACCGGGGACACCGCATATGGAATTCATGGGTTATCGCCGGAGGGATGGAAGGGCGGGGGTCCGGAATCATGTGCTGATCCTCCCGTCGGTTGTCTGCGCAAACCGCGTGGCAAGGGGGATCTCACAGAAGGTGCCCGGGACGACCTGGGTCGAACACCAGCACGGCTGCGCCCAACTGGGGGCCGATGCGCAGATGACCAGGCGGGTCCTGGCCGGCCACGGGACCCATCCGAATGTTTATGGGGTCGTCGTTGTAGGGCTAGGCTGCGAGACCCTTCAGGCACGGGACATCGCCGCTGAAATCAAGGACACCTGCCCTGAAAAACCGGTTCAGCTCATCGTCATTCAGGACGAGGGCGGCTCCGTAAAATCCATCGCCGCGGGCGCATCCGCCGCCGGCGCCATGGTCGGCGAGGCCTCCCGTCTCGAGAGAACGCCTGCCGATGCCTCGGAGCTGATCCTGGGAACCGAATGCGGCGGCTCGGACGCCTGCTCCGGGATCTCGGCAAATCCCGCCCTGGGAGCTGTCAGCGACAGGCTGATCGATGCCGGCGGCTCCGTCATCCTTGCCGAAACTACGGAGCTGATCGGCGCCGAGCATCTGATCGCCGCCAGGGCAGTCAGTCCGCAAGTCTCCGCCCGCTGCTACGAAGTGATACGGTCGTGCGAGAACGCGGCCAAATCCATGGGGGTGGACATGCGGGGCGGGCAGCCCACCCCGGGCAATATCGAAGGAGGCCTGTCGACCATAGAGGAAAAATCCCTCGGCTGCATTTACAAGGCGGGAACCAAGCCCCTTCAGGAGGTCATCGATTATGCGATGCCGGTGAGAAAAAAAGGGCTGGTCTGGATGGACACCCCGGGACATGACATCGAGCAGCTCACCGCCATGGTCGCCGGCGGCTGTCAGATCGTCGTTTTCACGACGGGACGCGGGACCTGCTGCGGCTCCCCCATCGCACCCACGATCAAGGTTGCAACCCACACGGCAATGTATGAAAGGATGAAAGACAACATGGATATGAACGCCGGTACGATCCTCACCGGAGCCGAGACGGTCGAGGAGGTGGGCGAACGGATCTTCACCGAGCTGATCGAAGTCGCCTCGGGCAGACTCACCCGGGCGGAAGTCCTGGGATTCAATGATTTCGCGATCCGGAGGATAGGGCCGTCGATGTAACGAGGCCGGAGGTTTGCAAAGAAAACGGGAGGGAAAATGGCGGGAGTGACCGCAATCGTCATGGAACCGGCCGACAACGTGGCCACGGCACTGCAGGATATCGAACCCAGGACAGAGGTTCGGTTGCCGGTTGCCGATGACGGGCTGACCGTCTGCATCAGGGAAAAAATCGGATCCGGTCACAAGTTCGCGATCCGGGATATCCCGAAGGGGCGGCGCATCGTGAAGTACGGCGAGACGATCGGCATTGCCACACAGGATATCCAAAGCGGGCAGCATGTGCACGTCCACAACATCGAAAGCACGCGGGGCCGCGGCGACAGAGAAACGCCGGGGTGAGATTCAGCCTACTTAGTGGCTTTAAAGGTTTTACCTTGAAGGATACCCTGCAGGGAATGCAATGTCTCTTCACACTGGGCGGCGACTTTACGCTTCCTTCCGAGGGAAAGTTCAAGCGATTTGACGTTGCTGTTGATCCGCGACAATCTGACCACCTCTGCGTTCACTTTCATGAATTCTTCAAAGACCAAGGAAGCGGCATCGAGAAAGGTCCGCCCTCGCTTATCCACGAGATGTAAAAGGCCTTTGAAAGAATCCCTCACCTTTTTTTCACTGGCCCGCATCACCGATTCTATCTCATCCATTTTTCCATCCCGGGCCTCGCTGATATGCGGGGCCTGGAGATTATAGATCCGCAGTGCGGCAGTGACCGCCCCATAGGCAAGCCTTGTGATTCGCGCATCTTCGGCAGCGGACGACCGGACCTCCGTCAGATGGGCAAGTGCCCGTTCAAAGCGCTCCATCGTCTCAGCGCCTTTGGTGTATGAAAGATTTGCCGCTTTGATATTGGTATTCTCCACGGAGAGTTGGAGCAGCTCCCTATCGATTTCCCTGAAATTTTTCCAGCAATCGGCGAATTCCTTGAGTCGCTTCACTTCCTCGCCCGTGCCCTCTTTGTCAATGAGGTTCTTGAGTTCCTGATAGTCGCTCTCGACAGCATCGGCGTTTTTGAGTGATTGATCGGCAAAGAGCTTCGACTCCTCGTCGGTGACGGCCATTAAGGCGCTCTTCTCCAGATCAACGGCCTTGAGCAGATGGATCCTCATCCGGGATGTCATTTCACCGCTCTTGACCGTATAACCGAGGACACCGCCGGACTGAAAATTCCGCTCCAGCAGTTTGGAGAAATAAAGAGCCAGCAAGATCAGCAAGACGAAACCGATCCCCAAGGCGAATACAACCCGTATTTTGGGACTGAACCGCCTTTCCTTCGTGTCCGCGTCGCCTTGCTTATCATTCATACCTGCATTCATTTCTGACATTGTCCTCAATTATAAAGGCTGCCTTCGCTTGTCCCTTATGGCATACTATTTCAATGGAAGTATAGGGGGAACGGCCCTATGTGTCAATGAAACATTGATCCTTTCCTTATCTCCCGACCCTCCTTCAGCGACAGGTTCAATAAGGCGACCTTTCATAAAAGATCATGGACTCAAAATATCCGTTATCCCCGCCCCCCGCCATAAAAAAACGGCAGAAATCCGAGATGAAATATGATACATGTATTCAAGAAGGGCCGGTTGTCGGGGCGACGATCGACTGTAGGAAAATCCTTCGTTGTCCAAGCTCTGCAAGGGGTGCGTCAGACCCGTGCCTTATGGCATCCTCATACCAGTGAGCCACCAGGAGGACGGAATCATGATTCTCAATTGGGGCACGTTCCAGACAGGAGACTGGGTGACCGGTGTGGTGTCAACGCTGGCCGCCTATATCCTATTTACCTTTCTGCAACGCTTTTTACGTCGAATTCACTTTCTAAAGACCATGGCGTTCGAGCTCAACCTTTTGGTATTGGCCTTGCTGGTCCTCCTGTTCCTCTCCCCTCAACTGGCCGGGCTGCATCATTATATCTTGTCCGCCGTGCAGGCGACCGTCCTCTTTTTGCTTGTCGTTATCGTCCTGCGCGCCATCGACATCTTCTTTTTCGATCAGCTCAGGCGATGGCGTCATCAGGCGCCGGTGCCCGTCGTCATAAGGGATATCGGCCGCTGGACATTGTCCCTGGTCGTATCGGTCTTCCTGATTCGTCATTTTTTCGAGGGGATCAACCTCGATGTCCTGGCGGTCTCTTCCATTGTCGCCGGCTACATACTCGGCAATGCGACGAAGGACAGTCTCGGCAACCTGTTTTCAGGGCTCGAACTCAATACCGACAGCCCCTTCCGGATAGGCGACTGGGTCACGATGGGCGAGCACACAGGATGTGTTGTAGACACGACCTGGCGGGCAACCCGTTTGAAAACCAGGACCGACGACTATATCGTTATACCGAATTCCGTCATCGCCCGCGAATCCATCATCAACTACTCCTGTCCGACGCGTGACCACGGCTGTATCGTCAAGGTGGGGGTCGACTATGGAACTCCCCCGAACAAGGTGCGTCATACCGTCATGCAAGTCCTTGAGGATATGCCCACTGTGCTCAAGATCCCCCCGCCCTTTGTCAGGCTGGCGGATTATGGTGATTCTTCCATCAATTTCTCCATCCGCTTCTTTATCGCGAATTATGCGGAGCTGGAGCGGATCACGAGCGACGTCATGTACCGGTTGTGGTATGCGTTCAAGCGGGAAGGCATTACCATTCCCTTCCCTATCCGGGATATACGCATTCGGGAGAGGACCGCGGATGAAAAGGCTGAAAGGAACAAGGAAATCCTTCAACTGCAGGATCTTTTGGGGGGCCTGGATCTGTTTGCCTCCCTGCCGGCCGATGACCTGAAGCGGCTGGCGGAGCAAGCGCAGATCCGCGTCTATGGAAAGGACGAATGCCTGGTGAGCGAAGGCGAGCCCGGGGGCTCATTCTTTCTGATTCGGGACGGCAGGGTCAAATTGACCATCGCCCAGGCCGACGGCAGACAGACCGTCCTGGCCACCATGACATCAGGACAGTTTTTCGGCGAGCGGTCTCTTTTAACGGGGAAGCAGCGGTCAGCGACTGTGACCGCGGAGACGGATGTGGTCGTGGTGGTCGTTGACAAACCGGTCCTCGCCCCGATCCTTCAGGCGAATACGAAACTGGTGGAAAGCTTGGCGGCTGTTTTAGAGCAGAGGGATGCCGATCGAACGGCCCGCCAGCGAGCGGATTCCAAAGTGCCGGTTCTGCCCACGCCGCAGCTCGTCTGGCTGCAGCGGATTACCCGCTTCTTTGGCCTGGACTGAAAGCCGCAGGAAACGCCTTTGTAGCGGCCGTCAAGGACGATCCCTTCCAGGGAAGGCTGTTTTCTAACGACGCTTTTCCTTCGATTTTACCTGGTCCCGAACCAACCGGTAGACCGGTCCCCACACAGGATGACCTACTTCCGCCGCATCCAGTACGAAGTCGGGATCATCATCAAAGGCCATACGGAACTCCTCGCGACATTGCCGCGTATTGTTGGAACTGCAAGCGATGAAGGCCAGATACTTGTGTGCCCTTGCGCTGTCTGTCTTCTGGGTAAGGCCGGCATTGAGGGCGTCCTGTATGCTTTTCGTGGCGCTTCTGTACTCACCCTCTTCGTAGCTTTCAATCCCTTTTACCAGCAACTGCTCCCCCATGCTCAGGGGGGGCGGTTCGACAGGTTGATCTCTGACGATACGCCATCCACAGCCGGTCAGAATCATGATCCCGGCCAGAAGGAGGATCCAGCAGCGTAAAACTGTCATACCCAAACCTCCTGTCAACGGAATTTGTGTCGGATCTTCAACTCCTCTCCCGGTTTCAAGTCCACATCCTGCGTATAAGAGGGGAAAGTCGTGTTACGGATTTCTATCTGATGTTTGCCTGGCGCCAATTTCAGGTTGTTCAGAGGGGGAGACACGCCCTTCTTGTCGCCGTCCACGTACACCTCCCCCCAGGGCGCGATACCCAGGGATACCATAGCGGGTGCTGCGGACTTCTGAGGAACTGGTGCCGCCTCGGTTTTTCTCTGCTCTTCAGGGCCCTGGGAAGGACCCTCTACCTTCTTGACTTCCGCAGGCGTCTCCGTTTTCCTGGTGCCCGCGGAAGCCTTTGTCTTTTTGGCTGTCCCTGGAGACTCCTGTTTCTCTGCTGCCCTGGAGGTGTCCACTACCTTTGCCTTCTCGGCAGCTTTTGCCTTCTCGGTTGTCTCCTTTGTGGCAACGGATGCCGCTGACGGCAGGGCTCCCGGGGCTTTTGCCGTGGGTTCCCCAATGATCCACAGGACAATCGGCACACTGATCAGGACGCCGACCAGGGCGGCAACAGCATAGAGGACCTTCCGGTGATTCCGTAACGTATCCCAGGTAAGCCACTTTCCGGCCCAACCGCCCCATCTCTCTTTCCAGCTAAGCCACTTCGCGCCCCAGCCGTCCAGCAGCTTTTTCCAGTCCAGACGCGGTGAAGGCGGCCCGGCTGTGGCAATCCAAAGCGGCTGCCCCTGCTCCGCCGTAACCGTCTTGTCGCCTTGACCGTCACCCCTCTTCGCAACGGAGGAGGCACGCTTATCTCCGCCGACCGTCTCTCGGCGCTGTTCCTCCTTGCGATGGAGTGATGAAGGGGGCAGCGGGATATTTTCCTTTTCCACGGGGCCCACGGAATAGACCTGATGCTCCCGTATATTTTTGTCGGCGCGGGAACCTTCAAAATGAAAGAGTTTTGCATATTCCTGGGAGAGGCGGGAGATGACCTCGAAATAGGAACTGGAAACAAGGACCTGGCCGGGCTCGGAAAAGCTCATCACCCGCTGAGCGACATTGATGCCGTCGCCCAGCAGATTACGGCGGCCGTCGATCCCCTGAACCAGTTTGACCGGCCCCAGGTTGATCCCCGTGCGAACGGAAAGGGAGGGCGTTGACGAATCTTTCTGGGCAATGATGGCGTCGCGGATATTCAGCCCAACGAAGAGCGCATCCTCGGGATCACCCAGAAAACTGATGGCGGCTCCGTCCCCTGTATCCAGGATGATGCGGTCGTTGACGGCGACATCCTTGATCGCTTCGGCCAGTATGGCGTTAAACCGGTTCTTGAGCCGGATCTGCTCATCCACCGGTTGCTGGGAGTATTCTACAATATCCAGAAAAACGACGCTGCCTATGAATGTTCTATTCGGTGTTGTCTGCGACATGGGATCACCCTCTGGGTCGGGTCATCATACTCCTTTCCTCCCCTTCCGGTCAAGGATTGTCCGGCTTTTTTGGAGAACCCTTGTATATCGGGCTTTTGGGGAGGGGAGGTTCAGCCCCTCACATCCGTTCCTCCGGGTTGGGACATCGCGGCCGAAGGATCAGCGGGACGATTCGACGTAGGTGATGATATTGTCGGCAAGCGCATGGACGACCTGTTCGAACTTCGTCTCGTCCCGATCCAGGAGGGTCATCCGGAACCCGGGGAGATCGGTGAAGAAGGAGGTCAGCGGGATCACGCAGATCCCGGTGGCGCCCAGCAGATAATAGACGAAGCGTTTGTCGAACTCCACCGGTTCCGCAACGAGCTTTTCGATATATCTCCGGACGTCGTCCTGAGCGATCGGCAGTGTCTGGCGGTTGTTGAGGACCGCCTCGTTGAAGACGATTGTCATGTAGAAGGCGCCGCAGGTCCTATTCACCATGACATAGGGGAGATCCTTGAGTATCCGGTAGGCGATGTTGGAGAGCTTTTCGTAGTGGCGGATCCGCTCAGTGAGATAGGGCTGGTACTCGGGGTGGTTCATGATCCGAGGAATCGCCATCTGCGGAAGGGTGGTGGAGCAGACCTCCGACATCTTCTGTGTCAGGATGGCGTCGATATAACGGGCAAAGGTCTCATCCTTGTCGGCGTTGTAGATCTCCATCCACCCGCAGCGGGAGCCGGGCCAGGGAAATTCCTTGGATATCCCCTTCATGCTGATCCCCGGCACATCCCCGATGATATCGGACAGGGGAACGGTCGCCCGGCCGTTGTAAACGATGTTCTGGTAGGTCTCGTCGAAGACCAGGAACAGGTCGTAGGTTCGGGCGATCTCCACGATCCGTCGCAGCATCTCCTCCGGGTAGACGTAGCCGGTGGGGTTGTCGGGGTTGATGACGAGAATCCCCACGACCGCCTTATGGCTTTTCACCTTGCGTTCCAGCTCGTTGATGTCCGGAGACCAGTCACAGTAAGGGTTCATCCGGTAGGTGTTCGGGGGAAACGAGGCGTGCAGGACCTCCGCCAGCAGGTGCGTGGAATAGGTCGGCTCCGGCATGATGATCCGAACATCGACGCGGATGGCGCTGTAGGCCCGGGCGATCGCATCACCCAGTCCGTTGAAGAAGATGATATCCTCGGGCGTAATCTGCGCCTTGCCCCGCTTGTTGACCTGTTCGGCAAGAAACCGCCTCGTCTCATCCATCCCCTTGGTGGGCGAATAGCCATACGTGCGATCCTCCCTGAGGAGGTCGATGAGGACCTCTCTCATCCAGCTGGGAATCTTCTCCCCCTTTTGGACCGGATCGCCGATGTTCTCCCAAATGACCTCGATACCCGAGCGCTTGAGTTTATCGGCCACACCCACGATGTTTCTGATCTCATACACCAGTCCGCTGCCACTTTTGGCAATATCGAATCTCATTTTCCCCTCGTATGAATTTCTGTAATGGATATAATGATTTTTTATCTCATAGTACACTTGATCCGATCTGTCCAGGTTTTTTGTGCCTTCTGCCCTTGGGATCAGGTGTGGATCGGTCTTGCAACGGAATGGGCTGCCGGTTTCGTTTGGTGCAGCCCTATCGTCTATTTCCCGCGGCGCGAGTCGAGCAGTTCATAGAAGTGCGGCTTGGACTCGCCGAGCATAAGGGGCTCTGCTTGCCGAAAGAGCTCCTGGCGGTCGTCGCTCAGGTGCATGTCCATAAAGGTTTCCTTCGATTCATGCTCCACGATCGCGGCATAGCGGGTGCCGCCCTCGATCGGTCCGAGAAGCGTCCTGGAGATGAATCCCTTGTGTCTGGCGAAGACCTCGCTGGAACGGCGGAACCACTCCCGAAACGCCTCTTCCTTTCCCGGTTTCAGAGGCGCAAAATCGACGAGATTGACGAAGATCCCTGCCCTGCTGTCTGAAACGGATACGCGGGGAGAGGATTCCACCGGCGGCGTCTTGATGACCAGAAAGACCAGAGGGGCCTGCGAATCGTTAAGGATGCCCATCGAGGATCCCACAGGGATGCGCAGGAGCTTCCCCGCCCCCATCCTCACCGCCTGGCCTTCCACGGAAAAGACCCCCTCGCCCCGGACCACCTGGAGGATCACCGGCGAGTCGGCCGTATGGACGGGAACCGCCTTGCCCGGCTCCAGGCCCACCTGGTTGATCTTCAGATTCGCCTCTTCCACAAGCGAAGCAACACCGCGGCCCTCGTGACTGAACACCTCCCTGCTGTGCAAATCGATCATCTCCATAACGTGGCACCTCATGGTCAATACGTATTATTGAGGATCCTTCAACCTCATGAGAACATCTTTCCCTCCGCGGCGATCTGTTCGATCGCCTCGTGGTCGAGGATCAGGATCTGCGACCCCCGCAGGCGGATCAATCCCTGCCGGTTCATCCGGGCGAGAATCCGGGAGAGGGTCTCGGGGATCGTCCCCAAAAGCGACGCGAGCTGTCCTTTGGAAACGTCCAGAGCCACTTCGCCCTTACTATCCCTGCCGCTCAGATACAGCAGGTACTTGGCAAGCCTTCCCGGGACCTCCTTGAGCGACAGGTCCTCGATAAGACCCGCAAAATGCCGGAGTCGCCCCGACAACTGGGCCAGCATGTTCAGGGCCAGGGTCGGATCCCTCTGGATCAGGGCAATGAAAGCCATCCGCGGAAAAAACAGAAGGACCGTCTGGACGGCGGTGACGGCATCGGCGGGAAAACCCTGGCCGGTAAAAACCGATACCTCCCCGAAGGATTCCCCCGGGCCGAAGAGGTGGAGGATCTGCTCCTTGCCGTCGGTGGAGACCTTGAAGATCTTCACGCGGCCCGTGACCACCATGTAGAAACCGGTCCCCTCATCCCCTTCCGAGAAAAGCCTTTCCCCTTTGCGGCAGGAACGCCGCACAGAGATCCGGGCCAGCGCCTCGTATTGCGCCTTTGAAAGACCGGCGAAAAGGGGCATCGCAGCAATCTGTCCTGTCACATCCACCATCCGGACCTCCTCAGCGTGAAAATAAATACACATCTGCTTGACTTATGTCAAAGTGCTTTTTACCACGACATGACATAAAATAAATCAAAAACAGCAAAGGAGAGGGGTATGAAACAGATCAGGAAGATCATCAAAATCGACGAGGAAAGATGCACCGGCTGCGGGCTTTGCGTTCCCTCCTGCGCCGAGGGGGCGATCCAGATCGTGGACGGCAAGGCGCGGCTCGTGGCGGAAAAATATTGCGACGGCCTCGGGGCCTGCCTGGGCGAATGCCCCGAGGGCGCCCTTGAGGTCGTGGATGCCGAGGTGGATGCCTTCGACGAGTCGGCTGCCAAGGAACATGTCGTCAAACAGGCGGCTGCCGGCCGCGGCGAGGGGACCGGTCACCCAAAAACCGCTTCCCACCCCGAGAAGTCGCTGCCCTGCGGCTGCCCTTCCTCGGTGATAAGGACCTTTGCCCCGCAGACCGCCTGTGAAAAGGCCAATGTCCCTGTGACTCAGAGCGGTTCGGGCGTCTCGGCCCTCACCCACTGGCCGGTCCAGATCCACCTCGTCCCGCCGACGGCGCCGTTTTTGCGCGGGGCAGACCTGCTGGTCGCGGCGGACTGCACCCCCGTTGCCTATCCCCGGTTCCACGACGAGCTGCTCAAGGGAAAAACCGTGCTTCTGGGCTGTCCGAAATTCGACGACGCGGAAGGATACGTGAAAAAGTTCGCCGCGATCTTCGCGACGGCGGAGATCAAAAGCGTGACCGTGGCCGTCATGGAAGTCCCCTGCTGCCAGGGACTGCCGGTCATCGTCCGGAAGGGGATGTCCCTTGCGGGAAAGGAGATCCCCCTTGCGGTGGTCACCATCTCCGCCCGGGGGGAGATCCTGAATCGCTGACACCCCGTCAGGGGTGGCATTTGCCGGTGACGCTTTCGATAGAGACCTTGATGACCTCCGTCTCGGTCAGGACGGCGTCCGCATAAGAAAAGGGCCCCTCGGCACCGTAATGGTCCATGATCCGGTCCAGGGCCGCCCTTTTTTCCTGCGGGTCCTCCACAAAGGAGGCCCGGCCGAAACCGATGACGCTTTCGTAGCGCGCCCCCCAGTTACAGGCCGTCGGTCCTTGCTTTATCTCCCGAAGTAGGTCCATCTCGAAGCAGACCCTGTTGTTCTTCCGGAGGATGTCGAGTTTCCGTCCCTCCCTGGCACAGTGGAGGTAGAGGCATCCCTCGCCGAGGCCGAAGTTCATCGGAACGACATAGGGCCTCCCCTCATCGGCAAGGCCGAGCCGGCAGACAAGGGCCTCTTTCATGATCGCCAGGATCCGGGCCTGATCCCTGATTTCCCTTTCCGCTTTGCGCATACCGATCACCTCATGCTGTCGTTTCTTCCGCCCTGCGGACCTCGTCCAAAAGGCGCCGGACGCGATCCATGTCCTTTTGGAAGCGGATGGGTTTTCCCCGCGAGTCGCGGGCGTTGGTCCGGGTGCAGCTGTCGATGCCTGCCGGTTTCACCCGGCGGATCGCGTCATGGACGTTTTCCGGAGAGATGCCGCCGGCCAGGATCACGGGAATCGGGCTCGCCTCGACAAGCGCGGCGGCCAGCTCCCCGTCACAGACCTCTCCGGTGATTCCGACATAGCCGGCCACCGGCTGCGCGGCGTCCTGATTTCCATCGCCCCGGAGCGTATCGGTCATGAAATAATCGGAGTGCCGGCCCAGCATCCGGGCGATCTCCAGGATCGCCTCCCGGACCGGGGCAGGATCAGGCAAATCCGGCTCGGGGATAGGGATGGAGCGGATGATCCGAAACGGCGGAAATTCCTTCCGAACGAGCTGCTGGATCCGGATCAGCTCCGCACAGACCGCCTGGCGCCGGTCCCGGTCTTTGTCGCCCAGAGGGATCTGCTCGCAGAAATGGACGAAATCCGGCTGATAGTAGTCCAGGGCGCGAAGGAGATCATCCTCATGGGTCAGCAGAGGGATCAACGTGCTCTTTGCCGGCGATCCCTGAACCAGGCGGACGACATCCTTTACGGCAGGGATTTTCCATCTCTCCGGCGAGGGGATCACGCTGCCGATGTGGTCCACCCCCAGCTCGATCAGCCGTTCGGCCTCCCGGGGCTCCTGGATTTCGTAAAGCTGCACAATCACCCGTTTCATGATTTCCCCTCGCCGGCCGGCGTCCCTCACCGCCGATACACGACACCCGTCGACAGACCCAGCAGGGCCCCGCCGAGGGGCTCCGCCTCAACTGACGGCAATGCCAGAAAGCAACTCAATTCCATGGTGTTATTCTCGGCCGCAGCCACGCAAATGGCAGCGACGGACCGGGGCCGAGGGGCCAGCAGGGCGAAGCGCCACCCTTCAGGGGCCTGGGGCTTTTCTGCGGAAAGGCCTATCCGGTAAGGCCTCTCCCCTTCCAGGTGAAGGGAGAAGGAATCAAGCGGATGGGAAAGACCTTTCCCCAGCGCCTTGATGTAAGCCTCCTTCAAGGTCCAATACAGGAGAAACTGCTCCCGCAGGCGGCTGGCCGGCAGTTTTTTCAAAGCGGCGTTTTCCTCCGGCGAGAAAAAACGCCTGCCCAATTCCCCGGCCCGCACGGGGCGATCCGCCTGCTCGACATCCACGCCGATCTCCCCTTTTTTTGTTACCGCCACTGCACAGAGCCCCTTGGTGTGGGAGAGGCTGAAGCAAAGCTCGGCCGGACCCGCACCCGGATCGATCCGGGGCTTCCCGTGGTCGTTGCTGATGAACCGCCATGTATTTGGAAGAAGTGCCGAATAGCGCGACAGCGTCGTCCGCAGAAGCAGATGGCTCACCAGATAGGTGTGCCGGTGGTCGGGGAAACGGAATTTCCCCATCCGGGTCATCTCCTCATCGCCGAGGAGACGGCCTGCCGATTCCCTTAAGGGGGGATCTTTCCATTCATTCGGAAAGGCAAACCAGAGATGGACGCTGCCATCAGGAAGGTCTAGCAATGAAGGCCTCACGTAAGTTCCAAAACCGCAGGTCGTGCACCTGACGACCGCTTACGCGAGTAGCGTTATCAATTTTGCAGGCGAATGTCGATCTTTTTTCGTCTCCCCATCCTCGCCGATACGCCCAGGAGCCTTTGAGGCCGCGGCGTATCGGATGGATATGGAGGCAAGAAGGCCATTGGAAGGGCTATCGTTGATCGGTCGTCACCGGAACCGCTTCCGGAGCCTTTTTCTTGGCGCCTTTGGCAAACCCCAGCAGCATCATTGCGGCCGGAATCAGCTGGGCAACGATGATCAAGGCGCAGAAGGCCAGAAAGATCCAGACGAACAGGTTGCTGTTGTCCGCCTCGCGTGCGGCATCCGCTGCCCAAAGGGTCGTGGCATCGGCGCCAATCAGTGCTAAACACAGGGCCAGGCCTCTTGTTACGTTGATGGTTTTCATAATCTCCTCCTTCTTTCTCTTTTTTAATAAAGCCGAATTCTATCTACCTATTGCCGGGGCTGTCGCGCTCTTCGTCCTGACGAAGAGGGCCCTCAGGATCGAGAAGAACAGGACCAGGCCGGGAATCAATTGACAGGCAACGATCAGGGCGCCGAATCCCAGGAACAGGGGAAGCAAAATCCCTATTCCTTCTGCCTCCGGGCCGCCGGAAGCCAGGACCGGCGTCGTCGAGACCATCAGGACTCCCAAAATCGTCATTGTGCGTTTCATGGCTTCCTCCTTTCTTTTATGGGTTCGGACATCTTTTCTTTTCCCTTCCCTTTGCCCTTATGTAGTGCATTTGGCATGCCACGAGAGGAAATTCCGTGATAAATTTTCATCCTGTTGTTATTATTATAGATATTGAAATATCCCCCGACCGGCATGGCTTAAGGAAGGGCCTCAATGTACAAAAACTCTATACAGAAAAAAAGGGCGCAAACCCTCAAGCGGCAGGGAGATAACAATTTATCTTGTTGTAATTATGAGGAATATATGAATGGGCCCTCCTGTATAAAATTAATCATCGCCTATAGCGAAATTATACAGATAGGGGCATCCCGGACCCTGATTTGTCTTGCATCCTTTCTTCAAACTCTCTATATGCTCGTCGGAATACGACATGAATCCCTGGATCGAAAAGAACAGAATCCTCATCACCTGCCCGAAGGGGATCGTCCCCTGGCTGAGCGGCGAGCTCCGCGGCCTCAGCCTTGCCGTCCTCAGGGAGCAGGAGGCGGCCGTGGAAACGGAAGGGACGCTCGGCGACACGATGCGCCTGAGCCTTCATATCCGGACGGGCCACCGTGTCCTCTACCTCATCGGGACCTTCCAGGCGAGCGGTGCGGAAGGGCTCTATGCCGGCATCCGGAAGCTCCCCTGGGAGGATCTCCTCCATGAGACCGGACCGCATGGCTACCTGTGCGTCACCTCGACCGCCGACACCCCGTCGATCAGCGACAGCCGTTTCGTGAACCTCAAGACCAAGGACGCGATCGTCGACCGCCTGTCAGAGCGCTGCGGCCAGCGGCCCGATTCCGGCCCCGACCGCGACCGGGCGGTGGTCCACATCTACTGGAAAGGGGATGAGGTTTTTGTCTACCTGGACGCCTCCGGCGAGCCCCTCTCCCGCCGCGGCTACCGGAAGATCCCGTTGGCGGCACCGATGCAGGAGACCCTCGCGGCGGCGGTGATCCTCGCCACCGGCTGGAAGGGTAGGACAAGCTTCGTCAATCCCATGTGCGGCAGCGGGACGCTTGCGATCGAGGCGGCCCTCTTTGCCGAAGGAAAGGCCCCGGGGCTTCTCAGGAGCAATTACGGCTTCAGCCATATCAAGGGATTCGATCCGGCGGTCTGGCGAAAGATCCGCTCGGAGGCGCACGGGATGCAGAAGGAGAGCGCCGCTCAGATCATCGCCACGGACATCGACCCGCGGGCCGTGGCCGCGGCGCGCCAGAACGCCCGGACGGCCGGCGTGGAAAACCGGATCTCCTTCCGCGCCTGCCCCTTTGCCGCAACCCCGGTTCCGGAGCGGGGCGGCGTGGTGATCCTCAATCCCCCTTACGGAGAGCGGACAGGGGACGCCTCCAAACTGACCTCCCTGTACCGCGAGATCGGGGATTTCTTCAAACAGCGGTGCGGGGGCTACCTGGGGTATATCTTCACCGGCAACATGGCCCTGGGCAAGCAGGTCGGGCTCCGGACGAAAAGGCGGATCCCCTTTTACAACGGCGAGATCGAATGCCGGCTTTTGGAATACGAACTCTACCAGGGGACCCGGCGGAAGGACGCGGCCGATGAGAAATAAGGCAGAAGGCGGCAGCCGGCGGCCAGGAGCAGCCAGCCCCATCGGCGTTTTCGATTCGGGCGTAGGCGGCCTGACCGTGGTCCGGGCCCTGATGGAGCGCCTCCCCTTTGAGGAAATCCTCTATTTCGGCGATACGGCCCGCGTCCCTTACGGGGTCAAATCGACCGAGACGATCACCGCCTATGCCCGGCAGATCACGGAGTTTCTCCTGCAGCGGAACGTAAAGCTCCTCGTGATCGCCTGCAACACGATGGCCGCCGTGGCCCGCGATGCCGTGGTCGGCCTTTCAGCCGTCCCGGTCCTCGACGTCATCACCGCCGGCGCTGCCCAGGCCGCTGCCGCCACGCAGGCAAAGGCGATCGGCGTGATCGGGACCCCGGCCACGATCCGCAGCGAGGCCTACACCCGGGCGATCCAGGGCCATGATCCCGCGATCCGGATCGTCTCCCAGGCGTGTCCGCTCTTTGTCCCGCTCGTCGAGGAGGGGTGGTTCGATCACCCGGTCACCCGGCTCACCGCTGCCGAGTATCTGGAGCCCCTTCTCGCGGAGCGGATCGACACGCTCGTGCTGGGCTGCACCCACTATCCCCTTCTCAAGCCGCTCCTCCAGGATCTGACCGGGCCGGGGATCCGGCTGATCGACTCGGCGGAGGCGATGGCGGCCATCGCGGCAAAGCTCCTGGCCGAAGCCGGCATGGAAACCCCCCGGCGCAATGCGCCCGGCCACCGTTTTTTCGTGACGGACGTCCCCCACCGCTTTCAAGCGATCGGCGAGCTTATCCTCGGGAAGGGCCTTACCCGCGTGGAGATCGTCAAATGGTAATGCCCCGGAGCGGATTATTTGCTTGCTTTTTTCGGAAATCGGGTTTAAGGGTGCGCTCGTTTTTGCCTAGGCGAAACGCAGATCAAGGGAAAGGATAAAGAAACCCATTTTCAAGACGGCTTCAGATAGAATAAAGATCCCAAGGTACAGTCCCAGGGAAGAGCTGGCCAACAGCATCACCCACGGGATCGGCGCCGTCCTGGCGATCGGGGCGCTCGCGATACTGACCGCCTTTGCATCGCTGTTCGGAAACGCCTGGCACATCGTGAGCTGCAGCATCTTCGGGGCCACGCTCATCCTGCTCTACACGAGCTCGACCCTCTACCACAGCATCCAGGTCCCCCGGGCGAAGCCTGTCCTGAGGGTCCTCGACCATGCGGCCATTTTTCTTCTGATTGCCGGGACCTATACCCCTTTTCTTTTGGTGAACATCCGCGGCCCCTGGGGCTGGACCCTTTTCGCCGTCATCTGGACGATCGCCCTGCTCGGCATCGTCTTTCAGGTTTCCCTTCTGCGCCGCTGGCCGATCGCCTCGGTCGGCCTCTATGTGGGGATGGGCTTTTTGATCATCGTGGCCATCAAGCCCCTGGTCGCTCATCTCATGGCGGGAGGGCTGCGGCTCCTGATCGCCGGGGGGCTCGCCTACATCCTGGGCCTCATATTCTACAGCTGGCGCCGCCTGCCTTACCACCACGCCGTCTGGCATCTGTTCGTCCTTGCGGGCAGCACCTTCCATTTCTTTTCCATCCTCTTTTATGTCATTCCCATAACGGCCTGACCGAAGAATTCCCGAAAAACAGCCGGCTGGGATCAAGGGCGCGGGAATTTGCCCGCCTGCGGGAAATCGGCGCAAACGGCCTTGCCCAATGCCCAAAAGAGGGGTAAGGTGAGGCACTGGTGACGTATGCAGACTCTCAATCCCCCGGCACCCTCGCGCAAGCAGACCTACTACATTGTCCTTGCCCTGAGTTTCCTGATCCAGCTCACGGCCCTGGGATTCGGGCGCTTCGCCTACACCGCCCTTCTTCCCAGCATGAAGGCCGATCTGGCGCTCACGAACACCCACATGGGCTTTTTCCAGGTGGGGATCCTGAGCGGCTACCTCCTTTTCGCCTATCTGTGCAGCGCCCTGACAAAACGGTGGGGCCTGTCGCCCGTGATCAACGCCTCCTGCGCCCTTGTGGGGATGTCCATGGCGGCCCTGGGATTCGCCTCCTCCTTCTCCCTCTGCCTGATCCTGGCCTTCCTTGTGGGCGCCGGGGCAGCCGGCGCTTACATCCCGCAGATCCCGCTCATCATCGGTTGGTCCTCGATCCGGCGCAGCGGCAGCGCTATCGGCATCATCATGAGCGGCTGCGGGGTGGGGATCGTTATCGTGGGGTACGCGGCGCCCCTCATCCTGGAGAGGGCCGGGGCCGCGGGCTGGCGCTACTCCTGGTTTCTCTTCGGTGCCTTGACGCTGCTCGTCGCACTGGCCGGCGTCTTTCTCCTGAAGGAAAACGACGCCCCTGCCGAAGCCGCCCCGCACCCGGCTTCCCGGGAATCGGCCCTGGGGCTGCTCCTGCGCGACCCCTCCCTCCGGACGATCCTCATCGTCTATCTCCTGGTGGGCTTCGGCTACATCATCTTCGCGACCTTCGTGGTCGCCTATGCGGTGGAGGAGATCGGGATGTCCGTCACGGAGGCGGGCCTGCTCTGGTCCCTGTTCGGGATCTTTTCCGTGCTCGGGTGCCTGTTCTGGGGGCTCGTCTCCGACCGCCTGGAGAGAAGGACCGTCACCGTCATCGACCTCGCCCTTCTTTGCGCCTCGATCCTCATGGCGATCCTCTGGAGGCAGAAGGCGGCCCTGTTCCTCTCCGGGGCCCTTTTCGCCTTCACCTTCAACGGCGCGATCACGCTGATCGCCTCGATGTTCGGCGACCACATCCCGGTCGCGCGGATGGACCGGATCTTCGGCATCTCCACGCTGATCCACGGCCTGGGGCAGGCCGCGGGCGTCGGCACGGCGGGCTGGCTCAAGGACCTCAGCTCGACCTTTACAATCCCCTTTCTCCTTTCGGCCCTGGTGATCGGCGCCTGCCCCCTCCTTTTGCTCTCGCTCAAAAGGCGCGCCGTGAATCCCCGGCAGCCATAGGACGACACGGCGCAGGAAACATCCTCGCAGTGCGGAAAATCAAAAAGGGCTTGCCGCCCTTTTTGTGGTACGATGGCCCCATGAACGCCCAGCAGGTGATCGAAAAACTTCAGTCGTTCGCCCACCCGGCCAACGTCGCCGGGATGGCCCGCTACGGGATCAGCATGGAGGGGACCCTCGGGGTGCCCATGCCGATACTCCGCAAGACGGCCAGGGAGATCGGACGCAGCCACGGCCTAGCCGATGCGCTCTGGGGCTCGGGGATCCACGAGGCCCGGATCCTCGCCTCTCTGATCGACGATCCCGGGCTGGTGACGGACGAGCAGATGGAGCGCTGGGCCAAGGAGATCGACTCCTGGGACATCTGCGATCAGCTCTGCAGCAACCTTTTTTCCCGAACAGCCCTTGCCTATGAAAAGGCCGAGACCTGGAGCGGCCGGGCCGAGACCTTTGTGAAAAGGGCGGGCTTTGTCCTGATGGCGTGCCTGGCCGTCCACGACAAGAAGGCCGGCGACCCCGTCTTTTCCGCCTTTTTCCCCCTGATCGTCCGGGAGGCGGGCGACGAGCGCAACTTCGTGAAGAAGGCCGTCAACTGGGCCCTCCGCCAGATCGGCAAGCGCAACGCCGACCTCAACCGCCTTGCCGTGGAAACGGCCCATGAGATACGAAAGATGGAGGCGCGCTCCGCCCGCTGGATCGCCTCGGACGCCCTGCGGGAGCTGACGGACGAGAAATCCTGGTATCGCTGGCAGAAGGCCGACCGGAAGAAAAAAACCGGCCGCCTTCCCGAACCGAAAGATTGAAATCTATAGACAGGAGGTCGGAAAGATGCCCCATGTGATCGTGAAGCTTTACCCCGGAAGGTCGGAGGAGCAGAAGCAGCGGCTGACCCAAGAGATCGCCAGGGACGTGGTGGAGATCATCAAGTGCCCGGCAGAGGCCGTTTCCGTGGCCTTTGAAGAGGTCTCCCAAGCGGACTGGCCCGAAAAGGTCTACCGACCCGACATCCTGGAAAAGAAGGAGACCCTCTACCTGAAGCCGGGATACAAGAATCCTTTCGAATAGAAGCGGAGGCCCTCCATGGACAAGATGAGAAAGGTCCGGAAAGTGATCAAGGGAAGGCCCGTCCTTGAAGGGGCCGGCGTGCGCCTGAGGCGGCTCTTCGGCTTCAACCGGGGATCGGAGTTCGATCCCTTTCTCCTGCTAGACGACTTTCGGGCAGACAACCCACGAGACTACCTCAAGGGCTTTCCGTGGCACCCCCACCGCGGGATCGAGACGATCACCTACATCCTGGACGGGAAGGTCGAGCACGGGGACAGCATGGGGAACCAAGGGGTGATCGGCCCCGGTGATGTCCAGTGGATGACCGCCGGCAGCGGCATCATCCACCAGGAGATGCCCAAAGGCGATGAGGCGGGCCGCATGGGGGGCTTCCAGCTCTGGGCCAACCTCCCCGCCTCCCACAAGATGATGGATCCCCGCTACCGGGACGTGAAAAGCGGGCAGATCCCCGCGGTGCAAACCCCCGAGGGCGCTGTGATCCGGATCATCTGCGGCGAGATCGCAGGGACCCGGGGGCCGGTTCGGGACATCGTCACCGATCCCCAGTACCTCGACGTGACCGTGCCGGCAGGCAGAAAATACTCCCACCCAACCCGGCCGGGTGACACGGTCTTCGCCTATGTGATCGGCGGCCGCGGCCGCTTCTGCAGAGAAACCTCCCCCTTTGCCTACGAAGTGGAGGGGCGAAACTATTTCGACATGGAGCGCAAGCCCTTTGCCGCCGATGGCGAGCTCGTCCTGTTCTCCGACGGAGAAGGAATTTCCGTATCCACGGAGGAGGAGCCGGTCCGCTTCCTCCTCCTGTCGGGAAGGCCGATCGGTGAGCCCGTCGCCTGGTACGGCCCCATCGTAATGAACACCCAGGAGGAGCTCCGGATCGCCTTCGAGGAGTACGAGAAGGGCACCTTCATCAAGCACAAAAAAGCCGGTGTCTGATCAGAGGCACTGGCCGTTCACCGGAACCTGGTCCACCGGACAAGAAGGTTTTCAACAATTCATAAGCCTGGATCTTGCGTGATCACCTAGGGGCTGTCTGGCCATCACTTGCCTGCATCCTTCCCTCGAAGAAAACGCGAGACCCTCTCGTGTAGACCCCTTTCCCCTGATGCTCCCAGAATACCTCGTAGCCATTGCTGTAGCGGGCTCCCGATGCGGAAACAGCGGCGGGCAATGAGACAGCTCGCTTGTCCGGAAAGGTTAACTCGACCTGATTGGTATTGGGATCGAATGATGCAGTCAGTACGCCTCCATCATCCGATCGGTACTGCACTGTGGTTCGCGGCTTCTTTTCTTTTGATGAATTCACATCCGCGGTCAGATCGAAGATCTTTAGCGGTGGCACATCTTTCTCCCAAGTCCGCAGATAGGCAAGCACGACCTTTGTATAACCCCTGCTGCGCGCCCTGAAGCGGAAGGTAAATCTCCCACCTGCTCCTATCAAGGTTGAATCCCGGATATATTCCGGGTCAGATACCGGCTCCAGGATGTCAATACGTACGGCGGCCAGTTGCCATGTATAGCCCGTGGTCGGGTTGCCCGGCAACGTTATCGCAATCTGATCCCCCGGCTGCAAATCCAAAACAATCCCGGCGTCCTTTTCGGAAAGTTCGATCAGCGCGGCATCCGCAGGAAGAGTCGCAATCACAAGGAGCGCCGCCAATCCGATAATCAACATAACGGCTTTGCCCGCGTGAAATGCAAAGACCGCGGCCGTGAATATTTGCTGGCACTTTCCTGCAAGCACTGCCATTGATTTCCTTCCTGTCATCATCCGACGTATGGCTGTTTGTTTTCTGTTCACAATATGAAAGACCACCTCATCCATGTAAGATCAACATGATGGCTACTTTGGATGGTTGGATTACCCGACGGGCTTTTCGGTCGCCCTCAATGCCGATG